>Ga0154442_1033_pt1 | contig 73172 bp, 73 predicted proteins | sample RifGroC2_FD_115946 | JGI IMG/M metagenome (GOLD analysis project Ga0154442, IMG submission 115946) | Nitrospirae bacterium GWC2_57_13
CACCGGCCTGCCTGGTGGCATCAATGACGCGGATACCGTGGCAGTGTATCTGCCCTTCAGCTACCAGATCGGAGGATACATGGTGATCGTGCCGCGTTCATCAGTTCAGCCCGTGGACATGTCCCTTGAAGATGCCATGCGTTTGACCCTGACCGCCGGTCTCAGCATGAAGTCGAACCGGATATAGGACACAGGCCATTCCATTTGAGACGCGCTATAAGACGCGCTGTAGAATGCAGGGAGAGTGGTTTTGGGGACCATGGAACTGCGCCCCTGCGTCACTTCATTAACGACATTCCAAACTCCGCATGCGGTTTCTCATGATCTTCCACGCGCCCGCCCCGTGCGGCAGGACGTAGCGCACTGACCTTGATTTTTTCTTCCCCCTCTGTAAGTCTTGGTGTATACTTTCTCTACCTCAAAGCAGTGCATTCTTTCGTCAGGTTTATATGCTGACCCCGCGGCCGCAATCCCGCTCCAGCGGGGTTGCTGCGGGATGTCGCGTTGTTCAAGGGAGCCTCCAGCTCCGGCTTGAGGGGCTCCACCCGCGGTCCCTATGCTGTCGGGTCCCGTGACTGCTAACGGTCTATTCGATCAACTCTTTCTTCGGCAGGAGGCATGGCATGCATCGACGCAGCGCTGGCATTCTTCTTTTTCTCGTTTCTCTCCTTTTCCTGATCCCCGTTACCGTCGCGGCCCAGTCGGGCCACCAGGAACTGCTGATCACCCATCGCAGCCCTGAGGGCGAGAATGACGGTCAGGTGCAGATCCAGGTTCTGTTCAACAAACCGGTGGTGCCTCTCGGCACGCTGGACGACCCGGCGAGAAAGCAGGTCCTTTCTCATTTCAGCATCAGTCCATCCGTGGTCGGGGCCTTCAGGCTGCTTGGCACCAACGCCGTGGTCTTTGAACCGAAGCATCATCTCACCCTTGCGACGGAATACCGCGTCACCGTGCGGAAGGGCGTCCGGGCGATTGACGGAAGCGTGCTCCAGGCGGACCTCTCCTGGACCTTCCGCACGCCAGGGCCGCGCATCCTGTACATTCAGCCGAACAACACCGACCGCGCCGTGCCGGACCAGGAGATCTCCATTGCCACGAACCAGGCCCTTGATGCCGCATCGCTGCGGGAACGCACGAGGTTCGTCACCTCGCGCCTCATGGCAAGGGACGAACCCGTTGCTTTCGAGATCGTCCCGGCCAAGGACAATCCCGCGGCCCGATCCGATCTGGGGATGGAGCGGCGCCAGTATCGATATATCGTGAAGCAGCGGGCACCCCTGAGCCTGGATACGAAATATTCTATTTTTGTCGATGCGGGCGTGCGGGCCCAGGAAGGCAACCTCACCACGCCGGCCTCTGCCTCTGCATCGTTCAAGACCTACGGGGCTTTCCGTTTTCTGCGCATCGAGCCGGTTCCGCGCGACTCCTACGGCAACCTGGAGCCTTCGTTCCAGCTAGTGTTTACGAACGGCGTGGCCCAGGAGGAGATGGACCGGAGCGCGAAGCTGGCGTCGAAAGACGGAGCCACGATGACGGAGAAGATCACCGACAAATTGTTGGACTTTTTCAGCAAGGCGACGAAGGGCAAAGAGAAACGCGTCACGACCACGGCGCCTGAGGGCGCGTTCTTTTTGGCCTACCGCAGCCAGTACGTGCGGGTGAACAATGCGAACCTGGAGCCGGACAGGGATTATGAGATTGCCCTGCTGAAGGACCTGACCGACGTCTACGGTCAGAAACTTGAGAACCCCCAGGACGTGCGCTTTCATTCCGGGGATCTCCAGCCTGCCGTGGTGGTGCGGAAGGGGATGTATGTTATCTCTCGCTCCGTGGACCCGCGGCTGCCTGTGGGCGTTCAGGCTGTGGACAAACTTTATTCGCGCATCATGGGCCTTACGCCCCAGGACCTGCTGGGCATGAATGATCTACGCTACGGCATCGACGCTCTTGCCAAGAAAGTGAAAGGGGAGTATACGGCCACACAGGGTGTGAAGGAACGGAACGTTCCTATGCGCCATGAGTTTGATCTGAAGCCACGGTTCAATCGCGACGGGTTCGGCGCCGTGCTGTACGATTTTTATGCCCCTGATGAACGGAAGAGGCACAGCTATTTCCGCGGCAGTGACATTCACCATACAGGGCTCATTTTTCGTACGGACCTGGGCGCCCATTTCAAGATCTCGCCGAAGGAGGGGCTGCTGCTTGTGAACAGCCTGCAGACGGGCTCGGCGGTTCCGGGCGTGCGGGTCGACATCTATCGCGAAGACAATTCCGCCAAGTCCTGCGCCTCGGGCGCCACGGACGGCACAGGCACCTGGAAGCTGGGAGCACAGGAACTTCTGGCCTGCACGAAGCGGAACATCACGACGAAGGTGCTGAGCGGCAACCGCCGTCCCGAGGCCGACGAGGACGACGAGATGTACGACAGCCGTTCTCACGGTCAGGCAGGCCCGCCCCGCCTCTCAGTGCTCGTCTCAAAGGGCACGGACTGGACCTTCCTCCAGGCACAAGGCGAGGGCAATCCACCGGTCTGGAACTTCGGCGTGTCGCCGGCCTGGGAGGCCGAGCGGCCCATTGCCGCAGGCGTCATCTTCTCGGACCGCAGGATCTACCGGCTCGGAGAGACAGTGGAGCTGAAGGGCGTGGCGCGCTATCTTTCCTACGGCGAGTTGAAGAAGGAGGCAGGTGCTGAGTACGAGATCGCCCTGACCGACCCCCACGGCAGCCGCACCAAGCTGCCGAATGCGAAGGTGAACGAGTTCGGCAGCTTCCACATCAACCTGCCGATCAAGAAGAACCAGTCTCTGGGGCACTATACGGTCACGGCAACGTCGAAGAAGCTGAACCTCCAGTATACCGGCACGTTCCAGGTGGCCCAGTTCCGCGCCCCGGACTTCAAGGCATCGGTCACGCCCGGCAGGTCCCTTGTCGTTTCCGGCGAGGAACTGACAGCCGAGGTGAAGGGAGAATATTTCTTCGGCGCGCCCATGGGTGGCGCCCGTGCGTCCTGGAACGTGACGCGGCAGCGGACCCTGTTCCGGCCCGCGGGATGGGAGGGAATGTTCTTCGGCATCCCGTCCTGGATCGACGAGGAGACGCCGGCAGCGGAGCCTTCGGCGAACGTGGCATCCAACTGGTTCGATCTGGATCGCGACGGCAAAGGTATGATCCGCGTGGCAGTGCCGGCAGGCGACGTGAAGCGGCCCATGATCTACAGTTTCGATGTGGAAGTGAAGGACCCGAGCGAACAGACCGTGGGCGCCGCAGCAACGGCCACGGTGCTTCCTTACCCGGTGCTGGCGGGGATAAAGATGGGCGACTGGTTCGGCGAAGCCAAGAAGCCCTTGTCCGTGTCGGTCATTGCAGTGAACGCCGACGGCGCGTCCCGACCCGGCACGGCCATGAAGGTGAAGCTGATCAAGCGCGACTGGCACTCGGTGCGCAGGGTGATCCGTCCGGGCCAGGAAGCCACGGAGACGAAACTGGTCGAGACCGTGGCGGGTACCTGCGAGGTGGTGAGCGGTCCGAAGCCTGTTGCCTGTTCCGTAACACCACCGGCTGCAGGGTACTATATCGTGCAGGCGGGCTTCAAGGACCGGGAAAACGCAGGCACTGAGGCGAAGCTCACCTTCTATGCTTCGGGCCGCGAGATGGTCGGCTGGTCCGGCACGGAGTACGACCGCGTCGAGATCGTTCTGGACAAGAAGTCCTATGAGCCAGGCGAAACGGCCCGGGCCCTCATCAAATCGCCCTATCCCCGCGCTGAGATGCTGTTCACCGTGGAGCGGGAGAAGTTCTTTCTGAAGGAAAGGCGGCAGACCGAAGGCGGCGCCGTGATCGTTGATTTCACGGTCAGAAAGGAGATGATCCCCAACGCCTACGTCGGCGTGGTGCTGGTGCGTACGGGCGCCACGGCCTCGGGCCAGGAGCCTGACGAGGACCACCAGTTCAAGGTCGGGTATGCCCCCTTCAGCGTATCAGCCGAGGAGAAGCGGCTGCAGGTGGCGGTGGCCCCGGAGCGATCATCGCTCAAACCAGGCGAGGAACTGAGCGTGGACTTCACGGTCAAGGATCGCAACGGCAGTCCTGTGGACGGAGAGGTGGTGGTGATGGTCGTGGACGAGGCGATCCTGGCGCTCACGGGGTACACGCCGCCTGACCTGGTTTCGATCATCTATCCGCACCGCGGCCTGTCAATGCGCATGAGCGACAACCGGCGCTTCCTGCTGAACCAGCAGAAGTTCTCGGAGAAGGGTAATGACGGCGGCGGCGGCGGCGAGATGGAGTCAGCCGTGGCAGTGCGCCAGATATTCCAGAACCTGGCTTACTATAACCCCTCGCTCCGCACCGGCCCTGACGGCAAGGCCTCGGTGCGCTTCAAGCTGCCTGATAACCTCACGCAGTGGCGCGTTATGGCAGTGGCGATCACCAAGGACGACCGCTTCGGCGACGGCAAGGCGCCGGTCACGGTGTCGCTGCCGCTCACGGCACGGCCCGTAACCCCGCGGTTCACGCGGATAGGCGACAGCTTTAAGGCAGGCGTAACGGTCCAGGTGTCCGGCGACGCGGGCGGCGACGTAACGATCACGGCTACGCTGCCTGACAAGAACAGCGCCGTGGCTTTCGCGGGCACGGGCGGCCTGACCACGACCATCGCCGTCAAGCCCGGAGAGACGCGCAAGGTCCTGTTCCCCTACCGGGCGGCAGAAGCGGGCAGTGCTCCGCTGCGATTCACCGCCCGCTTCGAAGGCAGGGACCGCGCAGGCAACCGCATCACTCATGACGATGCCGTGCAGGTGACGCTGGCAGTGCAGGACCTGCCGCCCACAGAGACCACCGTGGCCGTGGGCGAGACGGACAAAGAGAGCAAGGAAAAGCTGAATGTTCCCAAAACCGGCATACGGTCCGATACGGGCGGTCTGACCATCACCCTGGCGAGCACTGCCCTTGCCCAGCTCGACGAAGGCGCCCAGTACCTCGTGGCCTATCCCTACGGGTGCCTTGAGCAGCGGACGAGTCTGTTGTTGCCGCTGATGCAGCTCCATGAATTGTCCTCTGTCTTCAAGTTCGACCTGACGGCCTCGAAGCCCATACCTGAAGTGATAAAGGCGAACCTCGCCATGGTGCTGTCGCTCCAGAACAGCGACGGCGGCTTCCGCTACTGGTCGTCGGACAGCTCTTCGGACCGGTGGATCTCGCCCTATGTTGCGAAGCTGCTGGCCCGGGCCGAAGGCATGCACTACGATATTCCGAAGGCCGCAAAGGAGAAGCTCGGCGGGTTCCTGCAGCAGAGCCTCCGGGATTTTCCCTGGTACATGCGACTCTGCTCCTGGCGGTGCAAGGCCTACTACCGCCTGAACATCCTGACCGGCATGCGCGAGCTCGGCCTGTCCGACGAGTCCTACTACCAGGACTACTACAGCCGCAGAAAAGAGCTCGGCCTCGACGCCCAGATACAGCTTGCCGCGCTGCTGACGCATTTGCCGAAGTGGAAGGAGCAGTCTGCAACGCTTTTTGAAGAGATCAAAAAAGGCATGTTCATCACCGCAGCCACAGCGCATATCGAGGACCGGGCCGACCTGCCTCCGTCCTGGGGATGGATGACCTCGCCGGTAATCAATACGGGCAGGGCGCTCAGCCTCTTCCTGCTGCGCGAACCGGACCATCCCTTCAACGCCAAGATGGCGCGCTATATCCTGCAGGCCCGGAAGAACGGCCGATGGCGCACCACCTACGAGAACGCGGCCGCGCTGGACGCCCTGCTGGACGTGCTGAAGAAAAAGGAAAAGACAGAGCCCGACTACAGGGCAACAGTGCTGCTTGCCGGCAAGAACGTGCTCGAGGCGGACCGAAAGGGCTACGACACGAAGCTCGTGGAAGGAAGCGTTGAAGCAAAGGACCTGCCGATAGGGAAATCTGACCTGGTGATCAAAAAGAAGGGGAAAGGCTCGCTCTATTACACGCTGCGCTATTCCTACAAGCTCACGGGTCCGCAGCCGCCGCGCCAGGAAGGGTTCTATGTGGAACGGAAGATCAGCCGTTTTGATCCCGTGAAGTCATCTGCTGCCGAGAAGGAATCGCTGCAGGAGATCCCCCTGGGCCAGGTGGCGGTCGTGGAGCTGACAATCATCGTTCCCCAGGCAGCGTACCGTTTTGTGGTGGACGACCCGCTGCCCGCGGGCCTGGAGCCTATCGACCGGAGCCTCAAGACCACTTCCCAGCGGTATCAGGTGAAGCAGGGAGAGGAAGATGAGGGTGAAGGGGAGGATAGTGAAGAAGGATATGAGGAAGAGCGCGGGTCCTACCGGTCCAATCCCTTCAACCATGTTGAACTGCATGACGAGGGCGTGAAGCTCTTTGCCGACGAGATCGCTGCAGGCGTATACCGGTACCGGTATCTGGCCCGGGCAACGACGCCGGGGATCTTCGAATTGCCGGGCACTGTGGCAACGCTCATGTACGAGCCCGAGCAGTTCGGCAGGGCCGCGGAAGGGACGTTCAAGGTGACGGAATAATGACCGTTTTTTTGGACGCAGATAACAATGGATGCTATTTGGACCACGAAGTACACGAAGGGCACGAAGGGCACGAAGAAAGATCAAGGCAGGACGGTCTCTCGCAAAGGGCGAAGTTAATGAATAGTTCGGAGCTCGGAGTACGGAGTTGGGAATGCAGAATTTGGAACGTTCCAGAACCTCGCAGTTCTCTGTGGGCTCTGTGATCTCTGTGGAAGAGGGAATGCATTTGCGTCCGTTCGTCTTATGAGGGTTTTCCGGAAATATCGTGCGTTTCTCATAATCCTGGCATCGGTAGGGATCATGCTTGTCCTTGGCGTTGGCGGAATGCTCTTCGCGATGCGCTCCGAGGCGCGCAAGCACCCCATCTACGCCGCTGATGTAAAGCCGTTCCACTCTCTCCGCATCGCGGACCGGAACGGCGTGCTGCTGCAGGAGGTCCGGAGCCGGGACGGCAGGAGCGCGCCGGTGCGGCTCCGCGCCATCTCGCCTCATTTTATTCATGCTGTTCTCGCCGCCGAGGACCGGCGGTTCCGGTCCCACAGCGGTGTGGACTGGCTTGCTGTTGGGCGGGCGGGCGCGATGAATATTCTGTCCGTCGGCCGCCGCTCAGGAGCCTCTACCATCACGCTCCAACTCGCCAAGATGCTTGATCCCGGGCCCCGCACGCTCGGCAAGAAGATCCGTGAAGTGAAGGGCGCCTGGCGCATCGAAGCGGGCATGACCAAGGACGAGATCCTGGAGCAGTACATGAGCCGTCTTCCCTTCGGCAATCAGCTCTTCGGTATCGAGAGCGCTTCCCAGGACTATTTCCGCAAGAAGGCTTCGGACCTGTCCCTTGCCCAGGCCGCTCTCCTTGCCGCTATTCCGAACGCGCCGACCCTGCTGAACCCCCGCCGGAACCTCGACCTCGTAAATAAACGCCGGACATTCATCCTGGATCGCATGCATTCCCTGGGCTATATTTCCCGGGAGGAGAAAGAGCTTGCACAGGCCGAACGGATCGAAATCCACGAGCCGGCCCGTCCGCGCAGTGCCCCTCATTTCATCGAGCGGCTGCAGACAGACCTGCCCGCACCAATAACCCGTGTCACCGCAACGCTGAACGCGCGGCTGCAGGCAGCAGTGGAGCAGCAGGTGAAAGAGGTGATCGACGAACTGAAGGGCAGAGTGGTGACGAACGCGGCAGTGCTTGTGCTTGAGAACCGTACCGGAGAGGTGCTCGCTTACGTGGGTTCTGCGGATTTTGATGATCACGGAAATGAAGGCCAGAACGACGGCGTGCAGGCCCTGCGTCAGCCCGGCTCGGCCTTGAAACCCTTTATCTACGGGCTGGCGCTTGAAAAGGGGATGTCGCCGGCTACGATGCTGGATGATCTGGAGGTTCATTTCTCGACGCCTGTAGGAGATTTCTCTCCTCAGAACTACAGCCGCAGGTTTCACGGCCCGGTGCGGCTGCGTGAGGCCCTTGGCAATTCGCTGAACGTGCCGGCAGTGCGCGTTATCGCCGAATTGGGCACTGATGCGGCCCTGGCGCGGCTGCGGGATTTCGGTTTCCAGACCCTTGATGCCGATGCAGAGCACTATGGCGTGGGACTCATCCTGGGCGACGGCGAGGTGACGCTCTATGAATTGACCAGGGCCTATATGTATCTTGCGCGCGGTGGTTCGATCATTCCGGTGCGGGAGGTTCTGGTGCAGGCAACGGCGATCATGGCGAAGGGGAGACAAAGCGACGGGGAGCGTGAGAAAAGAATGAAGAGCGCCCCCCTGCGCGTATCCACGCCGGAAGCGGTCTATCTTATCACCGACATCCTGAAAGATCCCTATGCGCGTACCACTGAGTTCGGGCTCGATTCCGTGCTGCGACTGCCCTTTCCCGCTGCGGTCAAGACGGGCACGTCGCGCAACTATCGCGACAACTGGACCGTGGGATACACCCGTGAATACACGGTCGGCGTCTGGGTCGGCAATTTCAACGGCGTTCCCATGCAGCAGGTGGCTGGCGTGAGCGGCGCCGGGCCGATCTTCCGGCGGGTCATGATGCTGCTGCAGGGTAAGAAGGAGCCTAAGGACTTTGAACGGCCGTCTGGACTCATCGAGGTGGAGGTCTGCGCCCTGTCAGGGAAGCAGAAGGGTCCGGACTGTCCACACGGCGTTTCAGAGCTGTTTCTCAGGGACGAGGTTGAGGCCGGCGCAATGGAGCCCTGCGACGTTCACCGCAAACTGCCGGTGCTCGCCGGCAACGGCCAGATCGCTCCAGCAGGAGCCCGGCGCGAGGAAACAGAGTACCGCGTTTTTGAGGACCTCCCACCGATCTATGAGTTCTGGCAGCGCGAGACAGGACGGCCTGTCATGCCCAGGGAACTGTCACGCCATGCCGAGTCGGCCCTGTTCGAGATCATCCGGCCCGCTCACCAGTCTATTTACCGCCGTCCCCTTGACCTGGCTGCCCGCTATCAGACCATTCGCTTCGAGGCTGTGGGCGCGCCGGGCAGCGCTGAAGTGGTCTGGACCCTGAACAGCGATGAGATCGGGCGCACCCGTGATGCTCATTTCCTTGATTGGCCTGTGCGCACAGGCGAATATCGACTTCGGGCCACAGCGCCCGGTGTTCCTGCCAGCGAGATCCGTTTCACGGTGGAATGACCTCAACGGCGATCTTTCGCGCAGAGAAATCTATATAATTGAAATTTTGGAACAGATTGTCCAAAGGGTCATTAAAGAACGGTTCTCTGTTCAGCGGCTCTAGAACGACTGTTTCGAGATGGAAGATTCCACAGGTAAAAAAAAGATTTATCTGCAAGAAGTTGCCACAGGCAATAACTTCTGCTACGATTACTCCTATTGTTCATTTCAATTCTTTGTTAAAGGGGGATTAAAGGTATGATGCACAGATGGTTGTTATCTGCAGCACTGCTGTTCTCCTTTGTTGCAATGCCTGCAGGCGTAGGTGTTGCCGCGCAGAATGCTCCGGCTCAGAAGCCCGCGGGAGCAAAAGCCGGCGCCGTTACCGTCCAGATCGATAAGACGGAACTGAAGAACGGCGGGACCATCATGATCACAGGCAAGGCGCCGAGGGGCAAGCCCGTGTTCATCGAGGTGTTTGCCGAGCGGACAGTTCGGGCCTCGCGGTTCGATGCAGATGTGGACAAGGAAACAAAGAAGCGGCCGTACATTTTCTATATGACCCATGAAATGCCTGCTTACTACAAAATTTTTGCTCCCAAGGACCGGAAAGAAGCGATAGACAAGGAAAAGAAAGAGGGCAAGAAGTGGTCCGTATCGAAGGTCCTGAAGGACACGGGCGCCGACGCTGTTTATTCAGCGCCGACGAAGATCAAGATCGACCGGTATCAGGCCACGCTCGTCGGCAGCATCATAGGGTCACGGGGGTCGATCATGCCGGCCATGGACGACAAAGATAACGCCCGGCGGTCCATGCAGCTTTTGAAAGCCCGGTTCCGTTCTCTCGACAAGGTGCTGGGCGCGGCTGTTGACGTGGCCCCTGACGGCAGCTTCAAGGCCGAGGTGAAGATCCGCTCGGGTCTTGCCCCCGGCAAGTACACAATAGTCGCCGCCGTGGACAAGGCCACGAAGAGCGCTCCCGTCACCTTCGAGAACAAGATCAGCTTTCCCTTGCTGTACCTCAAGAACGGGGGCACGAGCCTGAACCTCATCGGACCCTTCTTACTTACCCTGGCCGTGGCTATCTTCGGCGTGCTGATGGGCGCAGGCGGCGGATTTATCCTGAACCCTCTCCTCGTTTCGATCTGGCCCCTGCCGCACACCATTGTGGCCGGCACGGTCATGCCCACAGTGCTCTTCTCCCAGGGCAGCGGCATCTACAACTACTCCAAGATCAAGTTCATCAGCTGGAAGCTGGGCGTTGCCATCGGCCTTTCCATGGTCGTGGGCGGATTCATCGGGCCCAAGATGACGGAGCTGATCACCCTTGAACAGTTCAAGTTCGTGTTCGGATGGATACTGATCATTCTTGCCGGGCTCATGTTCTGGCAGACAACGCCGAAGTACCTGGCCACGAACAAGAAGGAGCAGGCGATCCTGAAAGAGTTCAAGCGGAAGGCCGAGGAATCGGCGCGGAAGAAATAATAGGGAGCAAGTCCCGATCAAATCGGGACGTAAAAAAATTACGGCAACACGCCCCGCCCCGTTTCCAAATGGTAGAGGACGCGGGACGGGGGTTGCCTCGGTCCAAAAAGGAGAAAAAAAATGATTGTTCAATTTTGGGGACAGGAGTTCAAGGTCAATATCGTCGTCGGCTGCATCGGCGGCTTTCTCATCGCGATCGTTTCGTCCATGTTCGGCTTCGGAGGCGGCCCTTTCATGGTGCCCCTGATGACCGTGGTGCTCGGCCTTCCCATGTACGTGGTGGTGGGCAGCTCGCTGCTGGCCATCTTTTTTAATACCCTCATGGGCACCATGCGCCATTACCAGTTCGGGAACTTTGATGGCCTATTCTTTCTCATCATGTTCCCGGCGGCGATATTGGGCGGCTGGATCGCTCCGAAGATCGCTCAGCGTGTGAGCCCAACCGTAGTCAAGCGGGTGGCTGTTGCCGGCCTGCTGATCCTCGCCCTAAACCTGTTGGGAGTGTATTAACTGTTCTTGTATTTCGTGCCTGTTCTGCAGACAGGCGTCTTTCCCGTTTTTTCAGGGAAGACGCCTGTTTTCTTCAGAGGGCAAATCGTAAGGAGGAGAGCGGATCATGATGGATACCTCGCAGTTACTCGATGACGTGTCCTTTGCCAAGGCCCTTCTCGACAAAAAAAGCCTGTCGAATGCGGACATTGTATTCGCCCTGCGGAACCTGCTGCGGATGAAGTACTATCCCGTGGCGGTAAAGTTCTTTTTTTCCCAGTCTGAGCTTGATGCGTTCAAGAAAAACACTGAATACAAGGTGTCGGCCCATCCATTTACCTTCTGCCATTATCTGGCTGCTTCGCGCCAGCGCGGCGATATCCTGCTGAGTCCAGAGAGGGGGCTCGGGTGCAGCAATGCAAAGTATATTTTCGGCTGGAAGGGGATGGACGAGGGCGAGGTCAAAAGTCATCTGAAGTACGCCAAGAACGCGAAACAGGCGGAAAAGATCGTCACGCTCAAGAAGCGTCTGCCCGAGAACCTTCTGGCCTTTGCCACGGCGCCGCTGCACAAGTCGCCCTATGTTCCGGATGTGATCCACGGCATGAGCGACGTGCTGCAGGCATACCACCTCGGCAATGACTGGTCCACGGCCATGGACATCTTTCCCTTCCAGATGAGCATGACCATGAACAGCTCGGCCTGCCACGGTGTGACCGAGGTTTATCTCAGCCGAAAGCCCAATATCACGCCCATGTGCAGCGGCAGCTACACAGCGGGAAAGACCGAGCAGGGTGAGATAAACTGGATCTGGCCCGGCGACCAGCTTGAACCCACGGTGCGGTGGATGCTGGAACGGACTGTGCGCGACGCCGGCCCTTCCTTCCCGCGGACGGGTGAGACCTATCCGGGGTTCAATATGTGCAAGCTCTGTCCGTTCCTGGTCTGGACAAAGCCGAAGGAGTGAGTAAGGCCGCAGAGAGGGGGGGGGGAAACGGACATCTGTTCGTCTTCCCCCGCCTGGTTGCGGCTTTTCGTCTCCGGCATTCCATCGCGGGTGCAAGCTTTCTGCTTTATTCACCTGCAGTCATGACCTGCCTGGAATACTCAAACCTGGCCGGCGCCGCCGGGATGTTGAAGGGGTCGGGCGTTGTCGGCATGATGAGAAGGATGCTCATGCTTGGCCACAGATCAGCGAAGAGGGAAAAACATGAATGGACCGCAAAGACATTGCCGGGATGATCTGTTGCATCCCCGATGATATGCTGATCTCGAAAATATTCAAGGAGGGTTGCTTTATGAAAAGATTTTCAGCTGTCGTACTTGCTGTTGCAGCCACAGTTCTGCTGTTGAACGGCTGCATGAAGGTGGCGCCCTCGCCTGCGCTGCCCGGCGGCGGAAAGATCGTCATGTTTGTGATCATTGACCGTGGTGTTGAAAATGGATTTACAGACTATCAGATAAAAAACCGGCATCAGCTCGGTGCGTTCATGGACAAAGACCTTGTTGCCATGCTCTCCAAAGCGGGTTATGAACCTCGCTTGATCCAGAAGCGTTCGGAGTACAAACCGGGAAAGAACAGCTACCTGCTCCAGACAAGGATCCTGAATTACAACCCTGGCAGCAAAGCTGCGCGAATGGTCGTCGGCTTTGGTGCGGGTTCGGTCGGAATGGATCTTAAATATGAGCTTCATGGCGCGGGAAAAGAGCCGCTGCTTTCCGATAAGATCGGCAAGGGAACGAGCGGAGAGTGGCAGTACCTGGTAAGAAAACTTGAGCTGGCGATCCTGGAGGCCGTATCGGCAAAATTGCATCAGACGACTAAGTAATTGGAGCGCTTTGGGCGCCGAGAAGAAAGGCCAGGCTTGTCGTCTCTGACTGCGCCTGATTGAGTCGGAGGCAAGCGTCATGTAGACAGTGGCCGAGACAAGGCCGGCGATCCATGCGCCGGCCTTGTCTGTCTGCAGTCGCCTTTACAAGGATCATCGCCATGGAATGCTTCATAAGAACATGAAGAAAAATATTGCCATTGCTATCACTATTCTGGGAGCAGCACTAAGCCTGGCTGCAGCCGCTGCTCCATTCCGGGCCGCGGCTCTGCCGGTCAGTGCGAATAATCTGATCTCCCGCAAACCCGATGTGCCGTCCTTGCCTCAGCCCAAGCCCTTTATTCAAGGTCCGGCAAAGGGGCGATTTCTGGTGGCCGGGCGCGGCATGGGCGATCCTCGTTTCCAGGAGATGGTGATCCTGCTGATCCGCTATGACAGCCAGGGGGCGTTGGGCCTGGTCATTAATCAGCCTTCGGAGGTGAAGCTTTCCTCGATGTTTCCCGAGATCAAGGCGCTGAAGACGGATCGGCAACGATTGTTTTACGGAGGCCCCGTGGCTCCGCAGCAGATGCTGATCCTGGTGCGGTCGAATAAAAAGCGCGGCGAATCATCGAAGGTGCTGAGCGGAGTGTACGTAAGCTCAAGTCGTGAACTTTTGAAAAGCCTGGCGCGGGAACAAAAATCAGAGAAGCACTATCGGGTCTATGCAGGGTATGCCGGTTGGTCGCCGGGCCAGCTGGACCGTGAACTGGGCAGGGATGATTGGTACATCGCCCAGGCTGATGAAATGAGTATATTCGAAAAATATCCAGGTTCCCTCTGGCCGGAATTGATACGCAGAAGCGCTGTGATCCACGTGAGGAATGAGGACGCCGCCTTTGCCGTGAAACTTGCGGGGCTGATCGAGGGGCCGTAACCGCGGCGTATGCCCGACGGTTCAGCAGGAACCTGCGATACGCTCCTTTTTTGCTCCTGCCACGTGTTCAACGACGCATTCAGGATCGCATTCGATGCACATGTCGATTCCCTGAATGAGCTGCATATCAGCGCAGGCTTCATAGGCCCGCAGCAGCTCGGGATCGGTCAGCCGTTCGAGCACCGTGGATTTCGGTCTGAAATATGACCTGCCGCAGCTCATGCAGATCCAGATGAAATTGTGCTTGGCCAGCTCAAGACACGACTCGCAAATATAGATCTCAGTTCCCGGCATTGCTTCAGTGTGGACTGACGCGATCCGTTCTCCGCAGACGCTGCACAATCCCTTCTTCTCGTCTCCATCGAACATGGCAGTCCTCCTTTCCATCCTGCAAGACCGTTATGGGCCGGCGGCTCTCTCGATAACGGCGGTTCCGGCCCTCCTGACTGAAATTATAGCAAAATTACGCAAAAGGGATTGATAGGGAAAAGACCGGCGTCTGGCCGGCGCCTTTTTTTTGCCCTTGACAGTGAACGTTCGTTCACCTATAATAAAAAAACGCCCTCTCCCCTGGAGGGAGAGGGCTGGCCCGCCCCGTATTCCCGCCTGTGCGGGATATCGGGGGTGAAGGGGCTGAAGGAGGGGAGCGGGAGCATGGTACGGGACGTGGATAAAGACAAGCTGCGGGAGCGGGAGAAGGGCATCGCGCAGTTCTATCATGACCATGGCAGGATGCCGAGCTTTTCCGAGATCGGCGAGCTGACAGGCCTGCGCTCCAAGAATGCCGTGTCCAAGCTTGTCCGGAAGCTCGAGGACCTGCAGGTGCTGGAACGGGACAGGACCGGGCGGCTGGTGCCGGGCTCTATCGCATCTTCGGTGCGGGTGCTCGGCACGGTGGAGGCCGGCTTCCCGAGCCCTGCCGAGGAAGAGCTGGCGGATACGCTCTCCCTTGACGACCTGCTGATCCAGAACCGGGAGGCGACCTTCCTGCTGAAGGTCTCGGGCGATTCCATGTCCGGCGCCGGCGTGCTGCCCGGCGACATGGTGATCGTGGACCGGGGGCAGACACCCAAGAGCGGGGACATCGTGATCGCCGAAGTGGACGGCGAGTGGACCATGAAATATCTCCGGAAGCGGGGGAGCAGCGTGACCCTCGTGGCCGCCAACCCGAAGTATCAGCCCATCACCCCGAAGAACGAGCTCAAGATCGCGGGCGTGGTCACGGCGGTGGTGAGGAAGTATAAATAGGTTTGACGCGGAGATGGGGAGACAAGGGAGACGCGAAGAGAGGCAAAAAATCGTTCTCGCGCAAAGGCGCAAGAACTATATTTCCCTTGAATAACATCCGGAAAATACTATAATAAAAACGTAACTACTCAGGTCAATTATATGTCACAGGAGGGATAAAAGGCTTTCCGCTTGCTCTATTTGAGCCCTGCTCTTTTTAAAACTCTTGCCCCCATATAAACTGTGATAAGCTGAATCGAGTAGCTTGAAAAGGTGGTAAAATGCGATGGAATTCGAGTGGGATACAAAAAAGTCGGAACTGAATCGAAAAAAACATGGAGTTTCCTTCCATGATGCGGCAACCGTATTCGCTGACCCGCTCGCAATTACATTTTCCGATCCAGATCATTCTGTGGGGGAGCATAGATTCCTGACTTTTGGACATTCAAAGATGAACCATCTTCTTGTTGTCGTGCACACAGAACGGCACAGCAAGACAAGAATAATAAGCGCACGGCGCGCAACAAGATATGAAAGGACGATATATGAAAACGGCTAAAAAAGAAGAAATGAGAAAAGAATATCGGAGGGAAGACCTTGGCGTCGGCGTTCGAGGTAAATACTATCACGAGTATAAGAAGGGTACGAATCTCGTGCTCCTGAGCCCGGACGTAGCGGCGGCCTTTCCCGATGATAATTCTGTTAACGATGCACTGCGAAGCCTGATGAAAGTGGCGAAGCAGACCCTTGGCCCAACCAGGCGCTCAACACGGACCGCCAAAAAGCAGGCGGCCGGTTAGCTTCGCATTATTCCGACCCAAGATAAGAGGAAGTAAGACTGTCGCCCTTATATCAACCGGTAAGAGGTTGCTCATGAAAAAAATAAAAGTGTTGGCAATCGCTTTGTTAATGTTTGTTGGCAACATGAATATTTCTATCGCGACAACTGAGGTAGAAACAAAGGAAGAAACACTGAATTACATTCGTGTATTGTTCTCGGATAAAAAAGTAATCGAAACATACCAAAAACTCATTTCCGAAGGATATTCGTGGCAGGACGAATATGCCAATTTTGGTTCAATGGTCGATGAAAAGCATGAAAGTTTTTACGGGCAAGTTCAGATAGTGATGGAGAAAGACAAAGGGGCGAAACGTAACAAGGTTGGCGAGAGGAGAGTGCTGGTTGTTGATTTTCTTTGGAGTAGAATAGGCAATAAAATAGAAAATATTAAAGTCGGAACGTATTCACAATAGTACCAAAGATAGTATAGATGAAGATAAAACGGTCTATCTTCTGCCTGATATTACACCTGATGACGACCAAGAGGCACTGATTCGGGAATTCTATGAGCGTCTTTTTGAAGAACAGCTGAGTGATTGGTGCACTGATGAGTATTCCTGGCCATCGAAACGGGACGTAAAGATGTTCAAAGAGTGGTTCGATATAGAATTTCACACCGTTGTTCTTGACCTTGCAGGTGAACCATTGGAGGATGATGAAATAGAGCCGCAATAGGAACGGGTAGGCATATAATTTCTGACAAGCTGATTTCAACCTGCGGGGCTGTGCCATGGAGCCCCATCCCGGCGCGAAAACTACGCGCCGGGAGAACCAGGGGCTTGAAACCGACCCGGAAAAACGGGCGGCTCAGCCCCGCATTCTCATCATGCTTGAACAACCCGGCTTGAAGCGAAGTTATCCGTTTTGATCCGTGTCCACCCCATTAGACCCCGTCAGATCGGTTCTAACGGGGTAAATCCGTGGCCAAATGTTCTTAAAGGTGGATTTCCCATGACCGACCAGCCCCTCACCATCCGCTCCTGGCCGAAGGCGATCCTGCACATCGACGCCGACGCCTTTTTTGCCTCCTGCGAGCAGGCGGTCCGTCCCGAGCTTCGCGGCAGGCCCGTGATCACCGGCAAGGAGCGAGGCATCGTGGCCGCGGCGAGCTACGAGGCCAAGGCCCGGGGCGTGGAGCGGGGCATGCGGCTCTTCGAGGCGAAGAAGGTCTGTCCCGACGCGGTCATTCTTCCCTCGGACTACGAGACCTACAGCCTTTTTTCGATGCGCATGTTCGAGATCTTCAGGCGCTTCTCGCCCGACGTGGAGGAGTACTCCATCGACGAGGCCTTCGTGGACCTTACGGGCCTGCGGCGGAGCTTCCACGGGCCCTACTGGATGATCGCGCAGCGGATTCAGGAGACGGTGGCGCAGGAACTGGGGATCACTGTGTCCGCGGGTCTGAGCCTTTCGAAGGTGCTGGCCAAGATCGGTTCGAAGCACCGCAAGCCCCACGGCCTCACGGTCATTCCCGGCCGGGAGGTCCATGTCTATCTCAGGGACCTTCCGGTGGAGAAGGTCTGGGGCATCGGGCCGAACACCACGGCCTTTCTCCGGAAGTTCGGCGTTGTCACGGCCCTCGACCTGGCCCGGAAGGACGAGAAGTTCATCGAACAACATCTCTCCAAGCCATTTCGCGAGATATGGAACGAGTTGAACGGCCGGAGCATGTATCCCGTGGTGACGGAGCCGAAGAACAGCTACCAGTCCATCAGCAAGGCGCGGACCTTCACCCCGCCGTCGAACGACGAGGCTTTTGTCTTTGCCCAGCTTGCGAAGAACCTGGAGAATGCCTGCATCAAGGCGCGGCGCTATCAGCTTGCGGCGGCGCGGCTTGTCGTGTTCCTCAGGCGCCAGGATTTTCAGGACCGGGGCGTGGAGATCAGGCTGAGCCGCCCCACCTCCTATCCCGCCGAGCTTTTCGAGCCGTTGCGGCAAGGCTTCCGGCAGCTCTACGCGCCGGCCGACCTCTACCGCCAGACCGGCGTGGTGCTCGGAGGCCTGGTGCCCGAGGGTTCTGTTCAGTACACGCTCTTCGATGATACGGCGAAGATCGAGAAGATGGCCAGGGTCTACGGCGCGGTGGATGAGCTGTCCCGGAAGTTCGGCAAGCATGCCATTCAGCACGCGGCGAGCCTGCCGGCCAAGCTGCAGGCCCGGCACGAGGGCGAGCGGGGAGATGTTCCGGAACGGAAGGCGCAGCTCTTTCGCGGTGAGAACAGCAGGCAGCGTCTGGGTCTGCCGCTGTTGCGGGTGAAGGTGTAAACCTGAAAAAAGCTTTTTTGACGCGGATAAAATCTGGAATGGCGGATAAGGACAGAAAAAAATGTTTTTTATATTGAAAAAGAATCGTCTTTGAGGTGAAAACGCTTTCTGCATAAATTCTGGAGTGAGCGCATTCCCCGTCACGCCAAGGCGGGACTGCGGGGAGCTTCAATGCCTGGTTTTATCTGCGGGAATCTGCGTCCAACGGCCGTTTTTAGGATAAAAGATATGTATCGCAGCCTGGCAGGGCGGAAAATTAAAACGCCGGAGGGAAAGCCCCTCCGGCGTGATGTATTCACAGTAGGTATGATCGACAAGCCTCGACAGCCGGTCTGAACCAGCGAAGGACGCCTTTTATTTCCAGCGGTTTCCGCCACCGCCGCCGCCGCGGTTGTCCCGGTCCCTGCCGCCGCCACCGCCACCGCCGAAGCCGCCGGACCTGCCACCGCGATCGCTTCGTTCGCGCTGCGGCCTCGCTTCGTTAACGGTGATCGCCCGCGAATCATGCGTTGTGCCGTTCAGCGACGCGATCGCCTTCTCGCCTTCATCATCATTCGTCATTTCCACGAAGCCGAACCCTTTTGAGCGGCCCGTGGCAGCATCGGTGATGATCTTGACGGACGCCACTTCTCCGAAAGGCGTGAATAATTCCTTTATTCCGTCTTCCGTTGCCGAATACGATAAATTCCCCACGTAAAGCCTTTTTGCCATGATCTCCTCCGCGCCTGTGCGCTCTTGTTTCGGTGAAACTCCGCCTGGTGATGTATCAGAGTTTTACGACGTTAACTGCCTGAAGACCCTTGGGACCCTGTTCGAGGTCGAAGCTCACGGAATCACCCTCTGCCAGAGACTTGAAGCCCTCGCCCTTGATCGACGAAAAGTGAACGAATACGTCCTTTGCTTCGTCGGTCGTGATGAATCCAAATCCTTTTGAATCATTGAACCATTTTACCGTACCATTCGGCATCTGTGAAACTCCTCCTTGAGATGAATATGCTGCTTTGCTACGAAGCAATACAGCGGAAAAAGCGCAAATCATGAGAAGGCTGCATATTATTTCATGCAATCCCTCTCCATAAGCACAGTTCCTTTTATTTGTTTCTAATAGTATGCGCCTTTTTAAGAAATGTCAATCCGAAATTTTACCATTTCATTGAGGGGTTAGGCGCTCAGGATACGTTCCGCAGCCTGGCCCGTTGGCGTAATTCGACAGCGCCTGTGAGTCAGTCATGCCTGAGGGCGCGCATGCCCTTTGCGGCTTGGAAGCGCTTCTGCGTACCAGCTAGGTATAGGGTACAGAGGTATTCCGGAACGTAGCCGGAGAAAAGGTTTCTGGGAGTCCAGGCTGTCCATCGGGTCAGGGAACTCCAAAAAAACCTTGCAACCTCTTAAAAAATAAACTATAATCCAAAATCCCATTCTGGTGGTTATATGCTATGTCCACGCCTGATCTTCAGGACCTCCGCAAAAAGATAGACGAACTGGATGACAAGCTGCTCGAGCTGCTGAATGAGCGGGCGGGGATCGTCGTCGCGGTCGGCACTATCAAGAAGAAAGAGAAGCTGGATTTTCATTCCCCGGGGCGGGAGAGGGAGATCCTTGAGCGCCTTACATCGCGCAATCAGGGGCCTTTTCCCCAGGAAGCGCTCCGGGCGGTTTACCGCGAGATACTGTCTTCATCCCTCTCTCTGGAGCGGCCTATCAAGGTGGCCTATCTGGGCCCGCGCGCTACGTTCACGCATATGGCCGGCATGCAGCAGTTCGGACTGGCGGCCCAGTACGTGCCTGTCGAGACCATCCGTGACATCTTCAGCGAAGTAGATCGCGGCCGCGCCGATTACGGCGTCGTCCCCATAGAGAACTCCACCGAGGGGGTGGTGAACTATACCCTCGACATGTTCATCGACTCGGACCTTCAGGTCTATGCCGAGATCATGCTTGAGGTGTCGCAAAACCTCATGAACCGTTCGGGAAAATTGGAGGACATCAGGAAAATCTACACGCACCCCCAGGTGCCGGGACAGTGCCGGCAGTGGCTCGAGAAAAATGCATCCGGCATCCCCATATTCGATGCGCCGAGCACCGCCCGGGCCGCGGAGATGGCCAAGGATGATCCCGAAGCGGGCGCCATTGCCAGCGAGATGGCGGCCATGCTCTACGGCCTTCAGATCGTTGCCCGGAAGATCGAGGACAATCCGCACAACGTTACCCGTTTTCTCGTCGTCGCAAAACGGTCGCCGGGCAGGACGGGAAAAGACAAAACCTCCATCATGTTCTCCATCAAGGACCGTGTTGGCGCGCTGCATGCGATGCTCCAGCCCTTTGTTGATGCAGGGATCAACCTCAACCGTCTCGATGCGCGGCCCTCGGGCCGGAAGGTCTGGGATTACGTATTTTTTCTCGATTTGGAGGGGCATATCGAGGAAGAAAAAGTCGCCAAGGCCATCGGCGAGCTGAGAGCTGAGTGTCTGTTCCTGAAGGTGCTCGGGTCCTATTCGAAGAGCCACTAGCATCGATTGCAGGGTGCTGCGTCTGGAATTCGGCACTGCAGCATCAACATTTCCACACACGCTTACCGCGCCTATCGCTTGTGATTGGTTTTATCACCTGGATAGTTTCACTAGCATGAGAAATTAAGAGAGACCGGGAGTCTACTGAAAAGCCATGATTGTTTCCGAAAATATCAAGAGTATTAATCCCTACGTTCCTGGAAAGCCGATCGAGGAACTGGAGCGCGAGCTGGGCATCAGCGGGAGCATAAAGCTCGCATCGAATGAGAATCCGCTCGGGCCGTCGTCCAAGGCAGTTGCTGCGGCCAAAAAGGCGCTGGAAGGGCTGAATCGTTATCCCGACGGCAGCGGCTTTTATCTTGCAAAGGCCCTCGCCACCCGGTACGGAGTGGAGATCGGCCAGATCATCCTGGGCAACGGGTCGAACGAACTGATCGAACTGGCGGTGCGCACCTTTGTGCAGCCCGGCGACGAGGTCGTATCGGCTGTTCCTTCCTTTGTCGTGTACAAAATGATCGTCCAGGCTGCGGGCGGCACGAACATCATCGTGCCTTGCCGGGAATACACCCACGATCTCGACGCCATGGCTGAACGGATCACACCGCGCACCAGGATCGTTTTCATCGCGAATCCGAACAATCCCACGGGGACCATGAACACGAAGGCCGAGTTGGACCGGTTCATGGGCAGGGTGCCGGACCATGTACTCGTGGCCCTTGACGAAGCCTACGGTGAGTACGTGACGAGAGTCGACTATCCCGACGCCCTGGATTATCTGAGAGAGGGCAATAACGTGCTCGCGCTCCGCACCTTTTCGAAGATCTACGGCCTTGCGGGGCTTCGTATCGGCTACGGCATCACCACTGCCGAGATCGCCGGTCTGTTGAACAACGTGAGGCAGCCATTCAATACGAACTCCCTCGGCCAGGCAGCCGCCCTTGCGGCCCTGGCGGACCGAAAGCACGTGGAGAGATCGATCGCCGTTAACAACGAAGGCAAAAAGTATCTGTACCAGGCCTTCGAGCAGCTCGGCGTCTCCTATGTCCCCACGGAAACCAATTTCATTTTTTTTGAGACGGGCCGCGATTGCGGCGACATCTATGACACGCTCCTGCGAAAGGGCGTTATCATCCGTCCCATGGGAGGGAAGCGCCTTCGCGTTACCATCGGGCTCGACGAAGAGAACAAACGGTTCATTGCGGAGCTCGATGCGGCGCTGAAGAGCTGATGGTCGTCCGCAGGCGCTGTGTGGTGGACCGTCAGTTTGCAGAGGGACGCATGCCGGAGAGAGAACATTTATGATCATCGTTCTGAAGCCAGATACCACCCGGGAGCAGATGGATCATATCATCGAGAAGCTCACGGGGCTCGGGTTGAAGGCGCACGTGTCGGCCGGAACAGAGCGCACCGTTATCGGGGCCATCGGCGATGAACGTATTCTGCGGACCATTCCCCTCGAGGCTTTTCCTGGCGTAGAAAAGGTATTGCCCATCCTGAAACCCTTCAAGCTTGCGAGCCGGGATTTCAAACAGGAGAATTCGGTCATCCGTATCGGGGGGGCGGAGATCGGCGGAAGGAAGCTGGTCGTCATGGCGGGACCCTGCGCCGTGGAGAGCAGAGAGCAGCTGCTGGAGATCGCCGGGGAAGTGAAAGGAGCGGGGGCCGCCTTCATTCGCGGAGGGGCATTCAAACCGCGCACCTCGCCCTACAGTTTTCAGGGGTTGGAAGAGGAGGGCCTCAAGTACCTCGCCGAGGCCCGGCAGAAAACAGGCCTTCCCGTTGTCACCGAGGTGATGGATCCCCGGGACATTGAGCTGATCGTGAAGTATGCAGATGTGCTGCAGATAGGCGCCCGGAACATGCAGAATTTTCGTCTCTTGAAGGAAGTGGGAACCTATCGGAAGCCGGTGCTGCTGAAACGCGGCATCTCGGCCACGATCAAGGAATGGCTGATGTCGGCCGAGTACATCATGTCGGAAGGGAATCATGACGTGATACTGTGCGAACGGGGCATACGCACCTATGAAACGGAAACGCGAAACACGCTCGATCTTTCGGCTGTGCCGGTGCTGAAGCAGCTCACCCATCTTCCGGTAATCGTTGACCCAAGCCATGCCGTGGGTAAATGGGAACTGGTGCCGCCCATGGCCAGAGCGGCCGTAGCCGCGGGAGCGGACGGACTGCTCATCGAGGTGCACTCAAATCCTGAAGAAGCGCTTTGCGACGGCGAGCAGTCGCTCAAGCCCAAGATGTTCCGCCAGCTGATGAGCGAAATGCGGGTGATCGCGCAGGCCGTAGGGAGAGATCTCTAGGGTAGAATTCCCCATTTCAATGATCCTAGAAACGGCAGTTGGCCGCAGATTCACCCCGTTAGAAATAAGAATCTGCTAACGGGGTAAACGCAGATTTTTGCAGATTAAACCAGGCATTCGGACAGAAAGGGCATTCACCCCAAAGGGGATTCTTTTTCAACAGCAATTTTTTTGTCTGTTTTTATCTGATCTTATCGGATGTTATCCGCGTCCAAATGTTCTTTTCAGGATGATCGAAAGTGTTTTGGATTTTGGTTGTTGAAAAATTTTGTCGTTTGATTCTTGGACCCTGGAATATATAAAAAAGCTATGATCCATTTTAACAATGTTACCATTATCGGCGTCGGTCTGATCGGCGGCTCTCTGGCCCGGGTCATGAAAACGGGGAAGCTTGCGGGAACCATCACGGGCGCTGGCAGGAGCAAAGCCACCCTGGAAGAGGCGCTTGGGCTGGGAGTGGTCGACCGGATCGCCGAAAATCTGGGTGAGGCTGTCGAGGGCGCCGACCTGGTGGTCCTCGCAACGCCCGTGGCAACCTTCGAAGCGATCGCCCGTGAGATCGGCCCGCGCATGAAAGAGGGCGCCATCGTCACCGATGTAGGAAGCGTAAAGGGCAGGTTCGTTAAAGCGCTCGAGAAGCTGTTGCCGAAAAACATCCGCTATGTTCCCGGTCATCCCATAGCTGGCAAGGAGAAGTCGGGCGTCTCCGAATCTACGGAAGTGCTGTTCCAGGGGGCGCGGTGGATCCTGACGCCTACGGAGCGGACCGATCCCGAAGCGCTTGCAGCGGTGGAAACGCTGTGCCGGGCGGCAGGTGCGCAGGTGCGGCGCATGGATGCTGATCTGCACGATCGGGTCTTTGCTGCTGTTAGCCACCTTCCGCATGTGGCGGCCTATGCCATGGTCTGCACTGTGGCCGAACTGAACACGGGCAGCGAAGAATACATTGATTTTTCCGGCGGAGGGTTCAGGGACTTCACGCGCATCGCGGCCAGTTCTCCCGAAATGTGGCGGGATATTTGCCTTCTGAACGGGAATAACATCATCGAAATGATCGATCGGTACCAGTTCTCGTTGAATATGATGAAGCGCGCCATTCGAACGAAGGACAGCAACAAGCTTGAAGGGCTGTTCCGGTCGGCCAGCGACGTACGGAAGGGATTGAAGTGACGTCCTGAGGCCGTTGCCGTTCGGCGCGGCGGGATGATTGGAAACCATGGCTGACCTTCTCATACAACCTTCGCGCGGCCTTCACGGAGCGATCACCACACCCGGAGACAAGTCCCTGTCCCACCGTGCCGTGATGTTCGCGGCCATAGCCGAAGGTACCACGGAGATATCCGGTTTTCTTACTGCCGAGGACACGCTGAACACGGCCAAGGCCGTGCAGCAGCTCGGGATCACCGTCGAGGGACTCGGCACGGACCGCATGCTGGTGCACGGCAAGGGGCTGGACGGCCTGTCTGAGCCTGCCGGCGTGCTCGACCTGGGCAACTCGGGAACAGGCATGCGGCTGCTGGCCGGTCTTTTGGCCGGGCAGAATTTTTTTTCCGTCCTGACGGGCGATCAGTATCTGAGAAAGCGCCCCATGGCGCGCATTGTGGAGCCCCTTCGCCGGATGGGATCCATGATCGACGGCCGCAGCAATGGGAAGCTCGCGCCGCTGGCGATCCGGGGCGGGGGGGCGGCGCTGAAGGCAGTCGAATTCGCTTCCCCGGTGGCGAGCGCCCAGGTGAAATCAGCACTGCTGCTGTGCGGTCTCTATGCCGACGGCGTAACCACGGTGAGCGAGCCGCACAAATCGCGTGACCATACGGAGCGTATGCTTCGTTATTTCGGCGCTGACGTGGCCGAATCAGGGCTCTCTGTGAGCGTGCGCGGGAGGCGTCCCCTCACGGCAGGCGGTCCGGTCGTCATTCCAGCTGATATCTCTTCGGCAGCTTTCTTCATGGTAGCCGCCGCCGTGGTCCCCGGCTCTGATCTCCTGATCACGAACGTGGGTGTCAACCCGACGCGCACGGGAATCATCGATATTCTCCTCCAGATGGGAGCGGACATAACGCTCGAAAAAGAGCGCGATCAGGCAGGGGAACCCGTGGCCGATGTGCGGATCAGGCACCGGCCGCTCAAATCCGTTCAGATCAGCGGCGGTGTAGTACCTCGGGCCATCGACGAGATCCCCGTGCTGAGCGTTGCTGCGGCATATGCGGCCGGTACGACTGTGATCCGCGATGCCGCTGAGCTCAGGGTAAAGGAATCCGACCGCATAGCGACGATTGCCGCGGAACTGCGGAAGATGGGTGTGCAGATCAAAGAGCATTCCGACGGGATGGAGATAACGGGCGGCAGCGCCCTTACAGGCACCCGGTGCGAGAGCCACGGCGACCACCGCATCGCCATGTCTCTTGCCGTGGCCGGGCTGGCGGCGCGGGGAGAGACAACCATCGCCGGCAAGGAGTGGATCGATACGTCCTTTCCGGGATTCGAAGGGTTGCTGAGGAAAACGGCTTCATGACTCTCGGCAGCCGCTTCTTCCGGATCGGCTCAAAACAACTCCAGAAACGCGAGGTGGATGCATGAAGGCCGTCAATATACTAGTGATCCTGTTCGTTGCAGTGATTGCGGCGCCCCTGTCCTGGGCGGCCGATGAGAAGCCGGTCTTCGGCCCGAAGACCTATGAGGTTCGGGAGAGGTTCGGGCTGGAAAACCGCTCCAGCGATGTCGTCAAGGTCCGTGAAGGCAGATATATGCTGAAGCTCCAGAACGGGACTGTTCCGCTCGAGCGGCCGGACTTTCTGGAGGTCATGGTGAACGGCGAAAAGGTCCTGCAGGAGAACCCCTATCTGCACGCGGTGATCGCCTGCTATGTAACGCTGAAGAAAGAGAATACGCTGACGGTCATGGTGCGGGACGCGAAACCGTCGGGCATGCGCAGGCCCGCGCCGACCCCGAAATCCCTGCTGCTTACGGTGACGCCGGCGCGTCTTGCCGATTTCGCAGGCGCCTATGGCGCAGCATCAGGGAACGACCTGCAGGTTCTGCTGAAAAGCATCCTAAGCATCAGGGACCCCGAAGCGCGCTCCCGTGCCGAGGAAGGGGCGAACCTGCGGAATGATCTCACTCATCGAACAACATCGCTCGGAAAGCTGGCTGCTTTGAAAGAGCGCACGGCCCGGGATTTCCTGCTGTTCCTGTATACGGACATGTCCGGACAACCCGAGGTCAGGGCCGAGGCCGCGACAGCGCTCGGCGTTCTGGGAGACAACACGGTCATACCAACGCTGATGCGCGAGATCGTGAACCCGAACGACCTGATCCGGACAGCCACGGCGCGGGCGCTTTCCCTCTATCCGGAAGAGGAAACCGCCGGACCGCTCACGCGGACCTTGACGGCCCTGGACTCCATGAGAATGGGGGCGCTCATCCGGTCTCTCACGGCGGCAGGATGGAAACCGGTAGGTGTTGTCCTGCAGCTTGCCGACTCATCTGATCCTTATGTGGTCGGCATTGCCGTGGAGATCCTGGGCGGCCTGCAGGAATCGCGGGCCACGGACCGCTTGCTGGCGCTTTTCGCAGATCCCGGCAGTCGTGATCTGCGACCGATCATCTCCGCGCTCGGACAGTCCAGGGATCTGCGAGCCCTTGATCCGCTCCTGAAGCTTGCGGCCGATCCGAAGCGTCGCGCAGGAAAAGAAGCGGTCGTCGGTGAAGCGCTGGCCGATCTTGGCGATCAGCGGGGGGCTGCAGGAATCACCGAGATGATCAGGAAAAGCCCGTCCGATGCGGTGACTTCGCAGTTAAAGGCTTCGTGCAGAAAACTGACGGGCAGGGAATGCCGGTAGGATAGGAGCGTGAAGCAGCGAGGCTGCAGACATTATGATCAAACGAGCACAGGGGCCGGTCATAGCCATTGATGGGCCCTCAGGGGCGGGGAAGAGCACGATCGCTAAGCTGCTGGCCCGCCGTCTGAAATATGCCTATATCGACACGGGCGCCATGTACCGTGCCATCGGTTGGAAGGCAACGCGCGAGGGGATCGACCTTGCCGACGAACATGCCCTGGCGGAGCTGGTCAGCAGGACCAAGGTGACCTTCAATGGAGGCAGCGCTGATCCGAAGGTTTCTGTGGACGGCAGGGACGTGAGCGGAGAGATCCGTACGCCTGAAATGGGCATGGCCGCGTCTGCAGTCTCACGGTCTAAGACCGTGCGCGCCCGCCTGCTGGAACTGCAGCGGGAACTCGGGGCGGATGGAGGCGTGGTGATGGACGGGCGGGACATCGGCACGGTGGTCTTTCCCGACGCAGAGGTAAAGTTCTATCTCGACGCTACCGCGGAAGAGCGGGGCCGAAGACGCTACCAGGAACTGAAAGAGAAGGGACTGGACGTTGAACTCGCCCGTATCACCGGAGAGATTGCGATGCGCGACCTGCAGGACAGCCGGCGCGATATCGCCCCCCTTCGGAAGGCCGATGATGCGATCCTTATCGATTCGAGCAGGCTGACGGTCGAGGAAGTGCTTGAGCGAATGCTCGGTGAGATAGGATCAAGAAGGGCCGGCAGGGTATGAAGATCATTCTGGCGGAAAAAGCCGGATTCTGTTTCGGCGTCAAACGGGCCATCGAGACGGCCTTCAAGGCGGCATCGAAAGGCAGGGGCTATTGCCTGGGGCCGCTCATTCATAATCCCCAGGAGGTCGATCGGCTCCGGCGGGAAGGGGTCGAGACCGTTGAGAGCCTTGACGTCCTGTCAACGGGCGATGCCGTCATTATCCGCTCCCATGGCGTGCCTCCCTCCGTCCTTGCCAGGGCGCGGGACAAGGGTCTCACGATCATAGATCTGACCTGCCCCTTTGTGGGCAAGGCCCAGCGGCATGCGGCTTTGCTGCGCGAAGAGGGGTATCAGGTCGTGGTAGTGGGGGAGAAGAAGCATCCCGAAGTGCACAGCATTCTGGGTCATGCCGGACCCGATGCCCTGGTCGTGGAGACTCCTGAGGCGGTAGCGGGTACGCAGTTTCAGCAGCGGATCGGCGTGGTGGCCCAGACCACACAGGCATATAGCAATTTTTCCGGAGTTGTGCTAAAATTACTTGAACTTTCAAAGGAATTGAAGATATTCAACACCATCTGCACCTCAACGGCTGAACGGCAGGAATCAACGCAAACCCTTGCCGGGAAGGTTGACGTCATGATCGTGGTGGGCGGTAGGAACAGCGCCAACACGACGCGTCTTGTTTCCCTGTGCCGCGAGGAAGGCAAGCAGACCTATCACATCGAAACGGCCGATGAGATACAATCGGACTGGGTGAAGGACGCAGGGACGGTGGGCATCACTGCAGGCGCATCCACACCCGACTGGATCATCGATGATGTGCTCAGAAGGCTGCAGGCAGAGAACACCGGGCAGTAGCGCGACCTTTGATCTAAACCACGGGGGAGGGGAATCCTTTTCATGATCGACAAGGAACAAGACTTCGAATACGAAGGCGAAGAAAGGACCGGCGAGCAGGGGCAGAATGAGTTCGAAAACCTGTATAACCAGTCCTTGAAAAGTTTCAAACAAGGGTCGGTCGTGAAAGGTACGATTGCGCAGGTTCTGGCCGGTTCGGTGATGGTCGACGTGGGCTACAAGTCCGACGGTATGATTCCTGTTGATCAGTTCACGGCTGATGAGCTTGCCAGCCTTCAGCCCGGTGATGAGATCGAGGTCTTTCTTGAATCGGGTGAGGACTCCCACGGAAATCTGAGGCTGTCCCGGGAAAAAGCGAAGCGGATGCAGGCCTGGGACCATTTGAACAATGCCTACCAGAGCGGTTCTCCGATCAAGAGCAAAGTCCTCGCGAAGGTCAAGGGCGGGCTGTCCGTCGATATCGGCGTGAGCGCCTTTCTGCCCGGTTCGCAGATCGATATGCGGCCCCTGCGGAACCTGGACCAGTATCTCGGCAAAGTCCTTGATGTGAAGATAATCAAGATGAACCCCGGCAGGGGGAATATCGTCGTCTCCCGCAGGGCCATCCTGGAACAGCAGAGCGCTTCGCAGAAAGAGGAGACGCTGGCGAAATTGGCCGACGGACAGACCGTGAAGGGCATTGTCAAGAACATCACGGATTATGGTGCATTCATAGATCTGGGCGGCATCGACGGCCTGCTGCACATCACCGACATGTCCTGGGGGCGGATCGGCCATCCCTCGGACCTGCTCAGCACGGGTCAGTCCATCGACGTAGTGGTGTTGAAATTTGATACCGAGCGGCAGAAGGTCTCACTGGGTCTTAAGCAGCAGACGGAAGACCCCTGGCTCCGGGTGGCAGATCGTTTTCCCGTCAACGGGCGGGTGCGCGGCAAAGTCGTGAATCTTGCCGAGTACGGCGCTTTTATCGAGCTCGAGCCCGGCGTGGAGGGGCTCGTGCATGTCTCGGAAATGTCCTGGACCCAGAAGGTCAAGCATCCCTCCAGAGTCGTGTCCCTGGACGACGAGATCGAGGTGCAGGTGTTGTCCGTGGACCCGTCGGCCAAGCGCATCTCACTCGGGATGAAGCAGGTGGAGCCCAATCCGTGGCAGACCATCGCCGACCGCTATCCTGCAGGGACGGTCGTGGAGGGCAAGATCAAGACGATCACCGATTTCGGCGCTTTCGTCGGGATCGAAGAGGGCATCGACGGCTTGATCCATGTGTCTGACCTGTCCTGGACCAGGCACATCAAGCATCCTTCGGAGTTGCTGAAAAAGGGCCAGACTGTGAAGTCTATGGTGCTGAACATCGACGCTCAGAAGGAGCGCATCTCCCTGGGACTGAAGCAGCTCGATGCCGATCCCTGGGATAAGGGGATACCCGAACGCTATGCCATGGGCAGGGACGAGACGGTGAAAGTCGTCAAAGCCGCCGAATTCGGGCTCTTCGTCGGACTTGAGTTCGGCATCGAGGGCCTGATCCCCGCCTCGGAGATCCCGCGGGAATCAGAGGGGATCAAGGAAGGCGACGAAGTGACGGCCCGGGTGATCAAGGTGGACAGGGGAGAGCGAAAGGTCGCGCTCTCGATCAAGGCGCTTGTGAAGGGGAAGGACCGCGAGAGTGTGAAGGACTACCTGGGACAGCAGGACAAGTTCGATACCACTATCGGTGCGCTTCTGAAAGGCAGGAACTGAAACCCCTATGAAAAAGAACAGTGTCATCATGGTGTTCATGACCGTCATCGCGCTCGGTGTGGCTTTTTTTATCGTGCTGTCGCTGGCCTCCTTTCTGATCCGCGGCAAGGCCCTTTCACCGATGAAGCCCCTGCCCGGCCTGGACAGGATAGCCCTGGTCAAGGTAGAGGGTGTGCTGATCTCGTCGGAACGCATCGTCGACGAGGTGAAAAATTATACCGAGGATTCGTCGATCAAGGCCATCGTGGTAAGGGTGGATTCTCCCGGCGGGGCCGTGGTTCCGGCGCAGGAGATCTATGAGGCGCTGAAGAACGCCCGGACAGAAGGGAAGAAGGTAGTTGTTTCCATGGGGTCCGTTGCCGCGTCAGGAGGCTACTATATCGCCGCTGCCGCGGACCGGATCGTGGCGAACCCGGGGACGCTCACCGGAAGCATCGGCGTCAAGATGGAGTTCGCAAATCTTGAACGTCTCCTGGAGAAGATCGGCGTCAAGGGCATGGTCCTGAAGGCCGGCAAGTACAAGGACGTGGGTTCTCCCTATCGCGAGATGACGGCACAGGAGAAGGAACTCCTTCAGAACGTGATCGATGATGTTCATAGCCAGTTCATTGAAGCCGTGGCAGAAGGAAGAAACATCCCTCTACAGGACATCAGGGCTATTGCCGACGGCCGCATCTTCACAGGACGCCAGGCTTACGAGTTGAAGCTCGTTGACCAGCTTGGCGACCTCTCCGCCAGCATCCAGGCTGCTGCCGATCTTGCGGGCATCAAGGGAAAACCCCGGATGGTCAGCAGGGAGCGAAAGACCCAGTTTTTTGATTATTTGAAGCAGGAGACCGCATCATGGATCGCCGATGTGCTGAGCGATGCCATGGGAAGAAATCATACGCGTCTGCAGTATCTCTACCAGTAAGCTCAAGGAGGAGCTATGACGAAAGCGGAGCTCATTGACAGAATTGCCGAAAAGAGGCCCAGCCTGACGCGAAAACAGGTGGAGGTTGTCGTCAATACGGTGCTCGACAGCATCAAGGACGCCCTCTCAAGGGAGGATAAGGTCGAGATCAGGGGCTTCGGGAGCTTTCGAATTCGCCATCGCCGGGCAAAAGAGGGCCGGAATCCCAAGACCGGCGACACGGTCCATGTTCCGCCGAAGAAGGTGCCTTTCTTCAAAGCCGGCAAGGAAATGCGGGAAATGGTCGACGGGAAAGAATGAATCTTTCCTGAACTGCACCGACACCTTTCCCGCCTCCCCGCAGCCGGTCGGCAGGCAGGCTTCACTAACCTTCAGCCTCTCGATCCTCGACAGGACCGGCATTCTTCATTCTCCTGCCGATTCCCTTTGACCATTTCCCCTTGATCCATGAGCGAACCGAAGGAATATATCGACGTACTGGACTGCGCCGGCAAAAAAACAGGGCAGGCTATGCTGCGGGCCGACGTCCATCACCAGGGGCAATGGCACGGCGCCTTTCATTGTCTGATCGTGCATCGAAGGTCAGGAAATTTTCACGCTTTCTTTCAGCTTCGCTCCCGCCAAAAGCTCCTTGCGCCCGGGCGGTTCGACGTCACGGTCGGCGGACATTACAGCACGGGAGAAGAGGCCGGCACGGCCGGACCCCGCGAATGCAGGGAGGAACTGGGGATAACAACGGATTTCAGCGATTTTATGCCTGTCGGGCGAAGGGTCTTTGTATACTGTTTTGACGGCGGTCTGCGAGAATTCGAATTCCAGGACGTGTTCCTGCTTGAGCGGGAGCTCGATCCGGGAGAGCTAGCACTCCAGCATAGTGAAGTGGACGGTCTGCTCGAGCTCGAGGTCAGCGTGGGGATTGCCCTTTTTTCCCATGCTGTCCCATCCGCCGAGGGGGCATTTTTTCATCCCCGCGGAACGAAAGAGCGCAGGACCGTTGCTGCCTCCGACTTCGTCCCTTGTTTAGACAACTACTATCTCAAGCTTCTCCTGCTGGCGCGGCGCTTCTTGCTGGGAGAACGTGATCTGCTTATAATCTGATCCAGCGGCTGTCCCGAGCCTCGGGGGACACAAGGAGGGGCTCAACCTTGACAATTCGGCTGGTTCCGATAGAATAAAAAGTAGTCTTCTGCAGACAGGTTCGCGCCAGCCGCGAGTTCAGAAAAACATCTTCTCCCGGGTGGCTTCTCGGGCCACTATCTCTATCCATAAGTATCAGGGTGGCATTGCGTCAGCGGGGTCCGTCAGCGGCGGATTTCGTTTTCCTCCCCTGCAATGCAGGGCGAGGAACTGAAGGGAGGCAGGAATGAGCGAAGAGGGTATTACGCGACGAAATTTCATGATACGGACGATGGTTTCCATTTTCGCCTTCATCGGTGCGGCGCTGGCTGTCCCCCTCGGGGGGTTCAGCATCTTTCCGGCGTTGAAGCGCCGCGAGAGCGGATGGAGCGATGCCGGCACCGCTCGGGACCTGAGAGTGAATGTTCCTCAGGAACGCCGTTTTTACGAGGTCGTCAAAAAGGGCTGGCGGGAGGAAAAGGTCGAGCGGGCAGCCTGGTTCGTGAAGCAGGAGACTGGAATCATAGTCGTCTTCTCTCCGAGTTGTCCGCATCTGGGATGCGGATACCGGTGGCTTGCGGCAACGCAGCGCTTTGAATGCCCCTGCCACGCCAGTGTTTTCGATATAAACGGCAAAGTGCTTTCCGGCCCTGCGCCGAGGGCGCTTGATGTCATGGAGTCGAGACTGGACAACGGACGGGTCCTGGTAAAATTCGAGATATTTCAACTGGGCACGCCGAAGAAGGTGCTTGCTTGGAGGAGGCGTCATGCTGAAACGGGTGCTTGACTGGCTTGATGAACGGATCGAGGTGCGAAATCTTTGGGAGACCATGACGAACCGGCCCATCCCGGGAGGGTCGAGTTGGTTCTACGTACTTGGGTCCTCGCTGCTCTTTGTGTTCGCGCTCCAGATGGTGACCGGCATTCTGCTGACGCTGTACTATGCGCCCGTGCCGGACCACGCCTACCAGAGCGTCAAGTACATTCAGGAGGAAGCCCTGTTCGGAAGCTTTGTCCGCGGGTTGCATCACTGGGGCGCAACATTCATGGTGGTGCTCGTGTCACTGCATATGCTGCGCGTCTTCGTGTTCGGGGCCTACAAGAAGCCGCGGGAGGTCGTTTGGCTCGTCGGCACCGGTCTCTTTCTGATCGTATTCGGATTCGCCTTTACAGGCTATCTGCTGCCCTGGGACCAGAAGGCCTATTGGGCCACCGTAGTCGGGACGAACGTGGCCGGGACGGTGCCCGTCGTGGGCGGATTTCTGCTGCGGATCATTCGCGGCGGAGCCGAACTCGGAGATTTTGCTCTGAGCCGGTTCTTCACGATCCATACCTATATCCTGCCCTGGAGCCTTGCGCTACTTGCAGGTCTTCATGTGTTCCTGCTTGAGCGGGCCGGGGCCGGCGGCACATGGAATGCTGCGGAGCGCACGCCCTATCGATCGGAGCCGCTCTTCCCGCACCAGATATTCAAGGACAGTATTTTCATCCTGCTGCTGGTTCTCGCCCTTTCGTCATTTGCCCATTTCTTCCCGGCCCCTCTGGAGCCCCAGGCAGATCCGACTGACAGCACCTATAATCCCCGGCCGGAATGGTACTTCTATGCCGTGTTCCAGATGCTGCGCATCTTCGAGGGGCCCTTTGAATTGATCGGGACCGTGGTCCTGCCTACGGTGGTGATCACACTGCTGCTGCTCGTACCGTTCATAGATCGCAGGCCGGAAAGGGATCCCTGGCGCAGGAAGGCCATGATGACCGCGGCAGCACTGGCCGTTGCTGGTGTTATGGCGCTGACCATTGCCGGGGCCCGGGCCCCGATCGTAGGCGTCCCTGCCGTGACGGAAGAATCGGCCCTGGCGGGCCGCCAGGTATATGCGCGGTCCGGGTGCGTTGCCTGCCACAGCATCCATGGCAAAGGCGGGACCATCGGCCCTGACCTGACCGGCGTGGGTGCGCGGAAGGACCGTGCGTGGCTCGACAAATTCCTTGCCGATCCGCAGGCGGTCAAGCCGGGCGTCCTGATGCCGAAGCCTGATGTCACTGATTCGGAGCGGCAGGAACTGGTTGATTATCTGCTGAGCCTGAAGCAATAACGAGATAAATCCAGTTGCGTGATCTCGACGCCGATATCGTCTGCCCCGGAGGGATCAAAATAAAAACCCTTCCCCTGATGTAAGGGGAAGGGTTGAATAAGCGCGTGTGACTCTTCAGCCGCGAACCTGTTACTGCTAGTATTTCAGGAGGAGATAGGCGAATAGGAACAATGTTGCCCAGAGGACGCTCTGGCCGATGGGCCGGTTCTTTACAATGTCTCCGGGAAAAGCCGCCTTCTCCGCCTTCAGTCTTTGCCCAATGCCTGCCTTCTGTTCTTCTCTGCTGAACCTCAACAACAGGGTGTCCGCACCGATTTTTACCGCCGAAAGCGGATTTTTACTGAACCATGACAGGGAAGAAGGGATCGCGTCAAAAGCGACTCTGTTTATCCATACCCCTAACCTCGCCATCGGATTATTTACAACCCACATGAATGCCCTGGCGCCCTTCCGGTAAAACCAGTCGGCATCGAGGTTTGTCGCCCTGATCTCAGCAGGATATATTCCAGACAGCAACAGTAGGGTGAAAGCCAGAGCCGAGAAGAACAGCAACTGCAGCTGGTCAATAACATGGGCGCCCGTGTACGGCGCATAGTCAACAGGATGCGGCAGTATGCTGTATAGATATCCGGGGAATACGCCGATGAAAATGCAAAGGAAGGCGGCGATCCCCATGGCGAGAAGCATGTTGAGCGGGGCCTCTTTTGTTCGGATTCCCGAGTCGTGAGAGAAGAACGCAAAATACGGGATTTTAATTCCGGAATGGTGAAAAACACCTGCAGAGGCGAAAATAAGGACAAACCATATGAAAGTCAGGCCCTCGTGACCGGACGCACTCACGATCATGGATTTGCTCACGAATCCACTAAAGAGAGGGAAACCTGATATTGATGCGGCGCCAATGATGCAGAATAGGGTCGTAAGCGGCATACTCTTGTACAGTCCGCCGAGGTCGGTGGCGTTTATTTTACCTGTTTGGTGCAGAACCGCGCCCATTGACATGAAGAGCAGGGCCTTGTACAGGATATGGGCAAAGGCATGGGCGACCGTACCGTTCAGCGAAAGCGCTGTGCCAATCCCGATGCCCGTCACCATGAACCCGACCTGGTTGATCAGGCTGTAGGATAGCACCTTTCTCAAATCGTTTTCAATGACCGCGTAAAAGATGGGGAAAGCAGTCATTGCGACGCCGATCCAGATCAACAGGTCGGTGCCGGGAAAAGACCTCGCAAGAACATAGACGGCGGTCTTGGTGGTAAAGGCGCTCAAAAAAACCGTGCCGGAAAAAGTCGACTCCGGATAAGCATCCGGAAGCCACGCATGGAGAAGCGGGAAGGCGCCGTTTATTCCGAATCCGATCAGGATAAAATAAGACGCAAGGCTGTTTAAGCCCAGATACCCGAATTCGATTGACCCGGTGGTATGCACATGGATGAGTATGCCCACAAGGAGACAGAGCCCGCCGAAGATATGGACCAGAAGATACCTGAAACCGGCCGCCTGGGATCCGGCCCTCTTGCCTGCCCAGACAAGATACGCCGCCGCGAACGCCATGACTTCCCAGAATACGAACAACGAGAGCATGTCTCCGGCGAATACCGCGCCTAATGCGCTTCCCGCATACAGAAAGGCCGCCACATGCTGGCCTGCTTCCTTGACACGAACGGCATAGAGCGCCCCGATAAAGGACACAATCGTGAAGATATATCCAAAGGCCATGCTGAGCCTGTCAACCCTGCCGAACACCATCTGATAGTCCAGGAATGGAACGGACCAGTGCGTACCCACCTGTATGTTAAGGAGGTTTATAAAAGCGAAAACGGGCAGGATGAGCATGTACGCAGCCCGGACCCGGCCCTTGAAAAGAGGGATCAAAAGCGCTCCGAGGATGAATATCGCAGACGGGGGGAGCGCATTATTCATAATATTTTTCCCTTCTCCTGACAAGGGGGCGAAGAATATATTTTGCCACCAATACGAGAAGGACGCATGCCACAAACCCGTAGGTGGCGTAAAAAGAGGGGTATTCTTCCCACGTGAAATAAGGATGCTTGGGTATAAACAGATCAACAACTACCAGCAGAACAAGGGAGATATAAAAAACCTTTAAGAATCGTTTTAAATTCTCCGGCTTATCAAATAGATGCTTTTTCTTCATGAGAGCGCTCCTTTTCAGGCAGATAAAAAAATGGCGACTAAATATAAGATGCCGATTGAAACGGCAATGAAGAAAGTCCGCAGGTATCCCGGCTCAGGCTCGTGTTTGAGCTCCATGATCTCCTGATGGTCATTATGCATCTTAATTCCCTCCGGTTACGGACGTTACCGCAATCCGCGCAAGATCAAAAACTAGTGACGGCATGAAAAATAATGCGACCGCCCCGATCGCGGTAAGAACCAGCGGCACGACCATCAGGGCAGGGGCCTCGTGTATTTTCAGTTCGGAGTTCGGAGTGTGGAGTTCGGAGCGAACGCCATGATACTGCCTATGCTCGGCAGCGGGCTCCTTGAAATACGCAGCATACACTATCGGCAGAAAATAGCTGGAATTCAGGATCGTGCTCGCTGCAATAACCGCGAGAATGGGCCATTGGCCTGCCTCGATTGAGCCGAGTGCAATGTACCATTTGCTCAGAAACCCTCCGAGCGGCGGCATCCCGATCATGGAGAGCGCGCCCAGGGTGAACGCGGCCATGGTGAATGGCATTTTTTTGCCGATTCCGCTAAGCTGGCTGATATCGGACTTGTGGGCCGCCACATAGATCGCACCGGCGGCAAAGAAGAGGGTTATTTTTCCGAAGGCATGCAGAACGATGTGCATGACGCCGCCAATGATGCCCGACGGGGTGAGAAGAGCGACGCCGAGGATAACGTAGGAGAGCTGGCTCACAGTTGAGTAGGCAAGCCGGGCTTTGAGGTTGTCCTTTCTGAGGGCGATGATCGACGCCACGATGATCGTGAATGAAGCGAAATACGCAAGGGCTGTGCCGAGTCCGAGGTCTTTCAGCAGGTTCACACCGAATATATGCAGCACGACCTTTACTACGACGAAGACCCCGGTCTTCACCACGGCCACGGCGTGCAGGAGGGCGCTCACCGGAGTAGGGGCGACCATGGCAGCGGGCAGCCATGAGTGGAACGGCATCATTGCAGCCTTTCCTATGCCGGCCATGAAAAGGACAAAGATCACGATGAGCATGGAGTCCGACGCTTTTCCCGCAAGGATCCCCTGAGGGGAGAAGTCGAGTGTGCCGGCCGCGTTGTAGGTGAGGAAAATCGCAAAGAGCAGGAACGCTACGGATGTTCCGAGCAGATAGGCTATGTATCTCCGCGCACCTTTTCGGGCCTCCGGTGTTTCCTTGTGTGCAACGAGCGGATATGTGCAGATGGTGATGATCTCATAGAACAGGAAGGTCGTGAACAGGTTAGCGGAAAAGGCCACTCCCATTGTTGCTGAAAGCGCGATCGCGAAGCTGGCGAAATATCTCGTCTGGTTGTGCTCTTTCAACGACCTCACATAACCGATGGAATAAAATGACGTGATGATCCATAAAAATGACGCGGTGAGGCCGAATAACATCCCGAGAGCGTCCACCCGGAACTGGATCAAAAGACCCGGGGCAATGGTCAGAACCGTGTATTCAAGCACCTTTCCATCGAGGATAAAGGGAACCATGGATGCAACGAGCGAAAACTTGATTACGCCCGCGAGAATGGTCCAGGTCTCTCTGAGGTTTTTGTGCCGTTCTCCCGAAAGCAGTATCAGAAACGCGGCAACAAGGGAAACCAGTACTGCCTGCAATGGTCTTGCGGAACAAAGAACTTCCATCCTTCCTCCTAGAAAACCGATGGAACGGCGAACTGTATCACGGTTGTGATGATCCTGCCGCTGAATAACCCGAGGATCAGGACCCCAACAGCCATGACAAGGACCGGGACAAGCATGCCGAGTGGCGCCTCATCCATTACAGCTCTCGCGCTCTTTCCATGACCGGGGTCTGCCGCGGTGAAGTACACTCGCTCGATGATCCTGAAGAAGACGATGGCGGTCATCAGGCTGCTGATCAAAAGCACTGCTGCAAACACCCATTTTCCCGCCTCTATCGCTCCGAGCACCAGATACCACTTGCTGAAAAAACCGGCTGTCGGCGGAATGCCCACTACCGAGATGCCTCCCACGACAAAGGCGGCCATGGTAATGGGCATGGTTTTGTGGATATGCGATAATGAAGCAATGTTCGTATTTTTTGTCTTATAGGCGATCGCACCGACGGCAAGGAACAGGCATGCCATCATGAACGAGTCGTTGAGGATATGCAGGATCGAGCCGGTGAGGCCGGTCCTGTTCGCGAAGCTAACGCCCAATACGATGTAACCAACCTCGGCGATCAGGATATAGGCAAGCATCCTCTTGAGCTCTGTCTGGGCGATTGCGTACCCAGAACCGAAGATCACTGCCGCTGCAGCCACCCAGCCCACGAGGTTCATCACCGGCAGGACCTCGATGGAAAAAAACGGCTGGAACACCGTGAAGATGATCCGTATCATCAGATAGGCGCCCACTTTTGTCATGGTGGATGCGACCAGCGCGCTCACTGCAGAGGGAGCAAGCGTATAAGCGTCGGGAAGCCATCGGTGCAGAGGGAAAAGGGCGATCTTGAGCGCTATTCCCACCATAAAAAAGGCGAAGGCGACCTGTATCACCGGGGAATGGTACAGGCCGGGCAGAAGCCTCGACAGGTCCGCGATATTAAGGGTGCCTGTCATGATATAGAGGTAGCCCACGCCGAGGAGATAAAAACAGGCCCCGATGGTGCCCATGATCACATAGTTGAAGGCCGCGAGCGGTGCCCGCTTGTCCGGTCCGATGGCCACGAGGGCGTAACTCGCCAGGGAGGTTATCTCAAGGAATACGTAGATATTGAAGATGTCGCCCGTCACGACAATGCCGAGCAGGCCGGTAACGAGCAGCAGGAAGATGGAGTGGAAATATACGGTCTTGCCGGGAAACTCCCGTTCAATGCTTTTTCTTGTATAAACGGCGATGACAAGACTGACGAACGATACGATCACGGCCACGAAGCCGCTTAAATGGTCTATCACATACTCAATGCCCCAGGGCGGCGCCCATCCGCCGAGACGGTAGTGAATGGTCCCGGAGTCAATCACGGTGTTGAGTGCAATGAAACTCGATGCTGCGCTCACGGAAAGGGCCGCCAGCATCAGGGGGAAGCTGAGCGCTCTCCAGCGCAGCCCCAGGATGATGTTGATCAGAGATGCCAGGAGCGGCACTACGATGATAAGAACAGGAGCGTTTTTTATCATTGCATTTCATCCTCTTCCAGGGTCTTGAACCGCTTGTAAATCAGTATGGCAAGGGCGAGGGCCACGCCGAATGTGCTCACCATGACCACGATGGCCGTCAGCATGAGCACGTGCGGCAGCGGGTTCATGTAGTGGGCCGCGTCAACAGCCTGGCCGGCCTGTATGATCGGTATAGTCGCGCCTTTTTTGGAACCCATGGATACGAAAAAGAGTATTATCGCGGTCTGGAATATGTTCATCCCCACGAGCTTTTTGATGAGGTTCTTCTTGGCTATCATGGCATATAAGCCGATCATCATCAGGAAGATATAGAACCAGTAATTATATTTTCCGATCACGAATTCCATGTTATTCCACCGACCCTTCCTCGTGCTCGCCTCCGGAGGCGAGATTGAGGAATATGGAGACCATGACCGCCATGACCGTGATCCCCACACCGATCTCTATGCCGAAGGTGCCGAGGGCCCTTGCTTTTGCAGTTCCCACCGGCAGGATCTCCGCAAGGACGCCGTAGTCAAGATAGTTTGCCCCGAGCAGCAGGCAGATAAACCCGATCCCTGCGTATATCAGCACGCCCACGCCCGTCAGGACCGTGTTCATTTTTTCCGTCATTCTTCTTTTGACCTCAGCAATATCGTACGCGATCATACTGAGTATGAAGCTCGCCCCGAGTATGCAGCCGCCCTGGAATCCTCCGCCGGGGCTGTAGTGGCCGTGGGCGATCACGTACAGGGCAAAAAGAAGGATAAACGGCGTCAGAAACCTGCTTACACTCTGGACTATCACATTGTCGCATTGCTTGATCATGATTTCTTCCCCCGTCGCAGCAGAAGTATGCACACGATCCCTGCGGTGAATATGACCGTGGTTTCTCCGAGGGTGTCATAGCCCCTGTAGTCGGCAAGCACGGACGTGACCGCATTGGGTGTCGCCGTTTCTTCAATGGTTTTTTCCAGATACCGGGGCGAAACATGGGTAGTGGCCGGAGACGCAAGGGATCCCCAGTCGGGCATCTCGTTGGTGCTGAACACGAGCAGGCCGCCGGTGATGATGACCGCAATCAGCGCGAAGATCTTCAATCGTTGGTCCTCCTGGTCGTCTGGAATATGGCGCCGATAAAGAAGGCGGTGCTTATGCCGGCGCCGACCGCGGCCTCGGTAAAGGCCACGTCCACGGCCCCCATTCCCGTCCAGAGCAGGCACATGAGAAAACTGTAGGCCCCGAGGATGATGGCAGAACTCAGCAGGTCCTTCACGTTAATGGCGGCTACAGCGCAGATAACGACCATGATGAGAATGATGAAATCGAGTTGCCAGATCATTTCTTCCCCTCCTTCATCGTCCAGGGCGCCACGCCAGCGTCGAGCGCGGCCTTGGTGATCGCATGACAGGCCGTGGGATTCGCGATAAAGATAAAAAATGCGATCAGCATGATCTTCACGCTCACCAGGAAGGCGACAAGCGTGAATCCCGCATGCAGGTTGTAAAGCGCCATGCCCGAGAGCATAAGGAACGCGCCGAGGGTGTCGCCCTTGCCCGCAGCGTGCATTCTTGTGTAGAAATCCGGAAACCGCAACATGCCTATGCTCGCTGTGAAGAAGAAAAAAGCTCCCACGATCATCAAAACCGCCGATAGGATCGATAGTGTGGTCGTCATCTGCCCATCTCCCTGTCCTTAAAGGATTTCGCGCCCGGCATGATGCTTTTCCTCACCCGGAAGAATTTCGCGGCGGCAAGTGTGGCGATAAAGTTCAAGAGGGCGTAGGCCAGGGCAATATCCACGAACATGTCGATCCGCTTGTAGATAAGCCCCATGAGGCAGAGCAGTATAGTTGTCTTGGTGCCGATGACCCCCGCGCCCACGATCCTGTCCAGTACGGTCGGGCCGTACACCACCCGGTACAGGACTACCATGGCCAGAAGGGCCATAACAATGCTGATGCCGAGAATGAAGTCTTCCATCTACTCCTCCCCAAAGATATGGGCGATCCTCTGTTCCATATCGCTGTTCAACAGGTCCTCAGCGGTCTTTTTGCTCAGGGCATGGACATAGTATTCTCCATCCCTTATGTCCGCCGTTATCGTGCCCGGAGTGAGGGTGATGGAGTTGCCAAAAACCACGTGCGAGACATCTTTTTTAAGCGTACTTTTAAATTTCACCAGCTGGGGGTCAATGGGCATCTTTGGGTTCAGGGCAAGCTGAGCCACATGCAGGTTGGACAAGACGATCTGGTACAGGAGCCAGGGGATGTATTTCAGGAACCTGATAATCTCTTGAAACGCATAGGGATGGATTTCGCGCCTGAATATGAGGTCGTGGGTCATAAAAGTCACTAGTGCGGACGAGATGATCCCCAGCGAGAGATGAAAGGCGTCGAATATACCTGACCAGACCATCCAAAGCGTAAAAAGCGCGGCAAAGAGAATGAGGTATTTCATGTTTGTTTCTCCTGATCGGGCCTTCCTGGATTCCCCTTCCCTGTATGAGAGGGCCATAAAAGACAAGGCTAAGCCATGACGTTATCCCCAACAACGGCAGGGTCGGGGACCCGTGAGCGGTCGGTAAATGGAGGCGCCCAGCAGCACAATGATGAGACAGACGATGGCCCAGGGCTCCGCAACCGTGATGAAGTCAAACAGGCTGAAATACCCGATGTCAAAGGCGATGCTCGTGATCGGTGGACACCCGATCACGAGCATGGTAAATGAGGTCAAGATGGGCGCTGAGAGCGCGATCGCTGCCTCGGGGATGCCCATGGTCCGGGCATGAGCATCGTAAATGAGCAGAATCGGGTCGGCGAGCCGCTTGCCCGCTCCGGTGTCGAGCATGTCCATTCTTGTGGACACGCTTGCTCCGAATACGACCCGGGTCTCCCAGGGAACTTTCTTGATCACTTCATTGAAGCCCACGAGCCGGAAACCGATGATCTATCAGCCTCTATCGGGTTGCTTTTGGCGCGCGCGGGGAGCGGGCGACGAAATGTCCGATTTTGCCAGCAGATATGCAGTATTGTACCTGAACAGGTTTTTTTTATCAAGCATAGTCATCGCGGTATCGGCATCACCACCGGATCAGACGGGTGTGACAGGCAATTAGCGCTCTCTCCAGGGAATATGATGAGGATAACGGTCATGCAGGCACGGTTGTCAGCTGATCTCTCGTGCTGATTTGAAGGTCAGCGCCGGGGTTTTCTGTTGACATTTTTTTGTGATTCAACATAATAGGTCATACAGCGTATCCATCGAGCGTTCGAGAGTTGCAGGAACTCTGTACCGTTCACCAGAGCAGGAAAGGAGCAGTTATGGCAGGGCCCAGGTCAAAAAAGCTTTTTGCAGAGGCGAAAAAGCATATTCCCGGTGGCGTGAACAGCCCGGTACGGGCCTTCCGTTCCGTCGGCGGTGAGCCGCTCTTCATCAAGAAGGCAAAGGGTTCCAAGATAACCGACGCGGACGGGAAGGAATACATCGATTACGTTCTGTCCTGGGGGCCCATGATCGTGGGCCATGCCCATCCCGCGGTGACAGCGGCCCTTCGGAAGGCCGTTGCCGACGGTACGAGCTTTGGCGCGCCGACCGAGCTTGAGGTGACGCTGGCGAAGCTGGTCAAAAAGGCGTATCCGTCCGTTGAGATGCTGCGCATGGTCAGCTCGGGAACGGAAGCGACCATGAGCGCGATCCGCGCGGCACGGGGGTATACGGGCAGGGACAAGATCCTGAAGTTCGACGGCTGCTACCACGGCCATGCCGACAGCCTGCTCGTGAAGGCAGGCAGCGGCGTCGCCACCTTCGGACTTCCTGACAGCCCCGGCGTGCCGGCTGACCTGGCAAAGCTTACCCTCACGGTTGCCTTCAACGATCTGGCCGCCGTGCAGGAAATCACGGCCCGCGAGGGAGCACAGATCGCCTGCATCATTGTCGAACCCGTTGCCGGCAATATGGGGTGCGTACCCCCGGAGGCTGGTTTTCTCGAAGGCCTTCGCGAGGTATGCGACCGGCACGGCATCGTGCTCATCTTTGACGAGGTCATGACGGGCTTCCGCGTGGCCTTTGGCGGCGCCCAGCAACGGTACAATATCACGCCTGACCTTACCTGTCTGGGGAAAGTGATCGGCGGAGGCCTGCCTGTGGGCGCCTATGGCGGCAAACATGCGATCATGGAAAGGATCGCTCCGATCGGTCCCGTCTACCAGGCCGGGACCCTGTCGGGCAATCCCATCGCCATGACAGCGGGGATCGAGACACTTAAACTGCTCTCCAGGCCCGGCGTATACCGGACCCTGGAGACGCTTTCGGCCGAGCTTGAAGAGGGGCTGACGCAGGCGGCCAGGGGTGCAGGCCTGCCGGTCACGATCAATCGCGTGGGATCCATGTTCACGGCCTTTTTCACGGACCGGAAGGTGCGGGATTTTGCCAGCGCCAAGACGTCCGATGCGGCGCGTTTCGGCAGGTTCTTCCAGTCCATGCTGAAGCAGGGTGTGAACCTTGCCCCTTCCCAGTTCGAGGCCGCCTTCCTGTCCCTGGCCCATACGCGGGCGGACATCGCAAAGACGATCGAAGCGGCCCGGAAGAGCATGCGGGGGCTTTAGTTTTTTATCACAGGGGTTGCAGGTAGACTCTGGAAGGTGAGGCGCTATGAAGTTGAGAAGTTGGGAGGATAGGAAGATGAGAATCAAGACCTCCCATCTTCATACCTTCTTATCTTCTTAACTTCGTGTGTTTTCTATGGAAGAGAAGGATAGAAAGGTATGGCGCCTTATCGGCGCGCTGAGCACCGTGGGTATCACGCTTGTGGCCGCCCTGGTGATCGGTTTTTACATAGGGCTCAAGCTTGATGAATATTTCGGCACCTCACCGTGGCTGACGATCGTATTCCTCATTCTTGGCATCATCGCGGGCTTCAAGAACCTCGTCACCCTGTCGAGAAGGATCGAGGAATTGGACAACGACAAGGATAAAAAGGACTGATGGAGACGGACAAGGGTTCTCTGCATGCAACAGCAACGGCCATCGTCCGAAAGATGGCGTTTAAAACAGGGGGGCTTACCGCCCTGGCGGCTCTGGGAGTCGCGGTGTTCAGCGCTGTTGCCGGCGAAACCGAACGTTGGTGGTTCATTCCGGCAAGCATCCTCTTCGGCGGAGCGCTGGGAGTACTGAATTTCCGCTGGCTTGCCCAGACCGTCGAACGGATCTATGTCAAGCCGGGGATGACGCGGACAGCGGCACAGATCGCCGGCATGGTGCTGACAGTGCTGAAGCTTTCCGCTATTTTCCTTATTCTCTTCGTCGTGATCAAATGGCGGCTGCTGCATCTCTTCGGCCTCGTAGCCGGCCTGTCGCTCAGCTTTGTCGCTATTTTGTGGGATGGATTTCTGACGATGCTCGGCCTGCGCCGGACCTAGGAACTGTGCAGGTCCGTAGCCGGCGTGGCCTCGATCATCGCGCGCACTCATTTCAGGGGAGGAAGTGGCACATGAAAAATCACGTTCTGCGGCCGCTGTACGCCGTGCTCATGATCGTGACGCTCATCCTGGCGGCCAGGATCTTCCTGGTTCCGAAGGACTTCGGCATACAAGAACGGGGGTACATGTATGGCTGGCACCGCAAGTCCAATGAAGAGGACTGGAAAAAGGTTTCCGTGAAATACCAGGGCAAGGAATACTGCAAGGACTGCCACGGAGCGAATTACGACAGCATCGCCAAAACCCCCCACAAGAACATCCAGTGCGAGAATTGCCACGGCCCGGCAATAGAGCATCCCAGCGATCCCCCAAAGCTTACTATCGACCGCAGCAGACAGCAGTGCCTTCGATGCCATTTTCCGCTTCCTTACCCCACGAGCGGACGATCGAAGATCCGGGGCATCGATCCGGAGACGCACAATCCCGACATGGAATGCTCCATGTGCCACAATCCCCACCATCCCAGTCTGGAGGGCATGCGATGACTACTCGACGGGACTTTATCAAGAAAACCATCATTACCGTCGCCGGTGCGGCCCTGCCCCTGACGGCCTTCGAGCTCCTCGATCCGAAGAAGCTTTTTGCCCAGGTTGCGGCGGAGAAGACCAGAGTGCGGTGGGCGTTCCTTATCGACACCTATAAATGCGTGGGCTGCGGCTACTGCGTCAAGGCCTGCAAGCTCGAGAACGAGGTGCCCTACGAGGCAAATGCAACCCGCACCTGGGTCGAGCGCTACGTGCTGACCAAGGACGGCAAGTTCCTGGCCGACAGCCCCAAGGGCGCCCGCGACGGCTATACGACCTCGAAGATCGACCTCGGACTCGGCAACTACGAAGAAGTGAAGAACAACAACATCGAGAAGGCCTACTTCGTGCCGAAGCTCTGCAACCAGTGTGAGAATCCGCCCTGCGTGCAGGTCTGCCCTGTTGGCGCCACCTACCAGGCGCCCGACGGCGTAGTGCTCGTTGACCGCTCGTGGTGCATCGGCTGCGGCTACTGCATCATGGCATGCCCCTACGGCGTGCGATTTTTCCACCCCGTGCACCACACGGCGGAGAAATGCAACTACTGCTACCACCGCATCACCAAGGGCATGAAGACGGCCTGCGTGGACGCCTGCCCCTTCGGCGCACGCCAGATAGGAAATATCAAGGACCCCAACGACCCGGTCACGAAGATCATCAGGACCCAGCGCGTCGCCGTGCTGAAGAGCGAATACGGGACGAAACCCCAGGCCTTCTACATCGGCCTGGACGAGGAGGTGCGGTAATGGTACATGGCGAGCTCTGGACCCTGAAGGAACTGTTCGTCCTGCCCAACGAGTACATCTACTGGAGCGTCCAGATCGTGATGTATCCCTTCATGACCGGTCTCGTGGCCGGGGCCTTCGTGCTCTCGTCGCTCTACCACGTCTTCGGCATCGAGAAGCTCAAGGACATGGCGCGGTTCGCCCTGGTGTTCTCGTTCGCGCTCCTGTTTGCGGCGCCGATGCCCATTGTGCTCCATTTGCAGTTTCCCTTCCGGGGCATTAATGTATTCATGACGCCGCACTTCACCTCGGCCATCGCGGCTTTCGGCATTGTGTTCTTCACCTACGGCGCCATCGTCGCCTCGGAGCTCTGGTTCCTGTACCGGAAGCATTTCGTTGAGGTCGCTCTCAGGCTTCGCGAGAAGCAGGACAAGACGATGATGGAGTGGTTCTCGTATCTCATTTTCTGTTCCCTTACCCTGGGCGTCTATGACGTGAGCGAGGAATCCCTGCATCGCGACGAGAAAGCCATCAAGTTCCTGGCCGCACTCGGCATCCCCGTGGCCTGTTTCCTCCACGGCTACGCCGGGTTCATTTTCGGGTCCGTGAAGGCGAATGCGCTCTGGATGACGCCGCTCATGCCGGTCATCTTCATCATGTCCGCGATCGTGTCGGGCATCGCACTCTGCATGCTCACCTACATCGTGACCATGGAGATCCGCAAGTTCCTGGCCAAGCGGAAGCGCACCACCTATGGTGTCTACCAGACAACGGATCAGATCCGGAGCGTCGAGATCAACGTGATCCAGATGACCGCCAAGTACCTGCTGTACTTCATGGTCTTCGCCATCAGCCTCGAGGTGCTGGACCTCATCTTCCGCGGATATACGGCCGTCAAGTCATGGGACGTGCTGCGCAGCGTTATCTACGGCAAGGACTTCACGAGCATCTTCATCCTGCAGTACGCCATCGGGAACCTGATCCCGCTCATCCTGCTCCTGACGCCGGGGCTGACCCTGCGCAGGACCCTGCTCGGCGTGCTGCTCGTGCTCTTCGGTGTGTTCATGATGCGTTGGAACGTGGTGATCGGCGGACAGGCTTTCTCCCTCACCTTTGCGGGATACATGCACTATCACTTGCCGATCGTGCCGCACTCCATGGAGACGTTCAAGGAAGGGCTCTTCGGCGCGCTCAGCATCTTCATCATGCCCTTTGTGCTGTTCTATTTCATCAGCAAGATATTTCCGGTCTTCGAGTACAAGGAAGCCCATTGACGGCCGCGCTTCCCAGGGAGGTGGTGATCCCATGAAGAAGACGATCATGACGCTCCTGATGCTCTTCGGGCTGCTCCTCTCCGCTGCTACGGCTGCGGTTCGCGCCGATACGCACGAACCCGACGTCCCGAAGAAGTTATTTGTTCCTCCCCCGCCTTTCACGCCGGGGATCTATCCCTGCTCCCAATGCCACGCAGGCATGCCTGTAGACCGTAATCCACGGAAGCTCCAGGGCATGCATGACAACATTGCGTTGAAGCACATGCCGGGAGGCTGGTGCTTCGACTGCCACAACCCGAACAACCGTGACACCCTCCGGCTGGCGAACGGCAAGATCGTACGCTTCGAAGAGTCCTATAACCTCTGCGGCCAGTGCCACGGCACCATTCTTCGCGAATGGAAGGCCGGCCTGCACGGCAAGCGCACGGGCATGTGGAACGGCGAGAAGCAGTACCTGCTCTGTGTGCACTGCCACTGGCCCCATGATCCGAAGTTCAAGCCAATTCAGCCACTGCCGCCCCCGGTGCGGCCGTCGGACATCAAGTAGCGTCCTGACGCAGCGAGGTACGCCATGCAAGACAAAAAGACACCAGAACGCAGCATTCAGCGGAGGACCTTTCTGAAAGGCGCGGCGCTCGGCCTGGCCGCCACGGCGCTTCCCTCGCGGGACGCCGAGGCCTCGATCTGGGAGGCCTTTTTTCAGAAGCACTTCCGAGAGATGAGCGAGGCAGAGATCAGGAAGGTGATCGGGAGGCTTGAGCAGGAATACGAGCAAAAGTACAAAAAAAAGATAACCGTCGGCATTGAGAAGCCCCTGCCCGGCGTGCTCTTCGGCTACGGTCTCGACCTTTCCCGGTGCATCGGCTGCCGCCGGTGCGTCTACGGATGCGTTGACGAGAACAACCAGTCCAAGGACCCGCAGATCCACTGGATCACCGTGCTCCGGTTCAAGAAGGGCGAGAAGTGGGTGGACCTGGAAGAATCGGAGAAGTACTACAATCCCTCTGCGGTCCCGGAGGAGGAGTATTTTTACATGCCGGTCCAGTGCCAGCAGTGCGAGAATCCGCCCTGCGTGCGTGTCTGCCCCACCCAGGCCACATGGAAGGACGAGGACGGCATCGTGGTGATCGACTACAACTGGTGCATCGGCTGCCGATACTGCATGGCGGCCTGCCCCTACGGCGCACGCCGGTTCAACTGGACCGACCCCGGACGGAAGACCGAGGAGCTCAACACCGAGACCCACTACCTGGGCAATCGCCCCCGGTTCAAGGGCGTGGTCGAAAAATGCACCTTCTGCATCCAGAGAACGCGCAAGGAACCCGGACGGTATCCGGCCTGCGTGGAGGCATGCCCCGTGGGTGCGCGGAAATTCGGCAACCTGCTCGACCCCATGAGCGAGATCCGGTACGCGATCGAGCATAAACGGGTCTTCCGCCTGAAGGAGGACCTGAACACCAATCCCAAGTTCTATTACTTCTTTGCCTACGGCGGGTGAGGGGGAGGACGGTCATGAAAAACCTGATCAGGAACTTTTTCATCGCCGGCAGGCAGGTATTGATCGGCGACAAGACCTATTATGCGTGGATCGCCTTCCTGTCGGTCTTCATCCTGCTCGGCCTGAGCGCCTATGTGGACCAGTTGCACCGCGGCCTTATCACCACGGCCATGCGCGACCAGGCCTCGTGGGGCCTCTATATCTCTAATTTTACCTTTCTGGTGGGTGTGGCCGCAGCGGCCGTGCTGCTCGTGATCCCGGCGTACCTGTACAATTTCAAGCCTATCAAGGAGATCGTGCTCTTCGGCGAGCTGCTGGCAATCACGGCCATTATCATGTGCATCCTCTTTATCATGGTGGACATGGGCCGGCCCCTGCGGGTCTGGCATATCCTTCCGTTCATCGGTTCCATGCACTTTCCCTCGTCCCTCCTGGCCTGGGACGTGGTGGTGCTGAACGGGTACCTGGCGATCAACACGATCATCGTGTTCTACGTGCTCTACCAGCTCTCCATCGGAAAGGAGTACAAGATGTCGGTCATCGGGCCGCTCATCATCCTTTCGATTCCCTGGGCGGTCAGCATCCATACGGTGACGGCCTTCCTCTACAACGGCCTGTCCGCCCGGCCCTTCTGGAACGCATCGATCCTGGCGCCTCGCTTTCTGGCCTCGGCATTCTGCTCAGGACCGGCCATCATGCTGATCCTGTTCCAACTCATCCGGAAGAAGTCCGACGTGGAGATCGACGACCGCGCCATCTTCAAGATCGCCGAGCTGATCGCCTACGCCATGGGGCTCAATCTGTTCCTGCTCGGCGCCGAAGCCTTCAAGGAGTTTTATTCCGGTACCATCCATTCCTACCCCATCGAGTATCTCTACTTCGGCCTGCACGGAAAGACCGCCCTCGTTCCGTGGATCTGGTCGGCGACGATCCTGAACATCACCGCATTTTTCCTGTTCCTGTTCCCCCGGACGCGGGAGAACTTTACGACTCTGAACATTGGATGCATTTTCGTCATCATCGGTGTCTACATCGAAAAGGGCATGGGGCTGATCGTTCCCGGGTTCGTACCCGATACGCTCGGCGAGATATACGAATACATTCCCACGACGTCCGAGATAGTGATCACCATGGGCATCTGGGCTTTGGGTGCGATGCTCTATACAGTTCTGCTGAAATTCGCCGTCCCCATATATACGGGTAAGCTTCGGTTCGAGATGAAGGAACAGAAGAGCTATAAAGCATCCCCGTCGTGATCGCGCCGGCGGTCGCTCCGGGAAAAGGGGATCGAGCATAAAAAAAGGAGCAACGGCCAGCCGTTGCTCCTTTTTTCTGAACGTAAAACGGACACTTACTCTTTTGGCGTCTTGGACAGCAGCAGCATGACTACGCCCATGCCGCTTACCAGCAACATCAGGAAACCTGAGAAGTTTTTCCGCGAGCGAAGGTCCGCGAAGGTCCCTGAGATCCCCTTCTCGATATCGTCAAGCTTACGCGTGTACTCGCCGGTACGCTCCTTGACGAGGTTTACATCCACGGTGTGAAAGAGCGTCCGGAACTCGGCCTGGGTGCTGAAGAACGCCTGTTCCTGCTCTTCCGGATAGATGCCCGCCCGGCGGAGCGCCTTGATGCCGTCCTCGATCTCGGTGATCTTCTTTTCAACGAGGAACATGGCCTGTTTCATATCTTGTGCCCTGCCATAGGTATGGCACTTTGAGCAGCGCTGTTCGCTGATGATCTCGATGTTCGCCTTCTGGATATTATGGGAGCCGTGGCAAACAACGCAGTGCGGGCCCTTCCCCGATGTTCTGAGGGCCTTTCCATGACCGCTTTCATTGAAGTACCTCAAAATGCCGACGTGGCACCTGCCGCACAGATCGGGGATCTTGGCGTAGGGCGGGACTCCGATGAAGCCGCGCTGCTGATGGGACATGGCCAAAGACGGGTCTTTCGGATCACCGCCGTGGCAGTCGTGGCAGGTAATATCGTTCTGCGCGTGCCAGCTTTTTCTCCATTCATCGACGATCTCACGGAACACAGGCTTCATTCGCTCCGACGCGTGGCAGTCGATGCAGGCATTCTCCTCGATCCGTTCCCCCGACCAGGTCTTTGACATGAACTCGCGGGCGAAATCCTCCCGATAACCGGCGGAGGAGATGCCCGGGAGACCGGCGATCAGCAGCAGGGACAGTACCAGTGAACGCATCACGACCTCCCCCAGAACATGAGGATCACCCATAGCGCGAAAGCGGCGAGGAACATGCCGCGCAGGAACGGCCTCTTCATGATGTTCTTTTCTTTTTCCGTGTCGAAGAAGGGCCAGAACAGGAACAGAACGAAGAGTGCGACCTGGATGATCACACCCAGGAACTTGTTGGGAATGATCTTGAGCATCTGGTACGGCGCGAGCAGATACCACTCGGGCCGAATGCTCGCCGGCGTCCGGTAGGGGTCCGCCGGCATCGTCGCATCCCCGGGGAAGAAGAGGTTCGGCGCAAAGGTTATCAGGAAGAACATAACGGCCAGATAGACCATCACCATGAAAAGGTCCTTCTGGAAGAACCGGGGATAGTACGGATAGCCGTCGGGATGGTTCTTCTTGTGGTACTCTGTCCACGGCCGCTTCTCTTCCGCGGACAGTCCAAAGGGTGTCCCCGAGATGCCGATACGCTTGGTCAGGAACAGGTGGAGCCCCAGGAGCATCAGGAAAATGGGGGGGAGGATCGAAATATGGAAGGCAAAGAACCTGCTGAGCGTCGCTCCCGTAACCGACTCGCCGCCCCGCAGGACGTTGGCGACGAGATCACCCATATAAGGTACGGCTGTCGGAATGGCGGTCGCAACGGTCGTCGCCCAGTAGCTCAACTGGGTCCAGGGAAGCAGATACCCGCTGAACCCGAAGGCGACGGATACGAAGAGGAGAAGCGCGCCGACGATCCAGGTAAGCTCCCGCGGCCGCTTGTAGTTTCCCATGAGGAAAACCGTCAGCATGTGCGCGAAGACGACCCCGATCAGCAGGTTGCTGCCCATGACGTGCATCTGGCGGAACAGCCAGCCGAAGGGAACCTTGTTCATGATGCCCTGCACGCTCTGGAAGGCGTGGTCAGGATGGGGAACATAGTAGATGAGAAGGAGGATGCCCGTGATCACCTGGATCAGATACCCCGCGATGGTGACGACTCCCAGGGTATAGAAGATATTGATATTTTTCGGCACCCGGTATGCGCGGACCTCCTCTTCAACAAGGTCATTGATTCCGATCCGGACGTCGAGCCAGTTCCTCACACGATCCCACATAGTTTTCACCCGATCACGATATTTTCGCCGTCGACCCTGAGCGGCAGGACCGGAAGGGGTTTCGGCGGTGGTCCGGAGATAACATGCCCATCAAGATCGAAGGTGCCCGCATGGCATGGACAGAGTAGTTGACGGTTCTCTTTATCATAGTGGACGAGACAGCCGAGATGGGTACAGACGCGCGAGAGGGCGATCAGCCCCTTCCCGGGACGGTTTACGACGACCGCGGGGACATCGTTGAACACGATCTCCTTCGCGTATCCCAGGGGGATGTCGCGTTTCGCAATGACGAGTGTCCGGGCCTTTTCAGCCGTTCCGGGCGGGACGAGATAGCGGACGAGAGGGTAGAGCAGGGAGGCCAGCGTGGTGATGCCAAGGGCCGACAGTAACAATTGGAGAAAGCTGCGCCTCTTCATCACACCTCCCCAGTTTGCTGAAGAGAAACTTACTATAGTGAAGTTTCGAATTGCTGCTGATCATCGTATGATAGATCAGCTTTCGTTGTCAAGGGGAAAATGGTACAGTTGCAATGTCCAATATGTTTCATTGCATCAGGGGCAGGAACGGATCAAATCGTTCCCGCCGAATCCTGATCAGGACAGGAGAATTGAGGCATTCCGGAGCGCGGCTTGTCAGAAGCGCCCTTTAATCCTCTGTATGTCGTTTTTGACCGGATATTCCGCATCTTCGGCCCGAACAAGGGACCGGGGAGCTGAAGGGCGGCAGACAGGAAAATGTTGTCTGCGGTATTGACATCCATACTGCTCCTGTGATATAAAAACAGGTCTTCATAAAATTCTGTTTTAGAATTTGGAAGACTTCAGGGGGGGAATATGAAATTCATTCGCAGGCTGTGGGAGAAGGGACGTGGTGCGTTCAGCGCGGTCCTGGAAAAGCTCCGCGGGCCGCTTTCGCTCAAGGCGAAGCTGCTCATTCTGACGCTATTGACGGTGATCGTCGCGGGCGGCGGCACCATCTCGTATCTGTTCTATGATTTTACCCAGAACAACCCGAAATTCTGCGTCAGCTGTCACTTGATGCAGCCGGCCTATGACACCTGGGCGAAGAGCGAACACAAAGGCCTGAACTGCCACGACTGTCACCATCTGTCGATCCCGGAGCAGAACCAGCTGCTGATCAGTTTCGTTCTGCGCCGTCCGGACGACGTTCCGGACCGTCACGGGAAGGTCATCGCCGGACTGTCGAAGTTCTGCAACGAGTGCCACACGGAAGGGAAGGGGAAGAAGATCAACAGATCACTCTTCCACGCGAAGCACGTGTACATGGAACAGCTTGAATGCACCATGTGCCATGGCGAGGTCAAGACGGACAAGTCGGGGCTGCATTCATTTCTCCCGACGGAAAAGTTCTGTGTCAAGTGCCACAGCGGCAAGCAAGTGCATGGCGAGGGCATGGGCGGCCTGGCCTGCCTGAATTGCCATACGGACCGCACCAAGGACCTGAAGCCGGGCAGGAGAAAATGCCTCTACTGCCACAGCTCGGACCAGGGCGTTCGCGAGATTCTTGAAGAGGGCGGGACCATTGACGTCCGGCATTTCACGCCTGATCCGTCCGTGGTCAAGCGGGCCACGAAGATCGTCTATTCCGATAAGGCGCCCATGCAGTTCTACTGCTATGAATGCCATCAGGCGCATACGCCGGGCAAGGCCCGGCCGACAACGACGGACTGCCTGAAATGCCACAGCAAGATCCGGTCAGTCGGGAAGCACAAAATGCACTTGAACATGGACATGAAATGCCAGGATTGCCACAAGCCGCACATCTGGACGGTGACGGAAGCGTCGGCCCGCAAGGACTGCGTTGCTTGCCACGAGTATAAAAGTCCGAAGGCGTTCCTTTAGTGTCGTAAGGGCGACCATGGTCGCCCTTCTTGAGGGGGTGGGCATGCCCCCCCTGATCGTTCGGCGCGTCTTTTTGCCGGTGATAGCGTTTAGTACAGGAGAATTGCATTCCATCGACGAAAGGAGGTGAATCCTGAATGAAGAAATTTTTTGTGATCGCGTTGGTTGTTGCAGTAACGGTAGTCCTGGCAGCGTCGGCGTTCGCGGTTGGTCCGGGCAAGACTGTTGAATGGGACGGCAAGGGCGCGGGCAAGGTCGTGTTCGACGGCAAGGTCCATGCTGATAAGGGCTCCAAATGCGCGGATTGCCATCAGTCCGGTCTCTTCAAGATGAAGAAGGGTAGCGATACCCTGACCATGAAGGACATGGAAGCTGGCAAGAACTGCGGTGCCTGCCACAACGGCACCAAGGCTTTCGGCGTGAAGGACGCAGCTACCTGCGCCAAGTGCCACACGAAGTAGATCTGTTATTATTGTGCAGTAAAAAACCCTCACGGGTCATTCCGTGAGGGTTTTTTTTGTTGGCGGGAGAGCATGAGAATCGAACTCACCTTCCCCAGCGCAGGCTGAGGAACAACGGATTTGAAGTCCGGGACGGGCACCAGCTCCGTACGCTCTCCCGTTCTGTAGAGGGCCGAGGGATGAAGGAAAACCGCGGATCAATGCAGAACGGCTATGAACGGATTATACTTGAGACATTGTCAGCGTGCAACGGTTTTTTCCCGGCGCCTGAAGCAGGCAGAGAAACTGTCCCTCTGTTGTCACGCGTCTTTACCGCTCATGAGATTGTGCGCCGCATCCAGTTCGTTGTGCGCGCCGAGCAGAACAAGAATGTCCCCTGCTTTGAGCCGAAAGTCCGGGCCGGGATTTGTGATGGCCTTTCCATTTCTCGCCACGGCGATGATGGTCGCCCCCGTGGCGTTCCGGATATCAAGCTCCCGCAGGCTTCTGTCAGCGGACGGTGATCCTTCCGGGACCTGAAAATTATCAACCGTGGAGCCTCCGAAAAGGGCGGCAATGCGTCCGATATTCTCCTGTTCCAGCGATATGCCGCGCAGCATTTTATACCCCTCGAAGCGGATCAGGCTTATCTGGTTCGCGATCACGTTTGCGGGGATGTGATATTGGTGCAGGACGCGCGAGAAAATCTCGATCGATGTTTCGAACTCCTCGGGGATCACCTGGTCGGCGCCGAGCTTGTAGAGGCCATCGACCTCCAGGGAGTACCGCGTGCGGACCAGGATGAAGATCGTGCCGTTGAGCTGCCGGGCCAGCCGCACGGAGATGCGCGTGGCCGCATAATCGGAGATGGCGAATACGATGGCCTTGGCGCAGTCGATCCCCGCACGCCTGAGCACATCTGGCCGGGTGATGTCGCCGTAAATGATCGGCTCTCCCTCGCTTCGCGCCGTCCGGATGGTATCGGCATTCACTTCAAGGATCACATAGGGGATGTGTGTGGCCTTCAGCGTTCTGGCCAGATTTCGGCCGTTGATGCCGTAGCCCGCAATGATGGTGTGTCCTGCCAGAGAGCAGGTATCGCCCTGAGGCTGGACCGGCCGCAGGCCGAAGGGCAGACGGTCGACAAGCCAGGGGCTGAACTGGATGACAAAGGGCGTTGCCAGCATGCTCATGATGGACGCAGTGATAAAGGTCTGGAACAGGTCGCCGCTGATCAGCCCCTTCGCCTGCCCCTGCTGTGCCAGCAGGAAGGCGAATTCTCCGATCTGCGCCAGGCCGAGTCCGGCGAGCAGGGCGCTGCGGATAGGATAGCGGAGCGCCTTCGCGGTGATGATGACGATAGCGGCCTTGACGAAGACAAGCAGGGCTGTCAGGGTCAGCAGCCACACCCAGTGAGCGACGAAATAGTTGATCACCAGCAGCATGCCGATGGAGATGAAAAAAATGCTCGAAAAATAGTCCCGGAAGGGGATGATGTCAGCCACGACATGATGGCTGTATTCGGATTCTGATATGATCAGCCCCGCCAGAAAGGCGCCCAGGGCAAGGGACAGGCCGAGACGATAGGTGACCCAGGCGGTACCCAGGCAGATCAGTACGATCAGCAGAAAGAACATCTCCCGGTTCTTGAGGCGGATCACCTGGTGCAGGAGCGAGGGGACAACCTTGCGGGCGATAAAAAAGACGGCAACAACACCGGCAGCCGAGGTTCCGAGCGTGGTCAGAACTGAGACGGCCGTAACGGTTCCGGCGGCGCTTGCCTGGCCCAGCACAGGAAGCAGAAGCATCATCGGCACAACGGCAATGTCCTGGAACAGAAGTATCCCCGTGGCAAGCCTGCCGTGGGCCGAGTCGATCTCGACGCGGTCAGCGTACATTTTGAGGACAATGGCCGTGCTGCTGAGAGAGGCAAGAAAGCCGAAGAACACGGCCTGCGGGACGGGAAAACCAAGAAAGAGGGAGATGCCGGTGGCGACAGCGATGGTCATGAGCACCTGGACGGCGCCGCCGATCAGAAACTGCCTGCCTGAGCGGATGATGTCGGTCAGAGAGAATTCGATGCCCACCGTGAACAGCAGCAGCACCACGCCGATCTCGGCGAGGCGTTCAACTATGCTCATTTCGGTGATGAAAGCCGCGCCGTGGGGGCCGATGACCACGCCGGTGATCAGGAATCCCACAATGGCCGGTAGCTTCATCTTATGAAAAATGAAGGTGATGGGGAGCGATACAGCCAGCAGGATAATAAGTTCCCGTAGTATGATTATCTCGTGTTCGGGCATTGGCTCCCCTTGCAGCTTCGACAGAAAAAAAAGAGGGCACGGGGTTCGCTTCAGCGCAACACGCGTTTATCCCCGATGCGTTGCGTCACCTTCTGCGTGTCGAAATATTCCAGTATCGGGACGGCAAACTTGCGCGACGTTTTCGCGAGGTCCCGAAATTCGGCCACGGTGATCTCTTTCTTATCCTTCAGATGGCTGAGAAGATCGGCGCGCATCTTCTCGACCACGCCCCTGTGCAGGTGGAGTGAATCATTGATGCGTACGGTCCTGCCTTCATCGGCGAGCAGTTTCAGGAGGTCGCGGGCGTCCTTGTCGGTGATCTTGAGCAGCGCCGGGAGCTCCTCCCGGAGGGGGGGCTGTGCTCCGCCTTTTTGGATGGCGTCCACGATGCTGTTTTTGATCTCGCCGGGAGCCTGGCCGCTGCCTGGCTTGAAGGAGGGGAGCCGCAGCTTCGAACCTTCGGCGTCGAGCAGCTTCCGCTTAACCAGCCCGTCAACGCTCATGGCCAGGACCCGGGGATGCAGCCGGATCCTGAGCATGCCCTTCAGTTCCTCCTTGTCGATACCCGGCTTGAGGGGGTTGTTCTTATGAAAGGCTTCGATCAATGCCAGGATGCGCGCGTCCAGATCGGTAAGATGGCTGCTGTGCACATAGAGGGAGTCAGTGCGCAGGATCGCTTTTTTCTGGGTTGCTGTTGCGAGCGCGTCCATGACGACCTGTTTCTCCGCAGCCGTGGAGCCAACGATGTCCGCCTCCTCCATCCCGGCGACGCCTTTTCCTGCGATCAAGACCGGTAGTTTTTCCTCGAGCCCGCCCTGCAAGAGAGTCTCAAGGTTCTTGAGAGACGCGGCCATGGTGCTCTTCCGGTGCCTGCGGGGCTGGGGATCGAGCACCACACCGCCGCCAAGCGTTTCCAGGGGGGAGTAGAACCGGATGATGAACCGATCTCCGTGCTGGATGATCACAGGATCTTCCAGCCGGAACTGAACAAAGCCCTCATCTCCAGGCTGGAGCTCATTGCTGCCGATCAGTGCTGCCCTGCCGATAGCCTCCTGGGTCGAATTATAAAAGCGGATGCGTGATCCGGTCTTGAGCACTCGCGACGCCTGCTTCAGCAGTGACAGCCGGACGTCAACGTTCCGTGTAGGCTTGAAGAAACCCTTGCTCACGATGGTGTCGCCGCGCGACAGATCGTCCTTCTCAACGCCTTGCAGGTTCACGGCGGTGCGCTGGCCCGCAACGGCGCGCGTCACCGGTTTGTTGTGGGACTGGACGCCGCGCACCTTTGTTTTGACGCCCGCCGGCAGGATCTCCACTTCCTGTTCAAGGCTGATGGCGCCGGAAAGGATCGTTCCCGTAATGACCGTGCCGAAGCCCTTCATGGTGAATACGCGGTCGATGGGCAGCCGGAGAATGCCATCCGCAGACTTTGGCGAAACGTCCCGTGAAAGTTTGTCGAGCTCCGCAACGAGCTGCGGAAGGTTCTCTCCGGTGAGCGAGGAGACAGGGACCAGGGGCGACTTTTCCAGGAAGGTGCCCTTTACGAACTGCCGCACCTCGTCCTTGACCAGATCGAGCCAGTCCTTCTCGACGGCGTCCATCTTGGTCAGCGCTATGATGCCCTTTTTGACCGCCAGGAGGTCGCAGATGGCAAGATGCTCGCGCGTCTGGGGCATGATGCCTTCGTCCGCTGCGATGACGAGCATCACCACGTCGATGCCGCCCACGCCGGCTAGCATGTTCTTGATCAATCCTTCGTGGCCGGGCACGTCCACGATGCCGAGACGGCTGCCGCCCGGCAGGTCAAGGGAAGCGAAGCCGAGGTCCAGGGTGATGCCCCGTGCCTTTTCTTCTTTCAGACGGTCCGGGTCCGTGCCCGTCAACGCCTTGACGAGGCTCGATTTTCCGTGGTCTATATGTCCGGCAGTGCCGAGGATGACGTATTTCATAAGTAGTGCGGTAGACAGTAGTCAGCAATCAGTAGACAGCAGACCGTGAACAGTAAACAGCTGACAGTACATAGTAAAGAGTATACAGCAGACTGAAAGTAAAGAGAGAAGCAGAAAAGGTTTTTGAATTCAACCCTGCATGCTGTTTACGGCATGCAGTCTACGTTAGAATCTTTTTCACCGCTTCAACGATCTTTCCGATCTCGCCGTCATTCAGCGTCCGGGGGTCGAAGAGGACCATCCCTTCCTTTATGCGTGTGATGACGTGGGGTTTGTCGATCCGCAGGCGCGATTCGATCTGGTTCGCACTGAGGCGGTCATGGGCCAGGGCAATGACCCTGGTCGGAAGATTGCCCATCGGGAGGGCCCCGCCGCCGGTCTGGGACTGCTCATCCTGCACTGTGGCTGCCAGTCCCGTGATGCCGAGAGCGCGAAGGCCCCCGGCCAGGAGCGAAGCCTTGCGTTCGATCTCCTGCAGCGGCTGTGTGAGCATCCAGAGCGTGGGGATATCGCGCGCCGCCTTTTTCATGTCCAGGTACTGAGCAAGGGTCGCTTCGAGGGCAGCCAGCGTGAGCTTGTCGATGCGCAGGGCACGGGCGAGGGGATTCGCCCGTATGGGATCGAGAAAGGACGTTCTCCCGAGTACCATGCCGGCCTGAGGGCCGCCCAGCAGCTTGTCGCCGCTGAAGGTCAGAATGTCCACGCCAGCGTCCATGGCCTGCTTTACCGTGGGCTCGTCGCCGACGCCGTAGGATGCCAGGTCAAGGAAACTGCCGCTTCCCAGGTCCCACATAACCGGGATGTTGTGCTTTTTTCCGAGTCCGGCCAGCTCCTGGGCCGAGACCTCCTTGGTGAAGCCGACGATCTTGTAGTTGCTCGTATGGACCTTCAGCAGCAGCCCCGTATTCTCGGTGATCGATTTTTCATAGTCCTTCAGGTGGGTCTTGTTCGTCGTGCCCACCTCGCGAAGTTTCGCACCGCTCCGCTCCATCACCTCGGGAACACGGAAGGAGCCGCCGATCTCGACAAGTTCACCGCGTGAGACGATCACTTCCTTCCCCCGCGCCAGGGTATTCAGGCAGAGCAGCACGGCAGAGGCGTTGTTGTTCACTGCCGTGGCGGCTTCCGCACCGGTCAGGCGCCTGAGTATGTTCTCGACATGGATATACCGCTTGCCCCGATCACCGGCAGGGATGTCGTACTCAAGGTTCGAATAGCTGCCGCTCACCTCGATCATTCGCCGTATAGCAGTCTCGCTCAGGAGGGACCGGCCGAGATTGGTGTGGACCACCACGCCCGTGGCGTTGATGACGGAACAAAGGCTCGGCTCATTCAGTTCGAAAAGGATCCGCTCTGCTTCGATGAGGATCTGCTCAGCCGAAAGGCCTGCTTCGCTTCCTGCAGGCGGTCCGGCGAGGATCCTTTTGCGCGTACGGTCCAGGGCGGTCCTGAGCGCTTCCAGCACCAGGACCCGGGGATGTGAGTCAAGCCACTGCTGAGTCTTGTTCTCTTTCAGCAGTTCGTCCACAGCAGGAAGCTTTTTGAGCAATTCTTTCATAGAATTTACCATAGCATAGTTATACGGGAATATCAACAGTAAGGGGACAGTCCCCTTCGCCCAGGGGGGACTGTCCCCTTGCCGGATTTTATTGCTTGCCCTTTTCCTCGGTACTAGAGTATAATATTTTTCTACCGAACAGTTCTACCAAATATGATAAGGAGTCAGGTGCATGGCGGAAGAAGATCAGGCCAAGGCGGCGGAGGCCGGCCCGCAAGGGAGCGGGTCCCGCAGCGCGATCAAACAGTGGAAAGAATGGACGCTTCTCGCCATCCTTGTTCTATTTGTTTTGGTCCTGGCAGCGGTCTTTCTTACCCGCGAAGGGAAGAAGGGCCCGCGGCCAGGAGCAATTCGGGAAGGCAGCACCGCTCCGGACTTTGCTCTGCCGGCCCTTAACGGAACGTACGTCAGCCTGTCGGACCAGAAGGGCAAAGTCGTACTGGTCCATTTCTGGGCTACCTGGTGCCCGCCCTGCGTTGAGGAAATGCCTGATCTGGAGCGGCTCTATCAGGAATTCCGGGGCCCCGATTTCGAGGTGCTGGCCATCAGCGTGGACGAGGAAGGTCCGGGCAAGGTGCGGGCCTTCATGCAGAAGAACCGCCTCTCCTTCCCGGCGCTGATGGATCCGGGACGGTCCGTCGCATCGAGCTACGGCACGTTAAAATATCCTGAAACATTCATCGTGGACCGTTCGGGCGTGGTCCGGCACCGGGCGATCGGATCATGGGACTGGAACGAGCCGGTGAACAGGGAAAAGATACGGAAACTGCTCGGGACAAGGTGATAAAATGTCGGATCTCTTGATAACCATTGCTGTGCTGTTCCTTATGCTCTGCGCTGTCATCAGGTTCAATCGGGGCCTCGGCTGGTGCTGAGGAGCAGAACCTGGTCCCTTCTGTAGAGGGGAGAACAAGTCCACCGACCGCACGGACGGTGAACAGTAGTAACAGCTCATGAAAAAGAACCTTCTTGTCTTCCTGGGAGCGCTTGCAGCGTGCTGTCTTGCCGTTCTCGCCTGGATACTCATTGTCATCAACAGCCTTCCTGATGTTTCTCTCCTGAAACAGTACCGTCCTGATGCGGCGGCCGAGGTGTTCGACCGTGAGGACCGCATACTCACGCAGTACTACGAGCGGAAGTTCCGTATCCGTATTCCGATAACCAACCTGCCCGACATGGTCATTCATGCTGTCACTACCGCAGAGGACGATACCTTCTTCGATCATGGGGGGGTGAATTACCGGGCGACCTGGGAGGCACTGCTGCATGACGTAAGGCAGCGCCGGTTCGCGCGGGGCGGCAGCACAATCACGCAGCAGATGATCAAGAATGTATTCCTCTCACGGGAAAAGACCATTAACCGCAAGATCAGGGAGTACGTTCTTGCCCGCAGGGCCGAAGAGATCCTGTCCAAGCGCAGGATCCTGGAGATCTATCTGAACGAGGTGGAGTGGGGCGAGAACATCTACGGCATCGAGGCGGCAAGCCGGGCCTATTTTGACAAGCATGCATCGGAGCTGAGCGCCGCCGAGGCCGCGCTGCTTGCCGGCATGCTGCCCAACCCCCGGTTCTTCGATCCCCTCAAACGTCTGGACAAGGCTAAGGCCCGGCAGGATCGGGTGCTGTTCAATATGTTTCAGGCCAAGTTGCTTACTGAGGACGAATATGGTGCCGCGCAGACCGCCCCTTTGGCGCTCAGGACCGGATCGTCAGGGAGGTTCGATCTTTCGGCCCTGGCCGGCAGGAACGGCCGCCCTTGCTATCAGAAGATCCTGGAGCAGATCCTCCTCGACAGCTACTCGGACCACGCGCTGTACCGCCAGGGGATCAAAGTGCGCACCACGCTCGACAAGGACTTGCAGGAGCGGTTGTGCTCCTGGATGCGCGAGGAACATGACAACGGCGGAACAGCGGCGGACCATGTTGCTGCTGCGGTGCGGCCTCCGATCCTGGTCGTGAAGGAGGGTGGTCAGATCCGGGCGATCGTCTGTGTCAGGAATGCGGAGGCAGCCCGATTACTGCTCGATTCGCTCAATCCCCGGGAGCGGGAATACGAGGTCGAGGAGGTCTTGTTCAGTTCTATCATGATGGACGATATCATCGTGTCCGTGGAAACGGTCGGCGACGGGCAGGAACTTCAGACAGGCCGGTGATTCTGCAAAACCGAGAAAGGGCAGTTGGAACCACGGATGAACACTGTCAAGGCCGTAAGGCAAGGCTTATATCGGACGCTTCATCATGAAAAGAGCATTTGGACGCGGATAAAATCCGATAAGATCGGATAAAAAAAGACAAACAACTCTTTTGCTGTTGAAAATGAATCACCTTTGGGGTGAAGGCCCTTTCTGTCCGAATGCTGGGTTTTACCCAAGAAAAGCTGCGTTCACCCCGTTAGAAGATTCGTATTTCTAACGGGGTGAATCTGCGGCCAACTGCCGTTTTCAGGTGCATTCGTTCGGTGATGTTGTTTATTCGGAGAACGTTTTGCACTATCCGTCCTTATCCGCTGTTTTCGATTTTATCCGTGTCCAATAACGTTTTTCCGGTTTTACTGCTTCCGATCAGAACTCGATGTTCGGCCTGAGGATGAACTGGAACTCATCGTTCTGCCGGTTCGTCCCGAGGCTGCCTGTGTATTTCTTCGCCGACTCCCAGACGAAACCGACCGCAAGGGCGGGAGCCATCTTCCGGCTCTCGAGGGGCCATTTCTTCTCAATGAAAAAATAGTGGCGAATGGCGCTGAAAGTCCTGCGGTCCATGTCGAAGGTGTATTCGAATCCGCTGTTATCGAGGAACGAGGACCGTGACGGCTTGTAGTCGAGCCTGCTCCGGCGCATGGACAGGAACAGGATGTCCGTGATCTCAGGATGTTCATGAAGCTTCAGGCCGAGACGGAAACTCCAGCTCAGCTTCCGTTCCGGCGATTTCCGGTCTCCCTTGACCTTCCATTCGAATTCCCGCCAGTTGTCCCGTATCAGCACGTTGTCCTTGATGTGGCGATCTCCAACGCTCATCAGGAGGCCCGAGTAGCCCTTGCCTTTCACATCCGGCTTTTCCGGAATATCGAAATCCACCACGTTCCCAAAAAAGAGCGAGACTGCGTAGGGCTCCTGGAACCCGGCGGTCACCGCCTTCACCCAGTTGAAGCTCCCTGAAACCTCGGCATTGTCATAGAACCGGGTGTGGTTCTTGCGTATATACGCGCCCGCGTAAGGCAGAGGGTTCACACTGGCTTCGAGCACCATGAAGCGGGGGATAAGGGACCCCGATAGGAGCGCCTGGTAGATCTCCGCCTCTTTTTTCTCGCCGAGCTGGGGGATGGGCTTGCTGGTGAGCGCCAGGAAAAGAGCGACGTTTGAATAGTAGGCGTCCGTTTCAATTTCCAGGTCGAACCATCGCTCGCGGCCTTTTTCGTTTGTTGCTGCTCGGTCTGTCTGCTGTTCGTCAGAGTGTTCTGCAGAGACGGGAAAGGGAAGGAAAAGTACCAGGAGCAACAGAAGGAGGGCAGGGTAAGAATATCGTCTGGGCATTACTGCGACTGACTGGGCCATGGAAGTAGTATAGCATACCGCGACACGAAGGCCGCAACCAAAATCCGCCACCCCCGCTCCGTGTCATACATCTTATTGCTGCGGGACGGAGACGGAGGAAGACTCGCCCCGCCCGTCTCATATAAAATAGGACGCGGGACGGGGAAGGCGCGAAGAAAGACAATAAACAGATGAAGATCTTGCCTTGTGAAATGATTTCAGCTCTTACTTCGTGCCTTAGCGCCTTTGTGACAAGTTTTGGTTTAAAGAAAAGCCGGCGAGCTTATCACGTTTTGAGGATAAGCAGCATACACGGTCGGGCCAGAACAGCCTCAGGCCATAACAGCCTCGCGCAGCTTCACGGACATGATGCGCGAGCAGCCCGGCTCCTCCATGGTGATCCCGTAGAGCGCGTCGGCCGTCTCCATGGTCCGTTTGTTGTGGGTGATCAGGATGAACTGGGAGCGGCTGCTCATTTCCCTCAGCAGGCGCGTGAAGCGCGTCACGTTCGATTCGTCGAGAGGCGCGTCCACTTCGTCGAGCATGCAGAAGGGGCTCGGCTTCACCAGGAAGGCCGCGAAGAGCAGCGCGATGGCTGTGAGCGCCCGTTCTCCGCCCGACAGGAGTGTGATGCTCTGGAACTTCTTGCCCCGGGGCTGGGCCACGATCTCGATGCCCGACTCAAGAATATTGGCCTCGTCCAGCAGGACCAGCTCGGCCTTGCCGCCCTCGAAGAGCAAGGAGAAGACCTCCTTGAACTTTTCGTGAATGGCGTTGTAGGCCTCGAGGAAGAGCTCCCGCGTTTCGCCGTCGAGTTTCGCGATGGTCTTCCGCAGGTTCTCCATGGATTCAGTGATGTCCTGCTGCTGCGCGCTCAGGAGATCGTGTCGTTCCTTCAGGTCAGCGTACTCCTGCAGCGCGTCCACGTTGATGGGGCCCATCTGGTCGATCTTCTGGCGCAGTTCGTCGACGCGGGCCTTCGCCTCGTCCACATTCAGTTCGAACTGTCCGAGCTCGCGTACAACGGCCTCGAGCTCCACATGGTAGCCCGTCCAGATAGCGTCCTTCAAATGTTCGATCTTCATACGGAGCTCGGTCCGCTTCACTTCGTTCGCTGAGAGCCGCTTCTGGGCCGCCTCGATGTCGTGCCGGACCTCCTTTGCCTGCTCCTCAATGCCCCGGAGACCGTCGGCGGATTCGCGGTACGCCTCCTGCCTGGCAACGAGCACCTCCCGGTCCGCGTCGCGGACCACGATGCGATCCTTGATCTCCGCTTCGGCCTCGGTGATCGCCTTTTCAGACTCCTGCAGTTTCACGACGATATCGGCCAGTTCCTTCTCTCGGCCGTCCAGCCGATTCTGAAGCTCCCTGCCTGAGTGCTCAAGCTGCGCGGCGTTCGCGGCGGCAGCATCCTGCTTTTCCTGGAGCGACGCGACGGCCATGCGCAGCTCGGTGATCTCGGCGCGGGCCGATTCGAGCGATTCCTTCTGGTCGGTCAGATCTTTCTGGAGGGATTCGATGGCGGCCTGGGCCGAGGATTTACCGTCCTCGAGACCTTGGAGCAGGACCGTTGATCGCTCGATACTCGCGGCCAGTTCTGTCCGGCGCTCCGCGCGGCCTGCTGCTTCATCGGCAAGGGCAGCAACGCGCTGGCTTGTACGCGCCGTCTCATCGCGAAGTGAAGCTGCGTCCTTCTCCCTGTTCACAAGTTCGATCTCGGTCTGGTGGATCTCACGGGAAAGCTCCGCCTCCCGCGCCTTGTTGTCGTCATGAGAGCGTTCCAGCTCCCGGACCCCGGCCACGAGCTCTTCAACGCGGCGGGAGAGAGCGGCTGTTTCCTGCTCCAGGTCCTTGATCTCTCGCCGCTTCGCCAGGATGCCCCGTCCGCCTGCGTCTGCGGTGGTGCCGCCGGTGACCGCGCCCCAGGGGTCCACGATCTCGCCGTCGAGGGTCACGAGGGTCTTGTGGAACCCGTTGTGCTCCCAGAGATGCAGGGCGGTCTGCATGGTGTCCACGACCACCACGTCGCCCAGCAGGTACTGGGCCAGGTCGTTGAAGTTATCTTTGCAGCGCACCACCTGCAGCGCCGGTCCGATCACGCCGCTGTGGCCGTTCTTCACAAAGGCCTCGGTCTTGATCTCCCGGGGCGATCGGGGCACGAAGGTGCTGCGGCCGCCGCTTTTGCTCTTCAGAAAGTCGATTGCCTTGAGGGAATCGGTCTGGGAATCGACCACCACATACTGCAGCCGGTCGCCCAGCACCGCCTCGATGGCCGCTTCGTACCGTGGTTCCGTCTCGAGCATGTCCGCCACGAGGCCGTGGATCTTTCCCAACCGCTCGCCGTTGCCGTTCTCTTTCCGGGCCGACATGACGGTCTGCACGCCTTTCTGGTAGCCTTCCAGGCTCTGCTCCAGCTCCAGGAGCGAACGGAGCCGGGAGTTCCTGTCCGACAGCCGGTCCTTGGCCTCGCCGAGGTTCGTTTCGGCCGTCTTTTTATTTGCCGTGGTCTCTTCGATGCGAGCGATGATGCTGCGGCGCTCTTCCTGCAGCGCGTCCCCGCGCTCCGCTATCTCGGCGAGTTCGCGCTCTCTCGTCTGGAGCGCGAGAGTGCTTTCCTGAAGGCGTTGTTCGAGCTCACCAGTCTCTTTGCGGCCCCGCTCCGATTCCTCGTCGAGCTGGCTAAGGCGGGCCTGAAAAGTGGTGATCCGCGAGTGTTCAGCCGCTGACTCGGTCACGGCCGAGTATACTCCTGCCCGGGTCTCTTCCAGCTGCTGCTCCTTGCTGCGCAGGTTCTCTGCAAGGCCTTCGATGACCGTGGTCCGCTGTTTCAGCCGGCCGTTCTTCTCCTCCATGGCCGAGGCCATGGTCCGCTGTTCTTCCGCGCCCCGGGACCGGGCCTCGGCAACGCGCGCGATCTCCTGGGTGAGATATTCCCGGTCGGCAAGATCGCGGGCCCGTTGGTCCGTAAGGGACGCGATCTGGCTTTTCGACATCTCAACGCGGTGTTCGGCGCGGGCCAGGGCGCTCTCGGTCTCGTGGATCCTGTTCTGGAGCGTCGTAAGCTCCCGTTCAGCGGCCAGGGCGTCGGCGCGCGCCTCTTCAATGGCCGACTCGGCCTTGCTGAGGGAAGCGTGCAGTTCCGTTGATCCGTTCTCGAGGCTGCGGAACTCCTCGGTTGCAGCGTTCCATCCGAGCCCGAGGTTCGAGTACTCCACGGCGGACAGGCGATAATCCAGGTCCTTCATCTCGGACCGCAGTTTCTGGTACCGTTCGGCCTTCTTGGCCTGGCGGTCGAGAGAATTGACCTGCCGCTTCACCTCGCTCAAAATATCGTTCACGCGGACCTGGTTCTGCTGGGTTGATTCGAGCTTGCTCAGGGCCTCCTGCCGCCGGGCCTTGTACTTCATCACGCCCGCCGCTTCCTCAAAGAGGAACCGCCGGTCCTGGGGCTTGGACGACAGGATCTGGTCGACGCGGTCCTGCTCGATGATGGCATGGACCTTGGCGCCCACGCCGGCGTCCATCATCAGGTCGCGGATGTCCTTCAGACGGCAGGGGATCTTGTTGATGTGATATTCGCTCTCGCCGGAGCGGAAGAGCCGGCGGGTGATCTCGATCTCGTTGTAGTCGCCGAATCCCGGAGGAAGCTGGCCCGCCATATCGGTCAGCGTCAGGGTGACCTCGGCCATGCCCGTGGGCTTGCGGCTCTCTGTCCCGTTGAAGATGACGTCCTCCATCTTGTCGCCCCGCAGGTGCTTGGCGCTCTGTTCGCCCAGTACCCAGCGGATGCCGTCGGAAATATTGCTCTTTCCGCACCCGTTGGGGCCGACCACGGCGGTTATGCCGGGCTGGAACACGACGGAGGTCTTGTCGGCAAAGGATTTGAAGCCGGTCATCGTGAGGGACTTGAGCTGCATAGGTCTCCTTAATAAAGGCAGAGGGCAGGGTGCAAGGGGCCGGTGAACAAAAAAAGCTTAAGAAACAGATCGCAAGGCTGTACAGAGCGCCCTGTGCGCCATGCTCTTTGCTCTATGCTTGTTTGACGATGGTATATAGCACAAGAAACGGGGTTTGTAAAGATTAAAATATCAAGGTAAGGTATTGATTTTCGGCTCCTATACTACATATTGTGGTTTTTGGCGGTTTCTTTTGGGGGGAAAGGACCCCGGAAAAGGCCTGATCAGCGCTGGAATATCATATTTCCCGCTCCTCCAGGCGGCGCAGGCCCATGCGCAGAGGCAGCAGCAGGGCCAGCAGGTTCAGGACCAGCACCAGCACAAAGGAGAGGGTGATCCAGGCCCAGCCCGAGGCAGGAATGGTCCGGCCCATCGTCTGGGCCGTAAAGATGCGGTACACGGGCCAGGCCTCGAGGGTGATGATGCTGCCGATGAACAGCATGGTAAGCAGCATGTACACGATACCGCCGAAACCTGTGGGGATCTGGGCCGCGTTCTCATGCCTGAACCGGGGGAATACGGCCCCAAGACCCACGCCGAGGCTGGTGATGCCGAAGGTCATCAGAAAGACCGTGCCTGCAGAAAGATACATCATGAAGGGCGTCACCTTCAGCAGCAGGTTCGAGATGACGATCAGTATCTCGGCCAGCACCAGCAGGGGCAGGAGGCTGCTCCAGAACTTGGCCCAGAGGAACTCGCGCAGGGGAAGCGGCGAGGAGCGCAGGATCCAGAAGGCTTCGCCCTCAAGGCTCACGGCAGGGAACACGAACCGGACCGCCACGGCCGAGACCACGAAGCCCACCATGCCGAGGTTCAAAAAGGAGATCAGGTTCTGGAGAAAGAAGGTCGGCATGGCCGCCCGTTCAAGGGGCAGCAGTTTGAAGCTGTAGAGATAGACGATCATGAGCGCCATGAGCAGAAAGAGCTGGGACCACTGGGACGTATCGCGGAAAAAGAGCTTCATGTCCTTCAGCACCACGGCGCGCATCTTTCCCGGAAAAGGGGATGAGGCAATGGCAAAGAAGCGCTCGGCAAGCTTTGAGCGGGAGATGGGCGCTTTCCTGCCTTCCTGGGACCGGGACCATCCCTGTACATAGATCTTTTTGCTGATCCATTCGCCTGCAACCAGGCCCGCAAGGGCCGTGCTCCAGAGCATCAGCAGAAAGAATACGGCATCATTGGCGCGTCCCTTCAGCAGCGGGCCCAGGGCGTCGGCCGTCCAGGAACTGGGCAGGAGCGGCGAGACAGGCGCGCGCATGGCCGTGAGATACTGGACAAGGGTCGGAAAGGTGTCGGGGTCCACGAGCTTTTCCGGCTTCAGCATGCGGAACAGAACATAGAGCACGACAAAGGAAAGGAGGCCGAGCAGGACGAGGATGTCCTTTGCCCGGCGAGCGGGAAAGGCATTCACGAGCAGCATGGTCACGATGATGCCGATCACCGCGGGGATGATCAGAAAGGGGACCAGGCTCAACAGCAGGCCCGCATAGTAGTGCCAGGACGCGCGGAAGACCGTGCCGTAGGCGATGAAAACCGGCAGGCCGTAGATCAGCACCATCCACGAGGAGTCGATCGCGGTCTCGAAGAACTTGGCCCGGTAGATGTTCTCGACGGGCACGGGCGCGGAATGGAGTATGTCGAGCTCGCCGGAGATGTAGTAGGTCGAGAGGGACGTGACGATGTTGCTGAAGACCAGGATCGAGAAGAACGTGAGCAGGATCATCGAGAGCAGGCGCAGGGCCAGCAGATCGCCCAACCCCTCGATGGTGCGGAAGTAGCTGAGCACCCGGAAGGAGATGCTGTACATAAAGGCCCAGAACCCGGCGCCGAGCAGCAGCAGCGCCGTGGTCTTGAGCGTGTCGCCGCGCTGCAGCCGTGTGAGCCTGTTCTTGAGGGACTGGAGCCGTGGTGTCAGGAGGATCAGCATAGCGCGGCCTCCGGCCGAAAGTGGAATTTATGGGTCTTTTGGCTATTATGTGGGTCGTTAAATTGTCTCTGTGCTGATTTCTGTTCTATACACTTTTCATCTCTCTTTGTTACCTTTCTTGTGCGCCCAAGAAAGGTAACCGAAAGAAGGGCGCCCGACGAAAATTCTTAACGCCATGCTCTCTGCCCGGTCCATCACCAGCCTGCTACCAGCCGTTCCGCAAGGCGCGAAGGAAGGCCGGCCCTGATGATCTTTTCCTGGCAGGCCTGTATATCATACTCCGTGCGATGGAAAAAGACGACCTCTTTTTCCCGGTCATAGACCAGGAACGCGGCGCGCGGGTCACGGTCCCGGGGCTGGCCCACGCTGCCTGGGTTGATAAGGTAACGTTTCTTTTTTTCGAGATGCAGCTCTTTTGCGCCTTCGATGGCAAAGGCCTTTCCCGAAAGGCTGTAGGCGGTCCTGAGGTGCGTATGGCCGAAGAAGCCGGGAGTGGGCGAGCCTTTGATCTTTGCGAGCAGAGCAAAGCCTTCCTTCACATCCTCCTTTGACAGGATGTAGTGGTCTGTATCGTGGATCTTTCCGTGAAAGATAAAAAAACCGTACATGGTCTGCTCTGCCGGAAGGCCCCGCAGGAACTGGCGGCTCTCTTCAGTAAGTTGTTCCCGCGTCCATTGAATGGCCCGCATGGCCGCGGCATTGAAGTCTGTCGGTACCTTCAGTCCTGCTGCGCGGGTATCGTGGTTTCCCAGGATGCAGGCAATGCCCTCGCGCCGTACGATGTCGATGCACTCGTTGGGGCTCGCGTTGTAACCCACGATGTCGCCCAGGCAGAGGACAGCATCGACCTTCAATTCGGCGATGCGCGCCAGCACTGCAGTAAGGGCTTCGAGGTTCGAGTGGATGTCCGAGATGATAGCGTAGCGCATGGTTCATTATATAACAGAAATGGCCGGGGCTCAAGGGAGAGCGTCGTTCATCGGCTTTGGCAAGCATGTAATTCCGCCGCGTTGGACATAAAATTACCTGATCTCATTTACCCTGAACACCGATTGACAGATATGCTATACTATCGGTCATGAATAATAGCCTGATACTGAATTATATTGATCGCAACATCAACAGACTGCAGGCGCTGGATTATGTGCTGCTCGGCATAGCCGCACTTGCCGTCCTGTTCGTGCTCTTTCTGGCAGCCCGCGGGCTCTACCGGCTGCTGCAAAGCAAGAAGCGCAGTATGCAGGGCGTCCTGCCCTCAGCGTCCCTGGCGTCACAGTACAGAGACCTCGTCCGGCAGGCCAGTGCCGAACGGTCGCTGCTGGAGCGGCAGGCGTCTGGTGGGGGAGAGAGCTTCGCGCTGCTGAAGACCCTGTACCGCGAGAAGAAGGACGCAGGGGCAAAGCCCGAGGACCTTTCGGAACGGATGCTCAACTATACCCTTTCGATGCGCCCACTGTGCTGCAGATGACGGCCGCAACGTATGCCTTTTCCGCCTTTGAACGATCCAAGGAGCTTATCAGGATCTATGATCAGGCAGGAGTGGAAAGCCGTCTTCCAGGTGCGAAGAGTGTCCAGGAGCTTGCAGAAAGGCTGGAAGCCATCAGGGAGCGCGTCATTGAGCCGGTCCTTTTACGGAAACATGCGGAGCTGCCTGATCCGCGGAAATTTCTTGATCAATTCTCTGTACCAGTGCCAGAGGACGGCAAGGTCGAGGTATTCGACAGGGAGATCGACGACCTCTATACTGAGCTGAAGACTTCCATCGAGAAAGTGGTCAAGTAGCGCTCCATCACGATGCCTCACGTGACAAAATACAATTAGAGCCTTTGGAGGAACTAGACAATGAAAGACATCAGTGTTAAGGCAGTTGTGTTGGGCTTTCTTGCCGATGTTGGTGCAACAGCCATTGTTGTAGTCGTTCTGGTCGTAGCAGCTTTTTTTATGTATCCTGAGGCGTATGCCAATGAAGAGCAGATAGAGGCGTTGTTCTCTACAACAGGTGTGCTGGTGTTCGGGCTTGTCATCGGACTTCTTTGTACGATGCTGGGCGGCTTTGTGGCCGGCAGTATCGCGAAGAAAGCGCATTATCTCAACTCCGGTCTCGTCGGAGGGCTCGGTGTGCTGCTGGGAGTGGCATTTGTAGGGCAGAGCCCTCTCTGGTACGATGTTGTGACTTTTATTACGATCATTCCCGCAGCGATGCTGGGCGGGCATCTTGCTAAGGGCAGGCACCCCGCGCCATTGAACTAATACAAGCGCATTTGAAATTGCTGCTGCTTTGCCCCCTCACCTTTGTCCTCTCCCCGGCGGGTAGAGGGCGGGGGATGCCTGTTGGTTCCGACCTGTCCGTAGTAACTAAGGAATCAAAATCTTCTCAAAATGGATGGAATATTTGCCGCAAAAAAGCGCAAAAGACGCAATCAGGAATGGGACTCTTTGTGCATTTTGAGCCTCTTTCTCCGTCCCGCATCTAAAATAATATGACACGGAGCGGGGGCGGCCAAGAGATTTTGAATTCTTCGTGCCTTCGTGCCTTTGTGGCATGTTTGGTTCCGGCTTGTCCGGGTTAGGTGTAAAAGGAGCGTGCTGATGAGATCGAAGAGGAAACGCGATATAGAAAAGGAGTATCCTGCCCGGCAGTTCGTGCAGAAGCTGCGCAGGCTGGCAGACTGCATCGAGGGCGGAAAGACGTTTCGCATCCAGATCGCAGGAGAGCAGATCGTTGTGCCGCCTGATGCTGTGATCAATATCGAGCATGAGCGGGGGAAGGATAGCGAGGAAGTGGAATTTCAACTCACGTGGAAGCGGTGACAGCCAGGCTCGCCTGCTGTTCTGCATCACATCGGCAGAGCGGTCGGACGCAGTGTAAAAAGCTTCTCAACAGGGATAGAATATTTTCAATTTTAAATTTCTCATTCCACTTTATGCGGGTCAGGTTCTGTTGGTATGCTCCAGCGTTATGACCACATTTCCCTTTTTGTGTCCTTGTTCGGCATACCGGTGTGCGTCGGCAATTTGTTCAAAGGGGTAGCGCCGGTCAATGACCGATCTTATCTTCCCTGCCTCAACAAGCTTTTTGAGGAATACGAGATCTTCAGTTCTTTCAGGTGCTATCCCGCCCCGTACTTTCTTGCCGCCTGTCACAGAGGTCCAGAGCATGTGAACAAGCTCTGTCAGTCCAATGACAGCCGCAAGATAGGTCCCTTGTTTCGTCAGGGAGCTTTTGCATCGTGAGAACGAAGTCTTGCCAAAGGTGGAG
>Ga0154442_1015_pt1 | contig 69853 bp, 65 predicted proteins | sample RifGroC2_FD_115946 | JGI IMG/M metagenome (GOLD analysis project Ga0154442, IMG submission 115946) | Nitrospirae bacterium GWC2_57_13
TCTCATACAACGTTCTGTCCTTGATCTTCGGGAGGGAAAAGTCGCCCTTCAGCACCCACTTGTCCTTGAAAGGCTCAAGGCCCTTTGCCGGCGGCCCGCCATCGGGGCCCTTGAATTCCGTGATCCGCAGGCCCTTGTCATCGGCGATGATCGTGTACGAACCATCCTCCACGTCCTTGTAGGAACCCATGCTGAAATTCGTGAAGACCCGCTGGGACGTTGAAGCGTGGCAGCTTTCGCAGGTCCTTGACTTTCCGATCCCGTGCGCTACGCGGTCCAGGTTGATCCAGACCATGACATCGTGGTCCTGTTCATCAAGCTGTTTGACCAGACCGGTAATGGCGAATGAATCGTTCGAGAAATACCGCCGATCGATCGGCACGTCGGGCCTGTTGCGGAACATGAGCTTTTTCGAGATCTTCACCTCATCGGCTTTCACGTTCCCCGACGTATGCGGAACAGGATGCACGGGCACCCATTGGCCTTTCGGGTTCTTCACGAGCACCGGCGCTATGGCGTCGACCAGGTAATCCTGGATGCGCACGAGGGGATTTTCGATTCCGTCCTCCCCGCCGACGGTCCAGAAATTGAACGCATATCCCCCGATCAGCGGCGTATGGCAGGCCGTGCAGTCAAGCTTCTTGTGGATGCTCGTGCCCTGCGCTTTCGTGGTTTTGTCATGGCACGTGCCGCAGTTCACGTTGCGCTGCAGATCTCCATGCAAGCCCGTTTTTGCGTTCGGACGGTGACAGTCAACGCACACAATTCCCTTCCGGAGATGCACGTCGGAATGGTCCTTCAGGATCTTCTTGCCCGCCTCTGTGGCCTGCGTGAACTCGGCCCGGAGATATCCGTCGCCCCGACGACGGTCCATGGGGCCGGCATGGCACGCAAAAGCCCGGCCACCGCCGTAGCAGGACAGGGGCTCGGGCTTGCGCACAAAGGTATGCGCACCCATCCTGGGTGACGTTGTCTTCGCCTGGGGCCGGTAATGGCAGTCCAGGCACCCCACGTGGCAGCGGTTGCAGTTGCGCTGGAGATTGTACCCTGCCTCCACGGGAACGTGCATGGTGGAGTGTTGATTGAAGGTCTTGATGTTCTTGTCCGTGAACTCGTCCTGGTCGGGCCGCGTCATATCACCGGTCCAGAGGCCGCAGCTCTGCGGGCCCAAAGGTCCGGTCCAGTACACATACTGGCTCTGCGTATGCGCACCATGCGCGCCGCCCATGGAGGTCTTCTGAAAATCCTGCACGTGCCTGGCATGGCACTTGCCGCAGGTCTTCATGGCGATGGAGGGATTGAAGGCCAGCGTTTCCGGATTCTTGTCGTGCCAGACGATGGCACGGTAATCGCGATTGTTCTCGACCTCGCCGTCTATCATCTGCTTAGGGGCCAACTGCGTTGCACGATTATCGCCGCGCGGCTCAAGGGAAGGCCAGCCTTTCGCATCCTGTTCCGGCATCTGCGGCCGCGTAAGCGCCTTCCACTGCCTGTTCACGGCCATGACCGTGATCATGCCCGCATGAGCATCCTCCTTCGATTGCTTTTGCGGATCGCCGAGATGGCAGTCCTCGCACTGCGCGGGCATGCCTGACTGTGTAAGCGTATCCATGAGCCCGACGGTGAACTGCGGATATCCCTGCTTTGCCATTGCCGCGGCATTGCCGTGGCAGTCAACGCAGCTTCCCGCGGAAGCGCTGCCCGCTGCAAGGACCAGCGCGCACAAAAGCATTGTCACCGTGAAAAGAACACGCATCTTTCCCTCCCCCGGCGCTGTACCGCCGTCTCCAGATGATGAGGTATTTATAGATTTTGAATGATTTCACTTTATTATAGCAGAAACGGCATGATAAGAAGCGAACGGAAGGGAATAGCATTGCCTGCTGTTCCGGTTCATCCCCGCACGTGCGGGGAACATAGAACAAAACGATGCGTCGATTGCGGCGAGGACGGTTCATCCCCGCGCACGCGGGGAACACCACATCGGTGGTCGCTACAAGAACCGCCGTGCGTCGAGAAAATGCCTGCGCCAGTAGGCGTCCTCGACGCTGTCTGTCCGCACCGTCTTGCCGGTGCTCGGGGCATGGACGAAGCGGCTGTCTCCCACATAGATGCCGACGTGGGAATAGCTCTTGCCCCGCTGCTTGAAGAACAGAATGTCGCCTTCCCGCATGCTCCGCTTCGGAACGGAACGGGTGTGCCTCCTCAGCTCTTTCGTGCTATGGGGGACCTTCTTCATGCCCGCAGACGCGTAGCTGTACTGGACCAGGCCGCTGCAGTCGAAGCCTGCGGGGCCGTTCCCCCCGTACCGGTATGGTCTGCCCAGCATGGTCAGCGACACCTCCGCTGCTCTTGCTCCGACCGTGTACGAATACCCGTTCAGACGCACAGGCGGCCGCGTGTTGCCGCAGCCGGCGAGGGCGGCGAAAAGAGCGCCCAGCACCACGGCTGATATTTGAACTTTATTCATACTCGTTATTTTCCGCATATTTAATAAAATGGAACGAGGCACTGCTTCAGGTCTTCGGGACATGCCAGAAGCCCCTCACCCCCCGTTAGAGGCTGCGCCTCTAACGGGGCAGGCCGGCCCTCTCCCCGGAGGGGCGAGGGACTTTGTTTATTTCCTCTCCCCTCAGGCGAGAGGATTACGGTGAGGGGCAGAGCCATAACAATTTCAAATGCGATTGTATTCGTTCCAAGTATAACATGGATAGAGTGAAAATATTCGCTACATCTTGAATGCGCCCTCCTGCCCAATGCAGAAAGTACAGCTGGGCATGATCAGACATTATCAGATCTGATCCGCGGCCAAATGCTTTTTTCAGGATCGAGGCCTCGCCGTTTCGCCCGTCTCCCAGGTCAGCATGGCCTTCTTCCGCTGACTGCCCCACCGGTAGCCGCCGATCGCGCCGGTCTTTCGGATCACGCGGTGGCAGGGGATCAGAAACGCCACAGGATTATGCGCAACAGCATTGGCCACTGCTCGAACAGCGCCGGGCCGTCCGATCTTCCGTGCAATGTCTTCGTAGGAAGCGACCGCGCCGCGCGGAATGTTCAAGAGCGCCTGCCAGACTTTCAACTGGAAGTTCGTGCCCTTGAGATGCAGCGTCAGCAGCTCGCCGGTCTTTGCCGCACCAAAGATTCTGTCCGCAACCGGTTTTGTCGCAGATCTATCTTCCAGAACCTCGGCATGCTTCCACTGCTTCTTGAACTCGCGAATTACCTTGGTTCGATCTCCCTGCGGCACAAAGGCAAGACTGCTGATCCCTCTGTCCGTAACGGCTACAAGACATTCGCCGAAGGGACTGGGATGAAAACCGAACCTGATCTTCAGACCGGCGCCCTGCTTCCGGAACTCGTCCGGTGTGACCGCCTCGATATTCACGAATAGGTCGTGCAAACGGCCCGGGCTTGACATCCCTGCCTCGAAGGTGACGTCGAGAAGACTGCCGGAACTCTTCAATGCCTCCTTTGCTCGCTCCAGGGTCAATGCCTGCAGAAATCGCTTCGGACTGATGCCTGCCCAGCGCTTGAAAAGCCTATGGAAATGGTACTCACTCAAATTCGCCGAACGCGCGATCTCTTTGAGCTCGGGCCGGCGACGAGCATTCTTCTCCAGAAAAAGGATCGCCTTCTCCACGCGCAGATAGTCATCGGCTGGTTGTGTCTTCATGCGGATCACCTCCCCTGCGTAAGATCATAACGCATCGTCGAGAAGGGAACAACCCGAATCTTGCTCTTTTCAAGGTAAACCTCTTTGCAGAACAATGATCCTTACTTCGTCCTCACAGCAGCTGATGCCGACAACGCCGCGAGGAATCCGAAGATCACAGCCATACCCACCTCCCTGTACACGTGCCCGATGTTCAAAGCCCCTTAGTGCTTTCGATGATCACCGGCAATTCCTTCTTCCCCGCGTTTATGGTGTCTCAAGACCTTCGGAAATCGAAGGGTTCCGGAAATCCCCGGATCGCATTGGCAAAGCACCGGTCCAGCGCCTCGGGTGCGTTCTCGATCAGCGCGCAATCGTCGAAATTGTTGTCCTTGACATGATAGGGCTTCTTGTCCTTCCTGGCGAAATCAAGAAGGACGAGATCGCCTTTGGCGCCGTAGACGATTATGCGGAGGTCGTGATCGCCGAAATCGCGGTTGATCTTGTTCAACGTTGTTTTCTTCATATTGTTCATCTTGCGGTAATAGTCGATCTCCCTCCAGCCCGCAGGATTCGATGGTAGATCGTAATCGACAATCCCGTGCCCGGGACCTTTCGGGACCGACATGCCGTCCATTTTCCCGTAATAGCACCGCAGCTCCTTCGGCAGGCACTCAAGATGCGGTCTAGCCTCGCGCACCGACGCGGCGGAAACCGGGATGTTGCAGATCACCAACCGTCCCTCGCACATGAGTCCCCAGTGGTAGTTTTTGTGCTCTTTGTTCCGCTGTCCCAGCCCAAGACCCCGCGAAACGACTTCCAACAGATGTATACGCCCACATTCTTGCGTTAACACCTTGTAGGCCTGCGGCTGGTTCCCGGCGAAATTTTCGAAAAAAGCCTCGTTGCCTTCATCGATCGCGTTCCAGAGGTCAGCGGGAACGCGGTCCCGCGCCTCTGGGGGAAACTCCGAAGAATGCTTGAATATGGCGCTGAAATCATCGAACGTCATACGCTTACCGTCCTAAATATGAATTCAACCGACCTTGAAACGCTTTGCAAGGCGTTCCAATATTTTTCAACAGGCTCGTTCACAATGCGGAACCTGATGCTCCCGTCTTCAGGGAAGGCCCGCCCATCACGCCGTCACTCCCTGACCAGCTCAACGCGCACCGGCTCTATGGCGAACGGTGATTTTCTGCCCACAAGCCTCACGCGGTCGCCGACCTGTACGCGATCAAAAAACGGTTTGTTTACACAGATGTCTTCAGGAAAGGATATGCCATCGAGGTTGATTCTCGGCTTGCATCGACGATACTTTGACCGGAAGTCGTATTTGGCCGTCACCGTCGTAACGACCACGCCGTTGTCCTTCTCGGCAGCATAATGGAGCGCCTTGGGCAGACCCCCGAACACAGCCCCGTGAAATACGAGTCCAAGGCCCAAAACGGCGACGATGAGTCGTGTGTACCGTGACAGCGGCTTCTTTCGTGCGAATTCCGGAGATCGGCGCGCCTTGATCAGCAGCAGGAACATGGGCGCATACAGGGCCAGGAATATCGTGAAAAAGGCGGGGTCAGCATCAGGGACGGTCGAGCTCAGGCTCCTCCGGTACATCCCGAACAAAGCAAGAGCAATAAGAAGACCGAAATACGCGGAAAAGGCCACCCCCCACGGACCGATTCGCTGCTTCACGATCCGGGGATGCGCCTCGACCTTGCAGGAATACGTCGTGTTCTTCCCCTCTCTTGTCACGTCGAACACGATCCTCTTCGCGTGCCGCAGGTCAGCGCCGCGCGACTGCATCTCTGCCACGCACTTCTGCCACTCGTGGCGGATATCCTCGGGCATGTCGGCCTCGGAACCGTACGGTACGCCGTTAATCCGGATAATGGGGGAAGTTTTCTTCCGTTTCAACATCATTTTCAGAATCAATGTCCGGTCGGTAATTTCCAACAGCCCTGCCCATGATTCACTCGGCCAAATGCGACTTTGAGGATCAGAGATACCCCAAACGCGACAGGACGATTGCAGCGAGGAAGCCCAGGACGATGCCGAGGACAACGTTTCTCGCGGTCTTTCGTCGAGCTTGCTCACGCTCTCGTTCGCGCTCTTGCTCCAGCGCGAGAGGCGACACAAAGCCGGCGCTCGGTTTCCCAGCCATGAAAGCGCTTTCCGTGCGGGAAGTTCCAGCCTTATCTTTCAATCGTTTCATAATCTGCTCCAGCCCGGCCGCACGGTCGCCCTCAACGGTATAACTGAACTCGTTTTTCGTAGTTTTCGTTGTGTGCTTTGCCCCTTTGCCCAGATTATCGAAGACGTCCGCTATGCCGTTTCCATCCTTGTCCTCCAAAAGGGATAGCGTGGATTCGAGCTGTTGCCGCTCGTCCTCGGGGATCTGCTCGATGCTGCTGTACTCTTTCCCATTGATCACGTATCGTTCGTTCTTGATCGCGGTTTTCGTCTTCTTGAACATGTCCTGCCTCCCTACCCCCCGAGCAGTATAATCACCGCACAGATCGGGAAGTCTTCTGCATCCATCACCACAGCAGCCCTCCTGCCGCCCCCGATTAGCGTTTAATGGAATGGAGCGCGCCGTCGGCCTTGAGCTTCTTGAGATCGCCTGCATCGATCGAGAACGACTCTGCTGCAAAGTATCCTGCCTGGGTGGTCTCATGCTTCGTTATTGCCTGTTGCGCGCCGCCTGGACGGTTATAGGCGTAATTGGCCACCATCACCTCAAGTTGGCCGCCCGATATGGTTTTAACCTTCAGGATGCCGTAGGGATGAGTAGGGTCAGACTTGGTGAAGAGCTTCGGCAGGTTCACGATGTAATAATCGTTCACTGCCGGCTGCTCCAGATAGGCAGCTTCCTTTTTCGACGTCTCATGCCCGGCATACCCGGCGAAGGCAAAGACAATTGCCAACAGCACCAGTCCCGAGAAGGCGGGCAGGACCCTGCCCTTGGTAAAGACCGCTTCCTTGATGTCCTGCCGCACCTGGTCAGGCAGCTCCTTGCCCATCAGCGTCTGCTTGCACTTCAGGCACTCCGTTCCCGGCGACTGCATGGTCGGAAAAAGCGGGATCCAGAAAATGTGAAAATGGCGCAACACCCCGAAGGTGCTGTGCGACTGGCCTCCGCAGGATTTACACGCCATGTTGTTGATCTGCGCTCCCGGGATCACCTTCCCTCGTGTTCCATAGATGATCATGTGCTGCTCCTTTCGCTGGTATAAGTAATGTCAAAAGTTATATCCCCTCTCCCCTTGGGGGAGAGGGTTAGGGTGAGGGGTAAGAAGGGCATCTCGGATCAACTCCAAAACACCTTCTAAAGTTATTGAATACCTGGTTATCCCAAAATCGCAGTACTCTATACCCTTCGGCCCTGAGCCATTCATCTCGAATTTTATCCTTCGTATTGTTCAAATGCTGACCGCCATCCAATTCAATTATCAGTTTATTTTCAAGATTTACGAAATCTACAATATATCCGCCAATTGGATGTTGACGTCGAAACTTATAACCCACTATCTGCCGATCTCCAATGTGCCGCCATAAATGCCGTTCGGTATGCGTGGGGTTTTTTCGAAGCCTTCTGGCAACTCCAATCATAGCTTTCACCCCCGCCCTATCCCTCCCCCCTCAAGGGGGAGGGTTTTCTTTATTTTCCCATATATTACAGAACGGTCTTTCATAAAACTTTTGACATTACCCTGATAAGCGTTCATTTTAAAAACCGCTGACCTATACTACTTGATCCTCAGGGACTGAAGCGAGCGTTCCACCGCTGATCGGGTCATTGAATCATATGCGCCGGAGCACTGGAGCAACAGGCCCCTGTTGAGAAGCGCGACGAACAAAAAACTACCCGGCTCGTTATTTTTCTTGCTGATCGAAAGCCGGTACGCCTCTTTGCCGCTGATTTCGATCTTCTCTGCCTTGGATATCGTGATATCCTTCTCGTATTTTCCGTAGGTAGCGTCAATGGTTGTTTCGAGCAGGAGCTTGACATCGCCAGGCTTGATATCCATAGACGGTGGGAGTGGTGATGCGACGCACGTCAAAAAGAAGCGTTCCGTCTCCGGTCCCGTGTAGGGGCTCGCCATGGTCATGAACAATACTCCGGATTTGCTCAGGCCTTCCGCGACGGGCCGCTTCCAGAACCGTTCATTCGTTTCCAGCATGGTGCGTTTCACCTCATTCGGATCTCTCCGTTCCCACGCCTTCGGCAGCTCGATGCTGAGACCCGTCGCCTCGTCGAAGAAAACGTAGGTATCGGGGGCCTTGCCGGCCGCATCGCGGGAAACCGCAGCGCAGGAAAACAGGACCAGAAGGAACAATCCCTGTGCAAAAAGACGAAGTAATCTCATGTAGCTCTCCCTGGCAGCTTCTGATATCAGAGCGGTGCATTTCATGCGCGCCTATACGCGACTAATCGCAAAGCCGGCCCTTGTCCAGCGCCTCGCGCAGGGGACCCGATACCGAGGATGCGCAGATCGGAAGTGCAACCGCCTTCGCCTCAGCGGAGTTGCCCTCCGCTAAAAGAGTGAATGCCAGCATGGTTCGCAAACGCAAACCGAGGTCCGGCGTAAATTGTGTTTTCAGGATTTCCTCTTCACGCAATCCGGCCCGCAGTTCGCGTTCGGCGCCCGCGGGATCACGGGTGTCCAGAAGTGCAGCTGCACGGAAAAGGCGCGCGCGGGGATCACGGGGAAAACGCGCAACCAGGTCCGCGGAACGCGTTTTCAACTCGGAATAAGTCTTCTGAAGCTCATTTCCCGGGATTAACATCGCGCTGAGGACGCAGGAGTGGAAGTTCCTGGTGACCGGAACAAATGCCAGGGTGAATGCTGCGAGGCCTGCAACAGAAAACGCTGTTGCAAGCTTAAGGAATCGGGGCAAAGGACTCGTCTCGCGCCAGGTCTTGAGCATCGCCAAACCCATGACAGCACCGCTCAACGCGCCGCCGAGATGGGCGCCGAAATCGATGTGGTGGCCGGTCCCGGTCGTCGCCAATGGGATCAGCGACGGGATCAATACGCGCAGAAGGCCCATCTGAACCTGGGTGCGGCTCGCATCCATGGGCAGACGAAAGCTGCATACGAATGCCGCGGCAAAAAGTCCCATGATCGCCCCCGACGCTCCTACGGACACCATTGTTGCCGGGTTGACCGCCAGCGACATGAACGAACCGCCTATTACGCCGATCACAAAGAGCGCGAAAAACCAGGCGCGGCCAACGAGGCCTTCAAGGACATAACCTGCAAAAAAAAGGGCAATACCATTCATCAGCAAATGAAAGGCATCAGCGTGAAGGAGTGCTGCCGATAAGATCCGATGCCATTCGCCGGACTGGAGCACAAGGGCCGGGTTCAATCCTCCCCATGCCAGAAGCGTACGGATACTGGGTTCCAGAAGGCCCGTCGCCGGTCCGATGCCGTAGCGCAGCTCTCCGATAAAAATGGCGACGAGTAGTGCCAGCAGCGAAATGGTTATGAACGGGAAAACATGCTGCGGCACGGCCACCGCAGGCCGTTGCAATTCCGCGTCGCTGACACGGGGTGTACGCAACAACCGTTCAATGAACGCGCGCCCCGCCAAACGTCCATTGAAGGGCACGTTGCTCCAGACCGAGGCCGTTGAGGTGTCAATAGCCCAGGCAGAGATGACTACTTTGGAAAAGATGGACCGACGTTTCAGCAGCTTCAGCCGGTCGCGGTCCGCGCCGGTGATCGGCGTCCGCCCGACCTCGATGATCTGGATCACCACCGGCATCTTCGCACGGTTTATCGTGCCGGAGTATTTGAGGCATTGTTTGCCGATTGCTTCCACGGCGTCCCGTGAAAGTTCGAATCGTTTCCCTGCATGCGCTTCGCCGTCGATCAGGCAGAGGACCTGGAAGCTCATGCCGTCCGCGCGCGTAAGAACGATATCACTCCCTGAAACAAGACCGTTCGCCTCCGGCACTGTACCGGAAGTGAAGCCCTTCTTTGCCATGTACTGCTTGGCCAGGTAGGCCGCGAACGACTGAGTGCCTGCATTGCTCTGCGCTTCCATTATCCCTCCTCCATGTAAGACGGGCCGCTGCCACAGCAGAGGCAAGCATGCGGTCAAATCGGTGGAAGCTCAACCATGAGACCTTTTTCCCTGGCAAATGCGATGAGCTTCTGCGTGCTGCCCATTTTGTACTTATAGTCGCCGGCTTTCGACTGCCATTTCAGTTTTCTGCTGTTCATAACGAACGTAAACCGGTGACGTTTTGGACTGAACATCAGACCGCCACCGAACATAAACGCGATTGCCAATGCACCCACCGGCACACGAGTGCCTGCCGGAATGTCGGAACTAAGAATAAAGCCAACCAGAAGAACAAGGAACGCACCCAGCATCATGGGTAGAAACGCATGACGCGTTTCGTAGGTAATGCGCGAACATTGACCCAGAGGAAACTCGACCAACTCGAAGGGCTTCATCGCCAGTTCCTTGCGCTTCACAAATACGATCTTGCGCGTTGTAACGGAGGCCACCTGGTTCGGATTCCTGGCGTACTCATCGGGATGGACGAAGATGGCGATGGATTCTTCTTGCATGGTGGGTTGTTCCTGCGTGTTCATTTCTCTCTCATTCCTCCAAAACTGACTGCCGGCTTTAGGACTCGGCATTATTTGCGCATCCGGGTTGGACGGCAGGTTGAACGAAAATTGAAACGACATAATACGTACAGGTTCCGACAGCATATCAACTCTGCAGAAAAGACCGCACAGAAACTGATACAATCATCCATTCCATGGCTGCTCACCACCTCTCCTGAGCACCCGAAGGCACGGTGGAGCTCCCGACGTCCGCTCGATCCCGTGGCGAGCTATCTCTCTGCAGGACTAAGAATCTCCGACCATTTATTTAAGCTTGTCTCCGCTCAGTTGCTTCGCCTTCTGGACTGTCTGCTGAAATCTCGAATCGTTTTTCAACTGCGGCTTCTTGTTCAGAATCAACGTGAGCGTATCTTTTGCCGCGTCGATGCTCCCCGTGGCTGCATACGCGATCGCGCAGGCATACATGAATTCTTCGTGAGAACTCACCGTTCTATTTAATGCATACGTCCGGTCGGCAGACCTTAGCGCCGCTTTGTAGTCCCCAGCGTTTGCATACGCTATGGTCAGGTTTCGGTATACGTCCCATCGATTGCCGTCTTCAAACTGGCTCATCTTTTCCAACGGACCGATGGCGCCGCGGTAGTCTCCGAGTTCCAGGCGAAGGTTCCCAAGGAACAGATAAAACGGCGAATAGTCCGGATGCTGCTCTATGAGCCTGGCGGCCCTTTTCTCGATTATCTCCAGTTGCTTGCGGTCCGGTTCCGTGCGGGCGTGCGCTTCTCGCGAATCAGCGTTCAGCCTGACCATTTCCATCATCGCGCGGTAATGACCCGGCAGCTTATCGTTCCTGAGTATGGGATCCAATACATCCCGTGCTTTCGCATATTGACCCAACAGGACATGCACCGTCGCCAGCCGCGCCTCATATAAGCCCGTTCCTTTGCACTTTGCCTCTAATTTCTGCCATTCCGCAAGCAGTTTGTTATAATCCTGCCCGCTGCCGCCACCCTGACCGGCAGACAATCGGTCCCACTGTTGGTCACACCACTCAGCGCTTTCTCCAGCGATGGAAAGTTGTGGTATGAGTACAAGCACTGCCAGAATCAATAACGATCGAGTATGCATTTATTCCCCCTCCAGGAGATTAAAAATTCAAAATCGTATAAGAGCACTCGCTATTATTGCAATTTTCAAGTTCTTAACTCAGTGCCTTTCAAAGAGCCATTGGCCTGGGGATGTGCAGGACCGCGCTTTCTACGGCAGCCGACCACATGGTTCGGCCCTAATTCTCGTTTACCCGCTTCTTCATCCTGATTGATCGCAGCCATTCAAGGTCCTTCTTCGTCCCGTTATGGTATCTGATAATCTTGCCGTCACCCGTGATCTCCATCCAGCGAAAATCGCCCAACGTATTCAAGGGATAGGGCCCCCACGCAGTCACGATCCAGACACCATTCTGATGCGAGGTCACCTCCAGATGTACGCCCTCTGCCCAATAGGGCGGTTCCCTTCGCACTACTTCCGCTCTCGCAATCTGGAGTATTGCCTGTTCCCGTATCTTTACTTCATCGCTCTTTTCGGCGTCCGTGAAGTAGTGAGACGCGCAGGAACACAGCGACGCTATCGAGAGCATAACAATTATTATCAAGATTCTCACAATAGTAGCTTTCCGGCCTGTAGGCTCAATCGAACATTTTCTCCAACTGCTTTCTCACCGTTCCTGACTCAGGCACCGCCGACCAGCTTGGATAACCCTTCTCACCAGTCGACTTCCACCACTTCAGGACCGCCGGCGGGATGGCACGATGAGGTGCAAGCCTTTCCGGGAACACGGGCGAGACAAAGGCGGCGCTCCGGGTATAGCTGTCCCAGAGCCCGTCCGAGCAGGCATAGCACGTCCCGCCCGTCAGAAGCACCTCGATGCCGAGCGCGTCGTTATGGACGATCGGCCGCACTTTGGTCAGGTCCAGCTCGGTTGCGCTCTCGATCATTTCATCATTGATCGCCTTGACAGCCTTTGCGCCAAGGGCCGTCATAACAGCGTCGTGTTCCGTCTGCGTGAACAACGTTTGCATGGATCCCCCGCCCTTTCGCTGCTGCTCATCAGCACGCTTTTTCTGAACTGGCGCTGCCAGGATCTTTTCGCCCGTCTCAACGTTCACAATGATCATCTCATGTCCCATGCCGCCGTGTGCCGCTCCGCAGCCATAATAATACGTTTTCGGGACGACAAAGAGCCATGGGCCGACCATGCCGAGCACCTCAAATTCCGTGCTCCGGTCACCGTATTCGTCTCCCTCCGCCGCCACGATGACGGTCCGCGTCTCCTTGCCGTCCGGACCGGTCCTGATGATCGACAGTTCAGGCTCCTCGGCATCAACCAGCTTCGGCCTGGCATCAGGGTCCTTAATGTCAGCGGTGAAGCAATCAGCATTCTTGACCTTTCGCTTCTCGATCCTGACCTCAGAGAACGTTCCATTGATGATGCTGACAGGCAACGCGCCTTTCCTGCGTTTTACGACGGTCCCTGAATCGTCGATCCACAGGAGTTCGCTCTGGAGAGGAGCCCCCTTTTTGTTCTCCTGCGATATTTTCCACACCAGAAAGCCATCACCGGACACAGCATGCGGCGTCGACGCAGAAGGCGCATCCTTTTCTCCGAGAATTATGAACGCATCTTTCGTTTTTCGAAGCACCAGGGCCGTGCTTGCGTCGCCTTCTTTCACAACACCCTTGGCACTCTTTATCTTATAATGAAATGAGACGGCGACCTCCCTCTCACGATCAGTGACTACCGGCTGGACCTTGAGCGAGAGAAACAGATGCTCCCGGTTCGGCCAGCGGTCGAAGTACTTCTCCTTGTCCGCCGCAACAGCCGCCTTGCTTACCCGTCCAAGCTTGTAGAAATCCACCTCATCGGCGTAGAGCTTCATGACCTCGTCGAAGTTTTCGTTCTTCTGGCTAAGGTCCAGCCACTTCGTAACAAACCTCAGCACCTCGACCTCACCTTCGATGTTCAAGGGGAAGTCCTTTGCCCACAGCATGCCGGGCTGAGTACATATAAAGACGAAGAGCATCAAGACAATTCTTCCCATGACCGCCGTGATCCATCGAGACATCCTTTTGTCCTCCATGACACAAAACATCTATTCATTGCTGCGCAGAGCCTGATAAAAACATACTGCTTCGCCGACTTCTTCCCCTCACGTAATCGGCCCCGGCAAAAACGCCCGCTCATCTAAAATAGATATCCACGTAATCAGTTGCCTGATCGCAAGGGTTGTCCATCTTCACAAGCCGCCAGTATTTCCGTTTGCCGGTTATCCGGAACGTCATCTCCCCTTCACGTATGCAGGGCTTGCCCCCGTTAATGTGATATACCTTTGTGACGATCGTACCCCTGAAGGTAAATTCGCCGGCGCCGACTTTTGTGATGATGCCGCTGATCGTGACGTAATCGTCGTTCTTCTCGCTTTTCTGTTCTCCTTTGATGGATAGTGCGCCGTTCTGCTCCGTAACAACAGCCTTGCCAAAGTGGTCCCAGCTTATCCACTGGAGGGACAGGAGATGTTCTCCCAGCAGCTGCGTTTTCGCCTGCTCATCGTTTCCTGTGCCGCCGTCTGAGATGGCGCCGCTCTTCTCCCCCGCCCCTTCCTTCTCGCTCACAATCAAAATCCTGTCGTTCTGCTTCCGCAGCACGAGCATCGTTTTGGCATCGCCCTGACTCGATTTCTTGCTGTTGCTGATCTCGTAATGGAACACCACAGCCACCTTTATTTCATTCTCCCCATTTCCAGAAGACACGGTGATGGTCTCAGCAACATGCTCACGCATCGGCCAGCGGTCGAAATACTTGCGCTTGTCCGCCCTGACCACATCTCTAGTGACCCGGCCGAGTTTATAGAAGTCTACCTCGTCTGCATACAGCGCCATTACTCCAGCGAGGCTATTGTTGTCCTGGCTCAGCTCCAGCCACCGAACGACGACGGCCCTGGCCTCTTCTCCACCGGTCAACATTGATTCCATTGCAGTCAGCGTGCCGGCCGGAATGTTAACTGACAAAAAAAGTATTCCGTAAACGATAAACCGCACTATGTGCTTTACCATGCCATTCACCTCGCTCACGTAGAATCCAGGGCCCTACCTGGATTGCTTCCGAGCCACAATCTCAGCAAGCTTCCTGACGGACATTGTGGACACGATCTCCCTATTGTCTCTGCCGAGCTCATTGTCGGGTATTTCTATTTTATAGGCTTCTTCGAGCGCCATAACGATCTCTACCATATCCAGATCATCTGCGCGAAACTTCTGTTTTGAGAGCGGGACATCTGCGGCAATATCTCGGGGTTTAACCTGCAGAATATCGGCCGCGATCTTTCTCACCTGTTCCAGCAGTTTCGCGTCAACGGAGCGTACTGTCCTCGCCTTCGGCGCTGCCGGTCTCTGCTCCGCGCACACGCTGACCGGCGTCGCTGCAGTAACTGCGGCCGCAAGACACAGCATCAAGCGGATGATAGTACGAATGTTCATGACGGCAAGACCTCCTTCGTCGCCCCAGGCTGATCCAGGCGCTCTTGCGATGACTTCTCTCCTCCTCGCGTACGCCTCGAATTCACGAGCGTAACGACGGCGGCAAAGACAATTGTGATCTCGAACAAGAATGTCCAGTGAAACACAAAATTCCAGACCCACCAGCCGTATCTTGCGGGAACGTCGAACATCACGAAATCGTGGCTCGAAAACGGCGCCAGCCAACGGACCTTGCCGACAATGGTATCAAGGCCAAGATGAATGAAAACATTCGAAAAAAAGATAGCTGCTGCGGGCAGGACCGATGGTTGCCTGAGGACGGCCCCTCCGGCCAGTACCAGTCCGAACAGCGCAAGCCAGAAAAGCGGGATATGCGTCCAGTAGCCGTGGTGCAGATACTGCCGGTCGTCGATAAGATAAAAATACAGCATGTCCAGATCAGGCAGCAAACTCCCAAGGAGGCCCAGCGCCATCAAGCGACCGTTGGATTTAGTTGACGATTCGGTCTTGAACTGATTGCTGAGCAGCATGCGAGTCCAGAGATAGCCGGCAGGAAGATGTCCTATGAACATTCACGCACCCCTAATACGGGCAAGCCCCGCAAGCGGGACGAGGCCGGAAATGGAGATTGAACATTGTAAATTGCAGTAACGACCAGGCAAACGTCTTTTTTCTCCACAACTGCACCGCTCAGTCGGGAAAAAATTCACATCCGTGCCTGTACCCATTTTTCTCAGGGGCTGGTTGCGATAAGCTTCGACTCCTCTACTCCCATTTTCCCTTTTTCTTTGTCCACGAGTTGCAGCTTGGAGCCGGCCGCCCATGTGCCCATCTTTACTTCCTGCCAGATATAATACGTTTCTCCTGCTTTGGCATCAAGGTTAAGCGTCGAGGTATTTTCCGTGACCGAGGCAAATTCGTGCTTTCCCGGAGGAAGCAGCCACATAAAATAGGTCTTCGAAGCCGTCTGACCTGCGAACCTGCCGTCCAGGTTCACGGTCATCTTGATGGCCGCGCCCATGGCTTCGTTGCGGTACAGATACACAAGCGCCTTGTCTTTCGGCGCCGTCATGCTCTTTGCCTTCATGTCCATTTCGGGCGGCGCCATAGGCACCGACGCGCAGGCGCTGACCATCACGAGCATGGCGCCTGCAAGGACCAACAGCAACGACCTTTTCTTGTTCATTCTATCCCTCCTTCTACCTCGTATTTGATTCGGGTTTCTCCCGACTGAGCGGTCATTTGATCAAAGCATCTCTCCCCCGTCCCAAGCACCATGTAGCGTAATTCAACGGTTCAAAACCGGGGCACTCACTGGCCAGCTTCTGGGGATAGCTTACCACAGGACAGGGCCGTTCTCCGGTAAAATGATAGTAGTGTTCCCCGTCCTCGCCATAGAGCCACCAGTCGCCGGAGCCCGGATTCAGCACTGTCGGCTCGAAGCTGAATATCGAAGACTGCCTGGGAATAACAAAAAGCGGATCAATCGCGAGAAGCCACACATTGCTCACAATAGGAGTCATCAGGAGAATAAGCAGAACCGCAAGTAGAACCGCTCCTGCTGCACCGCTTGCGATCTTTCTATTTCTCACCCTGTTACCGCTCCCTCTCGCTTACGATCACGAATCCCCTTTCCATCTTGTGCAGTACAAGCACGGCGCCTGCTCTCCCTTCAATGCTCTTTCTGCCGTCCGACAGAGTATAGTGAAATACCAAACTCACCATTTTGTCGCCGATCTCATTGTTGTCGGAAATGTCGATCGATTGCAACGCGTGCTCCCGCTTCGGCCATTTGTCGAAATATTTGTTCTTGTCTTCTTCAATAGCAGCCTTCTTTACTTTCCCTTGCTTGTAAAATTCCACCTCTTCGGCATAGAGCGCCATGATGGCGCCGAAGTTCTCATTCTTCTCGCTCAATCGAAGCCAGACTTCGATGAATTGCATGGCCTCCTTATCCGTCGCCGGCTCCCCTGTCATCTGAGCCAGTGTGTAGACTCCGCGGTTGAATGTATAACGCCTTGTTCGATTTATTTTGATGATCCCATCACCCAGTCGTTCGGAATCAGTGCCCCTTGTCACAACAAGGATGTCAAAGAACTCCCGAGGTAATGCGGGAAGAAACGAGATGGTTGAGTCGAAAGAGTAGCACTTTTCTTTTTCAGTGCAGGCGCCTGTATTGTCTCCCGAGGTGTCGTAGATAGAGAGATCTTTGAGTTTTCCCCGATGCTCATACACGAAGGCTTTTGACCCCGCGTAGTATCCTCGATTTCCACCGCCTGTCTCGAACAGTACGCCGAATCGCTCGGCCCCGATTTTGACCAACTCTCCACCGTGCCCGTAGCCATGGGCGCCCTGGACGAGGACATTCCGCGCCACAGCATCGACCCGCCAGCCATTTGCCACTTTCGTCATCGCCGCGGCGCTGATCGTCGCGCCGCAGGTCTGGCACTCCCCGTGATCGGCACGCTGCGTGAAAAAGTATAGCCTCTCGACAGTACCCTGCTTGAACGGAATCGTCTTAAGCGGCCAGTCATCTTCCGGCGGAGGGGCCATCGGATCCTGCTTCTTCGGCTTCCATTCAGAATAGCTTTTTTTCGGGTCGTACTTTCCTTTGATGACGGCGAGTCCCTTGCCGGGGTTGAATTCGCCGACGATAATGGTTCCCGCCTGTGTCTTCTGACCGGCGGCGGATGCACCGGGATTCAGCATCAGGAACAGGAGTAGAGAGATTGATATAACACCGGTTTTCATATTCCTTGTCCTCCTTTGCTACTCACTTCCCTTTTCCCGCCCCAGGGGCCCGAACGCTCACTCCACGCGCCTTGAGCATCTCGATCACTTGCTCTTTCCAGCGCTGTTGTGCGTGTCCGGCAGGGACCTGGACGGAATTCACCACCGCGGCGAGATCTTGCAGGTTTTTATTCAGTCCCCGTTCGAGCAGGTAGGCCGCGAGCTCGAGCCGGCCTTTTTGCACGGCCTCTTCCGCGGCGGAATCCCTGCTCCACCGGTGAATGTTGATGTTCGCCCCGTGTTTGAGCAGGAGATCTATGCCTTCTTTTCCCCCGGTTCGGACAACGGCATACAGAAGCGGATCGCCCTCGGGTCCGTACAGGTTGGGATCGCCGCCGCGCCCGAGCAGCAGCTCGAGCAGCTTCAGGTCTCCCTTCGCGGCAGAGGTGTACATGGCCGAGCGTCCCTTCTGGTCTTTGTAGTTCGGATCAGCGCCCAGCTTGAGCAGGTATTCCGCGCCCCTGAGGCTGCCCGCTGTTGCCAGCCGCATGAGCGGCGTTGCGCCGTCAATGCCGACCATGTTCACGTGCGCCCCTTCGCGAAGCAGGCTGTCAACGCCTTTGAAGTCGCCCCGGGCGGCCTGCTCGACGATCTTCGCCACGAGCTCGTCTCCATGCTCCAGCAGCCAGGCGTTATAGGCGTCTTTGGCGTCGCCATCGTATTCGCGGAGCCAAGCCTCGCGCTTCGCGCGGTCCGGCATGACCTTTTCGAGGTACAGGCTGTAGTAGGCGTTCATGCCGTAACCATACTTCTGAATATAGGCATCACGAGCGCGAGAGTCAGGAAAGGCCCGTTCCAGCTCCTTCTGCAAGGCCGCAGAGTCCGGCTGACGGGACAAGCCGGCGATAAAAACGGGGAACTTGACCCCTCGCGCCCTGAGCATCTCGATCACCTTTTCTTTTGTTCGCTGCTGCTTTGACTCTTTGGGAACCTGTGTGATTTCCACGCCTTTTGCCAGGCCCCGCAGGTTATAGGTGAGACCGCGATCAAGGAAATAAACCACCAGGTCGAATCGGCCGAAGGTGAGGGCGTTGTCTGCTGCCGTGTGCTTCATCATGCCCGTGTGGCCGTTGATGTCCGCGCCGCGCTTAAGAAGAATTTCGATGTTCTTCTCGCGCAACTGGCTGACGGCAATGTGCAACATCGGCTCATCGTGCTCCCCTCCGCGCAGGTTCGGGTCGCCCCCGTACTTGAGAATGAGTTCGAGGAAATCCGGCCTGTCGCCTCCTGCCGCAAGGTACATAGCCGATATGCCGCGCTTGGCGTCCTCGTAGTTCGGATTCGCCCCTGCCTTGAGCAGATGTTCCATGCCCTTGAAATTGCGCGTGCCCATCACCCACAGAAGCGGCGTGATCCCGTCCCTGCCGACCGCGTTGACGTCGGCGCCGGCACGGATCTGCGCATCAACTTCCTGAAGGTCGCCGTGACTCGCGGTATCGACAAGCCTGGCCACGCGCTCGTCCGGGAATGCCTCTTTGACCGTCATGCCGCCGAATTTCTTTTCCCAGAAGCCGGCGAGCAATGCCGGAATGATCATCAAAAGTAGTATTTTTTTCATATGGTATGCCCCTTGTTTACTCACTTACTTAATGCTTTTCGCCATCGTTCACTCCGGCGCCATGAGCCTTTTTACCCGGTCGTGGCTGCCATCAATCCCTACAAGGGCCTTCGTCCACGAGTTCCTTCGTGATATATACGTCCCGGCCGCCTTTTTCATCGGCTGTCCCGTCGCTGCCGCCTTGAGAAGCGCGTCGGGCTCCTTCTTCGAGATCGTCACCCGGATCGTGCTCCTCCATCTCCTTGACGGCCTTCTCATACTCCGGCCTGTAGACGATCTTCTTCTGCTTGATCATCTCTTTGGCGCTCAGCCACGCGCCGCGTTGACGTTCCAGATCCAGGAGCATCACCGGATCAAGTCTCTTATAAAGCACTCTCCGTTCTTCGGGAGTGAGCTTGGGGAAGTCGGCCCAGAACCGGAAGTACTGCTCCTTTGTGAGTTGCGCGTCAACGGCCAGAATGGACTTGAAAATATTCTACTGCTTCGCTGTGAGCTCCTGTTCCCCGGCAAAACCGGTTGAAGTCGGAATCATACATATTGTGCAGATTCCTATAAGCGTTATAAGTGGCCGTTACATGAAATTTTTCTCCTGATGCTGATCCAATCACTTCTTCTGCCACGTCTTTCCACCGTCCTTGCTCACATACAGGTCCTTCGGCCCGCCGAAACCAACGGCTCGATCTCCACACTCGGTCGAGAGGTTGAGGCCCTCATTGTCGAGGAACCTGATATGCGCGCAGTTCGGCGTGGGCATGGAGCGCGGGTCCCAGGCCGTTTTCCCCGCAGCGCGGAAAAAGAACGGCCGCTTCTCGGTCTCCATATAGAAGGAGATCTCGCGCTCCGCGAACAGGCCCGCGGGCTTCTCACGCAGCAGTCCTATGCTTTTTATCTCTACGGGAAGTTCCACGGATTTGAATTCGGTCCGGCCGTAGGCACTGAACAGCGCAAGGGGCGGCGTAGCGATGTAAGCATAATACCCCGTTGCTCCCGGCGAGACCTTCGCGTCCGATTTTTTCTCGGTCACGGACCCAAGGTACGACTGCCACCGGTCCCCGTTGCTCGTACTGGCGTAGATCTCCAGCTTGTCGTCAACGATGACGAGGTCGCTCGTCCCCAGCGCATACACCTTGCCTGCCCGCAGTCCGTCAGGCGTCCGCTTCTCCGCGACCTTGCCGTTCTGGACGAAAAAGAGTCGGTTGTTCTTCGTCAGGAAGGCAAACCGGTCCTTCACGTAGTTCGGCGATTCGCTCTGGAGACTTGAAACCGTAGGAACGTCTATGAGTCTAACGCCGCTGACCTTGCCGTCCTTGTTTTTCTGCACTTCCGCCAGCGTACCCACATCCCCGGCTACATAGGTGGCATAACCGCCCGAAGAGGCCGCATCTTTTATTGCGATCTCCTTCCGCAGCGCCTCGAGCAGATTGGCCGGCATCAGATCGCCCGGGGCGAGGGTCATCGTGTCGGTCCTGAGCTTCTGCGCGAGCAGCGGATAGCCGCTCTTCAGAAAATGCTTCATATCCGATGTGTTGTCGACAAAGAGACGCATGAACTTCTTCTGTTCCTTGTCGCCCGGATCGGGATAGAGGACGATCAGCCCGAGGTTCGTTATCTCCTTCGACCGCACCACGAATTTCCGCTTGACCGGCAGCGTGGTCGTGTTCATCGTCGTGACCGTATAGCCGCCATATGAACTCGATCCGCCGTAGGACTCGCTGTACAGGCCGCTGAGCTCATATTCTCCCGGACTCAAAGGAAACGCGATGAACCCGTTCACTACCTTGCCTTTCTTCCGGTTATTGATCAGAACCTCTTTATAGATCGACCATTGCCACAGCCGGCCGATGCCCACCACCTGGCCGACCACGAGCCCCTTGTCCCCGATGTCCTCGGGCAGGTCGGGCCGGTAATCCGGCAGGCTTACGCAACCCGTCAGGAGCACCATGCTGAGTGCACCCAGCATGACGAATAAGATCAACCGTTTTCTCATGAGCTTCCCCCTTTCGTGTTTCTGCGTGCCGCAAGAAACGCGGCACCAGCCTACTTCTTCGTCCATCGGCGGCCGCCGTCGCTGCTCTGGAACGTCTCCTTAAGACAGAGGGTCTCCAGGTTATTGCCTGCATCATCGAGGAATCTGATTCCATAACAGGAGATCATGGGCATGGCTCTTGTTTCCCAAGGCGACGCTGCATCCTTCTTTACATAGAAGGGAAAGGGCGTGTTCTTGGTCCAGGCAGTTATGTGCGTTTCGACGAACAGGCCGGCCTTCTTTTCCGTGACAGTCTGGATATTGCCGAGCTTTTCCGGAAGCACAAGCTTCGCGAGCTCCGTCTTGCCGTAGGCGCCCGCGATCAGGACCGGAGGGTAGGTGCTGTAGACATAGTAGGAGCGTTCACCTGTCACGAACTTCCTCTTTACAGGCTCTTTTACCACAAAGCCTTCACTCGACTTCCACGTCTCTCCGTTGTCGTTGCTCACGTAGATCTCCAGGAGGTCGTCCACGATCACGATGTCCTTGCTGCCCAGGGCGTAGAGGTTACCGTCGCGCAGGGCCGCCGGCGGCCGCTTCTCTTTCACCGCGCCGCCCGTGACGAGGAACAGCCTGTTGTTCGCCGTCATAAAAACCAGCCGATCGCTATTGTGGTCCGACGACTTGGACACGATGTTCGACAAGGTTTCCACATCGAGCACTTGCACATCAGAGATCTTGCCGTCCTTGCCCCTCTTCACCTTCGCCACCGTGCCCACGTTCCCGGCAACATAGTCCGCAGCAGCGCGCGACGCAACAAATTCCTTGAGAGCAATGTCCCTCCTGAGCGCCTGCAGCAGCTTGGGGTCCTTCAAGTACTCTCCGGCCGACAGCGTCATTGCATCGACCTTCATGCTGGCTGAAAGCGCTGGATAGAAGGTCTTCAGAAAGCGCTTCATGTCGTCCCTGTTGTCGATGAAGAACCGGAAGAACCGCTTGTTTTCCTTGTCCTCGGGATCGGGGTACAGGAGAATGAGGCCGATGTTCGTGACCTCTCCCGGCCAAATGGTGAACTTCCGGTTCAGCGGCATGGTCGTTGAATACTTCGTGGTATATGTCACGTTCCCGTTCGTGGTCGATCCACCATAGGTTACATAGTTCAAAGCATCGAGAGAATATTCGCCCTTGTCGAAAGGAACGGCGATGAGCCCCTTTACCAGGCCGTTGGTATAGGTCTTCTTGCCTATCACGATATTCCCGCTGTTCGTGGACCAGCCGGACAGCCGGTTGATGCCGACCACCTCTCCCACCACGATCCCTTTACCGCCGATCTCCTCGGGCAGTTCCGGCCGGTACTTCGGCGCAACAGAACACCCGGCAAACATAATGATAGACAGTACGAGCACGCCCAACCCTGGTCCGCGTGTCATCATGATCTGTATCTCCTCCATCATCCGGACATATTTTTTTCAGTATCGCCGACGATGGATGCCAGGTCAAGGTAATTTTCACATTTTCTTGAGGAGACCGCGAACAGCGGCCCGGTGTTTGCCTGAAAAGCTGCAACAGAATGCGCGATAAGGGCAAAAAAAACAGCGGGAACCTGATAATGGTCCCCGCTGATGCGGCATGCCGCGCGATGGTGATCCTCGTGAGAGATCCTTTTGCCGATTCTTTATCCTCTTTAACGGCATTTGGACGCAGATGAACGCTGATAAATCAAGCAGAAGCCCATGATGAAACCTCGCCAAACAGACGACCGTCAACCATGATTCGAGCTCCTGAAAAATCCGTGTTCATCCGTGTCAATCCGTGGACAAATGCTATTTTTTGCTTTATCACTGCTTCAACCCGCGACGTGCGATAGCGCGTCTATCACAGGTCCGCGCTGCGAAGCAGCCCGACGATGCCTCGCTGCTCTTCAAGTGACAGCCTGCCCGTAGAGCGAATACCGCGGACATACTGCTTCACGCGGTCCCAATCCCGCGCAACCAGCTCCATCATGTACTCCCGCTGCCGGAGGGCATCCTGTTGATAACAAGCCTGCTGCATATTCTGCTCAATGGCGCTTATGAGCCAGACAGCATCGAATACTCGCCAGATGCCTTCTTCACGCCGCAGGTTCTCATGGACCACCGGCGCAACCTCATATACGCAGATGCGTTCGAGCTCCTGCCAGTCGAACCGCGAGCGCGCCAGGATCCACGCAAGATCCTGCAGGTCCCGCTCAACCAGCACCTGGGCGAGCCAGAGGCGCGAGATCGCCCGCCATACGGGCAGGCGCTCGTCCAGCTCACGGTTGGTGAACGGAAGGGCCCTCGCCGGGCAAATCGGGCACGTGTCCTTTGCCGCGTCCTCCCTGATGGGACCCATCATCCCTTCGATCATTTTATCGATATCTTCGAGCACCATGTCCTTATCCCCTCTCCTGCAACTCTTTTTCGTCGCTGCAGCTCATGCCTGACCATGCGGTGAAATTTCACCTGAATGCCGTGCGTTCATGCACGTTGTTCCTTGCTCACACTATTACAAACAATCGTCTCGAACTCAAGGTACTATTCCCCGATCGAAAAATTTATTTTTATACGATACGTGATTATTCACTCACCGCCTGGTGAATAGTCCCATGAACCCGCACACAGTCCGCGCATGATCAATCCGATTGAAACAAACGCGGGGCCATGATACTATGATGTCTGTCGCTGCGAGAGCACCCTGCTCTTGACTCATACCGCACGCCCGCCTGGAAGCCGTTCTTCGGCGTGGCGCAGCAGATAGTCCTTCGACCATTCCTCACAGGAGACGATCATGATCATCGGCGTACCTAAGGAGATCAAGGCGGAAGAATTCCGTGTGGCAATAACGCCTGCGGGAGTCATGGAACTGGCTGCTGACAGCCATCAGGTTCTGATCGAACCGAAGGCAGGAGAAGGCAGCGGCTTTTTGGACGAGGAATATCAATCTGCCGGCGCTAACATCACTGACCGCGAGAATCTCTTCCGGAAGGCAGATCTGATCGTAAAGGTCAAGGAGCCGGTGTCGCAGGAGTACGAGCTTCTGAGGGAGGACGGAGCGGTCTTCACCTATCTCCACCTCGCGCCGAACAAAGAGCTGACCGAAGTGCTCCTCAAAAAGAAGATCACCGGACTTGCCTACGAAACGCTCGAAAAGGACGGCGGCCTGCCGCTCCTTGCGCCCATGAGCGAGGTGGCGGGACGGATGGCCACCCTCATGGGCGCTTTTTATCTCCAAAAGTTCAGGGGGAGGTCAGGTGTGCTCGCAACAGGCGTGGGAGGGGTGAAGCCGGGCAGGGCGGTCATCCTGGGCGCGGGCGTGGTGGGGCTGAACGCCGCGCGGGTGGCGGTGGGGCTCGGTATGGAAACGGTGGTCCTGAACAAGGGCGAGGATCGGCTGCGGCGGATCGATGAGATATTCCTCGGGAGGGTGGAGACCGTGAACCTCACGCGCCAGGCTGTAGCTGAAGAGATCCGACACGCCGACATCGTGATCGGCGCGATCCTTGTGCCCGGCGGCAGGACGCCGGTCTTCATCACCCGGGAGATGCTCAAGACCATGCGCAAAGGGTCTGTGATCGTTGACGTGTCCGTTGACCAGGGCGGGTGCTTTGAGACCACGAGACCCACGACCCACGACGACCCTGTGTACGAGGTGGACGGCATCGTCCACTACTGCGTGGCGAACATGCCCGGCGCCTTCCCGCGCACCTCCACGCAGGCGCTCACGAACGCCACCCTTCCCTATGTGAAGCTCCTGGCAGGCACGGGGATCGAGAAGGCGATACAGGATAGCTCGGAGATCCAGAGCGCGCTGAATACCTACCAGGGAAAGATCATGAACAAGGCGCTGGAAGAGACGCTAGAAGAGAGGGATGTTTTATAACAACAGTATCGCGCACGGGAAGGACCAGCTCTCGCCGGTCTCGAACTATACTCTCTCCGGGGCTTTCCACCGGGGCTCGCGACAGCAATCGACTTCAGTGTCCTCCATGCCTTTACGTCTATCAGTCATTATTCTCGTTCTTTCAGCCTCTCAGGGACGGCGGTGCTGCCGTGACGGATGCGCTCCCGTGCCTCCTCGAGCTCATCCTCGCTGTACGCATAAGCAAGGCCAACGGAAAGGACATAGGGAAGCTGCTGTATCACCTTCATCCGCTCGATCTCCTCGTCGCCGTTGTTCCCCTCCACCGTCACGATGATCGTGCCCCCCGGGTCCTGGAAGAACACGTCGCAGAGTCCCGAGCGCTTCAGCGTCTCAGCGACCTCCTCCATCCGCTCCGGAGCTGTTTTGACTACCAGGCTCGATACGTTCATGATCAGTCCGCCTTCACTCCTTCGTTCAGGTTTTCGAGCAGGTTTGAGCTCGTTTTCGCCTTCTTCGTTCGGAAGTCCGCCTTGAAGGTGTTCCTGATCGGCTCAGGGATGTTCACCTGGGGCACGTGGCATTGCATACAGTCAAAGCGTTTTCCATCCAGCTCGCCCTTCAGGTCCTTGCCCGTCTTGATATCGAAAAAATGCGACGTGGGAAGCGCCGTGGCGCCCATGGCCTCGGCAGCGGCGGGCATGTGACAGCCCATGCAGGAGTTGTTCGACTGGGCGATGGGCAGCATGCCGGTCAGGTCGTGGGGAATGAGCGGCGGACTGTTCTCGAAGGCACGCCCGATCGGTTTGCTGGAGCCCGGATCCGCCTTCCCGTATTCACCATGGGCGGGCTTCACCGCCTTCTCATCGTAGAGCGTCTCATGCCTGATGCCGATCTCTTCCTCGCTCTTCGCCTTATTGTCGGCAGCGCTGCCGACCGAGGCAAGACCGATGATGAGAACCGCGCAGAACAGGGCGATCGTGGTCTCTCGGATTGCGTGCATGGCTCAGCCTCCTTCGTGGTCCTGACGCGCCTTCGCGCGCGATACCGCTCCAAATCTCATCGCCCTTTCGGCGCAAACCTCTATGCACCGCCCGCAGTTCGTGCATTCACCGGATAGTACGGAGCCGTTATGCTTCCCCACCATGGGCAGGACCTGCGGCTCCGGACAATGCTTGAGGCATTCACCGCAGAGCGTGCAATGGTCCTTCAGATGACGCACGCGCAGAAACCCATAAGCGCCTGCCAGGGCATAGAACGCGCCGAGGGGACAGAGATGGCCGCAGAAACCCTGCCGCAGGACGACGAGGTCGAAAAGGAACAGGGCAAGCACCGCGGTCCAGCCCAGTCCCATGCCGAAGATGACCCCCCGGTGAAGCATCGAAATGGGGCTGATCCATTCAAAGGCCGCGACGCCCAGGAGCGCCGAAAGCACAAGGCTCAGGCCCAGCACCCAGTAGCGCGCGTTTCGGCTGATCTGGAACCCGCTCAGAGCGGGGCTGCTGTGATCATCCCCAACAGCGCGCCGCAAACTGCCCGCGAGGTCGGTGACCATATTGACCGGGCAGACCCATCCGCAGAATACCCTTCCGCCGATGACAGCGAAGAGGACCAGCACAATGCCGCCGCCCAACATTGCCTCGACGGAGACCATAGTGCCTGTCGCGAAGATCTGGAGCAGCGCAAAGGGATCAGCAAGCGTCACAGCATCAAGCAGCCGGGAAGAACTGAGGTTGCCCCGCAGCACCTTCCATCCCAGCGCGTTGCCTGCGATAAAAAACAGCAGGATCGATACCTGGACCAGCCTTCGAAGTACAAGATACCGGTTCGAGAAGAGCCATCCCATGTCAGAACCCCTCCTGGTTCAGGTACTCGAGGGGGTCTTTTTTGCTCCTCGGCGTGGTCGTAGTCACGTCCCCTGCCGCATCCTCGATCCGCTTCTCATCGGCAGCGTCCCAGCCCCGCACATAGTGTTCCGACGGCTCGCCCAGCGCTAGCTCCCGGGGCAGGACAAAGATCGACGCCTTCCGCGTGACGCAGGCGTGTTCGCAGAGGCCGCATCCTGTGCAGTGTTCGCTGTGCACCACCGGCCCGAGGATCGCGTGCTTGCCGGTGCGGTCGTTCTTCAGATGCTCCACGGTGATGGCCCGGTCGATGACGGGACAGGCCCGGTAGCAAGCTTCGCACTGGATGCCCCAATAGGCGATGCAGGTCTCACGGTCGATTACGGCGAGGCCGATCCGCGCCAGGTTAATGTCCAGCCGCTGAATACCGGCATCGTCAGGGCCGCTCACCAGAGCGGGGGCGAGGGCTCCCGTGGGGCATTCCGCAGCGCAGGGAATGTCCTGGCACATGCGGCAGGGGTCCTCGCGCATCAGAAAGTACGGCGTCCCCACAGGTCTGCCGTCGCCCGGCTTTGCCATGATCAGGGCATCGTAAGGACAGGCTTCCGCGCAGAGACCGCACTTGGTGCATTTCGCAAGGAACCGCGCCTCCTCGACTGCCCCAGGCGGTCGAAGCACCGTGGGGTAAGCCTTCTTGCCGTCGATGAACCCGGCCCAGACCAGCCCGCCCACTGCTGCCGCACCTGCGCTGCGCGCCAGGCCAAGCAGGAACGATCTTCGTTCCGTCAACGCCGGATTCCCGCCTTCGAGGGAATGACGCTTTTCATTCCGCACTCCGAACTCCGCACCATGATGTCCCTCACCTTTGTCCTCTCCCGATGATGAAGCCCCCTCACCCTTTTTCCCTCTCCCCGAGGGGAGAGGGGCGGGGGTGAGGGGTTGTCCGCATTCCGTATTTACGCCTTGTACAATTTCACCGCGCACTTCTTGAAGTCCGTCTCCTTCGAGATCGGACAGGTCGCGTCGAGCGTCACCTTGTTGATGAAGACCTTTTCGTCGAAAAAGGGCACGAAGAGCATGCCCCGGGGCGGAAGGTTCCTGCCGCGCGTCTCGACCCGCGCCTTCACCTTGCCCCTCCGTGACTCGATCCAGATAAGTTCGCCGTCCTTCATCTTGTTCTGCGACGCATCCCCGGGATGCATGAAGCAGACGGCTTCAGGCACGGCGCGAAAGAGCTCCGGAACCCGCATGGTCATGGTGCCCGTGTGCCAGTGCTCCAGCACCCGTCCGGTGCTGAGCCAGAAGGGATATGCGGCGCTCGGCAGTTCCGGCGGATCGATGTAATGCCGAAGGAAGATCTTGGCCTTGTTCGGCAGCTTCACCTTGTCCCCTTCCTTCGGCCCCTTGAGGTCTCCCGCGGGGATCTCCTTCATGGCTTCGCCGTAAAAGGCGAACTTCCCGTGGTTCGCCGCCTTCGCGTAGGGATCGTACTCGGCGTTGAACCGCCAGGACGTTTCCTTGCCGTTGACAACAGGCCACTTGAGCCCGCGAACTTTGTGGTAGGTGTCGAAGTCCGCAAGGTCATGGGCCTTGCCGAGACCGAACTTACGGTATTCCTCCCAGAGAGACTTCTGGATGAAAAACCCGTATCCCTTGAAACCTTCGACATTCCGACCGTCTCCCGCAGCTTCGGAGTTGAGGAACCCCTTGCCCACGGGGTCGGGCCACTTGTATCCTTTCGCCTCCTTGCCGGCGAAAAGCACGTCGAAGAGCGTGTCCGTCTCCTTGTACCCCATCTCTTTCGCTTTGGCCAGCACATCGGGCAGGACGGTCTTGTCGTCGATCTTCCATTCCTTCCATACCTCTTTCAAGGTGAAGCGCTTCGCGAACTCCAGGGTCTGCCACGTATCGGACATGGCGTTCCCGACAGGCGTCACCTGCTGCCGCCAGTGCTGGGTCCTGCGCTCGGCATTGCCGTAGGCGCCCCACTTCTCGAAGATCATCGCTGCCGGCAGGATCAGGTCAGCCACCTTGGCAGAGATGCTCGGATAGGCGTCGGAGACCACGATGAAGTTGTCCATCTCGCGCGCAGCCGTGATCCAGTGCCCGGCATTCGCGGAATTCTGCCAGGGATTGTTCACCTGGACCCAGACCCACTTGATCTTGCCGTCCTCGAGGTCCCGGAAGATCTGCATATAATGGGAACCCGCCACGGGATTGATCGTGCCCGCGGGAACGTTCCATATCTTCTCGCTCACCTCGCGGTGCTTGGGGTTCATCACGACCATGTCGGCCGGGAGGCGGTGCGCAAAGGTGCCCACCTCGCGCGCCGTGCCGCAGGCGCTCGGCTGGCCCGTGAGGCTGAAGGCGCCGTTGCCGGGCTGGGACTGCTTGCCCAGGAGAAGATGTATGGCGTAGATCTGCTCGTTCACCCAGGTGCCGCGCACGTGCTGGTTGAAGCCCATGGTCCAGAAACTCACGACCTTGCGGTCCTTCTCGGCATACAGATCGGCCAGGGCCTGGAGCTTCTTCTTGAAGTTCTCCAGGGACTCGTCGGCGTCGCCCTTCGCCAGCGGCGCCGTGAAATCGAGCGTGTAGGGCTCGAGGCCTTTCTTGAAGTCCTCGAAGCTGATCGCCCAGTGGCTGCCCGCCTTTCCCGCGTTCTTCATCTCCATGCGATCGCCTTCCTTGTAGCCAAGGGACCCCATGGCAGTGGCCTCGTCCTTCGTAAGCACCTTGAACGCCTCTGTGGCCGCAGTATCCAGCTCGGCCTTCAGGTATTTCGGATGGTCGACTGCTGTCCGGAGACCGTATCCGATGTCCACGGGCCCCGTTGCGAAGATGCAGTTCTGGTCCACGAACTCCCGGTCCATCACGCCGGAACGGGTGGCCATTTCGCGGAGCAGATAGTTCTGGATAGCCAGGTCGGCGTTGGGCTTGATAACGATCTCGATATCGGCAAGGTTCGAACAGCGATTGGTAAAGGTCGTGACGTTCACGATCTTCACACGCTTGGGGTCGGAGAGCTTACGGTTCGTGATCTTGGACCAGAGCACCGGGTGCATCTCGGCCATGTTCGCTCCCCAGAGCACTACCGTGTCGGTATGGTGCATATCATCGTAGTTGCCTGCCGGCTCGTCGATGCCGAAGACCTGCATGAAGCCCGCCACGGCGCTCGCCATGCAGTGGCGCGCGTTGGGGTCGATATTGTTGCTCCGGAAGCCGGCCTTCGTGAGCTTTACCGCCGCGTAGCCTTCCATGATGGTGTACTGGCCCGAGCCGAACACGGCAACGCCCCTGGGGCCTAGATCAGAGTAGTGTTTCTTGAACTGCTTCGCCATCTCGTCGAAGGCCTTTTTCCACGAGACAGGCCTGAACTTCCCCTTCTTATCGAATTGGCCCTTGGCGTTCACGCGCATGAGCGGCTCGGTCAGCCGGTCGGCGCCGTAGATGATCTTGGCGTTAAAGTAGCCCTTGATGCAGTTCAGGCCCATGTTCACCGGCGCGATCGGGTCGCCTTTGACGGCCACGATGCGGTCCCCCTTGACAGCGATCATGATGCCGCAGCCGGTGCCGCAGAAACGGCAGACCGACTTGTCCCACCGCCACCCCGCCTCGGTCTGCTTTGCCGCGGCAAGGAGCTCTTCGGACACGGCCAGGCCTGCGGCCGTCGCCGCAGCCACGGCAGCGGCTGTTTTGATGAATTCACGCCTTGAGAGTGACATGGAGGCCTCCTGTCGATGAATGCCTTATGTACCCGGCGCCGGGGCAACCGGTGTTCCTGAACCGAAGGTGGAAATACACCTGTTTTGTCATGAGGATCGAGGGAACTGGGAACTGATTGAGAAACGCTTGTGCGCTTTTTTGAACGGGGATAAGCGATGTTCCGATGGTCCTGCATGGGGCCGGCAGCAGCAGGACCACTTGTTGAAAAGTCTATCTGGAAACAGGGCCTGTGTCAAGGCCCCGGAGCGCGGGATATTATTGCACCGGTTTTATGTTCACATTGGTGCTCACGAGCTTCCACCCGGCGCCCTCATCGATGAAGGACAGCTCGAACAAGACCCTCGAAGGGCGTGTGGGATAGTGTCCTTTGAGTGAAAGTACGCCTTCTTTCGAAAGGGAAGGCTTCTCATCAAAGACGGGCGTTAATTTTTCAACGACGGGCACCAGGTTGACATTGTTGTCCATGAAGGCCTTGAAGGCACTGTTAAAATACTCCACCGTGGCCTCGTTCTTCCACAGCAGGGAAACATGGCCGTGGAACTCGGTAAAATCGCTGGCATTCACGGAACGTGAAAAGCGCAGGAGGTTGTTCTTGACAAGAGCGGCCAGTTCATCCTTCCCTGGCACGCGGCCCGCCGCTTTCGCCCTCCTGGCCTGCGCAGCCGAAGTATATTTTATGATGCTCCGCGTGATCTGCTCGTGGGCCTTTCTCACATGCTCCAGCCCCGCCTTGTTCGAGCCGCCCACCACGATGATGCTCATGCCTGCCGTGAAGGGGATCTCGGTCTGGATGACCGATGTGGCCAGTGTTGGCACTTCATACTCGTAGGCAACGTACGTGATGCCCTGAAGTTCCGCGATGCCGCAGCTCTTCATCTTCACGGGGCCGCCAAAGAGCCTTGCAGCCTCGTCAGGCAGGGAAGCACACGCATCCTGTGCGGCCTTCGCCGTGGGCTGCTGACCGCCCTCCATGAGCTGCACGCTGATGTTATTATTGAAATCCTTCGTGGAGTATTTCCGGTCGAAATAGAACTCCACCTTGCCCGTCTTGACCCGTTCGAGCACGGCCTTCATGTTCTCCTGATCGCCGTACTCCAGGCCCAGGCTCTTGAGCGTCTCTGTCCCGAACTTCCCGGCCGCCTCTTTTGAGGTCAACACAAGCCAGTCCTTCGACAGCTCAAAGGGGAACCCAAAGGTGCTTTGATATTCCGCAGCCGGCCCGGGAGCAGGCATGACCAAGAGCAGAAGGGTAAGAACGTATTTCCTCATGAGGCCTCCGATGGGGCTGCTAAACGATGAAGCGTACGGCCAAAACACGGGGCTGCTGGTCATGACGGCGCCGGCAACCACGTCTTCCCTTTAGCGAATAATGCCATTATCCTTCAGAAGTGATGTACAGTCAAGGCACTATTCACCACGCTGCCGTCTTTCTGCCATAATCAGGATGAATATCCACGAGCCCTTTTTATTGTCTTCAGTCCATAGGGACACACAGCAGAGCAGATCCCGCAGACGCGCCCCTGCTGATACTGCAGGTAATGCTCTTTTTTCCATTGGTCGCACGCTTCGGGGTCCAGCATCTCTTCACGCTCCAGTCCCGGCGACCATGCACTCCCCTTCAGTGCCCCGGCAGGACAGGCTTCGACACAGATCATGCAGGTCCCACAGAACGCGCGCTCCAATGGAGGACCGCAAGGCAGATCCATGTCAATGAACACGGTCCCGAGACGGACCCAGGGGCCGAAGGATCGCGTGATGAGCTGACAGTGCCGCCCGATCCATCCCAGCCCCGCGCGGGTGGCCGCGGTCTTGTGCGGGAAGTCACCTCTGAGATTGATCTGATCGGTCCGCACCGATGCTGCCAAAGCCAGTGATCGATGTCCGCGCTTCCTGATCTCCGCTGCCAGTAATGACGACACCTCATTGATGCGTTCGTTCATCCGGGCATAGGCATTTCCATAGTCTTCAGTGGGTCCTGACCGGATATCGGCCATGATGTGCGGGTCCATGGGGAAGACCATCGATACGGCGAAGGGGAACCCTTTTCCTGATTTGTCCACGGGCGTTGCGAACTTCCGCAGGTCTGCGGCGCCCCAGAGGGGGACGCTCTGCGCCGTCATCCAAGAGGAAAGCCAGGAAGGAAATAAAGTCTTGTTTTCGGTTGTCATAGAATGCATAGTTGTCACAACTCCACCCTGCAAGTACATCCAGTCAGCTTTTCTCTACTGTAGCAAATTGTGCCGGCTGCTGCAAAAGAATTTGTCAAGCCCTTCGTGCAATGAATTCCCGTTGCAATCGTTGACTTGGCATTATATAATCTTTCTGTTCCGAAAAAGGACAATAATAACTTTTGCCACAGAGAACACAGAGATCACCGAGGAAGGCAAGATTTTGTCGTTTATTTATTAGGCCACGCGCTCCTCTGTGTCCTCGGAGACCTCTGTGGCATAACGCATTTTCAATCAGGAGGCTTCCATGTCCGATATCAAGAAGATGTACAAGACCATCATGTCCGACAATTTCCCGCCCGAGATGACCATCACCTTCGGCGACCAGAAGCTTGTTTATAAAAAGCAGGCCTGGAAGCTGCCGGATGAAGGCACCGGCGAGGTGATCGAGAAGGGCCTTCGGTACGGCGAGAACCCGGACCAGCAGGCGGCCATGTACCAGCTCGCAGGCGGCAATCTGGAGCTTGCGGGTGTTAAGTTCATCAACCCCGGGTACGGGCTCGTAACAAGTATCACAGAAGAGCAGATGCTCCAGGCAGGCAAACACCCGGGCAAGACGAACTTCACGGACCTGGACAATGCCCTGAACATCCTGAAATACCTGATGGACCGCCCTGCGGCAGCAATCATGAAGCACAACAACCCCTGCGGCGTGGCTTACGGCAGGACCATTGCCGAGGCCTATGACCGGGCGAACATGGCGGACCGCATTGCCGCTTTCGGCGGATGCCTGGCCGTGAACCGGCCCATCGACAAGGAAACAGCAGAGATGGCGAATGCCAACTACCTGGAGGTCGTTGCCGCTCCGGACTACGAGGCAGGCGCCGTGGACATCTTGAAGAAGCGGAAGAACCTTAGAATCATCAAGCTCGAAAAGATCGCGGAACTGGCGAAATACCGCGACATGAGCTTCGTGGAGTTCAAGGCCCTGATCGACGGCGGCATCATCGTCCAGCAGTCGCAGAAGAACAAGATCAGAACAGCAAAGGATTTCCTGCCTGCAAAGACAACATACAAAGGCAAAGAATACGCCGTCGAGCGGCAGCCCACGGACAAGGAACTGGATGATATGCTTTTCGGCTGGAGCGTGGAACAGGGCATCACGTCCAACTCGGTGATCTACGTGAAGGACGGCACGACCGTTGGCATCGGTACGGGCGAACAGGATCGCGTCGGCGTGGCCGAGATCGCCATCTATAAGGCCTATACCAAGCATGCCGACAGACTGTGTTTCAAGAAGCACGGCATCCCCTACAAGCAGTTCGAGCTGGAGGCGTCGCAAGGCAAGCGGGACAAGGCGGCGCTCAAAGAGATCGACAACCAGACAAAGAGGGACAAGGGCGGACTGATCGGCTCCGTCATGGTTTCTGACGCTTTCTTCCCCTTCCGCGACGGCGTGGATGTGGGAATAAAGGAAGGCATCTCGGCCATCGTGCAGCCTGGCGGGTCGGACCGGGACTTCGACATCATCACGGCCTGCAACGAGTCGAGCCCCAAGGTCACGATGGTCTTCACAGGCCAGCGGGTATTCAAACACTAAAGCATTGAACCGCAATGGACGCATCGGTTTACCTTTGTACCCTGATCGTCTTCGCGGTTCATCCTTTGAGTCACTTCAGCTTTTCCATATCAACCCTGTCAAACACCCGTGGAAACATCTTTTTCGCGCAGTCGGGGCACATGCCGTGAGTGAACTTCACGTCCGAGTGCCTGCTGATGTAGGTCTCCACCTGGTTCCAGTACCCCGAATCGTCCCGGATCTTCTTGCAACCCGCGCAGATGGGCAGCAGCCCGGCCAGGACCTTCACCCGGTCGATGTATTCCCGTAGCATGTCCCGCTCCTCGCGCAGCGCTTCCTCGCTCAGCTTCAGCTTCCGGAACAGGATATTGTAAGGCTTCACGACTCCCGTGTGGATGATGGCGCGGTATACGAAGTAGAAGGCCGCGATCTTGAACAAATGCCCGAACATGTTCGAAAGGCCGTAGAGGCTGATATAAAAGGTAAAGAGCAGTTCCGAAGCAATGGTCAGGACGATGGAAACCATCAATAATTTGAGCACCGAAGGATCGAAGTCCGCACGCTTCCGGTAGAGATAGGCAAGAGACCCGGCCAGGAGCGCAGAGATGATGTATTCGCAGGTTTTCTTGAATCCCGTAAGGCCCTCTCCCTCAACGAAGCACGCGGGGAACAGGTCCCAGGCGAAGATGGAGGCCATGGCAACCGTTGTGAGGATCGCGTAGGCCGCGAACATGATCCCGGTCCTGAGGCGGCGCTTCACGAAGGCTGGAGCGATCAGGAGGGATACAGCCTGGAGCGCCCGCGCCGTGATCCAGAGCTGCGTCGGCAAATTGGCATCATAGCCGGGGAATACGCCCATGCCGGTGTAGGACAGGGTATGCACCACGTCGATGACCCCGACGAAGAAATAGGCAATGCCGAGAAAAACAAGGTAGCTGCTATCCAGGAAGTCGCGGGCATTCCAAATGAGCATGAAAATGCCGAAGGCGACAACAGCACTGAAGATCTCGGCGATGGAATGGAAGAGCAGAAAACTATAAAGACTTGTGAGATACAGGAGGCCTAGCCCGACGAGGCAGCTGCCCGGAAAAAGGATCCTCCGCGGAACTTCGCTCTCTTTCACGACTGGTTCATTCGTCAATCACTGCCCCTTTCCGTAACGCGGCCCTTGGCCGCAATTGAAAACTGAAAATTGGAAATATCAAATTGCAAATTTGATGCATTGCCGTAGGCCATTCCGTTCGCGTTATATACTTTTGCTCGCGCGTCAAATCTTAAAAAGAAATAGTATGCCGCGCAGACGATGCGGCTCGAACAATGGGAAACGCATAAGCCTTGCAGCTTCGTGCCCTTCGTGAACTTCGGAAACAGGGACAGTCCCCCTGGAACCAAAGGGGACTGTCCCTTGTCGTCAATACTCCGGCATCAGCAGTTGGTTCTCCCGGGACCGGCTCTCGCCCAGGCTCATGACATAGATCGCCGGCCTGCCGAGCACAGGACACTTGGTCTCGCAGATGCCGCAGCCGATGCAGAGCTCCAGGTCCACGTGGGGCTGCATGACCGCCACGGTCCGTCCTTCCCGGTCCTTCACCTTCACATCCTCGAACCAGATCGCCTTCTTCGGCGTGGGGCAGACCTCTTCGCAAACGATGCAGGGCCTGCTGTGGGCCCAGGGCAGGCAGCGCCCTTTGTCGATCATGGCGAGCCCGATTTTGACCTTCGCCTTTTCCTCGAGCGTCAGGCGTTTGATCGCTCCCGTGGGACAGACCTGTCCGCAGAGCGTGCAGCGGTATTCGCAGTAGCCGATGCGCGGCACCAGCACGGGCGACCAGATGCCTTCCAGCCCCGCCTCCATGAATGTGGGCTGCAGCCCGTTCGTGATGCAGACCTTCATGCACTCCCCGCACTTCACGCAGCGCTTCAGAAACTCCTTCTCCTCAAGCGACCCTGGCGGGCGGATCAGTGCCGGGTTCTTTGAATTGGCCTGGGCCAGCGGCGTGACCCGCAGGAGAGGCACCGCCACGACGCCCGCGACCGCTGCTGCTATCACCCGCCGCCTGCCCAGATCAAGAGGCGACGCGGGCCGGGGTTTACCGAAGCCGAACCGGACGGCATTCTCCGGGCAGATGTCGTCGCAGTTCCAGCACATGAGGCACTCGGAGATGCGCCAGTGCTCCTTCGAGTCGGGCTGCGCATTTCCCTGGCAGACCGAAGCGCAGGCCCCGCAGGATGTGCATCCCTCGCTCACCGACCGGCTCAGCACGGCGCGGCGCGAAAGGACGCCCAGCAGCGCGCCAAGAGGACAGAGATGCTTGCACCAGAACCGCTTCTCAAGCAGACTCAGGCCGAGGATGACCAGAAAGAGCAGGCCGATGAACACGCCCTGGACGTAGAAGGACTGACCAAAGGACAGCACTGTGCTCTTCAGAACATCATAGACCGGTTCGGTCAACAGGGCGATGCCCAAGGGGTTCACAGCGTAGACAACATCGAAATAGGCGCGGACCGCGTAATTGAAGAGCGGATAGACGCTTACGGAAAAGGAACGGATCAGGAGCGACAACGGGTCCATGACGCCCACGAACTGGAGGGTAAAGACCGACGAGACGAGAAGGAAGACCAGGATGAAATACTTCCAGCGATACCACTTCACGGGCATGGACTCGGGCTTGCGCTTCCGGAGCGAACCCACCATATTGTTCAGCGTGCCCAGAGGACAGACCCAGCCGCAGAAGACCCTGCCGAACAGCACCGTGGCCACGACGGTGATGAGCGACAGGAGGAAAGCCACGGGCAGGGCATGAGCCGCGAGCATGGTGCTGATGGAAATGAGAGGGTCGAAGTCCAGGAAAAGCCGCACAGGATATCCAAGCTCATCGTTCCCCTTCGACTCGGTCTGAATGAAGAGGAAGAGGAACAGGAGAAGGAAGAGGCCCTGGGTTATTCTGCGGATATTTTGTGTGGTAAGCAGTTTCTGCAAATCCTGTCTCACTGTGAGTAGGTGTTTGTGAATTCGATCCGGAACAGCCAGGCACCAATACATATCAAAGCATACCCAATGAGTCGTGCAAGAAAGGGCTGCACGTAAATACTTCTCGCTGACCCGCCTATGAACTATATTCGCGCCCGGTAGTTTCTGGCATGGAAAGCAGCCACCTGCTTCGGATAACGAACATGAATGCTTCCAACGCCGATAATAATTGCTAAAAACACTAGAATCTCTATCCTCATGGATTCGTCCTTCAGAGCGCATCGAGCGCCCTGTTCCATCGCCTACTCTTTCCGGAATTTCTCCATCATCGCTTCAGCGCATTCAGGACAGAGCCCATGAGTGAACGAAGCCTTGGAATGCTCCGATACATACCGTTCGACCGGATACCATTTATCGTCCCGCCCTCGTATCTTCTTACAGCTTGCGCAGATAGGGAGCAAGCCCCTGAGCCGGATGATCTCATTTGCCGCGTTCTCCAGACGATGAACATAGAGGAACACCAGGAAGAACAGCAATGCCGTCAAAAATCCGCTCACCCCGCCCACGATCAGGTGCTCTTCGTGAAAGTACGGGATATCGGGATGGACCTTAAGATCGATAAGGGCGTTCAGGTTGGCCATGAGCAGGACCACGAAAAATGCAAACAACGCCCGCACCACAACTCTCCTGGGAGAATGCCCGGCACGATCCTTCGTGTCCCTTCGCTGAACGATCTTTTCTTTGCTTTTCATCCCTGTCCACTGATTCCCCAGTATCGAGCCATGAGCATCTTCATCCGCTTCATTCCGCACTCCGAACTCCGCATTCCACATTCGGGCGCGTCTACACCTTCATTTTTCTGATATTCAACTTCGCCAGGTCCATCACCCCGAACCCCGTCTCGGCCCCGATCCGCACGTACCCCAGGTCGCTTCCCTTCATGCCGAAGAGCGTTGCGCCGTAGGAGTCGATGGCTACCTGGTCTGTGCCGGCGATCACCGTATCGAGCCTCTTCACGTCGTCCAGGTCCCCGCCCTGGGGCCCGTTGTCCGTCAGGATCCGCACGGCGTCCAGGACCGTCAGCTTCGGCCTGATCGCCCTGGCCAGGTCCACAATGCTCTCGTCGAGTTTCTGATGGATCATCCTGCGCGAACCGCCCATGACGCCCATCCAGTTTTTCATGGACATGGTGAGCTTTGCAAGGCCGTGATGCTTCGCTATGGGCACATTGATCACCGTGTCCGCCTCAATCACTTCGGTATAGAGCGGCCAGGTCTTGAGCGCGATCCCCTTGATCTCCATATCCTTGAACTTCCGGTCATCCATGAAAATCACATCGGCGCCCTTGTCGCGGGCCGCCTCGGCGATGCCGCTCTGCACATAGCAGCGCCGCGGATCGTTCACCGGCCGGTCGAAGACCTTCACCTTCTTCGCCCCTGCCTCGATGCAGAGCCGGACCACTTCAGCCACCACCTCGGGATTCGTGTCTCCCGCCTGCTCAGGCACGCGGTCCCAGGCGATATTTGGTTTCACGACCACGATGTCGCCGCGGGAAACGAACTTCTTCATCCCGCCCAAGGCCTCGATGGCCGCGCGCGTAATGGCGGCCGCTGACGGCCCCTGCACCACGGCAAGGTCAGGGCCTGCCTGCGCCGCCTCGGCTGCCTGCTTCAGGCCGCCGGGGAACGAAAGGCCTATGCCGGCCAGCGCTGCCGATCTCAAGAACTTTCTCCGGTCCATGGAACACCTCCCGGTAGGGATCGTTTATGATCGCATTCCAGTAATAACGCGGCCAGACGGCAGCAACGACAATCAGCCGCTAAGACGCAAAAAAAAGATCGATGTATTCTTGTGTTGCCCAGGCTTCATGAAGACAGTTTCAAAATGATGCAAATCCCAATGCGGAGGGAATAGATTCAGCTTGGAATGATTTAAATCAACTATATATGCAGATCAGCATACTGTCAAGTCGTGAACCCGGCCGCGCCACAGATGGATCAGCCCGACATCATGCTGCCGGCTATGAACAAATTGCCGGAAGGCATCCGCTTTTTAGGCTATAATGAAACTATTCACTCTTGCTATTTCCAAAACATCCCATACAACAAAAGTTGCATCAAGGTTACGCATGTTCCCATCCAGCTCTCAGAAAAGGAGGTCGCGCTATGCCGCACTACGTTATCATGAGCAACCTGACGGACGAAGGAAGGAAGACGATCAAGGAGAAGCCGGAACGGATCCAGGAGGTGAACAAGGAGATCGAAAAGATGGGCATCAAGGTGCTGTACCAATATGCGCTCCTCGGCGCCTACGACTTCATGAGCGTTATCGATGCGCCGAGCAACGAGGCGGTCATGAAAATGTCCGTGGACCTGGGCTCCCGCGGTTCGGTCCAGATGATGAGCCTTCCGGCTCTGGCAGTCGAGGATTTCATAAAGAAGATCAAATAATATTTCAGGGGGGGTAATCCGATGAAAATACTTTCCATACTGCTCCTGGCCGCCGGCCTGACCCTTGCGGCAATCGGCACGGTCCCTGCCGACGACCTCGTCACGGTAAAGGGAACGGTGACCAGCATCAGCAAGGACGCCGGCACCATCACGATCAAGCCGAAGTCGGGCGCAGAGGTCGCTATTGTCATGGAAGACCGGGACCTGCTCGGCAGAGTGCGGGCAGGAGAGGTCGGCGAGGTGCGGTACCGCGTGAAGGACGGTGTCAATTCCGGCGTGAACCTCCGCAGGCTCGTGCAGGGCTGCGAGTGACGCCTCAAAAGCCTTTTCCGACCTCTGCAGCATCCGTCATTTCTTCAAGCAGGCAGGGCGCACTGCGCACTGCCTCATCTTTCATCCGCTCACCCCCATTGCTATAATCCTGAAAAAGCATTTAGCCGCGAATTGGCGCGAATTTTCAAAAACTTGATCCAAATGCACGAGTCACCTGATTGGTGAATCATCAGAAAGACAAGATGCCTTTGTTTTTTCAATCCGTAACCGTGTTCATCCGTGATAGTTCAACTGCCGTTTTTAGGATAATCCAGTTTACACCAGCCCGAAAATTTGATAGACTTCCCCTCATCTCATTCCTTTCCGGAGGCTCTCATGAAAAAATATTCACTGTTCCAGGCCCCATACCTGTCGTTCTTTTCCCGCGCTTTCTACCATGACGTGGGAAAGAACTGGAAGGGCGTGGCCTTTGGCTACCTGCTGCTGCTGCTCGCCGTGCTCTGGATCCCGGTCATGATCACCGCCCACATGAAGCTGTCGGACTTCATCACCCGTGAAGCCCCCAAGATCGTGAACCAGATACCGAAGATAACGATCACGAACGGCGAAGTGTCCATCGATAAGCCTGTTCCCTACTCGATCATCGACCCCGAATCGGGAACAGAGATCCTGCTGATCGACACATCAGGACAGACCACCTCCGTCGATCAGACAGAGGCCCTGGCACTCCTCACGAAGGACAAACTGATGATCCGGCAGCAACACCGGTCGGAGATCAGGGTCTACGACCTCTCGTCGGTCGACGCCGTAACCATTGACAGCGACATGGCGCGCACCATTGTTGAGTCTTTCCGGCGCTGGTTCGCCGTTTTCGCCTATCCTTTCGCCCTTGCGGGATCCTACGCCTTCCGGATCGTCCAGGCGCTCATCTACGGGCTCTTCGGCATGCTTTTCGCGACCATCCTGAAGGTCACGCTTGATTATCCTGCCCTGCTGCGCCTGTCGGTCATGGCCGTCACTCCCGTGCTGATCATCACGACGATCGCGACCGTTTTCAGCCTTTCCCTGCCCATGCCGTGGCTGCTGGGCTTCGGCATTGCCATGGCCTATCTGTTCTTCGGTGTACGGGCGCAGAAAGTCAATGCGGCTTAGGTCCTCACGGGCATGACCATACCGCTCAGAACTAAGATCATCGGAGGCCTGGCCGCGCTCTGCGTGCTTGCCGCCGCCGCAGGCATCCTTCGCTTCGTGAAGCCTCTCGTGCCCTCTTCCGGCTTTGAGGTGATATACGCCGAGGGAGAGCACTTCCGCGGCGACGGCCGGATATCCACCCGGCTGTTCAGAAAAGATCCTCACTATCTCTATGTTCCCGAAGTTGATTCCGTGTCTCAGTGGTGGGTGATCGACTTTGAGAACATGATGGCCTATGAAGCGCGGCCGCCTCGCAAGTTCCTCTCGATCGTCTACGTATTGCGGAACGACCTCTGGGGTGTCCCGCTTGATGACCCTGCGAAGAAGAATGAATGGCAATGGCAGTTCACGGCCGAGGGGGTGTCCTTTGCCGGCGGGAAATTTATCGGAATCATCCGCAGAAAAAAATGATCTAAGCGTACCCGGCGCTTGGGCCGTTTGAATTCCAGCGTAAGCGCCTTGAGCTGCAACGGGAGGGGTTTTGTCTTCGAAAGTGAAAATTGCTGCGCTGGTTCTCCTGGCAACAGCGCTCTTTCTGTCCCCCTTCTTCTGGGATATGCGGGCGGTCTTCTCCGTTGATCAGATGAAGCAATGGCTCGAGGGAGCAGGACCTCTTGCGCCGCTCCTGTACATGGCGGCCATGGCGATCGCCGTGATCGTGAGCCCCATCCCCAGCGTGCCGCTGGACATCGCTGCAGGCGCCTTCTTCGGCCCCTTCCTCGGAACGGTCTACTCCGTTATCGGAGCGCTCGCCGGAGCCGGAGCCGCCTTCCTGATCGCCCGCTTCCTCGGCCGGGAGTTCATGGAACGTCACCTGGGCGGCCATATCAACTTCTGCAGCGCCTGCTCGAACAAACTCCTCACGCGGATCGTATTCCTGTCGCGCCTGATCCCTGTTGTCTCCTTTGACGTTGTGAGCTACGGCGCAGGGCTCACGAAGATGTCCCTCTCCCGCTTCTCACTTGCCACCTTCTTCGGCCTGATCCCCCTCACCTTCGCCTACAATTATTTTGGCTCCGCCCTGATCGTCCGCTCCCGGCTCGCCATCGTCCTCGGCATTGTTATGGTCGTTCTCTTCTTTCTCATACCGAAATGGCTGGAGCGTAAAGGCTTTGAACATAAAAATAATGCGGCTGGAGCAAAAAACGTGAAGGGGGAGGAATGAGAGGATAAGCGCTTCTCGTATGCAGTGCTCAGGAATGCCTCTGTCTGCTGTTTACCGACTTCTGCCTCCTGAATCATGCTTCCTGCGAGCCCCGCCCTTTGTCCAGCGCTGCCCGGACCGCTCCCAGCAGGTCGGAGAGGGAAACGGGCTTCATGATAACGGCCGGGGATGCATCGTCAAGACCCTGGCGCTGGATGATGTCCGCAGTGTAACCGCTCAGGAACAGCGCCCTGATGCCGGGACGCGCACTTGCGATCTCCCGGAGCACGTCCCGGCCGTTCTTTTTCGGCATGATCACGTCCAGCAGAAGCAGATCTATCCGCTCCGCATTCTCATGAAAGAGGCGGACCGCCTCCTCACCATCCCCGGCAGCGAGGACCCTGTAGCCGTACTTTCCCAGAACGTCCACAATAAGTTCTCGGACCGCCGGATCGTCCTCGGCCACGAGCACGGTCTCGGCCCCCCCGCGCAGCGGCTGCACATTGGTCACAACTGCCTCCCCCTTCGCGGCGGGAACGACGGGGAGATGGACGCGGAATGTCGTCCCTGATCCCGGTATGCTCGACACCTCGATGAACCCGTCATGCTGAGCCACGATACCGTACACGATGGCAAGGCCCAATCCCGTACCGCGGCCCACCTCCTTGGTGGTGAAGAAGGGCTCGAAAATCCTGGACCGCACCTTTTCATCCATACCGGCCCCCGTGTCGGATAGGGCGACCAGAACGAAGTCACTTGCCTGTTCCGGCACTCCGGAAGCCGCGCTGCCGCTTTTCCAGTGCACCAGCGAAGTCTCGATGGTCAGGGCGCCGCCATTCGGCATGGCGTCGCGGGCGTTGGTCGCGAGGTTCATGAGCACCTGCTGGATCTGACCGGAGTCCGCCATTACGGTCGGGTCATCAGGAGTCAGGACGGTGCGGAATTCGATGTCCTCACCGATCAGGCGGCGAAGCAGCTTCTCCACGTCCCGGACCACGGCATTCACCTGCACCGGCTTCGGATTGATGATCTGCTTCCGGCTGAAGGCCAGCAGCCCGTGCGTAAGGTTCGCGGCGCGCTCGGCCGCGGCGAGGATGTTCTCCACGTTCATCCTGAGAGGATCGTCCTCGCTCATCTGCATCGTGGCCAGGTTCCCGTAGCCCACGATTGCCGTCAGGATGTTGTTGAAATCATGGGCCACGCCGCCGGCAAGCTGGCCAACGGCCTCCATTTTCTGGGCCTGGAGCAGCAGCTGCTCCAGTTTTTTGAGCTGGGTCACGTCGCGCATGGTGCCCCGGAACATCGAAATTCCACCCGCCTCGTCATGCTCCACCGTCGCCGTGATAAGAACGGTCACCGGTTCACCGTCCTTCTTTTTCATGACGACCTCGAAATCCTTCACATACCCCTTCTGTCCGTAATTGTCGATCAATCGCCTCCGGTCTTCGGCGTTCAGATAGAGGTCTTCCGGGATATCCATCTTCAGCATCTCGTCTTTTGAAGCGTAGCCGAAAAGCTCGATGCCTGCGGGATTGATGTCCAGGAACCTGCCTTCCCGGGAGCTGATGAACACCACGTCTTTTGACTGCTCAAAGAGGGTCCGGTACTTCTCCTCCGACTCCCGGATGGTGCGGTTTGCGCTTTCGATCTCCTGGAATTTGCCGCTCAGGGCCTCGGCCATTGCCCGGAAATTCTTGATCAGGGAGTCGATCTCCAGCACCGGACTTTCGGGGAGGTCGACGCGCTCCCGGCCCGAGACCCGGGACGGAAGGTTGCTGGTCACAGCGGCAAGCCTTCGCAGAGGACCAACAAGCGCGCCGCTCAGCACCTGGGAGGCCGCCACGGCCAACAGGATCAGCACCAGGATGAGCGTGAAGCTGCCGATCTGGCTCCGGTAGAGCCGTTCACGAAAGGGCGCGAGGGGAGACTCAACGACGACGGTCCAGGGAATGTCATCGGAGAACGGCAGCTCCCTGACAAAGTACGACTGTCTCCACTGTTCCATGGGGGGAAGCCCCGGTTCCGCAAGGGAGAAAAGAGAGACCTTCGTGCCCGGAGGACCAGGCCTCCTGGTCCTCCTTTGTTCAAAGGTCTGCAGCGGCTTGAGATCAGCGCGGGTACTGGCGATCACAGTGTTATTACGGTCCAGAAGCGTTGTCCTGACGAGCCATGGTTGATTAAAGGTCGCGAGACGGTCCCTGATGTGATCAAGGTTCACGGCGCCGAGGACATAGCCGCTGAATTTCCCTGCCTTCAGCATCGGAACACTTAATGTCACAATGGGAGAAAAGACGCCGCCCCGCCCCTCGAACACATCCGAGATAACCGGTCTGCCCGTTGTCTTCATTTCGCGGTAATAGGGGCGGTCGGAAAAATCGATGCCGATGGTGCTCTGTCCTTTTGCATTCACCGGCGGATGGAAGGCCACGGTCCTGGCCGAAGCCTCGGCTATATACATGTTATAGAAGTCGGGGAAGAGCCGTTTAGTGTTCTCAAGCGTTTCCTGGAGCCGCGCAGAGGGCTTCAGGGCTTCACGGGAGGCGGTGCGCGCAACTTCACTGACAGCGCGGAGCTGGTTTTTGAGCCAGAAGGCCAGTATCTCTTCGGTCTTTAATGCGACCGATTCCAGCTCCCGGACGCTGGTGGTCTCCATCTGCCTGAACTCACGCCGGCTGTCGGCGGCCGTGGTCATGAGCACCGGCACGATGGCCAGCAGCATCATGATATTGAAAAGGGTATGCCGCAGGGAACTGATCGGCCTGCCAGGAATGCCGCTCACCCACTGCACGAGCGGAGCGTGGCCGATAAGGAGGCTTGCCAGGACCGTGTTCAGGATCCCGTTCACGCTCTGCTTCAGCATGACCAGCAGCGTGGCCTGGGCGTCCATTTCCAGCGCCCCGAAATAGAAGAGCCATATCAGGGGCGTGCCTATGACCACCCAGTACGCGGCGTCCAGCAGCACAAGGTTGTTCCGGCCCCGACGCAGCATCGATCCGACAAAGAGCGCCTCTGCAGTCAGTATCAGGAGAGCGTAGGGATGGTTCCAGAGGATGAACGTATAGCTGCCCGCGATGACCGCAACAATGACTCCGGGAACAGCCCCGAAAAGACGGAGTACCAGCATCACGGCAATGCTGCCGAGGATGAAGTCCACGCCGAAAAAAAGGGGGATGCTGAGGTAGTTCCCTGCAAGCCCCGCGAGTGCGAGGACGCCGAGGGCCGCTGCTGCGCGCGGCGTGAATCCTCTATATGACACGGGTGGTCTCATGACTGAAAGGCGTTTACAGCAAACGTCTTATAGTATAGCAAAATTGCAGGCCAGTGATGGATCAGTGAATGACCCGTTTCCGCATCAACCGGAAAGGAAAAGGAGCGAGCAGCAATGCCATCGCTGCGAGCCAGAACACGTTCAGCAGGATACCCGCGAGCGCACCGGCGGCAAGGCCCCGGCAGGCAGTCACGAGATGATAGAGGGGCGTGAAGGAGGCTATCTTCCCCACCATGTGCGGCAGCACGTCAAGGGGAAAAAAGATGCCCGAGAAGAGAAAGAGGGGCGTCATGAAGAGGGTGAAAAAATAACTGAAGGAATCGATGCCCGGTACGAGGGCCGCGAAGATGAGCGACAGCTCGGCAAAGATGATACCGCCCAGGAAGATCACGGGGATCACCAGGATGACGGCGAATGAGTCAACGAGCCCGAAGAGGACCACCACGAGGGTGATGGAGGCGCCGTAGATCACGCTCTTCGTGGCTCCCCAGAGAAGCTCTCCGGCCACCAGGTCGTTGATGCCCACGGGTGTGGCCAGGATGGCGTCGAAAGTCCTTTGGAATTCCATGCGCACGTAGGTGCCGTAGGAGCACTCATACACCGCGGCGAAGACCGAAGACGACGCGATGATGCCCGGCGCTATGAACCGGATATAGGGCATGCCGTTGATCTCGGTCACGTACACGCCGAGCCCCATGCCGAAGGCCACGAGATACAGCACGGGCTCGGCGAAGTTCAACGCGAAGCTGGATTTGTAGAGCTTGGTGTGAACGGTCCAGTGACGCTGCCAGACCCTGAATGCACGTATGAAGTTAATCCGCAAGGCTCCTCCCTGTCAGACGGAGATAGACCTGCTCCAGGTTCCCCCCGTGCCGCTCCATCAGCGTTGCCGGCGGCTCTATGGTCACGATCCTGCCTGAATCCATGATCGCCACGCGATCGCAGAGGCGCTCCGCCTCTTCCATATAGTGCGTTGTGAGCAGCAGGGTGGTGTTCCTGGCCTTCAGGTCCTCGAGCTTCTCCCAGACGGCGCGGCGGCTGTGCGGGTCCAGGCCCGTGGTGGGCTCGTCCAGGATCAGCAACTCCGGTTCGTTGATCAGCGCACGGGCAAGCAGCAGCCGGTGTTTCATACCGCCCGACAGATGCTTGATCCTGACGTCCGTCTTGCCGCCCATCTCGACGAACTCCAGAAGCGCCTTTGCCCTGGGCGTAGATGACCGTTTCGGAATGTCGAAATACCGGGCGTAGACGATCAGGTTCTCAAGGACGTTCAGATCAGGATCGAGATTGGTCTCCTGGGGCATCACTCCGACGCGCGCCTTGATGCGCGCCGGCTCCCGCGCCGCGTCCAGGCCGAAGACCGAGACCGAACCGGCCGACGGCGTCAGAAAACAGGAGATGATCCGCATCACCGTGGTCTTGCCTGCTCCATTCGGTCCCAGGAACCCGAAGCATTCACCCTGCCGGATCTCGAAATCAACGCCGTCCACTGCGCGAAGAGAATTGTAATTCTTCGCCAGCTTATGCGCCGTTACGATGTTCATTGCATTCAACGTTCTCTCCCCTTCATTCCGCACTCAACTATCATCCCAGAGTGGCGCGGTTCCTCCCGCCGGACTTGCTTTGGTACATGAGAGAATCAACACGGGCCAGAAGGCCGTCAATGCCGTCCTCGGGCCGGGCGAGGGTGGCGCCCACGGATATCGTGACGCGCAGGTCTTGTACACTCGAGAGGTTCGACTGCTCCACGAGGGCACGGAACCGGTTTGCCGTGGCGGCCAGCTCTTCCCGGTCCACGTTCGCAATGATAGCGAGGAACTCCTCTCCACCCCAGCGGCTCACGAGATCAAATGATCGTACGCTATTCGCCAGGGTTCTGGCAACCATTTTCAGCACCTCGTCGCCCGCCGCGTGTCCGTACCCGTCGTTGATCTTCTTGAACCGGTCGATATCGGCGAAGAGCACGCCGAAGATCCATCCATAGCGCTCCATCTCCTCGTGCCGGGCCCTCAGGATGATCTCAGCGTATCGCCTGTTGGCAAGGCCGGTGAGCGGATCCACGTAGGCCATCCGTTCCGCTTCCGCGAGCCGCTGCAGGGCCGCGGCCTCGGGCGTGTTGTCGGAAAAAACCTCCACAGCGCCCACGACCCTGTCCTGGGCGTCCCGGATCGGCGCGACCCGGACCGTGATGGGCACACGGTGGCCGGCCCGGTGATGCAGGTACACTTCGGTGCTCCGGTGCGTGCCGTCTGCAAGCGTCTCACCCACGGGGCAGACGCCCTGGCACAGCACGTTCCCCTCGTGGTCCACGTGAACGAGAATGTTGTCCGCGCACCGCTTGCCCACGACCTCTGCGGAAGTATATCCCGTGATCCGCTCGGCGCCCTTGTTCCAGTAGGTGATCACTCGCTTTTCGTCGACGAAATAAACGCCGTCGTAGAGGTTGTCTAGTATCTCTTTATATATAATATCGTTTCGGTCCATAGAGTTCGTCATCGAAGGGAGAGAACAGGCCCCAGGGCCGCGAGAACGCCGGACGCGATAGCTCGAGAAAAATCGTGCGGGAAATTCATGAGCATATTTTCAACAACCGCCTGCGAGGTCTTCCATGGCTGACGCGCCGGCTGGAGGAAAATCACATACACCTGCACTCATATACCCATGCGGTCTCGATGAAGACTTTTTCTCATGAGACCGCTCCCGCTGTTCAAGATCAGCATTCCGACTTCAGCGTGAGAGTGCAACGTGACCGTGCGCCCAGGGCGATCAGGACTGCGCGTCGAGCGTTTTCAGTATCTTCTCCACTTTTTCCCTGAGACGCATGCGCAGGCCCTGGACGTGCTGCAGCGAAAGCGCCTCACGCTGCAGCGAAGCCAGTTCCTGCTCCAACTCGCGGATGCGCTTCTTCTGCCGCCTGTTCTCGGCAACGATCTTCGCGACCCGCTCCTCCAGCTCTCCGAGCGAGGCAGCAAGGTCCTTCTCTGGTTTCATGACTGCAATCCGATCGTGAGAATGTGCTTCAGGTCCGGCATGGGCGCGCAGCCCGCTCCGTCCCTGGGGGAGATGCCGTTCTTAGTGCGACTTCACAGGCTGTTCAATGCTCCGAAAATGCATTTCAATGCCGCGGCGCGGCATGCCGCTGTCCTTCTCTGATGCGCCGTAGACCCGGCGGTACTCGCGATAGTTCTGGAGCACTTTTTTCACATACCACCGCGTCTCGGTAAAGGGAATGGACTCGACGAACTCATCGCGCTCAAAGGCCTTCCCGTTCTTTTCGAGCCACGATGCCACGGCTGCAGGCCCGGCATTGTACGAAGCGGCGACGATGAGCGGATCGCCCTTGAAACGCTTCATCAGATAGCTGATATACCACGTGCCGATATGGATGCTCGTATCGGAGTCCAGGAGCTTCCGGTGCGAGTAATCCTTCATCCGGACCATCTGTGCCACCCATTCGCCCGTGGCAGGCATGACCTGCATGACCCCGCGGGCGCCGGCAGGCGACAGGGCGTCAATCTGGAACATGCTCTCCTGCCGGATGATAGACGCCACAAAAAAGGGGTCCTGATCGTACTGCTTCGCGTAGGACTGGATTGTCTCCCAGTACCCGAGGGGATAAGCGAGCAGCCAGAAATCTGCCGGTGTATCTCCTGCCGAACCGTCGAGATAGCGCGTATAGTTGCGCAACACCAGGAGCAGCGACCGGTGATAATCGCCCAGCTCGAAGAAAGTCTTGCTCAGACCCAGCAGCATCCCCTGCTTGCGCGGCACCCGGTCCTTCAGCGCCCAGAGCTCGGCGGCGGCCTCACTCTTCATATCGAGATACATCAGCTCCAGCGCCTTCCGGAAGGCGGGGTGCGAGGAAAGAGCACGCACGGCCTCCTCGGTCCAGACCGGCGGCCCGTCGGAATCCGGGAAGTCAGCCGGGTCTTCCTGCGCGGAACTGTCGGCAATCCCTGTTTCCTGCGCCGGCGTCGCAACCGCCTGCGCTGCCTGGACAGGCATATCCCGCCCGGCAAGGCGTTCGGCGGCCCGGTAGCCGTAGTAACTGTACGGCGCCCGGTCGAGGACCCAGCGGTAATGGCCTGCGGCCTTTCCTGTATCTCCTGCCCGCTCCGCTGACCGGCCCTGCCAGTAGCGTGCCTGATAGACCAGGAAGGATTTCGGGTAGAGAGCGATCAGCCGGTCAAGGGTCTGGATGGTTCGGGTGTAGTCTCCCGAAGTATAGTAGGTCCAGGCCTTCCACCACAGTGCACTGTCGGCAAATTTGCTGCGAGGAAAGTCCGCCACGAGCTGATCGTAGAACCGGAGCGCTTTTTTCGCCTCCCTGGCGTCACGGTAAATGTTGCCCACCAGGTACAGCGCTTCGTCGGCGAACTCATGATCGGGATAGTTCGCGATCAACCGCAGATAGGAACCCACGGCCTCCTCGCGCTTGCCCAGCCTGCTGTAGGACCGGGCAAGCCACTTGAGCGCCTCGGCGCTGCCCGGCGCGGCCTTGCTGCCGTTGGCCATACCCTCGAGTGCCGCGGCTGCTTCCGAACGTCTGCCCAGATGGAAGAGCGCGATGCCCGAACGCAGCAGCACATCGGCCTTGCGCGGGTGCTCCGGGTCCCGTTCAAGCGCCAGCTCGAAGGAACGCAGCGCCTTTTCATGCTGCTTCGCCTTTACCAGGTTCTTGGCCCGTTCATACTGCTCTTCGGCCGTCAGCTCCGGCACTGCCGCGCCCTTCTGCTTCAGCTCGGCAAGCGCCTTCTCGACCTCTTCGTCCGTGGGACTTCCCGGGTAGCGCACATAGAGATCAACATAGGCCCGCGCGGCCTGGTCCGGCTTTCCTGCTGCGGCCAGGGACCTGCCCAGCCCGACGCCCATATCAGGACAGCTGTCGGAACGGGGATGCGTTTTTAAAAAGTATTCGAAGGCCTCAGCCGCCTGGGAATACACCGCGGCATCGAACAGCGACTGCCCCAGCTTGATTCGCGATTGGACGAGCCAGAAGCTGTCGGGATAGCTTTCCGATATCCTGCGGTAATGCTTTGCCGCTTCAGCAGGGCGGCCGCCTGATTGGTGATATTCGGCAAGAAGATAGAACCCGTAGTCAGCCAGTTCCGGGTACTCTGCCGCGACGCGGACCATGACCGCCTCAGCCATGCCTGCCTTATCCTGGGCGATGAAGACCCTGCCGAGCAAAAAAAGCGAGCGCCGCGCCCAGGGCGTTTTCGGGAACTGGTCCAACACCTGGAGTGACGCGAGCCGGGCCTTCTCCATGTCGCCGGCTTTGAAGGCGTTCATGGCGGCGGTGAACCCCTCTTCGGGTCCATCCATAGGAACGGAGGCCGCACTTTCCGAAGGGACTGGTGCCAGAAGAAATGCAAGCGGAGAGACAGGATCCCCTGCGGCTGGAGAAGGGGCCTTGGTGGCAGCACAGGCGCTAAGGGTAAAAAAAATCAGAACAGCAAAAATTCTTCGAAAAACAGCCATATGCAACCGCCGTACTCCCCCATGACTCCCTGTTTACGCCGTAGCGTAAAACAAAAAACGTATATCCAAAGTATATAGTTCTGCAATCTCCCTGTCAACACCTCTGAAGGGAATATCAAGCCTTTTTGGACTTGCATCTCTCTGCATTTTATACTACCTTTACACCCAATCACAAAATCTCGTGAAGGAACGGATGGCCGTTACCCTTTACAGAAAGAGGATTGCTTATGCACCTGTCCCGCATCGCCACGTTTCTGCTCATTCTCGCGCTCGTTCCCGCAGGTTCCGCTGATGCCTTTTCCGTCCCTGAACGGCGCAAGCCCCAGTTCGAAAAGGAACTGGGCTACTATGTCTTTCCCATGCCCTATAGTCTGCCCGGCATCGGCGACGGCCTGGCCGCCGTCGGCGCTGCCATGAACGTCGGAGGCACCTACACCGATCTGCTGGGCTTCGGCCTTACGGGCGACATGAAAGGCGGCGGTCTCGTGACCAAGGACGTCCATCTCCTGCCCGAGCTGCTGGTCCTGGACGTGACCTTCGAGCGGTTCTCAAAGGCCACGCTCACGAGCTACGGCCAGCGCGGCATGAATACGGACAAGCATGACTATTCCTACCTGGAACTGGGCAGCGTGGACTTCCTCGCCAGCAGGTTCACCGCAACCTTCCTGGAGCGACGTATCGAGCTTTTCGGCGGCGCCTATGCCTTCAGTTCCAGCCTCGAGCGCCTGCTGGACAATGAGGGCACCGAGATCCTCGTTGTCACCGACCCCCAGGTGAACAGGAACCGGATCACGACCGTAGGAACCCGCATCGACGTGACCGATGACTATGCTGATCCGCGGAAAGGCACGCGGCTCGAGATCAGCCGATGGTATTCTCCGCCCCGCAGTGACAACAATGCCGACTACTACTTCATGGAATACAATGCCAACGCCTACTTTCCCCTGGGCCGCAGGAATACACTGATCCTGAACGCCTTCCGTTCCGACGCCCACGTCACGAGGCAGGGAGAGACAGATCGAACTGTGGTGAATGTGCAGGAAGGGCTCAATTGCCATACACTTTTAGACCCGGAGCAGATGTCCGAGTGCTGGAAGGTTGTCGATAATATCGTCGAAGCCAACACCTACGGCACCGTGGGCTCCCTGGGCGGCACAAGCAGGCTCCGGTCCTATCCCCACGACCGGTTCACCGCCGCCCATGCCCTGTTCTACGGTGCCGAGTTCCGGTGGAACCTCACCGAGGAACGGCAGCCTTTCGATATCGTGATCATGAAGGACATCAGGACGGTCTGGCAGGCGGCATTCTTCTACGAAGCGGGCACCGTGGCGGATAGAAGGGATGAACTGGGCGATGTGTGGCGCTCTTCATACGGCGTGGGGCTCAGGATGGTCACTGCGTCAGGCATTGTGTTCCGGGCGGATGTTGCATCGGGCAAGGAAGGGGTCGAGGCTTCGATCATCGTGGGCTATCCATGGGAAGCGTTGTAGCAGGGACTGTCCCCTTTGGTTCCCGGGGGACTGTCCCTGTCAGTGGAAATAGCTGTCAGCGGTCAGCAAACAGTAGGCAGCAGACAATAGAGTCATGCTGTATGCTGTATCCCGCACGCCTCTCCGTTCGGCTAGCTTTTCTGCTCCAGGGCCGCGAAGATCATGTCGAGCACCTTCTTCTGCTGCCTTTCGAACTTGTTCAGCACAGCCAGGCAGCTGCCCATCGGGAACCGCTCATGCAGATAGTCGGCCTCGCGAGCCGAGAGAATGATGATCCGGTTCTTGTCGAGCCCCCTGGAAACGGCGTAGGACAGCACTTTGGACCCGTCCAGGCCCGGCATCTCCAGGTCGATCAGCAGAAGGTCGAGGTCATCGGTGATCAAGACCAGGCATTTTATCGGATCATTGCAGGTCAGGACCTCCAGTCCGGGAAAGCGCTCCTCCACATACTCTTCGAGCAGTTTCAGAAATGCCTTGTCATCATCGATCAGCAGGATCTTTCCCATGTTCAGTCAACCTTAGCCGTGCTCAAAGTACGACACATTTCATCTGCCAACCCGTGAAGCTGCCCTAACCACAATGCATGCATCGAACATCTCCGCCCCACACTAGAAGATGCTGATTCGCATGCACGATATCGCGCGCGCTCTACAGCAGAGTTCTTGATTCATTTGATCACAGCAAGTCTTTTCACCACATCGCCGGACTTGAGCCCGGGAATATTCATGCGGGGAAGATCCTTGAGCATCTGCCCGTACTCGTCCTGAACCGTGACGGAGAGCATGCGCTTTCCATCATGCTTATAGAGAATCGTGCCGATATAAACCGCCTTTGCGTTGGCCGGGATATCGAGTTTTAAATTCCGATAAAACTTCAGCACATCGAACATGGTCGCGCCCATCGCATTAGTCCACCCGGTCGGCTTCATCACTTGAGTGTTCCTGATATACATGGTCCCGGGAGGAATGGCATAGTAAAAGGATTCGTACAGAGTTACATCAAGATTCATATCGGCCCGGTACATGGTATTTTCCTTGACCTTTTTGCTTAAATCCCTGGTCATGGCAACCATTATGTTCTGCATGTTCTCCTGTTTTTCTCCGGGTTCCGGTTTGCTGCCCTTCAGGTACCACGGCGGATCGATCATGAACTTCCCTATCACCAGCACCTTCCCAGCCGGGATCTCCTGGCCCGTCTGCAGAGGGGGCGTAAAAGAACCACAGCCCGCAAAAAAGACAAGGCCCACCAGGAACAGCACTCTCGATCTGAGCTTCATGGATGCCACCTCCTCACGTTGACTTCTGGACTGAACGCCCCCCGCCTTGCTGAGGGTCAGCGGGTGAATACGATAATATTCTTCACCTCGACCTTGTTCCGCTTTTGGAGGGATACTGCAGGCCGCTTCACTCAGGCATCCGCCGCCTTGTCCTGCGCGGAATTCAATTATCACCCCTCCTGAGCGGCTCAGGCCGCTATTTCCCGAATTTCTTCGTGAGACGCTCCTCCACAATGAGGGGCACCAGTCCGGCAACACTGCCGTTATACGTTGCGATCTCTTTCACGATCGTGGACGTAAGATAGGAGTACTCCTCGCTCGGCATCATAAAGACCGTTTCAACGCTGCTGTCGAGCCTGCGGTTCATCAAAGCCATCTGCATCTCATACTCGAAATCGGAAATAGCCCTGAGACCGCGGATAATGGCAATGGCCTTCTTCTGCCTGAGATAATCGACCAACAGGTTGTCGAACCCCTCGATCACCACGCTTCCGCAGTCCCCTGTCGACTTCCGCAGCATGTCCACGCGCTCTTCCAGCGAAAAGAGCGGCTGCTTTTTCGGGTTCGTTGCCACGGCAACGATCACCTCATCGAACATGCGCAGGCTGCGTTCGATCAGATCGATATGGCCGTTCGTCACGGGATCAAAGGTGCCGGGATAGACGGCAATGCGCTTCATCTGTTCTCCTTTTTTCGCAAAACAACCGGAGGCCGGACGGTAGTCAGTTGCAAATTAAACGATTCTCAACCAGAGAAGAACAAACTACTTTGACACTGATTTACGCTGATTAAAAAGACATGAAGAATCCTGATTTTGCATAGGCGTTAATCCGTCGCAATCCGCGTCCAGGGCTTTGTCTTTTTTGGTTCCCCATTCTGACTGCTGATCCCTGATCACTGACTGCTGAACGTATAAAACGCCAGCACCGTGTCGCCGTACGTGGCTTCGCGATACAGCGCCAGCGGACCGGCGCTCTGCGGCGAAGGCTGTTTCTTGAAGTGTTCTGCGACAACGATCGCCTCAGGCTTCAGGATGCCCGCCGCGGCCACGGCTTCGAGCAGCGGCAGGAGATCGTCCGCGTAAGGCGGGTCCAGAAACACGATGTCAAAAGATCCGCCGGACCTGCGCAGAAAGGCCAGGGCGTCCGCCTGCACGACCTGCGCCCGGGCCTCGAAGCCCGTCATGGTAAGGTTATCCCGGACAAGCCTGATCGAATCCTTTGACGCGTCAACGAAGACGGCCTGCGCCGCACCGCGGCTGATCGCCTCGATGCCGATGCCGCCGGCGCCGGCAAAGAGGTCGAGAAAGACCGCGCCTTCAGGCCGATCGCCGAGAATATTGAACAGGGCCTGCTTCACCTTGTCCGATGTGGGCCGAACGCGCGATCCGCCTGGCGCCTTGAGCTTCCTGCCTCTTCCTGTGCCTCCGCTCACCTTCATACGTTCACCGCAAATGAGAGAATGCTACAGAATAAACCCTGTACAGTCAAGCAATTCTTGACACTGCACCCCGGCAAGGATATAATTCCGTAGTAATATATGCGCCGGAACAGTGCGCATTTCGCCGGCAGGCGGGATCGACGATCCTTCGCACTTTTTCATCCATTTATAGAGCTATCATAACATAAAAACCTCTCGACCTTTCCCAGGTCCCTTGTCTTTACGGGACCCTTTGAAACGAGGGGCGGGAGATTTTCTGATCCTGTTATTTCCCTTTTGAGACCCTATCATCCATTGAGAGGCAAATACCTATGCGAAAGAACGTAAGCCGGCTCATCTTTGCTCTTTCCCTATTTCTGATCCTCGCGGGAACCGCGGGGCTCGCGATCTCGGCCGGCGAAAAAAAGCCGGAGCCGCAGAAACAAGAAGCGCCCCGATCGGCAAAAGACGTATGGGAGAGAGCCAAGAAAAAAATTGCCGCAAAAGACAAGAAGGACGGAAAGCAGGCCAAGACCACAAAACCGGCTCCGATACAGCCCGATAGGGTCGTCTACCGAATTGCCATCGATGATGTGATAACGCAGGTGACCGCCGATTACGTCGCCAAATCGATCGACAAAGCAACAGAGGATAGTGCAGAGGCGCTTGTCATCGTGATGAACACACCCGGCGGCGTTGTTCCTGCCATGGAGTCGATCGTGCAGAAGATCCTTTCCTCCGACGTGCCGATTATCGCCTACGTCTCCCCGAGCGGCGCCCATGCTGCCTCGGCGGGGGTCTTCATCGTGCTTTCAGCGAACATTGCCTCCATGGCTCCAAGTACGCGCATGGGCTCCGCTCATCCCGTCACCGGTGAGGGACAGGATTTGAACAAAACGATGAAGGACAAAGTCGTAAACGATCTTACCGCGCTGATCCGTGGCATCGCGGAGAAGAGGGGCAGAAACGCCACGTGGGCCGAGCAGGCGGTGAGAAAGAGCGTGTCGGCAACGGAACGGGAAGCTCTGAAGCTCAAAATTATCGACCTTATAGCGGTTGACCTGCCGAGCCTGCTCAAAGAGATCGACGGCCGATCTGTTGAGGTTTTTCTCGGGAAGAAAACCCTCCGAACGGCAGGTGCGCAAATAAAGGACCTTGAGAAGGGCTTCCGCATTACCGTGCTGGAAATAATCGGCAACCCGAACATCGCCTACATCCTGATGATCCTCGGATTCTACGGCCTCTATTTCGAGCTGTCGAATCCCGGCGCCATTTTCCCGGGAGTCGTCGGGGCAATACTGATCATCGTGGGATTCTACGCCCTCCACATGCTCCCGATCAACTATGCAGGCTTGCTGCTGATCATTCTCGGCATCAGCTTATTCATCGCCGAGGCCTTTATCACCAGCGGCGGCATCCTCGGCGTGGGCGGAGCTGTTGCCATGTTTATAGGTTCTGTCATGCTCATCGACTCGCCGCTTCCTGAGCTCCGGCTCTCCTGGGCCGTGATCATCCCGGTAGTGGGAATGTCAGCGCTCCTGTTCATCATCACCCTGACCCTCGCCATCAGGATCCACCGGGAACAGCCTGACACGGGCACCGAGGGCCTGGTAGGCCGTGACGCCGAAGCCAGGACCGACATCGCCGCTGAAGGCCAGGTCTTCGTGCACGGCGAGTACTGGAATGCCGTAAGCGATGAGCCCGTCAAGAAGGGCGAGCGCGTGAAGATCGTTGCCGTTGATGGACTCAAGGTCAAGGTGAAAAAGACAGGATAAGGCACCAATTCTGACAAAAAATAAAGCTCAACCGCAGCGTTATAAAATCAGCTTAACACCATAAAGGAGGCACATCATGCCGCAAGCTTTTGGTCTCGGGTTCATGGTTGTTCTCGTTTTCGGCGCCTGGTTCCTGGCCAACGCCATCAAGATCCTGAAGCAGTACGAACGGGGCGTTATCTTCACCCTCGGAAAAGTGAGCCTCACCCACGGTGTGAAGGGGCCGGGGCTGATCCTCCTGATCCCCGGCGTCCAGAAGATGCAGCGCGTCAGCATGCGCACCGTCACCATGGACGTGCCTTCCCAGGACATCATCACCAAGGACAACGTAACGGTGAAGGTAAACGCCGTGGTCTACTTCCGGGTCATGGAACCGCGCAAGGCCATCATCGAGGTCGAGGACTTCTACTTCGCCACGTCGCTCATCGCCCAGACCACCCTCCGGAGCATCCTGGGCCAGAACGCCCTGGACGACCTGCTCTCGAACCGCGACGCTATCAATGCGGAGCTCCAGAAGGTGATCGATTACCAGACCGAACCCTGGGGCGTGAAGGTCTCCACCGTGGAAGTGAAGAACGTTGACCTGCCCGTTGAGATGCAGCGCGCCATCGCCAAGCAGGCGGAGGCGGAGCGCGAGCGGCGTTCCAAGGTCATCCATGCCGAGGGCGAACTGCAGGCATCGGCAAAGCTGTCCGAGGCCGCCGGCGTCATCAGCAAGAACCCCATAGCGCTCCAGCTCAGGTACCTCCAGACCCTCACTGAGATCGGCACGGAAAAGAACTCCACCATCGTCTTCCCGCTGCCCATCGACCTTTTCACTGCTTTCCAAAAAATGGTAGAACGGAAAGATTGACCCTGAACTAGTAACTACTGGAGACCGGACGCGGGTACTGCCCGCGTCCGGCTTGCTTACCATGGACTGGAAAACGATCCTCGACCCTTTCCTGCTCAGCCTGATCCCCATCTTCGTGGCCGTGGACCCGCTCGGCATGCTGCCCATCTACGTGGCCATCACCGAGGGGCTCAAGAAGCGCCAGCGCAAGACCGTCATCTGGCACTCGATCCTCACGGCCTTTCTGATCACCGTGGGGTTCATCTTCCTCGGGAGCGCTGTCTTCACGGCCCTCGGCATCCTGGTCGAGGACTTTCTGATCGCCGGCGGGATTCTGCTGCTGATCATCGCCGTCATCGACATCCTTCGCGCTGGAGAAAAGAAGCTGCCGCCGAGCCCCAACGTGGGCGTGGTGCCCCTCGGCACGCCACTCATTGCCGGCCCCGCGGTTCTCACCACGGCCCTAGTGCTCGTGGGTCCCTACGGCTACGTTCCCGTCATTCTGGCGCTTTCCGTGAACCTCCTGCTGACCTGGATCGCCTTTGTCCTCGCCGACCGGATCATCAAGCTCATCGGTATCAACGGCGCCCGCGCCATCGCCAAGATCGCATCTCTCCTCCTCGCCGCCATCGCAGTCAAGCTTATCCGAAGCGGCATTGTCAAACTGCTGGAATAGTGGAGCGACAGACAAAGATTTTTGGGAGAAGAGGATTTATATCCCGCTTGAGAAGGCTTACCTGGCAGGACCACATGATTCTCCGGGATGATCAGTAGGCTTCGTACTTCACGAATAATTTTTTCAAAAGGTCATCAGGCGCGGCCTGTCTCGAATAGATTGATGGAGCGCCGTTCCTGTATGGCCTGAAGAACGTCCATGATGTCCTCCTTTTGTATTCAAAAACCATATACAAGGCACGATGTTTTCTCACCAAGGCGCAAAGAGCGCCAAGAAATGCCTGGCCTTTTTGATTTTAACCCTGAACTTACAGGTTTCCTTTGCGTCCTTTCTCCGTCTCCGTCCCGCATCCAAAAAATATTAGTCACGGAGCGGGGGCGGCTTTGCGAGAGACGCTTTTATCTTTTGAATTGATTCACGCCCAGTTGCGCAAGCGACCTAAGGCATTACATCGCTATCTCACGAAGAGATCACACATCTGCTCTGTCGTTCATATCGCAGCCGTGCCCAAAAGCTCCCGGATGGAACTCACGAGCGCTTCCGGGGTTTCGACGGGGGAATAACAAGCCGTCCCGACGCAGGGGATCACCCTTCCCTGGTCCTGACCGTAGAGGATCGAAGTATAGGGTCCAGCGAGTAAGCGCGCGGAAAAAGCAAGCGGCGAGGCAGGATTCGCCTCCACCGTGAGTTTGACCATGGTGAAATAGGCGTCGAGGGCGCAGAAATAGGCGCCCGCATGAATGCCCATCTCTTGTGCCGGCACTGCGAACACGGCAAGGGACTCTTCAGCGGTCCGAAAGTAATCGTCCCTGCCTGTCATGAAGGAAAGCTTCAGCAGCAGTATGATCACCAGTGAATTCGCCGAGGGATGGGGCACGTCCTCGATGCGCTTGAGCCGCGTCCCGATCACCTCGCTGTCGGTATCGAAGAACCCTCCGTCGCTCTTATCATGAAATTTTTCAAGGCAGGCGTCCATAAGCTCGGCCGCAGACCCGAGATACCTGCTTTCCGCCGTCGCTTCGAAGGCGGCAACAAGCGCGTCGATAAGATTCACATAGTCATCAAGCACCGCGGGAATTCCTTCCGCGTGAAAGAGCACGCCGTCCAGAAGGCGCTCGCGCAGCACTCGTTCCAGGCTCCTGACCGCGAACTCCCGGATAGCACCGTCGCCCAGGGCCCGATAGGCCCGGAAGCTGGCCGCGATCAGCATCCCGTTCAGACAAGTATAGATCGTATCATCAACAAAGGGCGACTCGCGCTGCTGACGGGCACGAAGAAGCTTTTCCCTGCCACGCTCAATGACCTGCTGCACTGCCTCGGGCGTCATGCCGAGCTTACCAGCGAGGACCTCGGGCTCCATTACCCGCGCCAGCACGCGCTTCGTGGGATCATGGTGCATGGTCCCTTTTTCGTTCAGGAGATAAAACGACAGGATCGGGTACTCGGTCTCGTTAAGCGTTTTCCGGAGGTCCTCATCGGTCCAGGTAAAAAAGCCCCCCTCGTCATCTGGCGTGATGTCCGCGTCCTGGCTCGCGAAAAAGCCTCCTTCAGGATCAGAAAGCGTTTCCCGCAAAAAGGTGATGATACCCCGCGCAACTTCGCCGAAGCGTTCGTCTCCATACAAAGAAAAAGCGTCGGCGTAGAGCTTCAGCAGCCAGGCGTTGTCGTCGGCCATCTTCTCGAAATGCGGTATGTTCCATCCCTCGTCCACGGAATAGCGATGAAACCCGCCGTCGAGCTGATCGTGAAAACCGCCGCGCGCCATGGCCGTCAGTGTCGTCCGCACAGCGCTCTCCCTGTCCTTGTTCCCTGTCAAAAAGGACCGGCGCATCAGGAATTCCAGCGCACCGGGCATGGGGAACTTCGGCGCTGTGCCGAAGCCGCCGTGCTGTTCGTCATACTGGGACATGACGGACCTGGCTGCCTCATCGAGCAGAGATTCGTGCAATTCCCCGCGGCTGAGCCTTTCAGGCCGCAGCGTCTCCATCACACGGCCCGCATACTCGGCGGCGTCATTCTTCTTAACCTGATAGAAATCGCTCACCGACTTCAACACCTTCTTGAATCCCGGCCTGCCCTGCCGGTCCTCGGGAGGGAAATAGGTCCCGCCGAAGAACGGCCGCTTGTCAGGCAGCAGAAATGCGCTGAGAGGCCACCCGCCTCCCGCTCCCATGGCCGACACGGCTTGCTGGTACCGGCGGTCTATGTCCGGCCGTTCATCGCGATCGAGCTTGATGCAGATGAAGCTCTCATTCAGCAGCGCTGCCACCTCGTCGTCTTCAAAAGACTCCTTTGCCATCACATGGCACCAGTGGCACCAGACAGCGCCGGTGCTCAGGAACACAGGCTTGTCTTCACGGACAGCCCGTTCAAAGGCCTCCTCGGACCAGGGATACCAATCGATCCGCTGGTTGGCGGCATGTCTGAGATACGCTGATCGTTCGTTGGCAAGTTTGTTCATTAATTACGCTCCGTGTTCGACTGCGTCCTCTGCAATGGTTTCCACCGGGACATGATGCCGATGGAATGGCGAAGAGCTCAAAAAGTAGCAGGGTCCTCGGAAGGAAGTGATGTTTCGTCAAAGGGCATGACCCCCAACTGGGTCATGACCTGCTCCAGGCCGCGAACCAGTCCTTGGTGATCAAAGCCGCGCATCTCCTGCTGGAGCGCCCGTTCCACGACCCTGTCAAAGGAATCATAATCAAAGGTTCCGTCGAGCACGCCTGAACGGACCAGCACGGCGTAGGCCGTCCGGTCGTCGCTCAGGTTCTCGCCGTCCTGTATTGTCAGCCCGCGGCGGGGAGCCGCGATATACCCTTGCATCGCGGCGCTCAGAGCGTCGGCAAGCGTAACAATGCCTGCCGCGATCTTGCCCTGACGCAGTCTCCGCCGGCCGCCGCGGATATGGAGCCGCGCGCGCTGCAGCGGCCCTTCCACGGGACCCAGTTCATTTTCGTCCATCAATCCGAAATGAGGCATACCAGCACCCGCATAGCGCAAAGAGCATAGTGCAGAGGTAACAGGCCAAGAGCAGAGCGCAAAGTGTCCAACTCCATGCTCTATGCCCTATGCGTGTATTTCCTCTGCGCTATGCACCATGCCCTATGCTCCATGCATTTTTACGCAGCCGAGTGTTTAAGCGTGCCGTGCATCCGGATCAGCTTCATGGTCTCCCGCATAAAAGCAGGCAGATCCGACGGCTGGCGGGCAGTCACCAGCCGGCCGTCAACGACCACTTCCTTGTCCTCGTACAACGCCCCGGCCGCCTGCAGCTCAGGCGCGACGGAATGGTAGCAGGTGGCGCGCCGTCCCTTCATGAGGCCCGCGGAGATAAGTATCTGGGGGCCGTGGCAGATGGCCGACACGGGCTTGTCGCTGGCTAAAAAATGTTTTACTATCTCGAGCGCCCGGTCCTGCTTCCGCACCGTTTCCGGCGCTTTTCCGCCCGGCAGGATCAGCACGTCGTACTCATCAGGATTCACGTCTTCAAGCGCCTTCGTGACCTCGACCTCGTAGCCGCGCTTTCCTTTGATCTTCCCTCGTTTCATCGAGGCGATATCCACCTCCATGCCCTCCTCACGGAGACGATAGTAGGGAACGAGCAGTTCAGTGTCTTCAAAATTGTCCGCGCTTATCATGAGCGCCTTCATCTCCATCACCTCCCCCGCGGTCCCGCGGTCCTCGCGAAATGGCAGCGAGGATCCGCCTCAGACCAGAAAACAAGATCAAAAGCATCTCTCGCAAAGGACGCGAAAGGTTCTAACTTGTAAAGATCCTGTCTTTCTCTGCGATCTCTGCGCCTCTTCGAGACAAAAAGTGTCGTTGCTTTTCTTTGCGCACGCTCTTCTTACAGTATACCACGGACAGGACGGCAGGTTCATCCCAGGCGGGGATCAGAAGGTATGACCGATGCTGAAGTGAAATTCACCAGGAGCTTCCCCTGCCTGGCGGTTGATCTTCTGGCCGTAATCCAGACGCAGCGGGCCCACGGGAGTATTGTATCTGATGCCGGCGCCATAGGATGCCCTGAGATCGCCGAAATCGATATGGCTGTCAGCCCAGACATTGCCTGCGTCGTAAAAGAACACAAGGCCGAAGGACCCCTGGGGATTCAGCCGCATCTCGGCATTGAACACGACCATGCTCGAGCCGCCCGTGGGGATGGGGTTCCCTGCAGCATCGGAATTCGTCGGACCCACCAGGTCCTGCCGGTATCCTCTGACCGTTGTACTGCCGCCGAGATAGAACCGCTCATGCAGAGGGATCTCGAGCGTGTCGCCGTGGGGCCAGGCCTTGCCGGCGCGGCCTGAGAGCGCAAACACAACTCTCCTTCCGGAGGGCAGGAACCAGCTGGTCTGCGCCGTGGCCTTGGTGAAATCCGCCTCTGAGCCGAGCGCAGTGAGGGCCTCTTTGACCGCGATGCTGTGGAAAGAACCGCGCATGGGATTGAGGAAATTATCGCGCAGGTCCCAGCTGATCCCGGGCGTCAGGCTGCTGATAAGCACGCGGCCCTGGTCTTCCTTGCTCGGCACCACCTCGGGCTTAACGTTATAATTCTCCACGTTCTCGTACTGGTAGACCAGGGACGGCCGCAGGCCATCATAGTTTTTCTCGACGCCGAAAGACGCTGATGTCTTCCGGGTCTCGTAGTAAATTTCCCGCGTATCGGTATCCAGTTTTTTCGAGTCCGACCAGGAAAGGCTGAAGGCGCTGTCCAGCTTTGCCCCCAGGAACCAGGGCTCCCGGAAATTGAAAATAGCCCGCTGCACGATGTCGCTCCGCTCAACGCGAAAGCTGGCGTATCGCGCCTGGCCCCAGAGGTTCCGGTGCGACACCTCCATGAATCCACGGTACAGATCAACGTCGCCATACCCCAGGCCGAACTCGAAAGCCCCTGCGGGACGCTCTTCAACGGAGAGCAGCATGTCCTTCACCGGTTCCTTCTTGCCCGGATGCAACGGCTCGAACCGCGCAAGACCGAAGAAACCCAGCCGGTAGATGCGCTGCTGACTGCCGAGAATGCTCTCATAGTTGTAGGCATCTCCGGGCGCCACGAGGATCTCCCGCATGATCACGTGGTCCCGCGTCGCCTCATTGCCCCGCAGAATGATCTTCCCGATCGTTACCGGGTGATCCTCCGTGATGGCATACTGGATCGGAAACAGCGCTGTCCCGCTGCCCGACGCGGCCGTGCCGTTCTGCTTCTCCCCGTTCCGCGGTCTACCTGCCTCAACCCGTGCATACAGATATCCCTTCGCGGAATAGGCCGAGAGGATCCGATAGCGGTCCTCTTCCATCTGGCGTTCGCTATACGGCGCTCCCGGCCGGAGGCTCAGCCGGCCGAGCAGCTCAGCAGTGGTGAACACGGTGTTTCCCGAAAACGTCACATCGCCGGTAATGCTGCGCAGACCTTCTTCGATCTTGATCGATACGATCGCCTTTTTCCCGTCGCCGGGCCGCAGTACCTTCCTGTCGACGCGTGCGTCAAGATAACCGGCATCGGCATAGCGCGCCCGGATATCATCAACATCGCGGTCGAGCACTTCCCTGTTCAGCAGGCCGGACCGGAACCATCCATCCTCGCGGGTCACCATGAACTCTTTCAACTGCTTTCCCGAAAAGGCGTGGTTCCCCTCGATAAAGATCTCCTGCACTGCAACCTTGGGCCCTTCGAAGATGCTGAAGGAAAGATGAAGCTTCCCGGACGCCTCGTCCTTTGCCAGCTTGACCTCACTGTCCGGATACCCCTCTTTCCGGTAGAGGTCCCTGATCTTGTCAATGCTGCTGTCAAGGACGGCCTCGGACACATCACGTTCAGCCCAGATCAGCAGCTCCTTTCGCAGCCGCTTGTCGCTGAAGGCCTCGTTCCCCGAGAAAGCTACCGTGACAAGCGGGCCTTCTTCACCGGAAATGTGAAGATAGGCCTTCTTATCCCTGAGGCTCATATTCACCACGTCCGCCTTGGCCGCAGGATAGCCGGCGCCCGCGTATTTTTGCATGATGGCCTGCGTATCATGGTCCAGCAGCAGGTCCGTGCGGAGCGGCGAGCCCGGCCGGCTCTTCATCACCTTCAGCAATTGCTTTCCGGTGAATACGCGGTTTCCGGAAAACGTGATCTCTTCGATCAAGGTGGGCTCTGATTCGGCGATCTCAACGCGCAGAATGACCTGGCGGGGTTCATCGGCGGGCTCTGTGCGAAAAAGCACCCGGCCATCATAATAGCCCGCTTCCTGGTACAGTGCCGCGATATCCACCCGCAAGTCCGTATACCTGTCATCCCGAAGCTCTTTTCCCTCCAGCTTATCCAGCACTTTGCGCAGCGCTTTCGTGGATATGACGCTATTGCCCGAGATCGCAACGGAGCGAACAATGGTCACAGGCACCAGGGTATACTCCAGCCTGACACCGACGCTGTCGGCAAATCCTTCGGCAATAACGTCCTTGAACAGTCCTTTGAGCATCAGGTATTCGATGCTCCGCCGGACGTCCTCTCGCGACAGGGGCAGGCCCGGCTTCGTCTCGATCAGCGGCATCAGCCGTTCCGGCGAGGGCCAGTCGCGGCCCTGGTCGTCCTTCAATTTTACACTGGTCACGGGCAGGCCAACGAGATCAGCGGCAATGGCGGGAGAGGAGGACAGCAGAAAAAGAAGCGCCGCTGTTGTAACAAGCGATTTCATAAGGGATTTTGTAGCACATCAGGCGGGGAAAGTAAAGAAGAAGAACCTCGGGGTACTCACAGACCCCGCAATGCCTCAGCTAGTCCAGTCACCAGTTCCGCCGTCTTCCGGTAATCCAGTGTCCCGGCAGTGTCCGTTTCCCGGTGATAATGAGGATTGCGATAGAATGAAGTATCGGTCGCCATGACAGCGGGGAACCCGAACTTCCACAAATTCCGGTGGTCCGAAAAATCCACACCGGTCACAAATGACGGGGCGTTCAGGGTCTCCAGGGGAACGGAGGAAACAGCGCTGAACGCCTTCTTCAGTTCTTTCGTAAAGGTCTTCGAATGCCGGTTCCCGACCAGGGCGATATACTCTCCCTTGTCCGGATAGAACCAGCCGATGCAGGAAAAGGGATAGCCCTGGCAGTCCTTGCTGTCGCAGAAAAAACCGACCATCTCCAGGGAGATCATGCCGCGGACCTTCACGCCTTCCTCGCTGAGACTCTTTGCGTACACATGGCTGCCCATGGATTCCGTGCCAAAGGCCGGCGGCTCTTCCAGGGAAAAGGCCACGAACCGAACCGTCCTGGGCAGGGGTTTCTCCGCCGCAAGCCGCGCCAGCTCCAGCAGCCCCGCCACGCCGCTGGCGTTGTCGTCCGCGCCCGGCGTGCCCGCAACGGTATCGTAATGGGCGCCGATGATCAGGATTTCCTCTTTTACGGGGTTCGTCCCCTTTGACTGGGCGATGATATTATAGTACGTTTTGCCCTGAAAGGGGAAGGCCTGCCGCTTCACGTCATATCCATAGGAGCGCAGCTTTTGATCTATATAATTCGCTGCTTTGTCCAGCTTCCCCACATCCCGATAACCTCGCTCACCGATCTCCTCGGTGAGATATCTCACGGTCTCTCGCAGGTTGGATTCTATCGCCCCGACCGGCGCAGTCTGAGAGGATAGTGCGGCGACGAGCAGCGTTATGATGAGAGCGTTCATCGTGATATGCTCCTTAACCCGGGCAAGCCGGAACTAAAATCATTGAACCTGAAAAAAGCATGTGGACGCGGATAAAATCCGATAAGATCGGATAAAAACGGACAAAAAAACTCTTTTGCCGGTGAAAAAGAAGCCCCTTTGGGGTGAAGGCCCTTTCTGTCCGAATGCCTGGTTTAATCTGCGAAAAACCTGGACGTAAAGCTTTCCTTTGCGAGCTTTGCGCGAGATGCTTTTGCTTCGTATCAAATGACCGGGGAATGATCAGACTATAGTGTAGCAGAAAAGCCGTTCCAGGACAGGTCGGCTGAGGAATTAATGAAGCGCATGCAGGAAGACGCTCACCACAGGATCGTCACGGTCAGGGTGTCGGCATAGGTCCCTGCCGAGAGGTTCTGAAGCGGCGGAATGTTTCCGAAGATCGTCACGCTCAGGGGAGTGTTCTTCTTCGCGCTCGCCGACATCGTCTGGGTCCCTGCCGTTCCGTCTCCCAAAACAACGGCGTACGTGGCGTCAGTATAAATATTATACGCCATCAGGTCAGCGCCGGTCGTCAGCTTCATCTGCCGCGGCACGAACATTCCGGACACGGCACTGGCGCTCATGGATATCGTGACGGCCGCGTTCTTGTCGCAGGTGATCGTCGCGCTCCCCGTGGACGCCAGCGGCGCAGGGGCAAAGACGTCATAGACGCCGAAAACGATGCTCGTTGTGGACACGCTGCATATGGTTCCCGGCGACGCTGCGCTTGCAGCTCCCGCCCATGCCAGGGCGGTCAACAGAGCGATTAGCATCACAAAGCGCTTCATAACAGGATACCTCCCAGGTCAATGATCATCTCATCGGACTTCGGGACGTCCAGATCGAACGCATGCTGTTCCCCGTCGATCACGACCGATACGCGATGCCTTCCTGCGGGCACGTCTTCCACAAAGAACTCGCCTCCCCTCCCGGTGGGGAACGAACGCTCCTCTTCGCCGATCACCATGGTGACCTCGTGGAACTCCACGGGTACCGCTTTCTTGCCGCGCCGCAGGCTGAGCGTGCCGGTCACGGCCTGGATCTTCCTCACCTCAAAGGCGAGCACTGCGGCGCCCCGGAGCGGCGGAGAAACGAACCGCCGGACCTCGGGCATGTAATAGTCGATCGGAATATCCTTGTCGCTGATCGAAATCTGGTTCTCGTAGTAGGAGCCGAGGTTCGGAATAAAGGCCTTTCCGGAAGCGTCGGTCCTGCCGACCTCCTGGTTGTTGTGATAGACACGCACGCCCTGCAGCCCGCCGGCCCTCACCAGGGCAAAGCCGTCATGCACGGGCCGGACAAAGCCGATGCTGCCGTCCGCGTAGACTGCTGCTCCGGCCGCAGAGAGCGCATAGGTGGAGCTGTTCCCGCTATCTCCGTTCCTGCCTGTATAATCGCCCCGATAGATGCCGTAGGGGGCGTTGTACTGCATCGACGCGCTCGCCGTGGTGATGCGCTCCTGATCGTCGGCGTACTCATACTGGGCACGGTACCCCGCACCCTCGCCTGATGGCTGGCTCTTCTGGACCTGAACGGAACCCCGCTGACCGCCTTCATAACGCTGATAGTTCGACGCGACCGTATACTCTTTGGCAGGATACAGGGTGAAACCGAGGAAGAACTCGTAGGACGGCGAATTGCCCTCCTCGATGCGCCGCAGCGTGGCGTACATGCTCGCATTGCGCGCGATGTTCCGGGAATAGGTGATCGCTTCTGTTTCTCGATCAAGCCCGGCGTGCTTCTTGACGACGGCAGCATCAACGGAGAGTGACCCGAACTGCCGCGTGCTGTAGCCGATGCCCGCGCCTGCCTCAAGCCTGGTCTTCTCGGCCGGCGGCACAACCCCCACATTCTGATAATGCTCCGTAAAACCGCGAGCCAGCAGCCTGCCGCTATACGACCCGGAGCGGTAGCCATAGCCCAGGGACCCGGCGGTCCCCTCCTTGCCGTCAGTATCAAAGCTTCTGGAGAGCGATGAGCTCACCACGCCTGCAGCACCGGCGCGCCAGACGACCTGGGGGCCGAGGCTGAAGGTCCCGTCGCCGCCGTCACCGCGAATGCCGATGGTCAGGGCATCGGTGATGCCGTACCGATGGAAGCCTGCAGCGGCAAGAGGCCCGTAATCATCGTTCTTGACGCCGAAGTTCCTGCGAAAAAATCCCGCGCCATAGCTGAAATCGTGCAGCCCTTCTTTCAAAAGGACCTCGGTCATATAATAGGGATGAGAGAACCGCTGCTCCCTGCCGAAAGGATCGCGGATCAGGATCTCGAGGTTCCCGGCACCGCTCTGGGCCGTGAGGTCGATGATCTCGAACTCTCCGGGACGCAGCTTTTCCGTCCTGACGCGCGCTCCATTTAAATATACCTCCATGTCCGAGGGGAGCGAGACCAGGCCGGAGTAATCGATGGTCGGGTACCGGACAAAGGAGGGGTTCATGCCGTATACCCGGGAATAGCTCACGCCGCCCAGGTTCAGGACCGTTCCGAGATCGCCTGAGGAGGCGATGAGATCGCCTGCAATGACCCGATCCATCGCCCTACGCCGGTCATAGGTCACGCTGCTCATGAGCCTCACAAACCGCCGCTCCATCGCCGTCTCGGAATAGATCCCGTCGCTCAGGAACAGGTAGTCGCTGGTCCGGACCCCCAGTTCCGCTGCAGCGGCGAAGGTGCGCGCAACGGCCGGGTCCATGGAGAAATAATCGAACCGATAGTTCAGGAAGGCGCTCGTCTCCCGGGGATAGATCACCCGGGGGTTCCGCTCTGCGCCGAAGCTGATGCTCCGCACCGGCAGGAGGTCCGGCGCCGCTATGATCTCGAGGGTGAGCGTCCGCTCAACAAAAGCAAAGGACACACTCTGCATGGATCGGAGCGAAAGATGCTCCTCCCCCCCCATCAGCGCCCGGTGGCCGGATGGTTCGCGAAAGCCCATGCTCATCAGGTCCGCGGGTTTCACCAGAACATCTCCATCGTCGCCAAGATACACAATGAATGCGCCTTTCCGCTCCTGGTTCAGGACAACCTCTGCCACGATCGCCTCAGCCGCTGATGCGCGTGACGCCATTGATGAGAACAGGATGGCCATGAATACGAATAGCGCCAGCCGGACCAGGAAGGCATTCACGGCAGCAGCATCGCTCATGGGCACTTCATGGCGTACACATCTTCTCACGGACATTCAACGCGCCCTTCAGGATAAGAGCGCCTCCCTTGGCGCTCACTTCGATAACTGCGATCTTTTTGCAGGCTTCCTGCGGTATCGTAACGGAATAGGGCCGGGAAACGCCGTGCAAAACATACCACCCGCCCAGCTCTTTCGTGAACACCTCTTCTCCCGACCGGCTCCGGCCGGTCACCGTAACAGCATCAAGGACCATATGCACGGTGCCTGTATTGGCCACCCGGAAGGTCAGGACCCCCTTTTCCATGACGGCCTGCTCAACAGCGCCGCGCTGGTCCTCCTTGAGCGGCCCCACGAAAAGAGGAACGCCGAATTTGATGGCCACCGTAATATTGGCGCCTCCTCCCGTCTTCGGCTCAGGGATTTCCTCGATGAACAGCCGGTAGGTCCTCTCCTTCGGGAGGCCGGTGGCGCGCACGCCTGCACGCACGACCCGCTCTTCCTTGCCCTTCAGGACCATCATCTTCGG
>Ga0154442_1090_pt1 | contig 62710 bp, 53 predicted proteins | sample RifGroC2_FD_115946 | JGI IMG/M metagenome (GOLD analysis project Ga0154442, IMG submission 115946) | Nitrospirae bacterium GWC2_57_13
TTCTGCAGTGCGTTCTGAACCTGCTGAGCAATGCCGTGAAGTTTACGGAGAAAGGCGAAGTTCGTCTCTCTGCGCGGCGAACGCCTGAAAAATGCGGGAAAAGGGGCGTGGATTGCGTCGAGATCATCGTTCAGGACACGGGGATCGGGATCTCCGCCGAAGACCTGCCGAAGCTGTTCACGTCCTTCACGCGGCTTGAATCGCCGCTCAAAGGCAGGGTCCTCGGCACGGGCCTGGGGCTCTATTTGACGAAGAAGATCACCGTGGAAATCCTGCAGGGTGAAGTGGATGCGGCAGGCGCTCCGGGCCTCGGGAGCAGGTTTGCGCTCCGGATACCCGTGGTTCGGGAGGAAGAATGAAAAAAGTGCTGATCGTGGAGGACAACAAGGACAATCTGCGGCTGATCACCTATGCGCTGCAGCACGCTGGGTATGAGGTTGTGCCCGCAGAGACGGGAGAAGATGGCGTCCTGGCCGCCGGGCAGGAGACACCTGATTTTATCATCATGGACATCAATCTTCCGGGAATGGACGGCATTGAAACCACCCGTCGGATCCGTGAGATGCAGTCAACGGCGGAAGTCCCGATCATCGCGATTACCTCATACGCCATGGCCGGCGACCGGGAGCGCATCCTGGATGCGGGCTGCGACGGCTACCTTGAAAAACCGATCGATCCAATCAGGATCGTGGCGCAGATAGAGCAAATGCTGACGAGGAGGTCGCCATGAGAGTGTTGATCGTAGACGACAACGCCGAGGACCGGCGATTGCTGAAGCTTAATCTCGAACATCATTCCTGCACGGTCATCGAGGCCCAGGACGGACTGCAGGGCCTGGAGTTGGCTAAGACCGGCAAGCCGGACCTGATCATATCGGACGCCCTGATGCCGCGCATGGACGGATTCCAACTATTGAGGAAAGTCAAACAGGACGCTGCGTTGAAGTCGGTCCCCTTCATCTTCTATTCTGCAGTCTATACCGGTTCCCGCGAGGCGGAGCTGGCGATTTCCCTCGGCGCCGCGGATTTTATCATAAAGCCGAAGGAGCCGAAGGAATTCTGGATTGATGTTCAGTCCGTCATCGAGGAGTGCAGGCTGAAAAAAGAGCGGCCGGTGGAGGCGAGGCTGATTGAAAAAGAGCAGGAATATCTTGAGAAATACAGTACTATCGTGGCCATGAAGCTCGAAGAGAAGGTCCAGGAACTTGAAAAAGCGCTGGTGGTGCAAAAAGCTGCTGAAAAAAGTCTCGCTCGCCAGCTTGATCTCGAAAACACCATGTGCTGTGTATCATCGCGGTTCGTCGGCGCAAACGATATGGACGCAGCCATCAACCAATCGCTTTCCGATATCGGCGTGCTGAGCGGTGCGAGCCGCGCATACGTGTTTCTTATGAGTAAGGACAATGCCGCCTACCGCAATACGCATGAATGGTGCTCCGAAGGGGTGCAGCCCGTCATTGCTATGGCCCGGCACCTGCCCGTCGAAGCCTTCCCCTGGTGGACCGAAAGACTGCGGCAGGGAGCGGTCATCAACGTCGATGACGTTTCCTCGCTGCCTGTGGAGGCCGCGAACGAAAAAGCCGAACTTGCGCGGCAAGGCGTGACCTCCGTCCTTGTACTGCCCCTCATGCTGCGCGAGCGGCTCGGCGGATTTGTCGGTTTTGATCATGTCTTCGGGGCCTGGAAATGGAAGGAAGGCGACATTGCCCTGCTGCGCATGTTCTCGGAGATCATTTCGCGGGCAATCGAACGCCGACAAGGGGAGGAAGCGTTGCGCGAAAGCGAGAGGAAGTATCGGGATATCTCTCAGCAATTCAGCGCCCTTCTCGACGCGATACCCGACAACATAACCATGCAGTCACCTGACCTCAAGGTACTCTGGGCGAACCGGGGCGCGGCAATAGGGCTTGATGCGAAGGTCTCTGATTTATCGGGCCGTTACTGTTATGAACTGTGGCACGGCAGAACCGCCCCCTGCGTTCCTTGTCCCGTGGCAAAGACTTTCAACACCAAAGAGCCGGCGCTGGAGACGATTACGACACCTGACGGTCGAATATGGGAGTTGAGAGCAGTGCCCCTCTTTGATGACGAGCACAACGTTACCACTGTTCTTGAGGTAGGCAGGGAAATATCCGAACAGCGGAAGTTGGAGGCCCAGCTTCGTCAGGCGCAGAAAATGGAAGCAATCGGGCTTCTCGCAGGGGGCATTGCACACGACTTTAACAATATCCTGACGGCGATCATCGGGTATGGAAATATAGCGCTTATGAGGCTGGAGGAAAAGGAGTCGGCCGATCACGCTATCGAGCAGATACTCGCATCCGCTGACAGGGCATCACGTCTGACCCACGGACTGCTTGCCTTTAGCCGTGAACAGGTCCTCCAGCCGTCACCGCATCGCTTGAACGCGATCATAAGCAATATTCACAATCTTTTGTTGCGTTTGATCGGCGAGGACATCGCGCTCAGGACAAAGTTCGCGGACCCGGAAATAGCGGTACAGGTCGACCGGGGGCAGATCGAGCAGGTGTTGATGAACCTGGCAACGAACGCCCGGGACGCCATGCCGCAAGGCGGCGATCTTCTCATTGAGACGGAGGCCGTCGAGATCAGCGCGGACTTTATCGCGCGGCATGGATATGGAGAAACGGGAATATTCGCATCGATATCGATAACCGATACGGGCATGGGAATGGACGCGGAGATGCAGAAGAAAATATTTCAGCCTTTTTTCACTACCAAGGAACCGGGCAAGGGCACGGGGCTGGGCCTCGCCATGGCCTACGGGATTATAAAGCAGCACAACGGATTTATTAATGTGTACAGCGAACCCGGCAAGGGAACGACCTTCAGGATCTATCTACCAGTGGCAGGCGCGCCTCCGGAAGAAGAGCGGCCCGAGCCGAAGCGGGCCGAGATCGGCGGCACGGAAACGGTCCTTGTGGCCGAGGATGACACTGTTGTCCGGCAGCTCACACGACAGATACTCGAGGAATTCGGGTATACCGTAATCGAGGCCGAGGACGGCGAAGATGCCGTGTCCAAGTTCAGCGAGCATCGTGATGCGGTCCAGCTCGTTCTTGTCGATGCCATTATGCCGAAGAAGAACGGGAGGGAAGTATACGACGCAGTCCGGCGCATACGACCTGACGCCAAGGTGCTCTTTATGAGCGGATATCCTGCGGAGGTGATTACGAAAAAAGGTATTCTCGAAGCAGGTCTGCATTTTGTCCCCAAGCCGGTGTCGCCCACGGATCTCCTGAAGCGGGTGCGTGACATTCTTGATGCGAGCGCGTGAAAGGAGCGGTAGCATCGGGAACGTGTCATGCTTTAGGAGTATCAATGTGTTCTGTTAAGGTCAGTATCTGCTGTTGTGCTGATATTTCTGCAGGTTGCATAACATCCCTTCTACTGATACACTTTATGTATCAGCCTTTCGATTCCCTCTTTTCATCGTTTTCCAACTGTAACGCCGGGTTTGAAGGTGCATAATGCGCATTGTGTGATTGCGCCCTTTCCCGCCTTCCGGCAGGGCAGGATGCGGGAGGGGCTCCACGATCTCCGCCAGGAGGTGATACATGCCTGAACTGCGGCAGGACCCCACTACCTTCGACTGGGTCATCATTGCAAAGGAGCGGGCAAAGCGTCCTGATGATCTCCGGCGAAAAGGAGAGCCGGAACGGTCCCTGCCTGATCACAGCCCGGACTGTCCCTTTTGCCCCGGGAACGAGGCCAGGACGCCAAAGGAGGAAGCAGTGTACGGCGGGCCTGACGGATGGAGCATCCGGGTGGTGCCGAACAAGTTCGCCGCGCTCTCGCCCGAGGGCGATATGGAACGGGAGGAGTGGAAGCTGTTCCGCAAGACCCACGGCTACGGCAGGCACGAGGTGATCATCGAGTCGCCGCGTCACAACGAGTTCATTCCCTTTATGACCATCAACCACGTTGAGGACCTTATCCGCGCGTACCGGGACCGATACCACGCCCTGCGCCGGGACCCCAACGTGAGGCTCATCATCATCTTCAAGAACCACGGAGCGGGCGCGGGCACATCCCTGGAGCATCCCCACACCCAGGTCGTCGCGACACCGGTGGTCCCGCCCTACATCAGGCGAAAATACGAGGTGGCGACGCAGCATTACGACAACACGGGCAGGTGCCTCCAGCACGACCTCCAGCTCGCCGAGCTCGAGGCCGGGGTCCGGATCGTTGCGGAGAGCTCCCATTTCGTCGTGCTGCATCCCTTCGCGTCCCACTATCCCTTTGAGACGTGGATCATGCCGCGGGAGCACAAGTCGTCTTTCGGGGCCATCTCCGATGACGAGATCAGGGACCTCGCCCGGGTCCTGAAAACCACGCTTCTGCAGCTTCATACCGCGCTGCAGGACCCAGATTACAATCTCATCATTCATACGTCACCGGGGACGACGAGCACAAAGCCTACTATCTCTTGCATATCCAGATCATTCCGCGGCTCACGAAGGCGGCGGGCTTCGAGCTCGGATCGGGTATCTATATCAATATCGTCGTTCCTGAAGAGACGGCGGCATATATCAAGACCATTCAGGTGTAGGGGCAAGGGGTGAGCGACGAGTATGGAGTTCGGAGTGTGGAGTTATAGCATAGAGCATAGAGCAGAGGGCATAGAGTAGAGAGCAGAGAGTCACCCTATGCACTATGCGCTTTGCGCCATGCCCTCTGCAGCTCCGTGCCTCCCCCGGCCTCGCATCCATAAAAATCGGAACCGGGGCGGGCGTGGTAAAATCTTTTTAATGTATGGAGGGATCATATGAGAACGATGGTACTTACCGGTCTTTGCGCAATGGCGCTGATGTTCGCTGCGGGGACTGTTTCCGCTCAGCAGGGCGGAATGATGCCCGAGGGCAGGCAGAAGATGCCGATGATGGAACACATGCAGGGCCATGGCACGATGATGCAGGACATCATGAGTATGATGAAAAGGACAATGGAGGTGCAGCGAAAGATGCTCCAGGGCATGAGCTCGCAGGAGCGAACAGACGCAGTGAAGGAACTTACGGTCATGATGGAAAAGATGAACGCCATGATGAAGGAGCACGAGCGGATGATGTCCGGCGGTATGATGATGCACGGCATGGAGCCCGAGGAAACGGGGAAGGGCGCAGGGAAATGAAAATACGTTGTCCGCTCATATTTCCGGTTCTGGTCGTCCTGGTACTGCTCACCGGATGCAAAGCGGGGGAGACGCAGCGCGCTGCTGTGGGGAGTCCGGCACCTGCCTTCGCGCTACAAGGGCTGGACGGCAGGACCGCGCGTCTTGCGGACTTCCGCGGCAAGGTCGTGGTCATGGACTTCTGGGCCACCTGGTGCGCACCCTGCAAGGAATCAACGAAGGAATTCGAGGCGCTGCACAGGAAGTTCAAGGATCGCGGTGTCGTGATGATCGGCATCAGCATGGACAAGGGAACTGACGCTTCCGCCACGGTCAAAAAATACGCACAGGAGAATACAGTTGCTTACCTGATGCTCATGGACGATGGAAGGACGAGCGACGCCTACGCCGTGCGGAACATACCGGCCACTTATATTCTCGACAGGGACCATGTGCTCGTAAAGACCTATCCGGGCTACCTGTCGGGCCTGGGGGACCGGATCGCGAAGGAGATAGAAGAGCTGCTATCAAAGCCTGAAAGGAGTGAGTCATGAAGCTCGAACCGCTTGCACAGGGAAGGAGATGTGAACGTTGGCAATCGAGATGTGGTCAATATTATTTGCTGCGCGGCTTTTGCGTGCGCGCAAAGGACCAGCCGTGGGAACGGCCCTGATGCTCCTTGCCATCGTTGCCGGCCCGGCCTCCGCCGCGGTCGTTGAGTACGACCTTGTCATCGCGCAGGAAAAGGTGAGTATCACCGGAAAGCCAGTCCCTGCCATGACCATCAATGGGGGCATCCCCGGCCCGGTCCTGCGATTCAAAGAAGGCGACATTGCCCGCATCCGCGTCCAGAACAAGATGGCCGTAGAGACCTCGATCCACTGGCACGGCCTGCTCGTGCCGCCGGGAATGGATGGTGTTCCTTTCATCAGCTATCCTTCCATCGATCCCGGCACGACCTTCACCTATGAGTTCCCTATCCGGCAGAGCGGCACCTACTGGTACCATTCCCACACCAGCCTCCAGGAGCAGAGCGGCGTTTACGGCGCCATCGTGATCGACCCCCGGGACGCGAAACCCGCGAAGGGCGACCACGTGGTCCTCCTGTCCGACTGGACGAACGACGATCCCCATGAGGCACTGCGCACGCTGAAGCGAGGCAGCGAATGGTTCGCCCTGGAGAAGGGAAGCAGCCAGAGCATCATCGGCGCGGCGCGCCTCGGCAAGCTGGGCGACTACTTTTCGCGGGAACTGCAGCGCATGCCCGCCATGGACATTGCGGACGTTGCCTACGACCGCTTCCTGGCCAATGGGAAGCCGGATATCGAGGTCCCGGCGGCGCCCGGCGCTATTGTCCGGCTCAGGATCATCGACGGGTCAGCCACCACATTTTTTCACCTGTTGTTCAGCGGCGGACCGCTCACCATCACCTCGGCCGACGGTCAGGACGTGGAGCCGGTGAAGGTCGACCGCCTCCTGATCGGTGTTGCCGAGACCTACGATGTGCTGATCACCATTCCCGCCTCGGGCGCTTACGAACTCCGCGCAACAGCCCACGACGGGTCGGGGCATACCTCGGTCTGGATCGGGTCAGGCGAGCGCCATCCCGCTCCGGCCATCCCGAAGCCGAACCTCTACCACGCAATGGGCGGACTGAGCCTGAAGCGTGTTTTCGCGCTCACGCCTGCCGGTTCCCTGGGCATGAGCGATCGTGATGTCAAAGCAGGGAAGTTCGACATGTCCGGCATGATACCGATGGGCGGGATGGACACGCACGGCGGCATGCAGGGAATGGACCACGGAGAAGAGATGAAGGGGATGGACCACACGATGGATCAGGGCCATAGCATGGACCAAGTGAAGCCGGAGGCAATGGAGCATCAGGGTCATGACATGACCATGAGCGGCCATGGAAAGAAACACAGGAGTGGCAGGCGGTTCGGCACGAACTTCCGGCTGCTTGCCTCCGATGTCTCGTCATCCAAAGACCTTGCCGTCGATAGCATGGACCCGCGCCGTCCAGGCCCGCCCTATGCCAGGCTTCGGGCCGTGCGGAACACGGACCTCCCGAAGGACCGGCCCATGCGGGAGATACGGCTCACCCTCGACGGCGACATGGAGCGGTATGTCTGGCTGATCAACAATAAGCCCCTCTCGGAGACCGACTCGATCCTGATCGAGAAGGGCGAGGTCGTGCGTTTCATTATGATCAATCGCACCATGATGCACCACCCAATGCATCTGCACGGCCACTTCTTCCGCGTCGTGAACGGTCAGGGCGACCACGCGCCGCTCAAGCACACCGTTGACGTGGAGCCCATGTCCACGACGGTGATCGAGTTCGACGCTAATGAGTTCGGCGACTGGTTCTTCCACTGCCACCTATTGTACCACATGAAGGCAGGCATGGCACGCATGGTACACTACGACGGATTCAGCCTCTCTCCCAAGCTCGCCGCAGTCCGGCCGCGGCTGTACGGAGAGTCATGGTACTTCTGGGGCGCAATCACACCGCTCAGCAACATGGCCGAGGTTTCGATCACGGCCTCGAGCACGCGGAACATCCTACGGCTCCGGGGACAGCTCGGATGGCGGGATGAGGCCGCGCAGAAGAACCGGTGGGAAACAGTTCTCACCTGGGACCGCTGGTTCAACCGGTTCTTTACCGTCTTCATCGGCGTCGATATAGAAGGCGAGCGGAGCGACTCTGAATATACGCGGAGCGTCATCGGATTTACCTATCTCCTGCCGTTCAACTTCGAGACGCGCGTCTGGGCCGATGACGACGGCGGCTGGCGAGGCGCCGTCGGCAAAGAGTTTCAACTCACCCCGCGCATCGCTCTCTTCGGAGAGGCGGAGTACGATTCTCACGAGAAATGGGAGGACCGGGCGGGTGTGGCCTACACGGTCTCGAAGAACTTTTCCCTCGTCGGACTGTGGCACTCCGACTTCGGTTGGGGCGGCGGGCTGCAGGCGCGGTTCTGAGGAGAAGGGTGAGGGGGAAACATGAAGGTCACTGATCCCGTTTGCAAGATGAGCATCGATGATCAAGAAGCCGCGGCAACGTCCACCTATAAGGGAACGACGTACTACTTCTGCTCGCAGGCCTGCAAGGAAAAGTTCGAGAAGGCCCCTGCATCCTATGTGGAGACGAAGATGCCCGGCTCAGCAGAGAGCGTTAGTGAGAAGAAGCAAGCCAGGCCTCGCAGCGGGAAGAAGCACGGGGCCGGCTCGTGCCCCACCTGCGGCAGGGAGCTGATCCCTGACGAGCCTCACACCGACGCGGCCAAGAATGAATGGACCTGTCCCATGCACCCCGAGGTACGGCAGCCAAGCCCCGGTGCATGCCCGAAATGTGGTATGGCTCTCGAACCCGTAGGCCCTCTCCAGAAGACCCACCCTCATCCGGTCCCTCAATCTGAGACCGCCCCTCACCCCAGCCCCTCTCCCTCGAGGGGAGAGGGAAAAAGGGAGAGGGAGCCTATCTATCGGGAAGGGGTGGCGGACAAAGATAATTCTATCGAATGGACCTGCCCCATGCATCCGGAGATCGTGCGCGACGCGCCGGGGAGCTGCCCCATCTGCGGCATGGCGCTGGAGCCGAAGACCGTATCTCTTGAGGAGGAGGAAAACCCGGAACTCATCGACATGACCCGTCGGTTCAAGATCAGTACTGTACTGTCTATCCCGCTGGTGTACATCGCGATGGGCGGTCTCATTCCTGCCATCTCGCCGGAGAAGTTCATCCCCATGGCGATGCACAAATGGCTGGAGCTCCTTCTGGCAACACCGGTCGTGCTCTGGGGAGGCTGGCCGTTTTTTGTACGCGGGTGGCGATCGATCGTCACCTGGAACCCCAACATGTTCACGCTGATCGGCCTCGGCACCGGAGTTGCCTACGGGTACAGCATTGTGGCAGCCCTCCTTCCCGATCTTTTTCCTCCATCGTTCCGGGACCGCAGCGGGTCCGTGGGCGTCTATTTTGAGGCAGCGGCAGTCATTGTCACGCTGGTGCTGCTGGGCCAGGTGCTGGAGCTCCGGGCACGCAGCAAGACGGGCACTGCCATCAAGGCCCTGCTGGGGCTGGCGCCCACGTCAGCTCGTCGTGTGAAGGACGGGAAGGAAGAGGATGTATTGCTTGAACAGGTTCAGGCCGGCGACCTTCTGCGCGTGCGGCCCGGTGAAAAGGTGCCCGTCGATGGCTTGGTAACCGAAGGATCGAGCACGGTGGACGAATCCATGATCACCGGAGAGCCGATCCCCGTGGAAAAGCATGCGGGCGACCGCGTTGTAGGCGCTACGGTGAACGGGACAGGCTCATTGATCATGAAGGCCGAGAAGGTGGGCTCCGAGACCCTTCTTGCCCAGATCGTCCATATGGTGGCTGAAGCCCAGCGCAGCCGCGCGCCGATCCAGAAGCTTGCGGACATCATTGCGGGATATTTTGTTCAGATCGTGGTCTCCATCGCCGTTATAACCTTCATCGTCTGGGCCTGGGTCGGACCTGAACCGCGCTTTGTCTATGCTCTCGTGAACGCTGTGGCAGTGCTGATCATTGCCTGTCCCTGCGCCCTGGGGCTCGCCACGCCCGTGTCCATCATGGTCGCCATGGGCAAGGGAGCGGCAGGCGGTGTGCTGTTCAAGAATGCCGAAGCCATCGAGCTTATGAGAAAGGTGGACACTCTGGTGGTGGACAAGACCGGCACGCTGACGGTGGGGAAGCCGAAACTGATCACGGTTGCGCCAAATGATGGACTTGACGAGAAGAATATTCTTTTATATGCTGCCAGCATCGAGCGGGGCAGCGAACACCCTCTTGCGGCGGCCATCGTGGCCGGTGCCGAGGAAAAGGGCGTCAGTCCGAAGAATGCCGGGGAATTTCAATCCAAGACCGGGAAAGGTGTCATCGGCAGGGTTGACGGACATGCAGTAGCGCTCGGCAATCGCGCGCTGTTCGACGAGCTTCGCATCGATCCCGGCGGGATGGAGGCAAAGGCCGAGGACCTGCGGAAGGACGGCCAGACCGTGATGTTCGTTGCCGTGGACGGAAAGGCGGCCGGTCTCCTGGGCGTTGCGGATCCGATCAAGGAAACCACGGCAGAGGCGGTCAAGCACCTGCATGAGGACGGCATCAGGATCGTCATGCTGACTGGCGACAACAGAACAACGGCTGAGGCTGTTGCGAAAAAGCTCGGGATCGACGAGGTAGTGGCCGAGGTGCTGCCTGATCAGAAGGCCGAGAGCGTGAAGAAGTTCCAGTCGGAAGGCCGGTTCGTGGCAATGGCCGGCGACGGCATCAACGACGCTCCGGCGCTTGCCCAGGCACAGGTGGGCATTGCCATGGGCACGGGCACCGACGTGGCCATGGAGAGCGCCGGGGTGACGCTCGTGAAAGGCGACTTGCGCGGCATTCTGCGAGCGAGGCGCCTCTCCCGGGCCACCATGAAGAACATCAAGCAGAACCTCTTCTTTGCCTTTGTGTACAACGCGCTGGGCGTTCCGATCGCGGCCGGCGTGCTCTATCCCTTCCTCGGCATCCTGCTCAGCCCCATCTTCGCGGCCGCGGCCATGAGCTTCAGCTCCGTGTCGGTGATAGGCAATGCCCTGCGGCTCCGGGGGGCGAGGATCTGAATACCACGACAGTGCGCTGACCCCGCGGCCGCGGCAGGCCCCCGACTCCCGTCGGGGGAGGTGAGCGGCCGTCGCGTTCGCGACGACCGTTGCGAGTACGGATGCCAGCCGCTGCGGGATGTCGCGGTGTTGAAATCCCGATGCGTGGGGATGCTGGTGTGGGCTCCACCGCTCCGGCATGGGATCAGGCACGGTGATACATCGGGCAAGCACCTGTTGTGCATGCCATCTGATATCGAAAGGTCGTAATGCCGGCTCTCAGAGGGCCGAATTTATCATTGGGAGGTATATGCGGCAATGGAAACCGAATTCATCTGCTACAACAGGAAGGGACTTGAGGCCATTCTGCCGCACCGGGGGGCGGCGCTCAGGAAGATCGACGGCGCTTTGTATAATTCCATCGCGCCCCGCACGATGGTTGGGGTCAAGGAGATCGGCATCGATGATCCGGACCTTGAAGGCCATTTTCCCGGAGCGCCCACCTATCCGGGATATGCCCAGGACGAATTTGCCTGCCTCATTGCCGCGGCACTCATTCCGAACATCGATAAGAACCTGAAGTATGAGCCGCATGTCGTGCAGAAGAACGTGCGGTATAAGAAAAACGTCGTGCCCGGCGACACGCTGACCGCCGAGGTCAGGCTCCTTGGAAGAAAAGGCAGGTTCTATATCTTTTCCGCTGAGATCAAGAACCAGCGCAGCGAGATCGTTGCAGAGTATGAAAAGATCGTCGGTGCGGTTTGAGGATGAACTGAAGTGACGTCATCGGAAAGACTCAGAGACGCACGCGAAAGCATCGCAGAAGGCACGCTGCTGCGCCGGGAGAGCATCGGCAGCAAGCCTGTTCTGGCCAAATATTATCATGCAATGATGAACAGCCTTTTAGCCCTCTTCGGCATCCGCGATATAGGGCGGTTGACGCACGCTGATATCATCGAGCGGTTCGAGCGGGAGCACGTACGAGCGGGAACAGTCGACGGATCGGTGTTCAAGGCTCTCCGAAGGTCCTACGATCTTACCCATGAGTGCGAATGCGATCATATGCCGGTCCCGACGGAAGAGGAGATCGAGGCGGCTCTGCAGGCCGCCGAGGGCCTTGTTCGCGCTGCTGAACAATTGCTGAGAACGGAGGTGAAGGTCAATGAAGGAGGCCCGGTTTAATGTTGCAAAACATCTCTGCGCGGAGTGTTCAATGGCTCTGAGGCGGTTCATCGGCGGCATGGACGGCGTGGAGTCCATCGACGCGGAGCAGGGAAAGATCACCGTCAAGTTCAATGAGGCGGAGATCGACGAGAAAAAGCTCTCGACGATCACGCGGGACAGCATCGAGAAGCTCGGGTACAGGCTGGAAGAATAGGGCACGGTACTCAGCGTCAGGTCGCTGAGTACAGCGGATTCGACTGAGCAGTGTGCGGCGAATGAGGGCATGCGGCAGGCCATGGTTTACTCTGCATCGCAATTCTGCTACAATAGCATCGTTAGCGTGGTCATAGAATAGCTCGATCACGCATGGCTCGGGGAGCGGATACTGGTTTCGTTGTGGCCGGACCAGGGAGGCGTAAAACCGTACAGTATGGGCTTCTGGAAGCGAGTAAAGAAAAAATTGCAGCTCGATAAGGATGATGGCCTTGAGGATCAGACGCGCGTGGGCAGGGCCGCGCGCGCCGTGGACAGGCAGCCCATGCTCATCCGAAGACGAGAGAAGATGCAGCAGGAGTTCTGCGTCTTGGGAGCGCGGGTCTACGAGGCCCGCTCAGCGGGAAAACACCTGCTGAAGAACAAGGCGGTTAAAGAATGCATCGCCCGTATCGTGAAGCTTGAGCAGGAGGCCGTGGTGCTTCCCCAGAAGAAGAAGAGGGCGGGAAAGGTCGCTCCCAAACGGGCGAAGAAGGCTGCGAAGAAAAAGGCAGGCAAGGCCGCGCCCCGGCGGGCCAAGAAGGCAGTGAAAAAGCGGAAGAGATAGGGATGTCGAAAGCGTCTGCATCTGGAATTGCGCAAAGCTTGATTGAGTGCTCGTCGTGGATGGCCAGACGACGTTGTCGCTCAGGCGCCTACTGGTGTCGCAGTGAGAGCCGGAATAGACACCGTTTTAAGTCCGAATTTGAACTTGCTTTACGTGGAAAAATGACGTAGCATATTTCCATTATGCGTCTGAACGTGCTTCTCATAGTGTCCCTTCTGGTGATCATAATTTTCGCCCCCATCGTAGACGCGATTGCTTGCGACGACTGTAAGGACATCGTTCCGCTTCGGGATATGCCGCAGTGCCTGACGAATGGGGCGGATCATTCAGGTGGCAGTCTGTTGTCGTCTGATGGCGATCGTTCAGCGCGGCAGGAAACCGGCACCGCGCAAGACCTCTGTCCTGTTTGCGCCAATATCGCCGTTGCCATGGGCAATTCATGCTGCGGCGCTCCGTCCATGATCAGTCAAACGAACCATCTTCCGAAGATGATCGCTTTATCAGGCCCCTCCTATTCCATCACCAAGCCACCTCAGAACTAACCCTCGCAGCTTTATTCAAGCAGCCGCATTGTGCCTCGAGTGACCTTTGTCGCCCGTTGTGCAGATGTGCGTTCGCGCCTTATTTCCAATCAAATGAAACGAAGTGATGTGTATTCATGACGCGAATGATAATTTTTGCGTGCAGTCATTGGTAAAGATGATATGCGTGTATTCACGTTGGCATGCGCTGAAAGGATGTCGAATGTTTCATAAAAATCTATTTTTCCTCGTAACGGGGATGTTCGTAACGGGCGGGCTGGTAACAGCACCATCGCTTATCGCGATGGCAGGGACAAACACGTGGACACTGGAGGCCGTTGTCCAGCGCACGATGGAGATTGCTCCGGAAATCCGCACCGCCGAGGCCGAGATCGCGGCGCGCGCCGGCGAGCTGACCCAGGCCGGCGCCTGGCCGAACCCCACGGTTGACCTGGGTGCAGATGACAGTCTCGGGCAGGAGGATGGCAGCGGCGGGACCGAGCTCACTCAGATAACATTGAGTCAGCCGTTGCCGCTGCGACGCCTCGCGCGGCAGCGTGCTGCAGCGAGGGCAAATCTCGAAAGCGCGAGAGAGAATCGCCGTTACCAGCGCCTGCTGCTTGAGAGCGAGGCGTCGCGCGTTTTCCGCGCGTTACAACATACCGAGGCCAGGGTCGCGCTCGCTCGCAGTCGTCTCGATCTGGCCGAGGGCTTCGGACGCCCCGAGCCGGGTGGAAAAGCGCGCGATCCGCTGGTGCGTTATCTCACGCCGCTCGAACGCATCCGGCTTGCTGTGTTGCGCGAGGAGGCGAGGCAAGCGGTGATGGTGGCGGAGAAAGACTACCAGAAGGCGCTTGCGGAGTTTCGATCACTGCTGGCGCTGTCCGCGGACACTGCTGTCCAGACGGCTCCGCTCGATCTTGCTGCGCCACCGCCTGAGCTGGCCGGGCACGAACAAAATCTCGAAGCGCACCCGTTGCTGGCCTCTGCCCGCAGGGAAGTCGAAGCGGCGCGCGCCGGCGTCGCGGTAGCCGAGTCGCAGCGCTTCGCCGATCCCGAGCTCAATCTATTTCGCGAGCGCGATTATCTCAATGGAGAGCGGCGCGACGTCACCGGTGTCGGCATCAGCTTCCAGATTCCGCTCTGGAACCAGAACCGCGGCCCCGTGGCCAAGGCCAGGGCCGAGGCGCTGCGGGCACGGGCGCAGGTCGAGCTTCGGCAGCGCGACATGCTCACGAGCCTGCGCCAGAGTTATGCCGAGCTCGCGCGCGTGATCGAGCAGGCGCGGCGGACACGCGACAATTTGCTCGAACCGGCTCGACAGGTGTTCGATCTCACGCGCCGCGGTTTCACCTCCGGAGAATTGAACCTCCTCGCGCTCGTGGACGCCAACAACACCCATTTCGAAGCACAGTCGCGCTACCTTGATCTGCTCAAGGAGGCGCACCTTGCCGGCGCGGAGCTGCGCCTCGCCGCCGGGATATCGCTGCTGGAAGAAAGAGAGGTACAGCCATGATCTCCGCACTTATTCGCTTCTCGCTCATCCAGCGGCTGATGCTGCTGCTCGCCGCCGCGGCGCTCACGGCCGGGGGGGTGTGGGCGTTCAGCGCGCTTCCCATCGACGCTTTCCCGGACATCTCGCCGCCGCAGGTGCAGGTGATCGTCAAGGCCCCGGGGCTCGCGCCCACCGAGGTCGAATCGCGCATCACCTTCCCGATCGAGATGGAAATGCAGGGCATCCCGAACCAGAAGATCCTGCGCTCGACTACCAAGTACGCGCTGTCCAACATCGTCATCGATTTCGAGGACGGCACCGACATCTACTGGGCGCGTCAGCAGGTTACCGAGCGCCTGACCCAGGCTCGCGAGGCACTGCCCGCCGGCGCCGAGGTCGTGCTCTCGCCCATCTCCACCCCCCTGAGCGACATCTTCATGTACCGCGTGAAGGGTGAGGGCTACTCCAACAGTGAGTTGCGCACGCTCCAGGACTGGACAATACGCCTGCGGCTGCGCACCGTGGATGGTGTCGCTGATGTCAACTCGATGGGCGGTTTTGTGCGCTCCTTCGAGGTGCAGCCCGACCCCCGCCGGATGGCGTCGCAGGGACTTTCAAGCGACGATCTCGAGCACGCCATCGAGCGAAACAATCGCAACGCCGGCGGCGACCGCATCAACCGCAAGGACAGCATGCTGCTGGTGCGCACGCTGGGCCAGTTGCGCGATGCTGACGACATCCGCCGCATCACGGTGGTGACGCGCAGCGGCGTGCCCGTGCGCGTCAGCGACGTGGCCGGCGTGCGCGAGGGAGCACTGGTGCGCTACGGCGGGGTGACCGCCGACGGCCAGGGCGACGTCGTGACCGGTCTGGTGCTGCTGCGTGTCGGCGCGAACAGTCGCACGGTGGTCGAAGCCGTCAAACAGGAGCTCGCCCGCCTCGCACCCACCCTTCCGAAGGGTGTCATCGTAGAACCGTACTATGATCGCGGTGATCTCATTAACGCCGCGGTGCTCACGGTGGAAATGGCTCTTGGCGAGGCGGTGGTGCTGGTGGTGCTGGTGCTGATCGTGCTGCTCGGCAACCTGCGCGCGGCGCTCACCGTGGCGCTGATCCTTCCGCTGTCGGTGCTGTTTACCTTCATCATGATGAAGCTCTTCGGTGTCACCGCTAACCTTATGTCACTCGGAGGGCTCGCCATCGCCATCGGCATCCTGGTTGATGCGGCGGTCGTGGTGGTCGAGAACATTCACACCCAGCTTGCGCATGCGCCGAAGGGAGTGAGCCGGCTGCATCTTGTGTATCGCGCCGTGACCGAGGTCGCGACCCCGGTGCTGTCCGGCATTCTCATCATTGCCATCGTGTTCCTGCCGCTGTTTTCGCTGACCGGCCTCGAAGGGCGGATGTTCACGCCGCTCGCGCTCACCATCATGTTCGCGCTTCTGGGCTCGCTCCTGCTGTCGTTTACGGTGATACCGGTGCTGGCGAGCTTTCTGATGCGCGGAGGAGCGCACGGTGAAGATCGCGTGCTCGCGGCCATCAAGCGTATGTACCTGCCGGCGATGCGCTGGGCACTGGCCCATCGCACAACGGCGGTCGGCGGCGCGCTGGTAGCGCTCGTCCTCGCCGCAGCCTTGTTCCCCTTCATCGGCAGGGAGTTTATGCCGGTGATGGATGAAGGCCATACGTTGGTCAACCTGGAAAAGGCCTCGGATATCTCGCTCGAAGCCTCGCTCGCCATGGACGCGCCGATCCAGAAGGCAGTTCTGGAGATCCCCGAGGTCACGGGTATGCTTTGCCGCAGCGGATCCGACGAGCTGCGCCTCGACCCGATGGGCTTTTACCAGTCAGACTGTTTTTTGCAGACCAGGCCGCGCGAGGAGTGGGGCTATGGACTGGAGACAATGCACGAAAAACTGCGCTCGAAACTCGAAGGCTTCAAAGATCAAGGCGTTGAACACGGTTTCAGTCAACCAATCGACATGCGTGTCTCGGAAATGCTTTCCGGTGTGCGCGCCGACGTGGCCATCAAACTCTTCGGCGATGATTTTGAGGTGCTGGAAGAGAAAGCCGGGCAAATCGAGGAGATCGTCAAACGCACACCGGGAGCAAACGACGTGTTCCGTGCGCGCCTCTCCGGCCAGGGCTACCTCACGGTGGACATCAAATCAGAGCTGCTCGCACGCTATGGACTCAACAACGAAGACGTGAACGACGTCGTGGAAACCTCGGTCGGCGGCAAGGTTGTCACTGAGGTGATCGAAGGCAACCGTCGCTTCGGCGTTTTGCTGCGCTTTCCCGAGCCCGCGCGCACCTCACCCGCGGACATCGAGCAGCTGCTCATCAAGACCACGGGCGGCGCGATGGTTCCGCTCGGCATGGTTGCGAGGGTAACCGAGGTGGACGGCCCGGTGCTGATCCAGCGCGAGTCGGCCCGGCGCTACGTGGTGACGCGCACCAACGTCGAGGGGCGCGACGTGGTGAGCTTCGTCGAAGACCTCAAGGCGGCGATCGAACGTGAGGTGAAGCTGCCGCAGGGATACTACATCGATTACGGCGGTCAGTTCGAGAACCAGCAGCGCGCGGCGGCGCGCCTGGCGCTGGTGGTGCCGGTTTCCATCGCGCTTATATTCTTCATGCTGTTCCTGACCTTTCGTTCGGTACGCCAGGCGGGGCTTGTCATACTTAATATACCATTCGCCCTGATCGGCGGCGTTGTCGGCCTGTTCGTCTCCGGGCTTTACCTGTCGGTGCCGGCCTCGGTCGGCTTCATCACGTTGTTCGGCGTAGCCGTGCTGAACGGTGTGGTCATGGTGGCGTATTTCAACCAGTTGCGAGAGGCCGGGCGCACGGTGCTGCAAGCGGTTCAGGAAGGCGCCGAGCGGCGGTTGCGACCGGTGCTCATGACAGCCTTGATCGCGAGTCTTGGGCTCGTGCCGATGCTGCTGGCGACCGGCCCCGGTTCCGAGCTGCAGCGGCCGCTCGCCGTGGTCGTGATCAGCGGCCTCATCACTTCGACGCTGCTCACGCTCATTTTGTTACCCACGCTCTACGCCTGGCTCGAGGGGCGGGCCGAACGGCGCATCAAGGGCTCGAAAGGAGAAACGCCATGAAAAACCTCACACTGATAGTGCATGCCGACAGCCGGCAGAGCCTGGCAGACCTTCTTCGCAGTCAGCCGATGGTCACGGGTTTTACCTTCACTCACGTTGAGGGCCACGGCGCCCAGGACGAATTCGATCCGGCGCTTTCAGCGCGCGACCGCGTGGTCGGCTATACGCCGCGCATGCGCGTGGACATACTGCTCAATGACGAGGAGGTGGACGAGGTCCTGCAGGTGTTGAGGGCCGACGGCTGCGGTCTGGCGGGGTGCGGTATTTTCTGGATCACGCCGCTGGAACAGCATGGGCGGTTATAATCGTGGCATGCCTCCTCGTTCGGCGCATTGCGCTCGGCATGCTGCTGTCGCTGCACCGAAACGCGAGAGAAAAACGGATTCGTAAATAGACGGCACTTGACTAAAACAGGAGGTTTGCATGTGGAACAAAATTGCCATACGTGTGGCAGTGTTGGTGTTGGGACCGTCACTGGTCGGATGCGGCGCAACGGCACAGATGATCGTGGAAAAGTCTCAGAGCGAACGGACGGATATCTTTCAGGAAATATCGAGAGATGAGGCGATTCCGGCAGGTTATGCGGGCCTGGCAATAAAGGCGAGCCTCAAGACGCATGTCGCAGGATATTATGTCGGCGAGTCAGAAAAAAGTCTGCATGGAAAGCCGGGTTATCCTTTTGTGATCAACATCGATGGCCAGGCTGCAGTCTGGGAGGTAGACGGTCAGAAGGCCGTCAAACCTGCCTATGATGAGCAAGGCAAAACGAGCAGGGACCCGGAAGCCAGAGCGGGAATTATGTATATTCTGGAAAAGAAACTTCGGCTTCGTCCCGGTGAGCACAAAGTCTTTTTTGGATTGCCGGAGGACGATTATTACGCAGAAACGGAAATCACTCTTCGCGAGGGGGAGGAAGCCGCATTGGAATTTAAGCCAACATATTGCTACAAGACCTGTCCGACCAGAATTCCGACATTTCTTAGGGGTATATGCGACTATGAGAGCTATTTACATGGAGTGAAGCTCAACTAGAGCGTGTAGAGTGTCCGTATCAGCGTTTCATGGATGATAGCGTACTAAAGGCAGTTCCTGAATGTTTCGGAACGGCCTTTAACTATTCCAGAATTATATGCTCAAGTAAAAAACGATCGTTCCGTTTTATTGACTCAGCCCGCAATTCATGATACAGTAATAACTATCACGCCGTTATTTCGCATCGAATCAGATCTTCTACGACCTTTTTTCGTGCAGCAGGAACGCTCAGGTTCCGCTGTTCAGCGCATTAAACAACAAATCTGTTCATTCATCATCACAAGGAGGGCACTATCATGAATCTCTGGGACAAGGTGAAAAAGGACGTGCAGAAGGGGCTTAAGGAAGGCATGGAGTACGTCAAGACGGGCGCCGGCGTGGTGCAGAAGAAGGCTGGCGAGCTCAGCGACGAAGGCAGGAGGCGGTTGAAGGCGCTGGAGCTCAAGGCGAGGGTCTACCGGGAGATGGCTGATCTGGGCGGCAAGGTCTATCATTTGAGCGGCTCAAAGGAGAACCCCTTGCAGAACGCAGGCGTCAAGGACGTTATCGGCAAGGTGAGCAAGATGGAGGCCCAGATCGCGCGCCTCGAAGGAGCGACTGGAAAGAAGGCTGCCAAGAAGAAGGCGAAGAAAAAGGCGAAAAAGCCTTAAGGACAGGGTCCGGCTTATTTCAAGGAGGCAGCCATGCCTACGCTTATTGTTTTGCTGGTGATCATTTCGCTGGTGACGATCTTTTCGGTCCAGAACGCGGCGCCGGTGACGATCTCGCTCTTTTTCTGGAGCTTCCAGGGGTCATTGGCGGTCGTCATTTTTCTTTCGACCGTGGTGGGGATCATTATCGGCGTCATCATCATGTCCATGATGCACATGAGGTCCGTGAGGAAGAAGAAAGAGAAGGAGAGCCAGGCGATCCAGGATCTGTAGCAGCGATATCCGAATCTTAGTAAGGAATCAAATTCTTCTCTACATGGCGAGAATATTTGCCGCAAAAAAGCGCAAGAGACGCAAATAGTTCACGGGCTTCCTTGTGTATTTTGAGCCTCTTTCTCCGTCCCGCAGCTAAAGCAATCTGACACGCCCGCCCCGGATCAAACAAACATAGGAAGCGGGTCCCGCACCTTTGCCAAAAGCAGTGGACGCGGGACTCTCGAAACGGAGCCGGGGGAGCGGGGGCGGCTAATCGATTTTGATTTTCTTTTTGCCTTTGAGTCTTTGTGGCAAGTTTTGGTTCCGGCCTCGTCCCGCTTGCGGGGCTTGTTCAGGTTAAGGAGAGAATGGTGAACATGTTCAACGGAGTGGCCATACCGGTGGTAGCCGGGCTGGTGTCGGCGGCTGCGTTGATGGTGGTACGGAGCATCGCGATCCGGCTGCTGCGCCGGTGGGCGAAGCGCACGGAGACGCGGCTCGACGACATCATCATCAGTTCCTTCAAGACACCGTCGTTCTTCTGGTGCCTTGCCATCGGCATCTACGTTGGCGTTGCCGTGTCGGACCTTCCGCAGAAGTACGTCCACTATTTCAGCACGGCCATCCACGTCATTGTCATCCTGTCCATTGCCATCGCCGCGGCGAACCTTTCGGGCAGGATATTTACCCACTACCTCCAGAAAGCGAACCTGCCGTTCAAGAGCACGGGCCTTGCCTACGGGATCATGACGGCTGCCATCTACATCATCGGCTTCCTGATCATCCTGACCTTGCTGGGCATTTCTATCACCCCCCTCATCACCGCCCTGGGCGTCGGCGGCCTTGCCGTTGCCCTGGCCCTCCAGGACACGCTGGCGAACCTCTTCGCCGGCATTCACATTCTGGTCGAAAAGTCCGTCCGCGTGGGAGATTTCATCAAGCTCGAGACCGGCCAGGAGGGATACGTTCAGGACATCACCTGGAGGACCACGCGGGTGAGGATGCTGCCGAACAACATGGTCATCATTCCGAACAACAAACTGTCTCAAAGCATCGTGACCAACTACTATCTTCCGGAGCAGAGAATGTCCCTGCTCATCCCCATCAGCGTGAGCTATGCCTCGGACCCCGAGCACGTGGAGCGGGTCCTGCTCGAGGAAGCGCAAAGGGGGGCGGGGGATATTCCCGGGCTTCTGGGCGATCCGGCGCCCTTCGTGCGGTTCATCCCCGGATACGGCGAAAGTTCACTGGACTTCACGCTCATCTGCCAGGTGAAGGAATTCGTGGACCAGTATCTCGCCCAGCATGAGCTTCGGAAGCGGATCTTCAAGCGGTTCAAGCAGGAAGGAATCGAGATACCCTTCCCGCACCGCACTGTCTATCTCCGGGAAGAGAAGGACTGGAAGAAATGACCGCCTTCGAGTTCCGGCAAAGCTCAGTCCTGATTAAATCCACGGGCCGGAAGGCCGGGGGCCTGCGCGAGCTGCGCGAGGGCATCGCCTCGGTCAGCGACGAAAGCATCTTCTATCACACCTATGCATCCTGATCCTGGCGGGCAGTCCGGCCGCGGACGATCCTGAGGGCGAGGCGGTCCTGAACGAAGTGAAGGAATGCGCGGCTGATGATCCGGACATCCGCTTTGACAATCACGATCTGCTATGCTTTTCTATATTCTTAGTCCCTCATCAATCCTTTTGTCTGGAAGGCTGCCATGGAGCATCAGGAATATCTGGTCAATGAACTTGCGAAACTCTGCGGCATCGTTCCCGACTACTGGGACATCTTCGGCAAGAAGCACACGGCCACGCAGGAGATGAAGCGCGCCACGCTGCGGGCCATGCGGATCGACGTGGACTCGACAGAGGCCCTGGAGCGGGAGATCCGGATGCGCGGCACCAGGCCCTGGACAACGGTGCTCGAGCCTGTGATGGTGTTCTCTGCTGAAAAGCAGCCTGTCGAGGTCCCTCTGCACCTCCCCGTGCCGGAAGGGGCCGAGGACGGACTTTCCATCACCTGGTCGCTCAAGGACGAGCAGTGCCGCGTGAGCAAGCATTCCCTCACCGAAAAGGCAATTACCACAGCAGGCACGAACTGGATCGACGGTACGCGATACATCAGGATCATGTTGAAAGATGAGGCTGACCGCGAGCCGGGTTATTACGACCTATACGTGGAATGCAACCATCGGGACGGGATCTTTGCCGGCGGCTCGAAGAGCCTGAGCATCACATCGCGTGTTGCTATCGCGCCTGACGCGTGCTATCTTCCCGAAAAATTGAAGAGCGGCAAGGCCTGGGGGCTGGCCGTGAATCTCTACGCTGTCCGGTCAGAACGGAATTGGGGCATCGGCGACTTTACGGACCTGGCCCGGATCGTCGAATGGGTCCACGGCCTCGGCGGGGGGTTCGTTGGCATCAATCCGCTCCATGCCATCCCCAATACCTATCCCTACGGCATCAGTCCCTATTCTCCCATCAGCCGGATGTACAAGAACTTCATCTATCTTGATATGGAAGCAGTGCCCGATGTGGCGGAGTCGGAAGCGGCCGGGGATATCCTGCGTTCAGAGGCATTTCAGAAGGACCTTGGCGAGGTGCGGAGTGCCGATCTCATAGACTACCCCCGCATAGCGAAGATGAAGGAACGGATCCTGGCCCCGGCCTTTGTGAGTTTTCTCAAAAAGCATCACGGCAAAGGAACGTCACGGGACGAGGCTTTCCGGAAGTATTGTGAAGAGGAGGGCAGGGCGCTCGACGCCTTCGCACTCTATTCAGCGCTTTGGAAGCACCTCCACGAGACCCGCGGCACCCACGGGTGGCCGCAGTGGCCCCAGGAATATAAGGACCATGAAGGGGAAGCCGTTCGGGCATTCGGGAAGGATCACAACAGGGAAAGGCTGTACCACGCCTACGTGCAGTGGCTCATCCACGAGCAGCTCGGAGGGGCATCGGCCCTGTCGGTGAAGCTCGGCATGCCACTGGGCCTGTACCACGACCTCGCCATCGGCGCCATCGGCGGCGGCAGCGACGCTTGGATCTACCAGAGCGTGATGGGGCTTGCCGATGTAGGAGCGCCTCCCGACGACTTCAGCCCTGCAGGCCAGAACTGGGGATTCCCGCCCATGACGCCGGAACAGCTCAAGGAGACAGGCTATGAGCCGGTGATCAGGACCATGCGAGAGAGCATGAAGTACGGCGGCGCGCTCAGGATCGACCACGCACTGGGTCTCTTCCGGCTCTACTGGATACCGCGGGGGAAAGAACCGAGGGAAGGCGTCTATGTGGAGTACCCGCACGAGGACCTGCTCAGGATCATTGCGCTTGAGAGCGTGCGCAACAAGGTGGTGGTGATCGGCGAGGACCTCGGTACGATCGGGGACAACGTGCGGGAGGCACTGAAGCAGTTCAACATGCTCTCGTATCGGCTCTTTTACTTCGAGCGGAATTATCCTGATCCGTCTTTCCGTATGCCCGAGAAGTACCCGGAGCCCGCGCTCTGCGCCGTGACGACCCACGACCTGCCGACCCTTACGGGATACTGGCAGGGAAGGGACATCGCGGTCCGGAAGGAGCAGGGGATGTATCCCGACGATGAGTCCTGGAAAGGGCAGCTGCAGGAGCGGGAGCGGGACAAGAAGCTCCTCCTCGAACTGCTGCGTTCTCAGGGGCTGCTCCCTGCCGGATCTCCGGAAGGACCGGGCGAGATGCCGGGAATGACTTCGGATCTCATGATCGCGATCTACCGGTTCCTTGACAGCACGCCCAGCCGCCTCATGCTTGTGAGCCTCGACGACGTGATCGGCACCCTGGATCAGCAGAATCTTCCCGGCACCGTTGACTCCCATCCCAACTGGCAACAGAGGACGCCGCTCACGCTGGAAGCGATGGTCAGGGACCGCCGTTTCCTCGACCTTGCCGCGAGACTCACGCGCTCTACCCGGCTGTAGCCTTTTCTTCTTTTTCCTTCTTCCGGAAGGGGATGAGTCCGTAGACCAGCCCCATTGTAGGCATGTTCGAAATGATCTTGAAGAAAAGGCGGGGATAGCCGATGGGCTCCACGGTCCGGACCTCGTGCAGCAGGGGAATAAAGATGACCGTGGCCGCTCCGCGGAGTATGCCGCTGACCAGGAAGGCCATGAAATAGGGCGACAGGAACAGGACGTGGGCGCGGACGATAGCGCTGCCCAGCAGCGCACCGATGAGCAGGGCCATGCCGTTGATCACGTTGTAATAGGCCACGCAGGTGGCCCGCTTCCGGACCGACGTGGAGTCGAAGATGAAATTAAAAGCCGCGATCTCGAAGCCTCCCCAGATGAACCCCGAGTAGACCTGTATGGCGATGAGGTAGGCGAGATCATGGGAAAAGAGCCACAGGACCGGGACAACGGGCATCAGGAACCCTGCGAGGCTCAGCACGCGGCGCGTGCCGAAACGGTCCACGGCCATGCCCCAGACGGGCATGGAGAGGAACTTCACGATGATGGCCGCGGCATGGATGACCGCGAAGGTGAGATAGCTGAACTGCAGGTCCTTCAACAGGTAAGGCGTGAAGAAGGGTGCGGCCACGAAGACCGAGAGGTTCATGAGCCCCAGGTACAGCACGAAGCGTCCGTAGTTCCGGTGTGCGGCCTCTCGCAGGAACTGTATAAAGGTGAATTCCTCGTCCGCGGGAACGGCATAGGAAGGCTCGTATTTCCGCGATAGATAGAAGGCCGATGCCATGCGGGAGGCGAAGGCGAGGCCGAAAATCACGGCGAATCCCAGGTATTGCACACGGTCCTCGCGGCCGAATGCCTGGAGGATATACCCTGCCGCGAGGAAGGACAGGAAGGTGCTCATGCCCGTGATCTTGCTCCTCCTGCCGAAGTACTGGCCGCGGCGGTGCTCGTTCACCAGGTCCCCCATCCAGCTGTTCCATGCCGGGCTCAGGACCGTGCCGAAGGCCCAGTAGAGGCAGGTGAAGAGTATAAGATGCCAGACCCGGAAGGCGCCGAAAAAGAAGACGAAGGCCACGGGAATGTACATGGCACCCTGCAGGAGGGCCGCCGTTACCACAAGCCGCTTCCGCGAGCCGAGCAGCCGGATAAGGGCGGTGGAAAAGAACTGGATGAGGGAGCCCAGTGCCTGGGGCAGGGCGCTCAGCACCGCAACCTGGAAGGCGTTCGCTTTCAGCAGGAGCGCGTAGGGCACGAAGAAGGACTCGCCGAAGCCGATCATGGAAGCGGAAAAGGCGCCGTCGATCACCGAATAGCGCAGGCTCTTCCGGGTCCGTTCGTCAGTTCTACGGTCAGGATGGTCCTGCAAGGGTGTTGACGGCGGCAGATCAGGCTGCATTGCGCGAGGTCCTCCGGTCTTTTCTTATGATAATAGCAAAAAGAACGAGGCGATGCCTGACTGGAGAGGAAGGTAAACCGTATTTTCGCCTTGCCGGGCAGCTCAGATTATCTTATATATTGATCTTATCAAGGATCACGGTGAGCGAAGCGGTATACTCATTGAGGACGCGTGAGGAAAGGGGCAGCATGGCAAAGAAAGCGCATATCGCGGCATTGGCAATCATGCTCACATACCTGTGGTGTGCCGTTCCGGGCGAAGCGCCGGCCGCTGAACCGGCGCAGGAACCGCCGGCGACCAGGCAGCGCGATGACGGAATGATGCTTATCGGAGGGGCCGTGATCGGACAGATCAGTGCTTTTGAACCGGTCTACTTCGCTTATGGCTGGAGAGGCCAGGAGAACGCGAAGTTCCAGGTGAGCTTCAAGTACCAGTTCAGCCGGGGATTCTTCCTGGGTTATACCCAGACATCGGTATGGGACCTCGGGACCGAGTCGGAGCCCTTCCATGACAGCAGCTACCGGCCCAGCATTTTCTACGTCATGCGGCGGGACCGGCAGACCGCCTGGCAGGCGGGATATGAGCATGAGTCCAACGGAAAAGCGGGGACCGAATCGCGCAGCATCGACATACTGTTCCTCAGGCCCATGATGGACCTGGGATCGTCGGGCCGGTATCGCCTCATCCTTGCCCCAAAGGTCTGGGCCTACGCTGACAAGAGTGAGAACCCCGACATTCAGAGGTACCGGGGCTACGCGGACCTTTTCGTGCTCTATGAAATGCAGGAAGGGTTCGGCATTTTCGACGGTCTCCAGCTCTCGGCCAGCGCCCGCAGGGGAATGGACAAGCACTATGGCAGCGTCCAGGTCGATCTTTCCTATCCCCTGGGCAAGGTAGTCTACGCATATGTCCAGTACTTCAGCGGATGGGGCGAGACGATACTGGACTACAACCGGAGGCTGCCGTTCCAGGTGCGGGTCAGCGTGATGCTTGCGCGGTGGTAGGCTAGTCGGCTGGGTGGTGCACCCTGGTGGCAGGTCGCTAAAAAAGAGGACGGACATTCAGTCCGCCCCGTGTATTTTTTCTTTATCCGACTTCATTCCTTTGTCAAGCAGCCTTCTGCTTGCGGTAGAGCATGTCAAAGACCTCGGCGAACTCCTCAAGGGACGTCGGCGTTGTGCTCTCCGGAGTTCTGACCAGTCCCGTCTTCACGCGCCCTTCGTTGAAGGCCCTGGTCATCTCAATATAGAGCCTGCTCATATCAGGTGACAGGCCGGCTGTTGTGAGCCCCTTCTCCGCTCCGTCATAAGGGAACTGAGCATAGGCAAGGTCTGGCTTCCCGATCCTGCTGCCGAGAATAGTGATCGCTTCGTTGTGGGTCAGCTCTCGCTGGCCAAGAAGGTAACGCACGGACGAACCCTTGAAGTCGCGCTTTACCAGCAGACTTGCCGCCACCTGCGCAATGTCCTTCGTGGCGATCATGGGAAAGGCAATATCGCCTTTTGCAGCGCTTCCCGCGATGCCCTTTGTCCTGATGAGGTCAATGTTCATCAGCAGGTTCTCCATGAAGAATGCTGCCCGCAGATGGACAATGTTCAGACCCGCGATCTTGTTCAGCCGCTCCTCCTGGCGATGGAGACCCACGATGGGCCCCGTGCCCTCAGGGAGATCAGCCCCGATGCTGGACAGGTTGACCACGTATTTTACCTTCCCGTCCTTGACCGCCTTCGCGATGCTCTTCGACATGGTGTCTGCGTAGGCCAGAAAGTCCTTTGCGGTCAGGTTCGGCGGGACCAGGGTGAAGGCCGCGTCCGCGCCCTTGAAGGCCTTGGTCAGGAATGCCGGATCGGCCGCATCGCCGGCAAATGCCTCGGCCCCCCGCTTGACCAGGGGCCGCAATCGGTCTACAGATCGTGCGATGACCCGGATCTTTTCTCCCTTTGTTAGCAGAATATCTGCTATGGTGCTTCCAATGTGTCCTGTCGCTCCTAATATAGCATACATATGTACCACCCCCTCTGCAAAGCCCTTTAATAAGGACTTAATTCATCCTATATATTCAGTTTATCATCCAAGGCAGGGGGTGTCAAGGGGAGAGGGCGGGTGAGATGCGTGTAGAAGAGACCAGTTCGGAGTGCGAAATCTGAGACGCGAAGACGGGGTGACAGAACGAGTGAGGGCGGAATGCAGAGTAGGGACGAGAAGTTGGGAAGTTGGGAAGTTGGGAGGATGGGCGAAGGATGGTCAGCTCACGCGCCGTTCAGCGGTCTTTTCCACTATGAAGGCATCGAGGGCCGCTTTTTCTTCAGGCCGCAGGTCCAGGAACCTGATGCCGTAGCGGTTCGTCTTATCATCGTATCCGGCAGGCTGGTTCTTCTCCCGAACGACCTCGCAGGCTGATCTAATCTGCTGTCTCCCGGGGAGGTAGAAGGAGCAGGAAACCCGTGTGCCGATCTCGAGGGGCTGTTCCGTCTCGATCAGGAGCCCCGGGGGCCGGTGGCGTCGATCGTAACGCTCAACAGAACACGATATGCGGTCCTTGCAGAGATACTGAGAAGCTGGCGTACGGCCTGGGTAAAGCGGTCAACGGGCACAGGCTTGATCATGACAGCGTTGGCCCGGCATCCGGCGCCAAAGTCAAGGGCGGTTGCCTCATCCTGGCACAGGATGATGACCGAAACTTTCGATAGGTTGTGATCGTCCCGGACGAAGGAGCAGAATTTTCGCGTGTCCAGATTGTCCTGCTGAAGATGGACCGCGATCAGATGACGAGGGATCATCTCTGCGGCATTTACGGCAGACCGGACCGTCCCGATGTCCGCATTTCTTTCCAGGCAACACGGGAATTCTGCGGGGCATCATCTGGCGAGGCCCTGCAGCTGCCGGGCGAGCTTGAGATCCTGACCGCTTCAGAGGCATACTAGAAGCGATCAGCATTCTTCTATTGAAGGCGGAGGGTAAGGCAGATGGCGGAATGCGCCGTTGGGGACACAGGGGTCAGGGACGACAGGAAAAGCAGATTCGTGCTGGTGGTGGACAGTAACCCTGCGGAGCGCAATTACACCAGCATCATCCTGCAGCGGTTCGAATACAGCGTCTGTACCGCGGCAACAGTGGAGGAGGCGCTCGAATCCATGGCAGTTGCTGTTCCGGCCCTAGTCATTTCCGACGCAGCCCTGCAGGAGAAGAGCGGCCTTGATCTACTGGGCACGATGCGGCAGCGGGAGGGCCTGAAGGACATTCCCCTGATCTTCCTTTCCTCTTTTACCGATCCCGGCATGGAGGAGCAGTGCCACTTCGCCGGGTGCGCCGATTATCTCCGGAAACCCGTAACAGCCCAGGAACTCTACCGGGCAGTGCAGCTGGTGCTGGAGCCGGTGCCGCGCAAAAGCATCCGGATCGCTGCGTACTTGAAGGCCGATATAGGCGGAACTCCTGCAGGCATTGCCGAATATGCCTCGGTGTTATCCGAGAACGGCATGTTCGTGCGGACTTCAGCGACCCGGCCCGTGGGCACGGTGCTTCCCGTGAGCCTTATGATCAGGGGCAAGACCCTGCAGGTCGAGGCGATGGTGATCTATAGCTACGGTTTTGGAGGTTATCCCTACAAGGAGCCCGGAATGGGCCTGAAGTTTGAGAGCATTTCACCTGCCGACAGGGCGGTCATAGGAGACTTCATCATTGACCAGATCGTTACCGGCCTCGCAGACCCCGGCAAAAAAGAATAGCGAAGGCACGCAGGCATTGTCCGTGCCCGAGGTCTTGTCCTCCACGTGGAATGCAATACAGAACGATACCAGTTGACCTTCACCCGCAGTCGTCCCGCGTCGCGCGGGACGACTGCGGGTCGCGTTGTTACATCATGCCCTGGCGTGACTGCCGCAGGGGCTCCACTATTTCATTCGTTGCCGCACGATTTCATACAAAAAAACAGCTGCTGAAACAGCCACATTCAGAGAGTCGATCGTTTCGGCCATGGGTATGCGGACGCGCTGATCCATAGAGTTCAGGACATCGTCCGGCAGTCCCGAGCCTTCCTGGCCGAGAAGTACGGCGGTCGGTTTTTTGAGGTCAAGCTCAACATGGGTTGTTCCTCCGGCCAGGGACAGCGCTACGGTCTGAAATCCCCTCTCTGTGCACTTCCTGATGAAACCCGGTGTATCATTGATCCGCGCCATCGGCAGACGAAGTATACTGCCCATCGAGGCGCGGACGGTCTTTGCATTGAAGGGGTCCACGGTGTTCGACGTGATGGCGAGGCCCGCAGCGCCAACGGCCTCGCAGGTCCGGATGAGGGTACCCAGATTTCCGGGGTCCTGAAGCTGGTGCGCAATGACGATGATGCCCGACGGATGGTCCAGGAGCCGGCCCTCGTTCTGCTCCCGCATCTTAATGACGGCCATGACGGGCTGGGGTGTCTTGTTTTCCGAGAGGGCATCGAGCAGCTTGTCCGATATCCAGAGGATCTCGCAGGAGTGGTCTTCGGCAAGCTTAAGCAGTGCCTTGCCGTGGCGCCTGACAAGGGACGGCGCAGCGACGACCAGGGAGACGCCGGCGTTGCCGCGCAGAGCCTCCTCGACCATCTTGACGCCCTCGATCAAAAAGGCCTGTTCGTTCTTCCGGTGCTTGGGATCGTGCAGTGAGCGAAGCTGCTTTACCTTGCTGTTCTCTTTGCTTGTTATTGGTTGATGAGGGCTGGACTGCTGCATGGGGGAGTATACCATAACGCGGCCTGAGGGCCGCAATTTAAAATTGTAAATTTCAAAGTACAAATTTGAGGTATGGCTCGAGGCCATGATGTCATACATTCTCGTAATCACGCCTGCTGTGCCCCGCTAATGCGCGGGGCAGGTCTGAGAATAAAGAGCATAGACCGGACACGGACGGACAGGGATTAAAATAGCAGGGGGCGTACCGCTAAAGAAGAAACCGCCGATCATTATTCCCAGAGGCAAGGCAGCCAAGCGAGACGAAAAAATACTTGACAAGAATGGTCAGGTTTGATATTGTGAGAAAAGGAAGTATGTAAGATGAATTTGGTCCTTTTTTATGACGTTTGCGGCGCAGAGAATTCAAGCTCATGAAGCTTTCAACCAAGGGAAAATACGGTGTCCGGGCGGTCTTCGAAGTGGCCAAGCACTTCGGCCAGGGACCGATCACCATTAAAGAGATCGCCGAGCGGCAGGGGATATCGTTCTCCTATCTTGAACAGATATTGAACCGCCTCGGAAGAGCGGGAGTTATAGAAAGCGTGCGGGGACCGGGTGGAGGGTATCTTCTGGGAGGAAAGCCCTCTGACCTGACCGTAGGTGACGTGGTCCGCGCCCTGGAAGGGCCCATTGCCCTGTCACACTGTCTGGAGCCGGGAGACTTGGGCGAGTGCCATCAGGCCGATGACTGCGTGGCCCGTATGGTATGGGCCAGAGTGGGAGCGAAGATCGAAGAGGCGTTGGATAGCATCAGCTTTGACGATCTTCTGCGTCAGTATCAGCCGAAAGAGCTGGTCGCTCTTAAAAGAAAGGCCGCTGCCGGAAAGGGGGCATGTTGATCGTGAGGAAAGTCTATCTTGACCATGCAGCAACGACGCCGACCCACCCGAAAGTGGTGGAGGCGATGCTTCCGTACTTCACGGAGCGGTTCGGCAATCCGTCGAACCTTCACGACGCCGGTCGAGAGGCGAAGAACGCCGTTGAGGAGGCACGGGCAAAGACTGCGGCCCTGATCAACGCAAAGCCCGAAGATATCTATTTCACCTCCAGCGGCACGGAATCGAACAACTTCGCCCTCAAGGGCATCGCCCAGGCTTACAGTCAGAAGGGAACGCATATCATCGTTTCCCAGATCGAACATTTTTCCGTTCTTCATACGGCCAAGTCTCTCGAAAAGGCCGGATTCACGGTCACCTATGTCCCGACGGACCCGCAGGGCCTCGTTGACCCGTCCGATGTGGCTAAGGCCATCACGAAGGACACGATACTCGTATCCATCATGCACGCCAACAACGAGATCGGCACAATAGAGCCCATCGCGGAGATCGCAAAGATAACGAAGAACAGGGGCGTGCTGTTCCATACCGACGCGGTCGCTTCCACGGGCTGGGTTCCGGTGGATGTTAATGCCCTTGGAGTTGATTCGCTGTCGCTCTCGGGGCACCAGTTCTACGGCCCCAAGGGAGCTGCGGCGTTGTACGTGCGCAAGGGTGTGCGGATCAGGCCGCAGATCGAAGGAGGCGTGCAGGAGGACGGTAGGCGAGGCGGAACGGAGAATGTCCCTGCTATCGTCGGACTGGGCGTTGCGGCCGAGATCGCGGCTGCCGAGCTTCCGCGGCGAATGGGCCATGTTGCGGGGCTGCGCGACCGGCTTCAGAAGGGGCTCACGGAGCGAATCGAGCACATGGTAGTGAACGGGCATCCGACCCTACGGCTGCCCCACAATCTGAACGTTTCGATGTGGTATGTGGAAGGCGAGTCCATGCTTTTGTTCCTGAACATGGATGGGGTGTCTGTATCGAGCGGGTCTGCCTGCACGTCGCGGTCGCTCAAGTCTTCCCATGTCCTGACCTGCATTGGGACCGATGCAGCTGTTGCGAACGGAACGCTGCTCATGACGCTTGGCATGGGAAATACGGAAGGAGACATCGACTTTGTGCTGGAGAAGCTGCCGGCCATCGTGCAGCGTCTGCGGGAAATGTCGCCTCTCTATGAAGATATGGTAAAGAAAACATAACGAAGGGGGAAGTCATGGAACAGTACAGTTCAAAAGTAATGGAGCATTTCGCCAGCCCGCACAATGTGGGCGAGATCGCCGACGCCGACGGCGTGGGTACCGTGGGCAATCCCGTCTGCGGCGACGTGATGCGGCTTTATATCAAGGTGGAAAAGGATATCATCACCGACGCCAAGTTCAAGACCTTCGGATGCGGCGCTGCCATTGCAACGAGCAGCATGGTCACGGACCTGGTGAAAGGAAAAACGGTGGGCGAGGCGCTCAAGATATCGAACCAGGCCGTTGCCGAGGCGCTCGGCGGCCTGCCGAAAGTGAAGATGCATTGCTCGGTGCTTGCCGAAGAGGCGCTGAAGTCGGCTCTTGACGATTACTACAAGAAGCGGGGAAAGCCTTCGCCCGTGAAGCTGCCCGAGAGTGTCGGGCATGAGCATGAGATGGAGTAACCGTAGATCCCAAAGCCCACATGACAGATTTTAAATTGGATGAAGGCATATCATGGATTTGAAAGATGTCAAACCCGATGAGGTTCTGGACTGTGTCGCACTTGCCTGTCCTATGCCGATCTACAAGACGGCGAACAAGATCAAGGAAATGCAGTCCGGCCAGGTGCTTGAAGTTCAGGCCGATGACGACGGGATCGAGAAGGATATGCCTGCCTGGTGCAAGGCCACAGGACATGAGTATTTGGGCCTGGTAAAGCAGGACGGCGAATATCGGGCGTACGTTCGTAAAAAGTAGCTCTTTGGATCATCCACTTTCCCCATTGCCGACAACTAATACTGGTCGGCTTTTGTTTTTTTCTCTTCCCCGCATATCCCCTGTGGTATAATTTAGTTCTGTGAAAACGTCGGTCCTCATCATATCAGCGAATGGTACAGACTGCCGCGTCATCTCCGAGGCGGCGATAGCGCAAGACTGCAGGGTCTCAGTGGTAGACACTGCAGCCGACGCGCTTTCGTCCCTGGATCGAGAGTGCCCCGCAGTCGTTTTCTGCGACGCTGCTCTCGCCGGGGGCGGGCGGATGCTGCGTTCCATCTCCGAGTCTGCGGTCCGGACCGGAACCAGTATTCATCTCATCGTGCCTGCGGAGATAAAGCCGGGCATGATCCGCGCCATGCGGCCCTGGGTGCACGATTATCTTTCCACGCCGGTGCTGCGGGAAGCCGCTTCCGCGAGGATCAAGAATATTCTCCATGTCCGAAGGCTCGAGCAGGCCGCGGAGAGTTCCAGTAACGGAATGTTGACCTGGCTCGCGCGGCTCGAGAACCTGACACGGTATTTCGAGCCGCTGTCCTATGATGCGTCCCGATCGCAGGATGATCTGGCGCAGCGCATTATTCGTTCAAGGTCTGGTGACAGGGAGAATCCCGCCTGCTTCATGGTTGCCCGGACCGACGGTGCTGCAGGCCTGGTATGCGATATCTACACCCAGGGGAGTTCCGGAGTCGATCGGATCGGCAGCGAGGTCACGATGCCTGAAGCGGCCATATTTTATCTCATCAAGGCTGAAGAAGGCGCGACCCATGTGAACTATTCCGACCGGGGCGGCAGTCTCGCCGATTTTCAGGCCCAGTTCCCGCCGGAGATTCATCAGACCATCGGTACGATCAGGAATATGACGGCCTGCAGGCACGGGGAAGTGTATTTCGTCGCATTCAACTACGGGCGACCGGTAACCGCACAGGATTCCCTGTTTCTGAAGGGGCTTGCGCTGCCCGGAAGCTTTCTGGCCGTTGTCGCCGGAGACGTGCAGGACATGTCGAAGTCCTTCCTGGTCATGGTAAAGACGCTCGCCATGGCTACCGATTCCGCCGGGGACAATGGGGCCCATGTGCTGCGGATGAATGAATACGCCCGCGCTCTGGCCGAGAGCATGGATCTCCCTGAACGGTTCGTGAAGGCCCTTTCCTACTCGGCGCAGCTGCACGATGTGGGAAAGATCTACATACATCCGGATCTTCTCGAAAAACCGCTCCGGCTCACGCACCATGAGTTCGATCTGGTGAAAAAACACACGCTGCTCGGAGCGAATATTATCGGCGACTCTCCCCTGCTCCGCACAGCGAAGAACATCGCCCTCACCCACCATGAGTGCTGGGACGGCAGCGGCTACCCGGCGGGCCTGACAGGCGACTCCATCCCCCTGGAAGGAGCCATCGTGAAGGTCGCCGATGTATATGACGCGCTGCGGACCATGCATACCTACAAGCCTTCCTATTCGCACAATGACGCCTGCAGGATCATTCTCGAAGGGGGCGGCGACGGCCTGCATGAGATCAGACCGGCGCATTTCCATCCCGCCGCACTCCAGATTTTTGGAAAGATATCCCACCAGTTCGATGCGATCTATCACGCCGCACCGTAGTCGCTCCCCGCAAACAACTGCATGAAACAGAGATCGTCCTATCTGTGCACGCTCACGCTGTTCAGGTGATCGTCCCGGTTGCCCTGCGCCCGAATTCAGGCTTTCCGTTTGACAATGCCGGGGGGATGGTTTATTATCAGCCCATTCAGAGGGGTTTACCATGCAGATGATCGCAGCACTCAAAGAAGGCGACTGGGTAGAAGAGACCTACCTGGTCGTCGCGAAGCAGGTACTGACGGCGAAGAACGGCGTGACCTATCTGTCGCTCAAGCTCGCGGACAAGACGGGCGAGATCGACGGGAAGATGTGGGACAATGCAGAGGACGCGGCAGGTAAATTCGCACGTGAGGACTTCATCCGTATTAAAGGCGTCGTTTCCAACTATCAGGGCGCTCTGCAGGTCAAGATGAAGACGCTCGAGCGGATCGATGACGCGAACGTCGATATTTCCAGTTTTGTTCAGTCCTCTTTGCGCGATCCGGACGACATGGTAGGCGAACTGCGGGCGATAACGTCGGGGATCACAAACAAGCCGCTGCGGAGGCTGATGGAGGCCTTTTTGAACGACGCTCCCTTTATGGAAGGTCTGAAGCGCGCGCCGGCGGCGAAAACGATGCATCATAATTATGTAGGTGGACTGCTGGAGCACGTGCTGGAGCTGATCGCTCTCTGCAGGACCCTTTCCGGCCACTTTCCGGACATAGATGCTGACTTGCTTGCGGTCGGTGCTTTTCTTCATGACATCGGAAAGATACGGGAGATGTCCGTCCGGAAAGCGATCCAGTATACCACGGAAGGCAGGCTCATCGGCCACATCTCTCTGGGCTATGAGATGCTGACGGAAAAGATCAACGGACTTCCGGATTTTCCTCTTGAAACCACAATGCTCCTGAAGCATATCATGCTTTCTCATCACGGTGAATACGAGTTCGGTTCACCCAAGAGGCCCAAGACCCGCGAAGCGCTGATCATCCACTACCTGGACGATCTTTCCGCAAAGTTGAACAACTATCAGATCACCATGGCGAAGGAGAGCGTCGGTGAAGGCGAGTGGTCGGCATTCAACAAAATGCATGACCGCTATCTCTATCGGCAGGCGTCGTCCCCTGCAGTCGCGCCTTCAAATTCCGGCGAACTTCCTGCGACGGGCCTTCATCCCGGCGGTGACGGGAACCAGCCGCGGCGCGACAAAGCGCAGAAGGATGAAAAAAAAGAACAAACCGGCAAGCTGCCGCTGGATATTTGAAAAAGCATCAAAGAACAATTCTCAAATTATAAATTTCCAATTCCGGCCTGTCCCGCTTGCGGGGCTTGTCCGGTGTAAGGGGTATTCATGTTGGGCGTTCTGAAAACATTCACTGAGGGGATGGCGAAAACCAGGAAGACCTTTGCCGATACGGTCGGCTCGCTCATTCTGGGTGACAAGATAGATGAAGCATTCCTTGAAGAGCTCGAAGAGGCTCTGGTTGCCGCTGATGTAGGAATGACAACGGCCGCCGCGGTCCTGACGGACCTTAAGGAGCGGCACAGGCGAAAAGAACTTTCCACTCCCGACGACGTGCGGCTACGGCTGCGGCAGATCCTTCGGGAGATATTGTCCGCCAGCCATAAGCCGTTTGTGGTATCGGCCGTACCCTTCGTGGTGCTCGTGGTTGGTGTGAACGGGACCGGCAAGACCACGACGATTGGAAAGCTCGCAAGCCGTCTCGCAGGCGGGGGGAAGAGCGTGATGCTCGCTGCTGCGGACACCTTCCGGGCAGCAGCTGCCGAGCAGCTTTCGATCTGGGGCGAGCGGTCCGGCATACCGGTCATCAAACACCGCGAGGGGGCCGATCCCGGTGCCGTGGTCTTTGATGCGCTTGCTGCTGCAAAAGCCCGGTCTGTTGACGTTCTGATCGTGGATACGGCCGGCAGACTCCATACCAAATCCAATCTCATGGAAGAGCTGAAGAAGGTGAGGCGCATCCTGGAGCGTGAACTGCCGGGCGCTCCCCATGAGACGTTGCTTGTCGTCGATGGCACCACGGGCCAGAACGCGCTCGTACAGGCAAGAATGTTCCATGAATCGATTGGCGTGACCGGCCTGGTGATCACCAAACTGGATGGATCGCCGAAAGGCGGGATCCTCTTCGCCATCGCCAAGGAACTGGGCCTGCCTGTCAAGCTGGTCGGTATCGGAGAGGGGATCGAGGACCTGCGGGACTTTGATCCCAAGGAATTTGTCGAAGCACTGTTATGAGCATGGAGCATAGCGCATAGAGCATAGCGCATAGAGCATAGAGCAGAGAGCATAGAGCAGAGAGCATAGGGCAGAGAGCATAGGGCAGAGGGCATAGGGCAGAGGGCAGAGGGCATAGGGCAGAGAGATTCATACCCTATGCGCTATGCCCCATGCGATATGCATGCATTACCCATGCCCTCTGCCAATCGTAAACCTATGGAAAGCATCCAGATCCAAATATTCGGCCATACCTACAGCATCAAGGCGATGGAGAACCCCGAGTATGTCCGGGAGCTTGCCGCCTTCCTCGACGGGAAGATGCGCGAGGTGCAGCAAGGCACAGGGACGGCCGATCCGCACCGTGTCGCGATCTTGACGGCCCTGACCATCAGCGATGAGCTGTTCCGCCTGCGTGAACGGTGCGGCACCATTGAGCAGTCCGCCGACCAGGCCGTCGAGCGGATGCTTGCCCTCACCGGCGATGAAGGAGCGCGCTGAGGTGTTGGCGCGACTGACGGCAATGCCAGGCCTTGCCCCTCTTATGTCATTGAAAGTAAAGACTATTTTTGCAGCATCAGTAGAACGGCGTATGATTTTCTCCTTGCCATTTTTTTTTATTTCTGGTATATACTACTCAGGTTAATAATAAAGTCCCCTGCGTTGTGCGTGATAGATATTAACTTGATCCTCGTGAAAAAATTAAAACGGGAGCTGTCCCTGGAGAGGGTGTGCATGCCCAGATTAGACTGGGAAGCCTAAACTTTCCGATATGGCACCCACCTGGCATACGACCAGGTTCAAGCGTATCTGCACGGCAATGGCGGGGGACTTTCAGATTATTTCGGGAAGCGGGGCTTCCCTGGTTCGTTATACAAAGAAACCGAACAGCGCCAGAAGAAGGGAGCGGCAAGTAAGGAAGGCTCCAGCGCTTGTGATAGTGTTACACTACGGAAGAACGGTACGTTGCGGGAAGCACGATGAACAGTTGCTGTTCTGATCCGGGGCGTCCGTCGGGCAAGAAATTTAAAAGCGGCTCAACAGAAGAAATACGATGCAGATCAATCTACATATATCTGGACGCCATCTCCTGGATGCGGGTTTGTTCCGCGCAGAGGAATCGGGTGCTCTCGGTTTGTTCGCCGACTCGGGCGTCATGAGGGGCCAGCATCTGCCACCCCCCTCGTCCATGATCGTATAAACGCTGTTGCCGTTTCTCTATCCGCTTGCTCTGTTCCCGTCCTGTCACCAGCCCTGAAGCGCCTTCCTGAAGTCATCGTTGGGCCCTAAGAAACAAACAGAACATCGTCTGCTCTTTCCGGATGCGGGACCTGCTGAGCCGCCGCTTGCGTGGCGAATGCGCCCCCGGGACCTGTCTGAATTCGCAGGTCAGCAGCATATCCTCGGGCCGGGCAAGCTCCTCCGCAGGGCGCTTGAAGCAGACCGCTTCATGTCGTTGATCCTGTACGGACCGCCCGGTACGGGCAAGACCGCGCTGGCGCATCTCATTGCCGAGCGCAGCAAGGCTCAGTTCCTTGAGATCAACGCGGTGACGTCAGGTGTGGCCGACATCCGCGCAGCGGTGCAGGCAGCGGCTTCCGAGCGAGGGCAGTCCGGCCGTAAGACCATCCTGTTTATCGATGAGATCCACCGATTCAATCGAGCCCAGCAGGATGCATTGCTGCCTGACGTCGAGAAGGGGAACATCATTCTGATCGGCGCCTCGACGCAGAATCCCTTTTTTGCCATCATCCCGGCCCTTTCTTCCCGTTCCCAGATCTTTGAATATCTGCCGCTCGACGACGAAGACGTCCGTGCGCTCGTGCTGCGCGCCCTTGGGGACAAGGACCGGGGGTTCGGGTCGCTGAAGATAGAACTCGCGCCTGAAGCCCTTGCGCACATCGTGGCGGGGTCGGGGGGCGATGTCCGGCGTGCGCTGAACGCGTTTGAGATCGGCGTCCTGTCGACGGCACCGGGCGTCCATGGTGGGATCGTTTTCGATCTCCGGACAGCGGAGGAGTCGATCCAGAAGAAGGCCCTTGTCTATGATGAGGACGAGCATTATGACACGATCTCTGCGTTCATCAAAAGCATGCGCGGAAGCGATCCCGACGCCGCACTGTATTGGCTTGCGAAAATGATTGCAGCAGGAGAGGACCCGCTTTTCATCGCGCGAAGGATCGTTATCGCGGCCAGCGAGGACGTGGGCAATGCAGATCCTCGGGCCCTTACGACCGCCGTTGCGGCATACCAGGCTGTTGAGCGGATCGGCATGCCTGAGGGGCGGATCCCGCTGGCCCAGGCAACAGTGTATGTTGCTGCAGCGCCGAAGAGCAATGCATCTTACGTCGCTATCAACGAGGCTATGAAGGACATTGAAACGGGTCGACTGCTTCCCGTGCCCGGTCATCTCCGTGACGCCCATTACCGGGGCGCGGCACGGCTCGGCAGGGGGGCGGGTTACAAGTATCCTCACGACTACCCGAACCATTTTATCGAACAGGAGTACCTTCCGCAGAAGCGGGAGTATTACCGGCCCACAGAGCAGGGTGAAGAAAAGCGGATCAAGGAACGCCTTGCAGGGCTGAAAAGAAAGAATCCAGGAGGATAAAAGAACATGCTTGAATATATCATACTCATGATCGTAGGACTTGCCGTGGGCCTTGGCACCGGCCTGCTGATCAAAGGGCGGGTCGCTGCCGGCAAGATCCGTGACGCCGAGCAGGAGGCGGGTCGGATGCTTGCGAACGCGAAACGCGAGGCCGACACTAAGCTGAAAGAAGCGCAGCTCGAATCAAAGGACAAGCTCTACCAGGCGCGCTCGGACTTTGACCGGGAGACCCGCGATAAACGCACGGAGCTTCAGAACCAGGAGCGGAAACTCACCCAGAAGGAAGAGAGCCTTGAGAAAAAGTCCGATGCCGTCGAGAAGCGGGAGGCCGAGGCCCAGCGGCGCGAGCGCGAACTTACTGCCCGCGAGAAGATCGCCCAGGAGAAGGAAGAGAAGTATGAAGCGGGCCTGCGCGAGCAGCGCCAGATGCTCGAGAAGATCGCCAGCATGACTGCCGAAGAGGCAAAGCGGCAGTTGATGGTCGCCATGGAGGACGAAGCGAAGTATGAGGCCGCCAAGACGATCAAGCGGATCGAGGATGAAGCGCGCGAAGAGGCGGACAAGAAGTCAAAAAGCATCATAAGCACCGCCATCCAGCGGTATGCCAGCGATTACGTTGCAGAGGCCACCGTGTCCGTGGTGAACCTGCCGAACGACGAGATGAAGGGCAGGATCATCGGCCGCGAAGGTCGAAACATACGCGCTCTTGAAGCTGCCACGGGGATCGACCTGATCATCGACGATACGCCTGAAGCGGTGATCCTGTCGTGCTACGACCCATTGCGCCGGGAGATCGCCAAGCAGACCATCGAGCGGCTGATCCATGACGGCAGGATCCATCCGGCGCGGATCGAGGAGCTCGCCGATAAGGTTAGAAAGGATTTGGACATTTCCATGAAAGATGAGGGCGAGAAGGCCGCCTTCGATCTCGGCATCCATAACCTTCACCCGGAGATCATCAAGCTGATCGGTCGGTTGCGGTATCGGACGAGCTACGGACAGAATGTGTTGATGCATTCCCGTGAGGTCGCCTACTTCGCCGGCATCATGGCCGCGGAACTGGGCGTGGACCAGAAGCTCGCCCGCCGTGCCGGCCTTCTGCATGACCTGGGCAAGGCCATTGACCACGAAGTGGAGGGGACGCATCCCTCCATCGGCGGCGATCTTGCCAAGAAGTACGGCGAGTCACCGAAGATCATCAATTCGATCCTTACCCATCACGGGGACGGCGAAGCGGAATCCGTTGAGGCCGTGCTCGTGGCCGCGGCTGACGCTCTCTCGGCAAGCAGGCCCGGTGTGCGGCGCGAGACCCTTGAGAGCTACCTCAAGCGGCTCGAGAAGCTTGAGGAGGTCGCCAACTCCTTCAAGGGCGTTGAGAAGTCCTATGCCATCCAGGCAGGGCGAGAGATCAGGATCATCGTGAAGCCCGATGATCTTTCCGACGCACTCTCGGCGCAGGTATGCCGCGATGTGGCCAAGAAGATCGAGCAGGAGCTTTCATATCCCGGGCAGATCAAGGTCACGGTGGTGCGTGAGAGCAGGTATGTGGAGTTCGCGAAGTAACGCGCAGAGAGCAGAGAGCGGACAGGTTCATACCCTATGCGCCATGCTCCATGCGAGACGTCAACAACGTGAGTTATTTCACAGGAGTACTGTTTGAAGGTTCTATTTATCGGCGACATCGTAGGCGAGCCCGGGCGGAAGATGGTGAAGGCGCATATCAGCGCCCTGACCGCCCAGTATCGTCCCGACCTGATCATTGCGAACGGCGAGAACGCGGCCGGCGGTTTCGGCATAACGTCCGATATCGCCGAGGAGTTCTTTTCGCTCGGCATCCATGTGCTGACGTCGGGAAACCATGTGTGGGACAAGAAAGAGATCGAGCCCTACCTTACGAAGCACGACAGGCTTATCAGACCGGCAAACTATCCCGACGGCAACCTGGGATTCGGCAGTGTGGTCATATCAACAGCAGCGGGCAAGGCAGCAGTGCTGAACCTGGAAGGGCGGGTCTTCATGTCGAACCTTGAAGACCCCTTTCGCGTCGGCATGAGGGAGATCGAGCGGCTCAAAAAGGAAACGCAGGTTGTGATCATTGATTTTCACGCTGAGGCGACATCGGAAAAGATCGCCCTCGCTTGGTATCTTGACGGCATGGCAAGCGCCGTCATCGGCACCCATACCCATGTTCAGACAGCTGACGAGCGGATCCTGCCGGGCGGTACGGCTTTCCTGACCGACGCAGGCATGACGGGCCCAACGGATTCCGTGATCGGCGTGAAAAAGGAGGAGGCCATTGCGCGCTTCCTGAGCCAGAGCCCGCATAAATTTTCGATCCCCAAGGGCCCCACGCACCTCGATGCTGTAGTTATTGAGGTCGATGCGTCGGATGGGAAGGCGAAGTCGATCGAGCGTATCAAACTGAAATCGCAATTCTAGGAGTGCGGAACGCGGCGTGATGCAATTCCCGCATCCTGAATTCCGCCTTCCGAGACCTCATAATCCTGAAAAGAGTATTTGGGCGCGGATATAATCCGATGCCAGCAGATAAAAATAGAGAAAAAAACTTTTTTGATGTTGAAAAAGAATCACCGTTGGGCTGAAGGCTCTTTCTGCGCTTGAGGGCCTGGTTGTATCTCCGAAAATCTGCGTTTACCCCGTTAGAAGATTTTTATTTCTAACGGGGTGAATCTGCGTCCAACTACCGTTTCCAGGGTAAAACATGCAAACGCACATCCTCACCGTTACGCAACTGACCCACAGGATCAAGGACCTTCTCGAAGGTGCGTTTCCCGACGTATGGGTCGAGGGGGAGATATCGAACCTCCACGTACCCCAGTCTGGCCACACCTATTTTACCCTGAAGGACGAACAGACTCAGGTGCGCGCGGTCTTGTTTCGATCATCGCTGCGCCATCTGAAGTTCACACTGCAGCACGGAATGCAGGTGATCAGCCGCGGCAGGGTGGGCCTCTATGAGCCGCGGGGGGAATATCAGCTCATTCTCGATTACATCGAGCCGAAGGGGATCGGGGCCCTTCAGAAGGCATTTGAGGAGCTGAAGGCAAGACTCTCCAAGGAAGGCCTGTTCGCGCCTGAGCGAAAGAAACCCCTCCCGCTCCTGCCCCGGAAGATCGGCATCATCACCTCGCCCACCGGCGCAGCCATCCGGGACATGCTGCGGGTGATCCGGCGTCGTCATCCCCACATGGCAATACTGCTTTATCCCGTCGCGGTCCAGGGCGCGGCAGCGGCCCCGGGGATCATCGAGGCGATCGAATATTTCAACGTCGAGAAGAACGTGGAAGTCATGATCGTTGGCCGGGGTGGCGGTTCGCTGGAAGATCTCTGGGCCTTCAATGAAGAATCGGTCGCCCGGGCTATCGCGGCATCCCGCATTCCCGTTATCTCCGCAGTGGGACACGAGACGGATTATACGATAGCTGATTTCGTTGCTGATCTTCGGGCGCCAACGCCTTCAGCGGCCGCCGAGATGGTGGTGGAGAGTGAAGAAAGCCTCCGGGAATTCATCGCCGCCCATCAGGCCCGGATGATCCGCGGCATGCGCCAGATGATCGGGCTGATGCGGGCATCGGTCAGAGAGAAGGTCCGGATCATCGGGGACCCTCGCAGAAGGCTGGAACAGGGGGCGCAGCGGGTGGATGAGCTGTTCGGGAGGTTGGCAACGGGACTAGGCCATCATCTGCGCAGGGACCGGGTCCGCCTCGCCTCACTCGCCGCAGGCCTCGATCATCTCAATCCGCTGAGTGTCCTTGCGCGCGGTTACAGCATAACAGTCATGCTTCCCGGACGGGAGATCGTAACGGAGGCGAAGCAGGTGAAGGCAGGGGACCTTTTGGGAACGCGGGTCAGGAGCGGAGAGGTATTGTCCCGGGTAGTGGATGACAACACCGGGGGTGATTCCTAGCTGTTGCCGCCCCGGTCAGGAGAGCATTCGAAGACGATCGGCGAGTTGGGCGATTCATTATACGCGGTTTCGCCCCTCTTGAAGCGCACATAGAGCTCCAGACTCTCGCGCAAAAGGCTGGCGATGCTCTGGCGCGTCGTTGCTTCCAGGTCGATCAGGACACGGACCTGTTCTTCATCGAGGCAGGAGTTCAGGTCGATCTTATTTTCGCCGTTCATGTTGGCACTCTCCTGTATGAAGAATGAACTCACGTAGGCATCCTAACACGCCACCCTGTTCCGGTCAATGCCTTTCTCATGGTTTATCGGGATCGGTCAAGCACTTTGTCGCAGACGGACCGCTGCGCCCGGTCTGCAGGCGTTCATGGTCCCGCCTGCGTGATCCTTCATTGCAATGGGGGCGGGACCGGTTCTCTTCGGATCTCCGGATAGCTGGGCATTTGCCGCGATTTTCCCTTGCCTTTCCGATGTTTTTCGGGCTATAATTTACGCACTCCATCGGTTGCGCTGTGGGAGCGAACGCACATTTGAGTGAGAGGAAGCATGGCGGAAAAGAAGTTCGAGGCTGCCCTCGGCAGGCTCGAGGAAATCGTCAAGGAACTTGAGAAGGGCGACCTCCCCCTGGAGCAGTCGCTCAAGCTGTTTGAAGAGGGGGTAAAGCTATCCCGGCTCTGCACGAAGCGTCTTGACGAGGCGGAGCGCAAGGTCGAGATTCTCGTGAAGGACGGGTCGGGGAATGTGACTGCCCGGCCCTTTGGCGAGGAAGAGGACGAGTAGGCTTTTCGTGCCGGAAGTTTGCCTGTTCCTTTCGGCATGCATCTGCTGCAAACGGCCGGTTACTCGTGAAGTTCCCGGCAGTCCCGCTTTGGCGGGACGGGGAGTGCGAATACTCGAGAACTCATGGACATCAAGGCTTATCTGACAAAAAAGAAGGAGGCTGTTGACCGGTCGCTTGAAAAGCTCATGCCGCCTGCAACGGCCTTTCCCTCGGTAATCCACGAAGCAATGCGGTACAGTCTGTTCGCCGGCGGGAAGCGGGTCCGGCCGGTGCTTGCCATCGCCGCGGCCGAGGCTCTCGGAGCGAAGGCGACGGGCGTAGTGCCGATCGCAGCTTCGCTTGAGCTCATCCATACCTACTCGCTGATCCATGACGATCTGCCGGCAATGGATAACGATGATTTCAGACGCGGTCGGCCTACGTGCCACAAGGTATACGGCGATGCGGTGGCGGTTTTGGCAGGGGACGGTCTATTGACAATGGCCTTCGAGGTGCTGTCAGACCCGAAACTGGAAAAAGCCATTTCCGCCCGGACACTTTTGTCGGTCATCAAGGAACTATCCACGGCTTCCGGCGTGCGCGGCATGGTTGGCGGCCAGGTGGTGGATATGCAGTCCGAAGGCAAGGAGATCGATTTCCCGACGCTGGAATATATCCATATGCACAAGACCGGGGCATTGATCCGCGCCTCTGTTCGAGCGGGCGCGCTCTACGCGCGGGCAACGAAGCAGCAGTACCTGGCGCTCACGCGCTACGCCGAGATGGCGGGCCTGGCCTTCCAGATCGCCGATGATATCCTCGATATTACCTCAACGCAGGAGGCGCTCGGAAAGGATATCGGAAGCGATCTCAAGAAAGGCAAGAAAACCTTTCCGAGTTTCTACGGCCTTGAAGAATCGAGACGTCGCGCCCGGGAGGTGGTGGATCACGCCCTCGGAGCGTTGAAGGGTTTTGACCGGAAAGCCGATGCGCTTCGGGAGCTGGCGAAGTATATTATCAACCGTGTTAATTAAGAGGAGAAGGTTACGAGGCCCGTATCGACTGTCGGCAACGTGCAGCATGGTAAACACGAAGGACGAGAGACGTAACCGAAACAGGCATCGTGACCGTAACTTCCGGACGAACGAGGTAAAACCATGATACTCGACAACATCAACAATCCAGATGACCTTCGGTCACTCCCCGAAGAGGAGCTTCCTTCTCTTGCATCGGAGATCCGCGAAAAGATCATCGACGTCGTCTCGAAGACAGGCGGGCATCTTGCGCCGAGCCTCGGCGTGGTGGACCTGACCATCGCTCTGCATTACGTGTTCGACACGCCGCGGGACCGCATTGTCTGGGACGTGGGGCATCAGGCCTACGCCCACAAGCTGCTCACGGGCAGGCGCGACCAGTTCCACACGCTCCGGCAGTTCGGCGGTATCAGCGGGTTCCCCAAGCGCGACGAGAGCCCCTATGACCACTTCGACGTGGGCCACGCCAGCACTTCCATCTCCGCGGCCCTCGGCATGGTGGCGGCGCGGGAGATCAATAATGAGGACTACCGTGTGGTCGCCGTGATCGGCGACGGCTCCATCTCCGCCGGGCTCGCGTTCGAAGGGTTGAACCAGGCGGGGCACCTGAAGAAGAAAATGATCGTTGTGCTGAACGACAATGAAATGTCCATTTCGCCGAACGTGGGTGCTCTGTCGTCATATCTCAGCCGGCTCATGACAGGCCAATTCTATACGAAGCTGCGTCAGGAGGCGAAGAACTTTCTGCAGAGCATCCCGAAGCTGGGCGAGTCCATGTTGAGCTTCGCCAAGAGGGCAGAGGAGTCGTTCAAGAGCCTCATGGCGCCGGGAATGTTCTTCGAGGAGCTGGGGTTTCAGTATATCGGACCGATCGACGGCCACCGCATCGACCACCTGCTGGAGACGTTCAACAACATTAAGGATTTCGATTGGCCGGTGCTGGTTCACGTTGTCACGAAAAAGGGCAAGGGGTGCGAGTTCGCGGAATGTGCTCCCTCCCAGTATCACGGCACGGCCCCCTTTGATCGGGCTACCGGATCGGTCCCGAAGAAGCCCGCCGCGTTGAGCTATACCGACGTTTTCGGCAGCACCATGCTGCGTCTTGCCGAGAGCGATCGGTCGCTCGTGGCCATTTCTGCCGCCATGTCCGATGGTACTGGGCTGGACCAGTTCTCCCAGCAGTACCCCGACCGCTTCTTCGACGTGGGGATTGCCGAGTCGCACGGCATCACCTTTGCCTGCGGCCTTGCAACGGAGGGTCTCCATCCCGTGGCTGCGATCTATTCCACCTTTATGCAGCGGGCTTATGACCAGGTGGTGCACGACATGTGTCTCCAGAACCTTCCGGTGACGCTCGCCATGGACCGCGCCGGCATCGTGGGCGAGGACGGGCCGACGCACCACGGGACCTTTGATATCGCCTATCTCCGCCATATCCCCAACATCATCATCATGGCCCCGCGGGACGAGAACGAGCTTCAGCACATGATCAAGACCTCCGTGGATTATCACGGTCCTTCGGCCGTGCGCTACCCGCGCGGTGCCGGCTTCGGCGTTCCCATGGACCAGCAGTTGAAGACCCTGCCCATCGGGAAAGGCGAGGTAATGCGGGAAGGGAAGGACGTCGTGATCCTGGCCATCGGCACCATGGTGCACTCTTCTGTCCTGGCTGCTGAGCGGCTGGCAGCGGACGGCATTTCCGCTGCCGTCGTGAACGCGCGGTTCGTAAAGCCTCTGGATGAGGAGCTGATCCTCCGCATGGCGCGCGCAACCGGGAAGCTCGTCACTGTCGAGGAGCATGTAATCGCCGGGGGGTTCGGAAGCGCCGTGCTGGAGTGCATGGAAGCGGCCGGTCTCTACGGTGTCAAGACCCTGCGCATCGGTCTGCCCGACAAGTTCATCGAGCAGGGCGCCCAGAAGATCCTGCGCCAGAAGTACGGGCTTGACACGGAGGGTATTTACGGGATGGTCAGGAATTTTCTGGCAGGAGCCCATGTTGAAACTGTCACGCCCTACGCGTCTTTTCGGGCGATGGATGTGTAAGCACTCTGCAGGATAAAACATGGCATATCATCAGGCACTGAGAGTTCTCTTGGTGCCTTTTTTATTCATCCCGAAAAGAATATTTGGACGTGGATGAAATCCGGAACAGCGGATAAAACCAAACAAAAAGTGTTTCTGCGTTCATCTGCGTCAAACTGCCGTTACCAGGTTCATAGGGTCGTGAACAGAATGAAGGACAAAATTGACAAGCTCCGCATCGACCGGCTGCTCGCGGATCGGCAGATCGTCGAGAGCCGCGAGCGGGCCCAGGCCCTGATCATCGCCGGCCAGGTCATCGTTGATGGGAAAAAGATCGAGAAAGCCGGTACGCTGGTGCCTGTGGCCGCCGAGATCCGCATTCTTGGCGAGCAGATGCCTTACGTGGGCAGGGGCGGCCTTAAGCTCGAAGCCGCTCTCCGGGAGTTCAAGGTCAGTGTTGCGGAGAAGTGTGCCCTCGACGTGGGTGCTTCCACAGGCGGGTTCACGGACTGTCTCCTTCAGCAGGGCGCAAAGAAGGTCTATGCCGTTGACGTGGGGTACGGCCAGATAGCCTGGAAGCTGAGGCAGGACCCCCGCGTTGTCATCCTCGAACGCACTAACATCCGGGACATCGATCCTGCGCTGATCCCCGAGCCTGTGGACTTAGTCGTCATTGATGTTTCGTTCATTTCCCTCGCGAAGGTGGTCCCGGCTGTTAAGCAGTTTCTCGCTCCCCATGCCGCGATCGTGGCGCTCATCAAACCGCAGTTCGAGGTGGGAAAAGAGCAGGTGGGCAAGGGCGGGATCGTGCGTGATGAAGCGGCAAGGATGGCTGCAGTAGAGCGGGTCCGGGAATTCGTGCAGGGACTGGGACTTGAGGTAAAGGGTGTGATCCCGTCGCCCATCACGGGCCATGATGGGAACATAGAATTTCTTATTTATGCCGTTTGGCATAAATAAGAAATAGTTCGGAGTCGAGAGTTCGTAGTTCGGAGTAAAGCAAGGATAGTTCGAGTGATCGAACTCCGAACCCCCAACTGTTGTACTCGCTACGCCAGTAGCCGCGAAGCAAACTCCTCCCCCAGCACCACGATCGATTCGATATCCAGGTACCGGTTGGCGTTCTCGTCCAGCAGCATGGTGCATTGCGCAGGGAAGTCTTCTTCCGGCACAGCATCCCAGAACAGGAGCAGGACAGGGAACTTCGGAAAGAAGCGAAAAAGATAGGCGGCGTTGTGGCTGCCCTCCCGTTCGATTGCTTCGCCTCCCTGTGCCGCGCAGGTTCTCCGTAATCGTTCTACATCTCCGGAATAACGGCCGGCGATCACTTCTTCCACATGGCCTTTCCAGGCCTTGTCCTTGGCATGGGACTGCGGTAGTGCGGAAAAGGATATCCACTCCCCGGCGTTGGGCGGCGGATCAGGCATGCAGAGGTGGTTGTAGATAAGGATCGAGATCCAGGGCCGGGTCTCTTGTCCCGAGGCGTCAAGCACCCGCTCTTTCGTGACAAGGTAGCGCTCATTCAGGAAGATCAGGTCCATGCTGTCAGGGCCGTGAAGGACCCCGCCCAGGCGCTCTGCAGTCTTCACGAGATCCACAGTCTTCATCTTCTCTTTCAAGACTTCCAGGGCCTGCTCGTAGACCGTTCCTGGTGATGACGTCCTGTCACCAACAGCTTCACGGAGCTTCTCCCGCGCCTGATCCTCCAGATGCGGGCAGTCTTCGATTGACGACAGGTTCGCAGCCAGTTTTGCAGCAAATCCGAAGCAGCTCGGCAGGCCGCATTCTCCACAGTTCGTCTTCGGCAGGTATTTGTAGATATCGATGGCTGTTTTCACGGCAGGATACAATACTGCGATTTGGATGGTATGTCAATGAGGCAGGGGTAAAGCTTTACGACGTAGACCTTGTCCTTACCCCATGCGAAAATTCAGGTGTGTGGAGTCTCTCCAGCCCTTTTAACATCGCGACATCCCGCCGCCGGATCAGGAAAAGAAAAGGGCGGACGCAAAAAAAGCGTCCGCCCGCTGGTACCGTTACTCCTGCTTGCTCTTCGGCCGCTGATTCGACACGAGCACTTTCTTCCGCAGCCGGATGGACTGGGGCGTGACCTCCACCAGTTCGTCTTCCTTAATGAACTCAAGGGCCTGTTCGAGAGAAAGCAGGCGGGGCGGCACCAGGTGGAGGGCATCATCAGCTCCTGATGCGCGCATATTGGTGAGCTTCTTTTCCTTGACCACGTTCACGTCCATGTCGCTCTCGCGGGCATTCTCGCCCACGATCATGCCCTCATAGACCTGCGTGTTTTCCTTAATGAGAAGCTCTCCCCGGGGCTGGAGATGAAAGAGGGCATAGGGCGTTGATTTTCCCGCCCGGTCCGCGACAAGGGCGCCGGACATGCGCTTGGTGATCGCTCCCTGCCAGGGCTCGTACCCGTCGAAGAGGTGGTTTAGCAGTCCTGTGCCGCGTGTGTCGGTCAGGAACTCAGACCGGAAGCCGATGAGGCCGCGCGCAGGCACACGGAACTCAAGGCGCACCCTGCCGTGACCGTTGTTCGACATCTTGGCCATGCGGCCCTTGCGGCTGCCGAGCTTCTGCGTCACCACGCCGATAAACTCCTCGGGGCAGTCAATGACCAGCATCTCCATGGGTTCATGGACCTTGCCGTCCACGATCTTGGTCACGGTCTCGGGCTGGGACACGGCAAGCTCATAGCCCTCGCGCCGCATCATCTCGATCAGGATTGCAAGCTGAAGCTCGCCTCTGCCCAGCACCTTGAACCCGTCCGTACTCTCCAGAGGCGCCATCTTGATGGCCACGTTGTAGAGCAGCTCCTTTTCGAGACGCTCCTTCAGGTGGCGGGATGTGACGTATTTGCCCTCCTTGCCTGCGAAGGGGGAGGTATTGACGGAGAAGACCATGGAGATCGTGGGCTCGTCCACGGCGATGCGCGGCAGGGGCATGGGGTTCTCGGGGCTGGTGATGGTGTCGCCGATGTTCACGCCCTCAACGCCTGCCAGGGCCACGATGTCGCCTGCGAAGGCTTCGGCTGTGTCCACCCGCTTGAGGCCCTGGAACTCAAAGAGCGATGTGACCTTGGTCTTGATCGTCTGGCCCGACTGGATGACCACGCCGATGGTGTCGCCCGTCCGTACGGTGCCGTTGAAGATGCGGCCGATGGCCAGCCGCCCTACATAGTCATTGTAATCGATGTTCGCCACGAGGATCTGGAGCGTTGCAGCGGGGTCGCCTTCGGGTTCGGGGATCGTTTTTACGATCAGGTCGAAAAGAGGCCCGAGGTCCTTGCCTTCCTCGTCCATCGAGAGCTTTGCCAGTCCGTCGCGGGCGTTGGTGTAGACGATGGGGAACTCGAGCTGTTCGTCCGTGGCGTCGAGGTCGATGAAAAGGTCATAGACCTCGTCCACCACCTCGCTGATCCTCGCGTCAGGCCGGTCGATCTTGTTGATCACGAGGATCGGCGGCAGGCCCAGTTCCAAGGCCTTTTTGAGCACGAACCGCGTCTGGGGCAGGGGGCCCTCCGAGGCGTCGACGAGCAGAAGCACGCCGTTCACCATCTTCAGCGTGCGTTCCACTTCGCCGCCAAAGTCCGCATGGCCCGGCGTGTCCACGATGTTGATCTTCGTGTCCTTGTACCGCACGGACGTGTTCTTGGCCATGATGGTGATGCCCCGCTCCCGCTCCAGGTCGATATTGTCCATGACCCGTTCCTGGACCCGTTCATTGTCCCGGAAGGTGCCGCTCTGGCGAAGCAGGGTGTCCACGAGCGTGGTCTTGCCGTGGTCAACGTGGGCGATGATGGCGATGTTTCTGATGTCTTTTTTGTTCACGGTACCGTATCCTTCACTGGTATTGCCGAGGTTGCACGCCCGTTTCCGGCGTGGGGAGAGCTGGGCTTTATACCATGGTGACACCTCGAAAGTCAACGGTAATATGGGTGTCTGTGTTCGGCGTGGTCGTCGATGCCTTCTTAGTTCAGGGTGTTTTCGCTTGTGCAGTCCGAAGTGCTTCTCTCTCGGACGTAGACGGGGCAGGAGTTTTGTTCAGGACGTGACGGGGGCGTGCAAAAAAAGAGATTCAATCACATGTTTTTCGTCACCTTTCTTGCGCGCCCAAAGAAAGGTGACCCAAAGAAGGGCGCCCCGGCGAAAATTCTATACGGCCTGCTCGGTCGTCCTCGGGGCATTTCGGAAACTCGCCCTCCGGACTCAGACAGTCCGAAATGCTTCTCCCTCGGACTCGGTCGCAGTCCTAAATTTTCGCATGGGGTACGGAAGAGGCCCAAGGCTCAAGTCTTTCCCCAAGTCCTCGTCTCACGCTGGAAGTGGAACAGGGAGTACGCTCACACCAGAATTCACGTTGACAGGGAGCCGGGAAAAACGCTATAAATCCTACACGATGCTTCGGGCAGGGGAAAGAATATGCGCGACCAGATAGAGAAATACACAGAAAAATTGCTCCGGGACGGGACCGCCATTCCCGAAAGCATTCGTTTCTACGTTCTTGACGACAACGTGATCGCCGGGAAGGACGATGAGTGGGTGCCTGTCTTCACCGAGGTTTTCACGGGCCTGAACGTGACAGCACTCCTGTTCGCCCGGCCGTCATTGCCCTTCGCGGATATGCTGATCGCGCGGTCTGCTCCGGGCCTGCAGCGGCTGACGCCCAAGGACAGCGAGACCAAGACCTTCCTCCACGATATTCCCTTTATCCGCAAGGACCGATGGCAGGGTAGGCCGAACCAGGACCTGGCAAAAGACCTGATTACGCTGCTGCGGGAGCGGAAGGCGGTCATGATCGAAGGCCTGGGCGTGGTTGCCGCGGGCGGCGTGACCGTGGAGCAGGCCTTTATCGGCTTTTCGTCCATCTATCACACGACTTTTGTGAAATATCTGCTCGACCTGCTGACCGAGGGGTTCCTGCTTCCCGATGAGCGCAGGAATTTCGAGCGCATTGCTGCGGGACTTCTTTCTGTCCCGGACATGGAAGGCCTCGACTTTGCCGCAGGGCCGCTGGGTTCGGGCGCGGACAGTGAGGCCATCTATCAGGAGATCGCACGGGTGGGCCGCTATACGGTTGAGAAGGGGCTTGTTGATTCCTTCTTCGGGAACATCAGCTATTTCGACGGCAAGACCATATACATCAGCCAGACCGCTTCCTCACTTGATGAACTGGAGGGCCGCATCGATCCTGTTCCTCTTGACGGCTCTTCCACAGCAGGGCTTTCCGCTTCGTCCGAGCTGCCGGCCCATCGCGCCATCTACCTTGCATCGGACTATCGCGCTGTGCTGCACGGCCATCCGCGGTTCAGCGTCATCCTTTCCATGCTCTGTTCAGAGAAGGACTGTACTATCGAGGACTGCAACCGGATGTGCGACCGGGTCCGGTCCACCTGCGGCGTGCCGATCGTGGCAGGCGAAACAGGGGCAGGCGGCATCGCAAAGTCGGTCCCTGCAGCCATGAAGGATTCAGGGGCCTGCATCATCTATGGCCATGGTGTCTTCTCGGGCGATGTGAAGGACTTCAAGGAGGCCTTCCGTAGGATGGTGGATGTGGAGCGCCGGTGCAGGGAGGAGTACTTCAGGATGGTCGGTGAGCGGTGAAGCCGCCAGGCTACGGCGGGCATGCCTTTTGAAGTATCAATAAGCATTAACTTCCTTGAGCTGCTCTTTGCCCCACGATGTCTGCCGAAATAGGTTTCAGAGGGTTTTATCACCTGTCGACTGATATTCCATTTTATTCTTCCTAATAGCCACTTCGCTTCGAACAGAAAAGAATAGAGCACAGCGGACACCTGCCACTTATTACTATTGTATCCTACCTTGCTCCGTTGGAGAAATCAGTTCTCTAGCGGAGCTTACTTTCTCTTCGGCTGACTGAACAGAGAATAATCCCGCCAAAAAAGGGAATTTTACCGCAAGAATAATTTGTATGAGGTGAATAGTACCTTTACCTTGAAAGAATTATATGGGATGCTTTGCGCAAGCTGAAGTGTCTATCGTTACTTCCCTTTTTTAATTTACCATGAAGGCACGCCATAGATTGTGAGGCGGCGCATATCCCGAAAAGGAGGTTCCCATGAAAAAGGTAATAGTGCTGGTCTCGTTTTTCGTTATATCCACCGTTTTTTATTTTTCAAGTCAGGCCATTGCACAGCAGGACAAGGTGGTATCGAGCGGGGTCGCGATGGTTCCGATCCGTTCTCAATGGCCCATCGTGCGTGAGGCATCGGGCCAATGGGTGGTCCTAGGTGAAGTAGCCCTTTACAATGTGGGTATCGAGACCGCAAAGATCGATGCGGTTACACTCAGCGTGTACAACGCAAAGGGCGACGTGCTGGCTGAAAGAATATATGCCAATGAGGAATTCAGGGATATGCTTCCGATTATAGCGATGAATCGCGATGGAAGCTACACGCAACGGCCGGCCGGCACGAGAATGCTGGATTCGGGAGGAGCGGGGTTAGGCTATTTAGCAACGCGTGTCGACAGTCCATTGACACCTGCAGGCGCGCGCGTGACGGTACGGGTCCATCACCGGGATCCGGTGATTGCTGATATTCCGATCTATGTATTTGATCCAGGGCAGCAGACGGTCTGGCCGCTGAGGTACAGCAGGGAAAACTGGGTCGCGCTCCGTACTACAGGAAGTACAGGAAGCGAATCTCAATGGCAGGTGTTCTTCAATCCGGCCCCAGGAGTGGCCTTTTTCCCCGAACGGTTTGCGATCGATACCATACAAGTCGATTCGCAGGGCAAGTCGTCCAATCCGGCTGACAGCTGGAACAAGGAAGATTATTACGCCTGGGGCGAAGACGTCCTCAGCGCCGGGGCAGGGATGGTAGTGGACGTTGTAAGTCATTTTCCTGACTTGGCCATAGGAGATTCCGACCAGAGTAATCCGGCAGGTAATTACGTCGTTATCCAGCACGCACAGAATCTTTTCAGTATCTACGGGCATATGATGAACAATTCTCCTGCCGTGAGCGTCGGCGATCTGGTTGCGGCCGGGCAAGTGATCGGCAGGGTCGGCAACTCCGGCAATACGTCCGAGCCGCACCTGCATTTTCAATATATGGACTCCTGGCAAGGGAGTAACTTCTTTGCCAGGTACAGCAGATGCCAGGGACTGCCGGCTCTATTCTGGAATGCGACGGTAAATCGTCTTTCCATAGTGGAATTGCACAGATTAGCGGGCAGATTGCCGGCCACGTGGGACCCGCAGGTAAACCGGAATGGAGGGACCTACATGTTGAACGGCAGTACGGTCTTCAACTTGGATATCGTGACTGCGCCATAAAGACACCCTGAATGCGCCAAAAAGCCCCTTACCGTGATCTCCTTCCATGGAAGAGAAAAGGATGAGGGGCTTTTGCTTTTGTCTGAGTATGTCCGTGCTTGCCCTGTAAGAGTTTGGTAGGCTCGTAGGGGACATTGTTTCTATGATTGCATTTTTTCTGCTTTAAGCAACGCATAATTAGAAACGATGTCCCCAAGATGTACCGGGGAACGACCCTCTTTGACAAAGAGGGGAGAGATTTTCTGAGTATTCGTTTCTATTTTGAGACTGGCTATAATATACCTTTCATCATGAAAGGCCCGATGTAAGTGTCATGATATTAGCCGGATGCGAAAAAGGCAATAATATTATTGAACAGCGGAATATCCTGTGATAAGATTCATTTCAGCCGTTCCGACAATAACTAATTATATGGTGACTGAATTATGGCAATAGCCTTTCTACCCGTCATACTTTACCCTTTGGGAGCATTAGCGGCTCTCTTTGCTCTATGGATAGCCACAACTTATTATATTGCAAAAAATAGTGGGTGGCAGCAGTTACAGGCCCTCTATCCTGCACCACCGAAATCGACTGGAACAGCATTTTCAAACGTTGGTGCTATATTTAATGGCGCCCATTACTCGGGCGAATCGCAGAAAAAGCTGGTCTTCGCTGAGCGACCCGTTAGGCATAATCAATGAAAACCACGGCAATTTTACTTATAGCCACATTCCTGTTGTCTAGTTGCGTAGCAGGGGAGCAAGAAAAGAAACTGCCATTAAAAGATGGTGAGTATATATTTGAGCATAAATATGCAGAAGCTGAACAATATAGAATTAAAAGCATCACATTAAATGTAATAATAAAAGGAAGGCACATAGTAGTGATAAATAACGACCGATACGATGTGTTTCCAAAAGGAGTATTAGAAGAAGGAACACTTATGTGGCACTCAAGATCCGGTCAATGGATTATTGGAAATAGTCCCTCCGATAAGAACGCCATTGATGTAGGCGGGTGTAGTGAAGGGCCTACTGTAATAGATCTAGAAAAGCGGATTTACTGGACTTGTTAACCAATAGAATGCCTAACAAGTAGCATGCCCGCAAAAAACGCCGGCGGGACGCGCGTATTGCGCGCGCCCCTCAATTCTGCCGTTGATCTTCAAAAAAGATAAAATGACATACTACGAAAAAGCGCGAAATCGGGCCAAAGAAAGATTAAAGAGTCCGTGGACAATTCCACATAGAATTTTCAGTTTCATTTTAGCCGGAGGCGTCTGGTATTTGATTGTCTGGAGTGTATGGCAGTTTCATTTGCTCTGGCACCCAGACCACACCTTTAGCTACTACCATGAGGGTATTTTGGGAATTTTAGTCACGGTTCCGCCTCTTTTTGCTGCTTTACCGGTAGGCATGCTTATCGGCAATTTTTTATTCTGGTTGTTTCCACCAGCGAGAAAATCGCTAGATAAAGTTGCTGACTTTAACGAATCTCAAAAACAACTATTAAAGGCCTCTAAATGGCTCGCCATCCCGACAATAACTGTAAGCCTTATCGCCGCAATATTTTAACAAAAAAGATGGCAGTCACTGCAACGGACTGGAAGAAGCGCGGCGCCTATGGCGTCCCGCGCAAAAAAAAGAAGAGAGGACCAAACCCATGAAAAAAATTGTATTGATCACTTTCTGTGCCGTTCTTTTTGCAGCTTGTCAGCCGGGGAAGCTCGTCCGCGTACCGCTGGGCGGCCCGGGCGATGTTCAGCCGCAGATCATCAAACTGATGGACCTGGGCAGCCTGTCGATCCCCGATCAGGGGGAACTGAATACGCTCGAGAGCGACGAGACCTTCATCGCCGGGGAGTGGGTAGCTGTTGCAGGAACAGGGCTGAATACGAACGGAACCAGGCTGTATCTTGACGGGACGGAAACGCAGGTCAGGGGCGGGCTCAAGGGAGGCGGCTTGATCTTTCGTCTGCCTCGGGATCTGAAGTTCAGGCATGCGTATACGGTCCGCGTTGAGACGCCCAGAGGCGCAGCCGAGAGCAAACTGCAGGTAGCTAATCTACTCGCAATGGCGGATGCGCGGGAGAACCGACTTGTTTTCTGGAAGACGTCGGCGGAGAAGAAACGCCTTTTCGAGGAACAGGAACTGACAATGCCCTGTGCCGAGGCCGGTCCCTTTGCCCATGCTCAGAGCGGCGGCATTCTCTATGCAACGGCACGCGGCGCCAAACAGGAAGGACCTTCTCCCTACCAGTTGAAGACGGTGCACCTTGGCGCCAAGGGAGGTCCCCGGCAGGTTTTCTCGACCGGCTATGAGGCAAAGAACGCCGCCGTTTCCCTCGTGCCGACCGCATCCCACCTCTTCATGTTGACCGACAGTGAACTTGTGATCTTCTCTCTTGCTGACCCGGTGCAGCCGAAGCTCATTGCGCACAAGTCGCTTCCGCTGCCGTCCAAGCATGCGACGTACCGGGACCTGATCCTGCTGGGCGATGGGAGCAAAGCCGTGGTGCTGGAGCAGGAAAACAACCAGGTCTACCTGATAGACCTCGCGGATCCGGCCGCGCCGACGGTCGCCGGGCCCTTTGCCGTTATCCCGGCCGCAGGATCGTCCTATTCCGTCGGTCTGGCGCCGGACCGGGGAAATGCAAAGGCATTCTGGCTCCTGACCGGCGTGAACACGCAGCAACTGCGCGAGCGTTTCCAGGCACTCTGGCACGACAACCCGGAGGACAAGACGCCCACCCGGACGGCGCTGTATCATATCGAGCTGAATGACAGCCGGCTGGCCGCGCGAGGCGAGCCGATCCTTCTTCCCGAGGGCGTTATGCCGCTCGGCCTGTCCACTGAGCGGGGCGGAGATGTGCTGATAACCGCCCTTGCCTATGAGAAGGAAGTGCTGGCCAAGACCTCGTTCTCGCTCAAGGGAGCGCGCAACCTCGTGAAGGGGCTCTGGGATTCCATCTTTGCCGGCCGCGTGTACCGGGTCACTCCGCAGGGAGCGGTCACGAACGATCTTAAGTCGGTGAACCTGTTCGTGTCGCTTGCGCAGATCGAGGGCAGTCCCCTTGTCTATTCGAGCTATCGCCTGGTCACGAAATATCTCAGGCCCTCCGTCAAGGTGGTCCTTGCCGTCGATGTTCTCAAAACCCAGACCTTCAAGGTGCGTGAGGTGGAGATGGAATGGAAGATGGTGTTGCCGCCTTATAAGTTCTTTCCGGAGGTTGCGTTGTATTAGTGGAGCGGCGGTGCAGGGAGGAGAACTTCAGGCTGGTGCGGGAGCGGTGAGGGCCGTGAAGACGCGGCGGTAAAGGCGCAAGAAGGCAGGGGATAAACCGCAAGCTCTGCCTCTACGCTTGCTTCTTTCTCTTCCTGTCCATCAGGGCCTCGATATATTCAATGTGTTTTATCTGCTGTGCGCGCGGGTTTTCCACGACTTTCAACATAGTGACAAGATCTTCGAGGAGAGGAACTCTGACAAAAAAAATCACCGGCAGGGTCTTTCTTTATGACGGCACGTTCATAGGCATCGCCGAAGCCTATGGTGGCGCTTTTCTTTTTATTCGAAAAAGCTTTCACGAAAAAGACATCCACTTTGAAGAATTCGCCGTCGGTAAACGTATCAAGAGGTCTGCTCTCAGTCTTCGAGTGTTTCCCATGAAGACCTGATTGCCCGAGGATTTTGTAGACCTTTGCTCTGTCTTCACTGGACACCCAGAAGTCCCAGTCAGCTGATCCGAACGGCGCGCCGTGCATGGCCAGCGCCATGGATCCTCTAAGCAGATATCTGACATTATCCCTGTTGAGCCTTCTTATCAGCTCAATAGGAACCGGTTCGACGTCGCCTTGTGACTTCATGTCCGGGTTGCACCTCTGTAAGGGTCTTCAGATAAGCAAGGGCCTTCCTTTGCTTTTCAAGGGCGCGAATCTTCTGCGAGGGAGAGAGCGCGGAGAACTCCCTGATGTTCTTTTGTATCGACTGTTTTCGGGTCGGAAGTCCTTTTTTCATGAGAGCATTATATCAGGGTACAGTGGAAATCTCAAATTAAATGCTGAGCTAATCCTCCCCGCGTCCAGGCGCGATCACACTTTGACCACCGGTTCCAGCCTGCTGCTGTCAAGGAAGAGCAGATAACCCTCCACCTGCTTCAGCCTGAAGATCTCCTTCACCGCCTCGCAGTAGATTCTGACCTGGGGCAGATAGTGTTCCTTCCATGATGCGGCCGCATCCTGATCCTCGATCATGATCGCCTTGTAGTCGATCACAAAGCCCTTACCGTCCTTCACGATCACGCGGTCGATCACGCCGCTCACCAGATCGTTCCCTTTACGAAGCAGGAAAGGCAGTTCCGCGTAGGCATCGGGAGAGGGTTCGAAGATCCATCCCAGGCCGGCATTTCCAGTAATAGATTTCATGACCAAACCCACATCGGTTAAAAACCGCTCCCGCACGTCATGGTCGAGCGTCTGCATCTCAGGATACTCCCCGAGAACGGCTTCCAGGTCGTATGATCCTTTCTTCGCGTATTCCTCAAGACAACGGTGGAGGATGATGCCACGCAGCCGCGGGGAGACGGACCGACCCGCCTGCACGAGTGGCTGATCCATGTCCCATTCCTTCTCGTCGTTAATGTAATCTATCGCTTTTTTCCATTCCGGCGTGTCAACTACATCAAGGTGGCGCAGGTTAGCGAGAACGGCAGCGCTGTCAACTGCAACAGTTGGGCTGGACTGCTCAGGTGATCTTTTTCCAACTCCGTACTGCTCCGGCATATGTGTTTGAGCTGCCCAGTCCGGGTATGATCGCTTCACGACTGCCGGGCCACTATTCTCTGCCCTCTGCGAAGGGACCGCGAGCGCCCCGTACAGATAGCTCAGCCATGTATTGTCCTTGGCAGGCTTACTGCTGTCGTTGGGAGTGCCGATCATGAAGAGGTGGTCCCGGGCCCGCGTCATGGCAACATAGAGAAGCCGCTGATGCTCACGTTTCAGTTCCTCCTTTTCCCGCTCCCACAGCTCATCATAGACCGGGCTATCCGCGTCCTTCAAGGCCATCCGAACGCGGTCGTCGGATTCGACGATCGCGAGAGGCCCGGCAGTGAGGGACCGGGGCTGCTGGTTCAGGCCCGGCAGGAAGACCACGGCAAATTCCAGTCCCTTGGCCTTGTGCACCGTCATGATGCTGACTGCGCCCTGGAATCCGGGAAGGTTCATGTCCGCTGTGGCCTCGCGCTGCTCAGCCTCGCGGATGTTCCTGACCCACTCCACGAAATCCTGCAGCGTGGTGTAGCCCCGGCGGTCGAAGTCCCGCGCCGTATCGAGCAGCTTGTCGAGATTGAAGATGGCCTGGGGGTTCTGTTTGCCGAAGCGTATGTATGCGCCCGAGTCCTGAATGATCCGGTGAATCAGCCCGGCGAGAGGCTCGGTGCCCGCGTACTTCGACCAGTCGTTGAAGCGGGACCATGCCTGGGGCTGCCGCTCCCGGAGGACCGGGAGCGCATCCTTGTTGCCGGAAAAGACGTCGACGATGGCCTGGTCCGGGAGGCCAAAGAGCGGGGACCGGAGCGCTGCTGCGAGGGCAAGCCGGTCGTCGCGGTTCCAGAGGAAAAAGAGGGTGTTCAGGATCGCCTGGATCTCGTCTTCCTCATAGAACCCGATCCCGCCGACCACGCGGAAGGGAACGCCTTCCTGCTTCAGGGCGGCCTCGTACTCCTTCAGCCGTGTGCGGGACTGGATGAGGATCGCGCAGTCGCCGTACTGGACGGGTCGGGTTTTCCAATCATCATCCAATCCCCCCGTGCCCCCCTTTGTTAAAGGGGGGATTTCTTTTCCTCCCCCTTTGGAAAAGGGGGATGGAGGGGGATTTGCAGGAGAGGTCTTTTCATGCACGAGAGTCCCGTTATCGACCAGTGTTCTGATTTCGAGTGCCAGCACCCCGGCTTCGCTCAGGCCTATCTCTGTCCCTGTCTGTTCGCCAAGGAAGACCTCGATCAGCTGCACGCTTCCCTGGTGCCTGTTCCGATCTGTTGCGGAGCGCTTGTACGCTTCGCCCCAGAGAGCGCTGAAAACCTGATTCACTGCCCCGATCACCTCGGGCACGGACCGGTAATTCTTATCCAGCGTGCGTATCTCTCGCGTGCCGGGCAGCAGGCTCTCTTCCATTTTCGTGCGAACGTTCTCGATGAGGCGATAGTTCGCCTCGCGGAAACGGTAGATGGACTGTTTCGCATCGCCCACAACAAAGAGGGTTGAAGGCATGGGCTTGTCCGCGCCGAGGCCTGCGAATATCTCCTCGGTCAGCTTCCGGAGAACAGCCCACTGGATGTCGCTCGTGTCCTGGAACTCGTCGACCAGGAAATGGAGTATCTTGCGGTCGAGCCAGTAGAGGATCTCAGGAGAGTCCGCGCCTTTCAGCAAACGGTAGGCGAATATCTCCAGGTCATCGAAGTCCAGGAGCCCCTCCCGCAGCTTTGCGGACCGGTAGTTCTCTTCAGCGCGGAAGAAGAGACGCAGAAGGCTCAGGGCTTCCCGGCCTGCCTGGGCGCGATGATAAGCAGCAAAGAACCGCGACAGGACATCCTGGACCTGCGAAGAGAGCGTTTCGTAAACAGTATAGGGGAATGTTGTCTTGGCGAGGTATTTTCCTTTTGCTAGTGGAGGTCTTTTTCGGGGCTCGGCCTTCTGGGTGAAATAAACGGGCCTGATCAACTCGGCAGTTCGATAGGCTGCATGCACATCAGGCGCTATGGCGAGAGAGCCGTGTTCCGCACCGCGGCACTCTGCATACTGGTCAGGCTGCGACCTTAGCAGGAGCTCCATCTGCAGAAAGAGGGCCTTCCAGTCCGGGTCCCTGATAAGCGCGTTCATCTCCGCTTCCGCAGCCGGGGTCTCCATGCCGGAACTGACAATGATGAGCAGGTTAGCGGGGCCGCCAGCGTCGATCTCCAGTCGCTTGATCCTGCTCCTGAGGGAGAGCAGGAAGGCGATCGTATCGATCAGCTCATCGGCGCCGAAGCCGCGCAGCGGAGCCATGATCTCCTGGTCGCGGTCCGATGATTCGAGGGCGTTTTCAACGGCCTTTTGCACCTTGTAGGCCCGGTCGCGCTCGTCCAGCACGCCGAAGTCCGGCGGCAGGCCGGCTTCAAGGGGATAGCGCTTCAGCAGGTTCATGCAGAAGGAATGGATCGTCGAGATGCGCAGGTCCTGCCGTCCCCGGATGATCTTCTTGAGCAGGGCCTCGGACAGGCCCTGCATCACCCGTTCCTTGATCTCGGCCGCGGCCTTCTCCGTAAAGGTGATGGCCACTGCCTGGTCAAGGCGCAGCCCGGCCGCGTCAATGCGGTCCAGCAGCGCGAGATAGCGCTCCTTCAGCGCCCGCGTCTTGCCCGAGCCGGCCGAGGCGGAGAGGTGGATGGATCTGTTGGTCGCAGTGTTATCCATATTTTATAAAAAAAGTTCTTCTGACTTTTCCGTGGTCCGATCAACCGTCTCTTTCCTTATTTAATGAGTACCTAACCTGGATAACCAGAACCCAAAAGACATCTCTCGCAGAGCACGCAGAGGACGCAGAGTTAAATCGAAATCTTTAGGTTTGTTTTAAACACATAAGCTGGATTTGCTCGGCATTTCTCTGCGAACTCTGCGCCGCGAGCATATTCCCGTCCTTCTTTATGGTTCCCTCCTGCACATCGTTTTATTTTGACAATACCGGCACTTCTTCTCATCCTGAGGCCGGGACAGGAAATCACCTGACAGGATGCCTTCCACTGCCTGGCGCGCCTTGTCCATGCTTCTTCGTAATATCTCTTCGAACTCTCCGGAGCTTTTCGGGCTCGACCGTGGCTTCGTAGTGGGCTGGTCTTTCAGCACATCAGCATTAAACAGCACCACGTCCCTGGCCGCTCCCTTGTATTTGCCTGCCAGGTCATAATAGACAAGGCCGATGGCTCTTTTCAGGAGAGGCATATCTTCAGATGATTCTGCGGTCATCGCCATGACCGCGTAGACAGGCAGCTGAAATATCTCCTGCTCCAGTCCGGTTCTCGGAAGGGGATAAGCGCCTGTCTTGTAATCAACGATCATGAAATTGCCCTTGTCATCAACGTCAATGCGGTCGACCTTGGCATGGATTTCGACGACCGTTTCGTCCGGCAGGGGGAGTTGGAATGACTCGATGGATAGTTCCAGGTACGCCGGTGTGAAGCCATGCTTCCAGAACTCCTTTTCAGCATCGAGGAACCGTTCGGCCATGACCAGGAGGAAGAGTTCCTTTTCGCGCCGGTTGCGGAAGGTGTCTGCCTCGTTCTGGAAGGCCCGTACAGCAAGGGACCTTAGCAGCTCCCGCGCCTTGTCCTCCTTCTCCGCAGTGACCGGTCCTTTCCACTCTTCGTAGAACTGCCGCAGGACCGCATGGACCTTGCTGCCCCGGGCAAGGGGCGAGATGTCCTCGGTCACTTCCTCGAGGGGGGCGATGCCGAGTACGTGTTTGACATAGTAATCATAAGGACAGGCAAGATAATCATCGAGCTCCGTGACCCGGAAGACGCGTTTCGCTGGAGGGGTGACCTCTGTTGCTGCGGTCGATGGCGAGAAGGCCAGAGCAGTCCTGATGCCTTCCATCCCC
>Ga0154442_1066_pt2 | contig 58716 bp, 48 predicted proteins | sample RifGroC2_FD_115946 | JGI IMG/M metagenome (GOLD analysis project Ga0154442, IMG submission 115946) | Nitrospirae bacterium GWC2_57_13
GGAAGTTCTTGAGGGCCGGGAACTTGCCTTTGCTGTAATTGATATCCCCGTTATGGCATTTCTCGCAATGGGGCTTCTCGTGGCCGAATACGGTTTTGCCGTCATGACACCCCGGGGCGCCGCAGAACCGCCCTGCCTTGTTCGCCGCCTCGGTGATCTCCGTCGTGTTCACCTTCAAGCTGAAGTCCAGCTCAAAGTGGCAGACCCGGCAGGTGTGCTTCTGGCGGTGCACCCAGTGGGAGAAGGTGGCCGGCTTCACGTTGTTCTTCTCCGAGGTGCGGTTGATCAGGAAGTTCCCGAACTCCTTTGCCGGCGGGTGAACCGGCAGGTCCCAGAAGGCCCAGGCGGTTACGGCCCCGACCAGGAGGCCCAGCGAGACGATTATGGTCCAGATCTTCTTCATCATCAATTCACCGGCTTGGCATGGCACCGCTGGCAATCAAGCAGCGGGAAGGCGACATTCACATGGCAGACGCCGCAGTACTTGCCCTGGAATATGTCGGCCATTGAGTATTTCGTCTGTCCCCGCTTGATGCCCAGAAATATCTCGGGATGGCACAACTCGCAGCCGTTCCAGACCGTGTGCTTTTTGTGCGAGAAAATGATGTCCGGCATTCCCTGGATCTGGGGGTTCAGCTCAAAGTCCTTCTGGATCTTGAGCGGGGGCCGCTTTATGGAAACGCCTTCCAGGTGATCAATCGGTTTGACGATTCCGCTGTCCTCGGCCTTCTCCCAGTCGATGCCGTTGCCGAAGCGTTCTTTCGGGAATTTCTCGGTAAAGGCGGCGAAATCATATTCGGGCTTCACATTGCGCCCCACCGAATGGCACCGCTGACAGCGGCCGAAGGATTCGCGGGAGAAGTTCTTTGAACAGGCCTCGAAGACCTTCTTGCCGCCGATGGACCGCTTGCCGTCGTGGCAGGTACCGCAGTAAAAACCCTTGATGTTGTCATCGGCCCTGATGCCCGTGGTGCCGGCCTTCATGCCGAAACCGATGTCCACGTGGCAGACCCGGCAGGTAAACTTGGCCCGGTGCAGCCAATGGTCGAACTCCACGGCGGGTACTTTTGCGGCTTCCGAGAAATTGTTGATCGTTACCTTGCCGAACTCATGGGGCAGCGGCCGCTTTTTCTTCACCCCTGTCTGGGCAAAAGCCACAACAGCGACAAGCACCATCACAACCATAATGACGATAAAGACGTTCCGCTTCATAGTCCCCTCCCGATCCTTCAGCCGGATTTTTACTGCTAATGCGGAAGATCAGCCCCCTGACCGTATTGCGGCATTTACATCTTCTATTCCTTGAAAAACTGCGGACGATCACCGCGGCACGGTGATGAACAGTTGAGGCTTGACGCAGAGAGAGGCGGTCTCCTGCGCCCTTGCTGAGCTGAACGGAATGTCTGCTGCTGATTATGAAACGAAATGTTGCTGTTTCATAGTATAGAATACCTGCCACTGGTTTGTCAACTCGACGAAGTGCCGTGGAGCCGCGTTGAGCTTAAAAGCTGACTCCTCCTGTGGTATAGAGTGAGCTTGGGGTGAAAACCCCCGTATAATAACCATGCAATAAAATGAGTGTTTTACTTTTTGTACATCCCGGGTCATACATGCCTATCATGTTCTCGCGAGAGGAGCAAACAGAAGGGGAAGCGTTGCCGTACAGTGATTTTATGCTCGGGATGTGATGATTCCACCGGTAAAAGAGATCAAGTGCGGCATGACGGCGGCAATGGATCGAAGGAGAATTCGTGGCAGGAGAAACATTATCCCTGGTCCTCGCCAGTGCACTTTCTGATAGCGACGAGCAGTTCCAGGACGGTAAACGGCTTGTTGAGGTATGCGTCGGCTCCGGCTTCGATAAAATCCTTTTTTTTGTGGCCGGCACTGATGCCGATTATGAACGACCCGGGACAGCGGAAGCGCATGCGCCTTGTCATTTCCACGCCCTTCATCCCCGGCATGACGTGATCGGTGATCACAATATCAAAACAGCCCTGGCGCGTCAGACTCAGGGCGGAGGCCGCATCCCCGCAGCGGGTAACGCTGTATCCTTCCGCTTCCAGCACATCGCCGAGCGTACCGCTGACGACCATGCTGTCGTCGACGATCAGGATCTTCTTTTGCTCCATATGGCCCTATCCCCGTGATGAGTTGGTCCGGTATAGATGGTGTACAACCACGGCGAAATGATACAACCATTGGTAGCATTTGTCAAGCAGAAAAACAATCGCTGATTGATAGACTTTTTGCCGGAACTTTCCTAAAGTAGGGGCATGAAAAAAGACAGGACCACCGGACAGATCATCAAGGACAGGAGAACGGCTTTGGGGCTCACCCAGATTCAACTTGCCGAAAAGATCGGTCTTTCCTACCAGCAGGTGCAGAAATATGAAAAGGGCATCGACCGGGTCAGTGTGGAACGGCTGAAGCAGATGGCCAGGGCCCTTGATACGCCCGTATCGGCCTTTTTCCCCTCCGACAACGGCATGGTGGCGGAAGAGCCCGCAGCCTATGGCAGACTGAACGCTGATGAAGAAGAACTGCTTCGCCTCTTCCGGGGCATCAAGGACAAGAAACAGCGGAGCGCCGTCATGGCGCTGCTGACGTCGCTGTCGCGGAAGTGACGTGCGTGACCGGCGCACCTTAGGTGGAACATGACCCACGAAGGCGCGAAGACTCCAGGAAATTCTTAAGAAGCTTTGGGATTTGAGTAACTGGTTGAATTTGCTGAAGTTGAAAAGCAACTACGAACTTCTGTCTCTGCGCGAATTTTTTTTCACTGAGGACAGCTATCCACCATAGTTCACAAAATCCCATCAAAGGCCGCATAGAAGCGCTGAATATCCTCTTTGGTATTATAAAAATGAGGCGACACCCGCAGCGCTCCGCCACGCACGTTCACCATGATCCCCTGCGCCCGCAAACCGTCCCGGACCTTTAAAGGGTCGAACTCCCCGGTGAAGGAAACAATTCCGCCCCGCGATGCGCGGTCCCTGGGCGAGCGCAGTTCAAGACCCCGTTGTTCCGCCTCGCTGATGATCAGCTCCCCCAGGTCGAGCACCTGCTGCTCGATGCGTTCCATCCCCGCCTCGCCCAGAAGTTCAAGTGCTGCTCCCAGGCCGACGATCCCCATGACATTCAGCGACCCTTCCTCGAAACGCAGCGCATCGGTCCTGAGGTGAAGGTCGACATGATCGAAGTCGAGAGCGTTCTCAACGCTCTTCCAGCCCAGAAGCGGCGGATCGATCCGTTCGGCCAGTTCCTTCCGGCAGAAGAAGAGCCCGATCCCTTCGGGCGCCAGAAGCCACTTGTGTCCGTCGGCGGAGAGGAAATCGACCTGACATTTCTTTACGTCCAGAGGGAGCACACCCAGGCTCTGGATGGCGTCAACGCAGAACAGCACGTTGCGGCCCCTGCAGAGAGCGCCAAGCCGCTCAAGGTCGATCCGGAAACCGTTCCGAAACTGCACGGAGCTGACGGTGAGAAGCCTCGTCCGGGCATCGATCAGTTTTTTGATGTCATCGAAAAGGAATAACCCCTTGCGGGAGGGCACGACCCTCGCTTCGACACCCCGTGCCTTGAGATGCAGCCAGGGATATATATTGGAAGGGAATTCGCTCTCAAAGATCAGGACATTGTCGCCGGCTTTCCAATCAAGGCCCGAGGCAACGAGGGAAAGTCCATGGGACGTGCTCTTCACAAAGGCGATCTCGTCACGATCAGCGTTGATAAGCCGGGCGCAGGCCTTTCGGACCTCGTTCACGCGCGACATCCAGAAAGGATACGGGAATGCTCCGCTCCGGGTGCATTCGTCCAGAAACCCCTCCACGGCCTTCTTCACCCTGAGCGAGATTGGTGCGATGCCGGCGTGGTCCAGATAGATATGCGTCTTCGTGACCGGAAATTCGGTCCGGAAGGATGAGAGCGGAGGTCTGTCGCTGTCTGCAGTCTTCATGAGCGTGATGAACTGTCCTTGCCGTAGCCCATGCCCTTCATTGCCGTCTCGATCTCGCCGAGGATGGCAGGATCGTCGATGGTGGCCGGCACTGTGTACGTCTCGCCATCGGCGATCTTGCGCATGGTGCCGCGCAGGATCTTTCCCGAGCGCGTCTTGGGCAGCCGGTTGACCACAGCCACCTGCTTGAAGCAGGCGATAGGGCCGACCTGCTCGCGCACCATCTTAACCAGTTCCTTCCTGATCTCCTCCTGGTTGCCGTTTGCGCCCGCCTTCAGGACCACGAGGCCCACAGGCAGCTGGCCCTTCAGCGCGTCACGGGCGCCGATCACGGCGCACTCGGCCACTGCCGTGTGCTTAGAGACGACCTCCTCCATCGAACCTGTCGACAGGCGGTGTCCTGCCACATTGATCACGTCGTCGATGCGGCCCATGATGAAGAAATACCCGTCGCGGTCCTTATGGCCGCCGTCGCTGGTGTAATAATATCCCGGGAAGGGAGCAAGGTAGGACTTGACGAACCAGTCATCGTTCTTCCAGAGCGTGGGCAGTGTGCCGGGAGGGAACGGCAGCTTCACTGCCACGATACCCTCCTGGTCCGGACCGAGCTCTTTGCCGTTGCTGTCCAGGATGCGCACGTCAAAGCCGGGCACGGGCATGGTGGATGAACCGGGCTTGACCGGGAACTCCTCGATCCCCATGGGATTTGCGGTGATGGGCCAGCCCGTCTCGGTCTGCCACCAGTGATCGATCACGGGCCGCTTCAGTAGGTCGCTCGCCCAGTGGTACGTATCCGGGTCGAGCCGCTCACCTGCCAGGAAGAGGTACTTGAATCCTGCCAGGTCGTATTTCTTCAGATATTCACCCTTGGGGTCTTCCTTCTTGATGGCCCGGAAGGCCGTTGGCGCCGTAAAGAGCACCTTCACACCATGCTGGGAGATGACGCGCCAGAAGGCGCCCGGGTCGGGCGTGCCTACCGATTTGCCTTCATAGAGCACCGTGGTGCAGCCCGCGAGCAGCGGCCCGTAGACGATGTAGGAATGGCCCACCACCCACCCCACGTCCGAGGCCGACCAGAACACGTCGCCGGGCCTTACATTATATATATGCTCCATACTCCATTGGAGCGCCACGGCGTGGCCTCCATTGTCCCGTACCACACCCTTGGGAAGCCCCGTGGTGCCCGAAGTATAAAGGATATAGAGCGGATCCGTTGCTTTTACCGGCACGCAGTCTACCGGCTCGGACTTTGCCACGAGTTCCGCCCAATCATGGTCCCTGCCGGCGATGAGCTGGGCCAAGACCTGGGGCCGCTGGAAAACGATGCAGTTCTCGGGTTTATGCGACGCAAGCTCGATGGCCTTGTCGAGCATGGGCTTGTACTCGATCAGCCGGGAAACTTCGATGGCGCCCGAGGCCGAGACGATCACCTTCGGCTTTGCATCGTCGATCCGGACCGCCAGCTCGTTCGGCGCAAAGCCGCCGAAGACCACGGAGTGGACCGCGCCGAGACGGGCGCAGGCCAGCATGGCCGTGACAGCCTCGGGGATCATGGGCATATAGATAACAACAGTATCGCCCTTTGATACACCCAGTCCCCTGAGCGCGCCGGCAAATCTGGCCGTCGCGTCCCGCAGCTCGCGATAGGTGAACTTCTGCACCTGCTTTGTCACGGGGCTGTCGTAGATCAGGGCAATCTGGTCCGCGCGGCCCGATTCCACGTGCCGGTCCAGGGCATTGTAGCAGGTGTTCAGCTCACCGCCCGCAAACCAGCGATAGAAGGGCTGGTTCGAGTCGTCAAGGACCTTGTCCCATTTTTTGTGCCACGAGATCGCCTCAGCAGCCTTGCCCCAGAAGCCCTGGGGGTCGCTGATGCTCTTCTGGAAAATATCGTTATACCTGCCCATGTGTGCTGCCTCCCGCGCCTGTTCCGGCCCCTGACGGGCCGTAAAGAAGTGCCGTCATTGTACAAAAGTCCCTGCGTCCCTGGCAAGGGGGAAAAGCGGCAATTTCTCTGACCGGGATGACCATGCTGCCTGCTGACTGCACCCACAATCATTCCAAAAGTGATTCGTTCGCAAACAGCAACAGAATTATGAGTTTTCTCCATCCAGCCCCTCTCCCTCCGGGAGAGGGGCCGGGTGAGGGTGCTCAAACAGCCCGAAATGTTTAACCCTCGGACTCGGTCACCTGGCTAAATTTTCGTATGGGATTGCTGAGAGGCTGTGCAAAAAACCGATGCCCTCCCAATCAAAACTGAGCGACATAGGGGGATAAAACCACTCGCACCAACCCGGAAGATCCTTATTTCTTTACTTCCACTGTAGTCTCTTCCTTCTTCTCCCCGTCAGGGCTCGACAGGTCCTCGAAGGCCGTCATGGCCGCGATCGTCCCCTGGCCCACGGCCACGGAGATCTGCTTCACGCCGCCGCTCAGGTCACCGGCTGCGTAGACCAGCGGAACAGAGGTGCGCATGGTCATGGGGTCGGCCTTGATGTATCCAATGTCGGTCAGCTCGAGCCCCAGCATCTTCGCGATCTCGTTGTTCGGGATGTATCCGATGGCGATGAACACGCCGTCCACCTGCTCTTCGCGCGTCTTCTTCTCCTTCGTGTTCTCGATGCTCACGGACTTGACGATCTTCTCGCCCCGGATCTCGCGCACCTCGCTGTTCCACATCACCGGAATGCCGGCCTTCTTCATGCTCTCCTGCAGATGCGCCTGCGCCCGAAGCTTATCACGCCGGTGCACGATCGTGGCCTTTACGCCGATATTGTGAAGATAGAGCGCATCGGTGACTGCCGTGTTCCCGCCGCCAACGACGATGACCTTCTTGCCGTCCTTGAAAAAATAGCCGTCGCAGGTGGAGCAGTAGCTCACGCCGCGGCCGTAGAACTTTCGCTCGCCCGGCACCGTCAGCGGCCGGTTGTCCGCGCCCGTAGCGATGATGACGGCTTTGGTGAGATAGATCGCCCGGTTCGTGGTGATCCGGAAGCGCTCCTTCTCCTTCACCGCTTCCTTCACCACCTCGCCCACGTGGATCTCCGTGTACTGCACCGCCTGCTGCACGATGAGGTCAACCAGGCTCTTTCCACCGATGCGCATGAAGCCCGGATAGTTCTCCACCACCGGCGTGATGGTGATCTGGCCGCCCAGAGCGCGCTTCTCGATGACGATGGTCTTCAATCCGGCGCGCACGGCATAGATCCCGGCGGTAAGACCCGCGGGGCCGCCGCCGATGATCACCAGGTCCTTTTCCACCGGCTCGCCGGGCGTCACCTCTTCTGACACCTGTTCGGGTTCCTTGAGGGTGACCAGTGTCTCGACGAAAACCTCCTCGGTCTGGAGCCCGGCGCCCGTAAAGGTCCCGTTAATAAAGGTCTGCGGCACGGCAAGGGAACCCAGCTCCTCGGCCAGGTCCTGGTTCTCATAGATCTCCACGATCTCGGCTGACACGAACTCGGGCTTCGCTATGGCAGCGGCCATGGCGTTCAGCGCCTGCTGGGGACAATAGGGACAGGTGGGGCTCACAAAGACCTGGATCAGCCGCTCTTCTTTTAGCACGCGGATCCGTTCGGTCATGGCGGGCGTAAAGATGGTCTTGCCTGACGAGGCCATCATGAGCCCTACAAGGAACGAACGTGCCTCTTCGCCAAGGGGCGCGCCGGTGCAGCGGATGCGGTACTTGTCCGGCGCTATCAGCAGCGTAGGCGACCGCTCAACGCCGCGCTTCTTCGCCTGCTCATCGCCCACGGTGTGAAAGGACACCTTCACCTTGTCGCTCAGCTCCGCGAAGACCTTCGCGATCTGCACGGCAGCCTCGTTGAACTGGTCGTTCACACCCTGCTTCGTGAAGACCTCAACAGCCACGGGGTCCTTCAGCTCCTTAGAGAAGGTCTCCTGGATGACCTTCTTTACATCGTCGGAGATCAGCTCATGCGTGTGCGTTTTATCCTTGTGCTCTTCCATGGTGGATTACCTCGATGAGGGCAGATCCATATAGCAAATGTGCTTACTTTATTCTCTTCGATATCGCCTTGAACTCCTCGGTCCCGGCCACGCCCAGAAGCTGGAACAGCACCGTCTCTGTCCCGGTGACAACTGCGCCGGCGCTGCGCATGAGATCCAGACTCGTGCGCCAGTTCGCCTTGGTCCGGGAGCAGACCGCGTCGCTCACCACGTGGGGAACAAAATCGGCCTTCAGCAGACCGAGGGTCGTCTGAAGCACGCAGATATGCGTCTCCATGCCGGTGACAATGATCTTCTTGCGGTCCAGGGCGCGGACCTCTTTCATGAACGCCGGCTCGCCGCAGCAGTTGAAGGCGATCTTCTCGACGGGCTTCACCGCGGCCGTTGCCTCCCGAAGCTCCGGGACCGTGGGGCCCAGGCCCTTGGGATACTGCTCCGTAACCATGACGGGGATATTCAACATTTTCGCCAGCTCGATCAGATGCCGGCAGTTCTTCACCACCTGGTCCTTCACCTCGGTTTTCATGACCGCGGCCAGCCGCTCCTGGATGTCAATGATCAGAATGAGCGTGTCTTCCTTGTCGAGAATAAAACGGTTAATGGGCATACGTCATCCTTTCCTGGTATTACGTCTAAAAAATAGTAGCGAGGCCCTGCCTCAGTCTGATGAAAGCAAAACCTTTGAACCGCCAAGGCGCAATGGACGCGAAGTTTTTTTGGAGCGAGCCGACCGCGTCGGCGTTCACCCCGTTAGAGATGCTGCATGACGGCTTCCAATGTGCCGTCGGCAGCATTACCCATGATGGTGATCTCTAACGGGGTTCACTGCGGCAACGCGCCGCGCCCCGTTTCCAAATGGTAGAGGACGCGGGCCCCGCTCCCCCGGCCCGCTTCCTATTTTTGTTTGATCCGGGGCGGGCGTGTCATACATCTTATTGATGCGGGACGGAGACGGGGGTTGCCTTGGTCCATATTTTTCTTCGCGCCTTAGCGCCTTCGTGGCGATTATCGGTTTAGACTTTATAAACAACCGGCGGACCGCCGGACCTATACCCCTCAGGTGCCCCCGCAGCCGATGGTCACCTTCTCTCCCTCGACGATAACCGGAACGTCACGTCGTCCCTTGGAAAGCTTCAGCATCTCGTCGAGCTTTGCATGGTCATCCTTCACATCGAAATAGACCGCTCCGCTGTAGGCCTCACGGGCCTTCGTGGTATAGGGTCATCCGGCCTTGCCGTAAATAATAACCTTGTCAGCCATGACTTGCCTCCCTCTGCGAATTCTGGAATGATCGGTCCTTGTAATAGACCCTTCAAAATAAAAAACGACTTTAGACTTACTTCGCGCCTTGGAGCCTTCGTGGCAGGCTTTGGTCCGCTTCGCCTTTATTTGACATGGTGTATTCTATCATAGGCAAACCCGCATAACAATACTGTCACCGGCATTCTCAGGTGACCTTTTTTCAGATGCAAATCCAGCCTGATTCCGCTACAATGATCCCGGGATGAACCACGGAACAAACAAGGCCTTTCGGCTGTCTAATGATCAGATGGATGCCGGTCCGGCCGGATCAGCCGACGCTGATGCCGAACTGGTCGCTGCCGCCACGAGGGATGACCTCGCCGCCTTCGAGGTCCTGGTGAGCCGGCACGAAAAACGCATCGTGAACATCGCGTACCGGATCACGGGAGACTACGAAGACGCCTGTGAGGTGGCGCAGGACTCCTTTGTCTCTGCCTTCCGGAACCTGAAGCACTTCCGGGGCGAGGCGAGGTTCTCGACATGGCTCACATCCATCGCCATGAACCAGGCCCGGAACCGGCTGAAGCAGGTCCGGACCCGCAGAAGCCGGGAGCCGGTCAGCCTCGACGATCCGATCTTGACGGATGATGGTGCGATGATGCGTGACCCGCCTTCCCAGTCGCCATCGGCACTGGAGAGCATGGAAAAACGCGATGTGCAGCGCGCTGTTCAGGACTGCATCAGCGGCCTCGAAGCGGAGTTCCGCGAAGTGCTGGTGCTGCGCGACATCCAGGGCTATGCTTACGACGAGATCGGGAAGGTCCTGAAGGTCCGGGAGGGCACGGTCAAATCGCGCATCTTCCGGGCACGTGGGGCCATGAAGGACTGTTTGAAAAAACTGATGGGGTATCTCTGAGCATGGAGCATAGGGCATAGAGCAGAGTGCGCGGAGTGTTTCTCTTATGCCTTGCTGTTTCAACCCTCTGCTCTCTGCACCATGCGCTTTGCAGTGATTTATCGCTATGACACACGACGACATCCGACATAAGCTGTCTGAATATCTGGATGACTCCCTCTCTGCTGAAGAGAAGAGCAAGATCGAGGAGCATCTGGCATCATGCGCTGCCTGCGGCAACGCTCTGGAAGAGCTTCGCAAAGCCCTTGCCCATGTCCAAAGCCTCGATGAGGTCGAAAGCCCGCCCTGGCTCACGCAGAAGATCATGGCCCGCGTGCGCGAAGAAGCGGCGCAGAAGAAGAGTATTTTCCGGCGCATCTTTTATCCGCTCTCGATCAAGCTGCCTCTCCAGACCGTGGCTGTCCTGTTCCTCGTCGTGACGGCCTACTATGTCTATCGAAGCATGGACCCTGCGGCTCGATATCGCGAGGCGACAAGAGAATTCGCACAACAGGAGGCGCTCCCCGCTCCCCGAAAAGAGCCTGAGATGCGGGCCGACAAGCCCGCAGACCGCTCCGGCCGCCTTCCCCAGTCTCCGGAGTATAAATCTCTGGACATGAAGTACTCCTATGAGCCGCCGCCTCCGGTCCCGGCAGAGCAAGCGCCTGCTGCGGCAGCGCCCGAGCGTGAAAAGTTGGAAGCCAGGCCTGAGATCAGGACAGAGGGTTTTGCCGCTGCCAAAGCGCCTTCAGCTCTATCGGAAAGAGCGGCTCCCGAGCCGACGGCGGAAAAACTGCAGAAAAGAAAAGCCTTCACCGGACTTATGGATGCTGATGCAGTGCGGGAGAGAGCTGCTGAGGCGCCTGCGGGAATACGTGCGATCGGCGATGTGCACACACCTGTGATCACCTACACGCTGCACGCGAGCAATATCGATAGTGCGGCCAAAGACGTCGAAAAGATCATTGAACGCCTCGGCGGAAAGGTTGCGCGACGCGATGCTCATTCCATCGACGCGACAGTTGATGCCGGCAAGCGCGAGGAACTGGTTCGGCAATTATCACGGCTCGGCAGGATGGAAACGAAAAGCGAACAGGACAGCCCGGAACAGAAGATCATCACTGTCAGGATCCAGATCAAGGGCGAATAGATCCCGAACGGTGAGCGTGAGGCCTGCTATTTCTTCCCCCTCGCTTCGCGTTGTTTGTGATACAGCCGCTCCTCCAATAACCTGCCAATAATATTAACTTCTCGACAGCGCAACACCCCTGCATCCCCATAGCGTCCTCTATCGATCTTCCCGGGAACTTTTCCGGAACCTCCTTTGTCTAAAGACCCAGAAAGCGGGTGTAGGCATCACCTGCGAGACCGGGTCAAGCCTCGACAACAGGAGGTTCAATATGCGCATCAGATACTTCTTTCAGGTCCTTGCAGTTCTGCTTCTTCTTTGCACCACGTGGATCGCAAATGCTGCTCAGCCCGGCAGCAAGACGCCTGCAGCGGCAAGCACGATCGAAGACCAGCAGTCCGTGGCCCTTACCATTTACAATGTCAACCTGGGACTCGTGAAGGACCGCCGCGTGATCCGGCTTTCCAAAGGGGCATCGGAGCTCCGCTTCATGGACGTGGCGTCACAGATCATCCCCACGAGCGTCCACATCAAGTCCCTGATCGATCCGAACAGCCTCTCGGTACTCGAGCAGAACTACGAGTACGACCTCCTGAACCCTCAGAAGCTCCTGGACAAGTACGTGGGCCGTGAGGTGAAGCTCAATACAAAGAACATCTACACAGGCAAGGAGGAGCTGGTTACGGCCACCCTCCTGTCGAACAACGGCGGCCCCATCTTCCGGATCGGCGACGAGATCACCTTCGGCCACCCGGGCCGCATCATCTTCCCCGGCGTGCCGGACAATCTCATTTCCCAACCGACCCTTGTCTGGACGCTGGACAACAGCCTCGCGACTGCACAGACCGTCGAAACATCCTACCTCACGAACGGCATCACCTGGCAATCGGATTATGTCGTCACGCTGAACGACAAGGACGATCGCGCGGACCTCGCAGGCTGGGTCACCATCGACAACAAGAGCGGGGCCTCCTACCGGAACGCCAAACTAAAGCTCGTGGCAGGCGACGTGAACCGGGTGAAAGACAAAGAGGAATACCGGAGAGAGCTGATGAAATATGCGGTCACGGAAGCAAGGGCCGACGCGCCGCAGTTCAAGGAGGAATCCTTCTTCGAATACCACATCTATACCCTCCAGCGCCCGGCTACGGTGAAGGAGAACCAGACAAAGCAGATCAGCCTGGTCCAGGCCGAGAACATCCCGGTCAAAAAGGAACTCCTGTTCCGCGGCGCAGCAGACTACTATTACGGCCAGTACGGTGTGATCGCAACGAACCAGAAGATCGGCGTTTACGTCGAGATCGACAACAGGAAGGAGAACAACCTGGGCATGCCGCTTCCAAAAGGCACGGTCAGGGTCTACAAGCATGACAGCGAAGGAAGCCTGCAGTTCGTGGGCGAAGACTCCATCGACCACACACCTGAGAAGGAAAAGATCAGGGTAAAGCTCGGCGAGGCCTTTGACGTGGTAGGCAGCCGGAAAATGACGGACTGGAAGAAGCTCATATTGAACCGCTACGAGGCTGCTTACGAAATATCGCTCCGCAACCACAAAAAGGAGGCGGTGATCGTCAAGGTCGTGGAGCCCATTCCCGGCGACTGGACCATGCTCGAATCATCACACCCTTATGCGAAGACCGAAGCGTTCACCGCCGAGTTCTCGATCCCTGTGCCGAAAGACGGTGAGGTGAAGCTCACCTACCGAGTACGGATGAAATACTAAACGGATCTGTCAATCAATCAGGAGGTACGTTATGAAAAGGTCACTACGAATTCTCATGGCAACTGTACTTGCAGCAGCGGCATGGACCGGCACTCTTGCCGGCGCCGGGCAGGAGGGACCCGAAGACCGGACCCTCTCCCCCTACTTCTTCGTGAAAAGCGACGACCCGGAAGTGGACCGGCTGCCGCTCAGGTCCACCTCGGCGACAGTGAACATCGCCGGTGTGATCGCCGACGTGACAGTGACGCAGGTCTACAAGAACGAGGGGCAGCGGCCTCTTGAGGCCATCTATGTATTCCCCGCCTCGACGCGCGCAGCGGTCTATGGCATGAAGATGACCATCGGCGAGCGGATCATCATCGCGAAGATCAGGAAGAAGGACGAGGCCCGTCAGGAGTACGAAGAGGCAAAGCAGCAGGGCAAGAGCGCCTCGCTCCTTGAACAGCACCGGCCGAACGTGTTCCAGATGAACGTGGCGAACATCATGCCCGGCGACGAAATCCGGGTCGAGCTCAGATACACGGAGCTTCTTGTCCCGGAAAACGGAGAATACGAGTTCGTCTATCCCACGGTGGTGGGGCCGCGCTACTCGAACCAGCCAGCGGAGAGCGCGCCCGCATCGGAACAGTGGGTGCAGAACCCCTACTTGCGCCAGGGCGAAGCGCCGACCTACGGCTTCGACATGACGGTGAACATTGCGGCAGGGCTCCCGATCCAGCAGCTCATTTCCCCGTCCCACAAGGTCGATGTGCGCTACACCGGTCCGAACAGCGCGTCCGTCGTGCTCGACCCGACCGAACAGAAAGGCGGAAACCGCGACTACATCCTGAAGTACCGGCTCGCGGGCAAGGCGATCGAAACGGGCCTGCTGCTCTTCGAAGGCGGGAAAGAGAATTTCTTTCTCCTGATGCTCCAGCCGCCAAAACGCGTGCGTCCCGAGATGATCCCCGGCCGCGAGTACATCTTCATCGTGGATATCTCAGGCTCCATGCACGGCTTCCCCATTGAAATATCCAAGAAACTGCTGAAGGACCTTATCGGCAAACTCCGGCCCACGGACCGCTTTAATGTGCTGCTCTTTGCCGGCAGCTCCTCCATCCTGTCCGAGCGCTCGCTTCCTGCCACGCCGCAGAACATCGCGCGGGCGATCCAGGTCATCGAACAGCAGCGAGGCGGAGGCGGCACAGAGCTGCTGCCCGCGCTCAAGCGGGCGCTGGCCCTCCCCCGGGCTGAGGGATTTTCCCGGAGCGTGGTGATCGCCACGGACGGGTACGTGACCGTAGAGGAAGAGGCCTTTGACCTCATCCGCACGAATCTGGGAGACGCGAACTTCTTCACCTTCGGCATCGGCAGCAGCGTGAACCGCCTTCTCCTCGAAGGCATGGCCCGCGTAGGCATGGGTGAGCCCTTTGTGATCACGAAGCAGGAAGAAGCAGCGGCAAAGGCCGAGGCCTTCCGCACGCTGATCCAGTCGCCGGTGCTGACCGGGATCAGGACCGAGTTCAACGGCTTCGATGTATATGACGTGGAGCCGGCTTCGGTCCCCGATGTGCTGGCTGACCGGCCTGTGATCGTCTTCGGCAAGTGGCGGGGCAAGCCCCGCGGCATGATCACCGTGAGCGGCCTCTCGGGCGATGGAACGCACCGCGAAAAGATCGACGTGGCATCTGCAACGCCGTCTACTACCAACGGGGCACTGCGCTATCTCTGGGCGCGCCACCGCATCAGCCTTCTGTCGGACTACAATTCCCTGCGCTCCGATGAGGGCCGCATCCGCGAGGTGACCGAACTCGGCCTCACGTACAACCTGCTCACTGCCTTCACCTCCTTTCTTGCCGTGGACAACGAAGTCCGGAACAAGGAGGGCAATGCAACGACGGTGACGCAGCCGCTGCCGCTGCCTGAGGGTGTCTCGGATTATGCCGTGGCCGGCAGGATGCAGCGCTATGCCGCGTCGCCTGTTCCCGCGTCAGAGCCGAAGACCCTGGCACAGAACGACGAGGCATGTAAGCCCGAGGAAAAGCCGGATTCGCGGAAGAACGAAAAAACCGGAATGCGCATCGACGACATCCGGGTCACCGGCGCGCTTTCTACCGAGGCCGTACGGATGGTCGTGGAGCAGCAACTGGGAGAACTCGTGATATGTGCCGCGGGCGGTCTTCATCAGGGCAGGTTCGTCGTCAGGCTGGTCATCGACGAACAAGGCAGGGTGAAAAGCATAACTCCGGTCTCGGTGACCCCCTCGACCGGGAATACCGGGCAGTGTATCATAAAGGCCGCGAAGAGGTGGCGCTTCCCCGCGCAGACCAGCGGATCAACCATAACGTTGACCATCCGCATCGATTGATCCGGAAGTATCCAAAAACCTCGACGCCCCTGCTCATCAGGGGCGTTTTTTTATTTCATCGCGCCGGCTGGCGAAAAATAGCTTGACCAGACCGCTGTTTCGGCTACAATGGCAAATAGGTCAGTTGCGTTCATTACATCATTGCCAGACAACCTTTTCAGGTGAGAACCCATTCATGTACGACGTAATCATTATCGGCGCGGGACCCGCGGGCTCAACGCTGGCGCGGCTGATAGGAAAGCGCTACCGCGTTCTGCTCGTGGACAAAGGCATGGTACTTCCGAAGAACGGAAAGGCGCCGGCGGCAAAGTGCTGCGGCGGCCTGCTCGCCCCCGACGCCCAGCGCATGCTTGCGAGAATGGAATTGGGGCTTCCGCGCGACATACTCAGCGGCCCGCAGCTCTTCGCGGTCCGGACCATTGACCTGCTGAACCGCATCGAGCGGTATTACCAGCGCTCCTATCTGAACATCGACCGCGGCAAGTTCGACCAATGGCTCGCCTCGCTGCTTCCACCTGATGTGGAACTGAGGCAAACCTGCTTCTTCCGGGGCTTTGCAGAGGACGAACAAGGGCTCCGCGTCCACCTCTCCCAGGACGGCAGCATACATGAAGAATATACCTCCCTCCTGATCGGCGCCGACGGCGCATTTTCTCTTGTTCGTAAACAGGCCTTCCCCCAGATGCCTGCTCCCCGGCAGTACATCGCGATCCAGGAGTGGTTCAAATCAGAACGGCCCCTCCCCTACTTCACGGCCATCTTCGATCCCGAAGTCACGGATTTCTACTCCTGGCTCATCCCCAAGGACGACAAGATGATCGTCGGCTCGGCGCTCAGGACGGGCGAAACCGCGACAGCGAACTTCGAACTGCTCAAGTCAAAGCTCAGGGAATACGGTTTCGACCTGACCCACTCCATCGAAAAGAGCGGCGCGATGCTGATGCGACCGGTCAAGATGTCCCAGGTCCTGACAGGACAGGGAAGGGTCGCGCTCATCGGCGAGGCGGGAGGATGGATCAGCCCCAGCTCCGCCGAGGGGATCAGCTACGGTTTCCGGAGCGCCCTGGCCCTTGCCGACGCGCTGATGTCAGGCCTGGAGGGCTTCCAGAAACGGTATCTCCGCAGGACGCGCCGCCTGCGCTCGAACATCCGACTCAAGAACCTCAAGGCGCCCTTCATGTATAATAGAATTCTGCGCCGTATCGTGATGACCTCGGGTATCCACAGCATCGATGTCAGTTCGCCGTGAGCTGGAGACGGGCATTTGACGCAGTCGAAAAAAACCAGGTTTAACCACTGAATCACAGGACACGGAGGAAACCCGTTCATTCTTATAATCGTGTTCTCCGTGGCTCCGTAGTAGATTTTCTCTTAAATATATACCAGTTGCCTATTGCGCCCTGACCGCACTAGAAAAGGGGACATGCGGTTCGCATGTCCCCTTTCGATCTTCCCTATCGCCGGCCTATCAGCGCTTCTTCAGCCCCCACTGCTTCAGGATGAACCAGCCCGCCAGCCCTGCAATGTTCCCGATGACCAGCATGTGAACCATGTACTTTGCATAGACGAAGAGAAGGTTCACGAACAGGCCTGTGGCGACCGCGTTGATGAATGCTCCCGCGCCTTCCCGGGCCAGGGCCTGCAGCCCGACGAACAGACTGTACAGGACCGCCGCCAACGTAAAGATCATGTACTCCCCGAGCATGCCGGCCAGGGAATCGAACACGATGACCCGCTGCATCCCCTCGCGTTTCTGCACATAGCTGGAGAGGAAGAAGAAGTACACGATGAAAGCGGACACCAGGACCAGGGGCGCGGCAATAAGATAAAAGAGCGGCGGGTTGTCGTCACCCGAGCTTCGCGCGCCAAAAAAAAACGACACTATCACTGCATGGAACAACACACCATAAAGACCGACTTTTAGTTTCACCCTGTCTCCTTATTCGAACCCCGCGGCAGCAATCCCGCTCCCGCGGGGTTGCTGCGGGATGTCGCGTTATTGTAGTCCCGACCTGTCCCCGCAAGCGGGACAGGCGGGATGCCGGGGGGCTCCACCGACTGCACGGGAATGGGGGGAAGTGTACCCTAGTCCTGCTGCTCCTGTCAATCTGCATGCCTGCATGCATGTGCCCGCGAAGATCAGGGTCCATCTGCGTCCTGATACCCGTTCCCGCTCTTAGGAGGCGAATCGCCGGGGCAGGGAAGCTCGGGCAGCCTCCAGACATTGCATCGTCCGGGAACCTGACAGCTCCCCTGAGGCGTTCCTCTTCATGAACTCCCTGACGTCTTCGAAGGTGTCCACATCAGGCCATTTCGGGAGTCCATGAACGCGCAGCTCGGCGTTCTCGAGCAGGGCCATCGTTTCCGGGTAGACGCGCGGCGAACTCCAGGGAATGCCGTAGAAGGCGACAGGAAGGAAGGTGTCCTGGTGGAAGCCGATGAGATAGTAGCCGCCGTCAACGGAAGGACCGATAACGGCGTCGCTGAAAGCAAGTGATTTCACGGCCTGGTTGATGATGCGAAGCGGCAGGTCCGGGATGTCGCTCCCGATGATCACCGCCCGCTCGAAGCCGTCATCAAAGGCCTGGCGGAATGCCCCTTCCATCCTTGCGCCCAGGTCCCCCTCGGGCTGCGGCGCATCCTCCCATCCGTCGCCGAGCCATGCCTTTACCTTATCGCCGGCATCAGCGGGAGCATAACAGATCCGGAGGGGAAGTCCTGTCTTCCGGACCGTCGCAAGGATGTCCGCTGCAAAGGCTCGGTACAGGTCCAGCGTCACGTCATCGCCAAGGTCCTTGCTCAGGCGCGTCTTGACCTTCCCCTTCTCGGGATATTTTATAAATAGAATTATGCAGGTTTCTGTGGTCATGGCTGTTCTGATCCTGATGTGACATACTTCAAAAGCAAAGGCATCTCTCGCAAAGCTCGCAAAGGAAACCATTACGTCCAGGATTGAAAGTCAAAAGGCCAGGCCTTTCTTGGCGCTCTTTGCGCCTTGGCGAGAAAACATCTTGCCTTTTGCTTGCCTGTTGACTGACACACAGACACCGAAAATCTTCTCTCGATATTACAGGAGTGTGCGCCTAACAGCACGACGGCCCGCTGCGTCCCTTATCCTGCTCCTGCTTCATCAGCTCCGCCGCGGTCGTACTGCAGCCCTGGAACAGGCCGAAGTGCTCATCGAAGCTACCCGTGATCTCGAAAAAGCTTCCGAAGCGCGTGCGCGAAAGCATGAACGCCGTGTTGCCGCAGACGCGCTCGGGCCGGTTCCGTTCGAACACATGCCCGTCGTCCAGAATGAACCGGAAGGGCGATTCAGGCACGCCTCCTTTATATACTGCAACATGCCCATAGTCCTCGCAGGCGTCCTCAAGGCCTTCTATCTTCCAGAGACGGTACGTGACGGAATAGAACGTGATATTCCCGACAAGGGCCTTGACCGCTTCGTCGGTGATCTCGATAGCGCGCTTCGAGACGATCCGCGGGTCCGTGAACCCGGCTCGCCGCGCCATGCGCTCAAAGTCCTTCCAGTACAGCGCGCCGCCGAGGCACTCGCCGTAGAGCACGCGGTTCGTCCGGAGTGGTTCAGGCAGCCGCCGGTCGGCATAGACGTCGGAAAAATAGAACTCTCCGCCGTCCTTCAGAACGTCAAAGATCGAACGCAGCACGCGCTCCTTGTCCTCCACCAGGTTGATCACACAGTTGGAAGTGACGAGATCCACCGATCGGGCAGGGACATGCTGTCCCACGTTCTCCATCGCGTCGTGGATGAACGAGGTGTTCGGACGTGAGAACCCGAACCGTTCAGCCTGCTCTGCCTCGTATCTCTTCGCCACATCGATCTGCGCCTTTGTCATGTCGATGCCGTGGACGAATCCCTGCTCGCCGGCCAGATAGGCCATCACATAGCTGTCGCGGCCCGTGCCGCAGCCCATGTCAAGGATGGTGAGCCCCCGGATATGGTCCGGGACCACATTGCCGCAGCCATAGTACTTCATCTTGATCTCGTCATGGACAAACGGCATGACCTGACGGATATGGGCCGGCATGGCATCGAGAGTGCAGCAGGCGCTTGTCTTGAGGTCTGCTGACTGCATGAGCTCCTCACCGTAGTACTGCTGGACTGTTTCCTTCACATCAAAATCTGATGGGGCCTCGCCTGCATCGCTTTTGACCAGGGCGCCGTGGCAGCTGCTGCCGCTCCCGACGGTGCAGGCATAGCAATACTCCGCGCAGGCGATCTCGGGATGGAATTGATCGAGATCTATCTCCCAGAACCGGCGTTCCTCATATCCCGGGATGCGCCGCTGCGCTGCGAGGTTGAAATCGCAATCGTACAGGCAACCCTGATAATCCACAGAAACAAGATTCCGGCACATGACGCGGTCAAGGGTCGCGGGATTGTGGTGCCTCTTCAGGAGCTCAAGATAGCGGTCATAGGCCCCCTCCTGTTCGAGACGATCCTTGTACCGGGCCAGGGGGGCATTCACCATGGTGAAGAGGCGGTTAAACCATACACCGTGCCGGTCCTTCAGGAGGGAACGATACTCTGACTCTACCTCAGCTTCCGGCGGCGGGAGAAAATCACCGGAGGGATTATACACCAGATCGAGCGAGAGGCTGTCGGCCCCGTAACCTGCTGCATTGAGCTGCTTCAGCGCTGCGATGCTCCGCTCAAACACGCCTGCGCCGCGCTGCCGGTCCGTCGTTTCCTTGAAGACCGCGGGCAGCGACGCGATAAGCCTCACGCCATGCTTCCGGTAGAGTTCGATATAACGCGCATGCTCGGGCATGGTCAGCACGGTGAGATTGGTGCGCACGGTCACGCGCCTGGCTGCCGTCGAGAGCTGCTCGATAAACAGCGCGAGGCTGGGGTTCATCTCAGGAGCGCCGCCGGTGAACTCGATGCTCATGATGTCCGAACCGAGCAGTTTCGCCAGCACCTTTTCGGCTGTGGCGCTGTCCATGTTCCGGTCGCCTGCAGGCGAACCCTCCACGTGGCAGTGGGTGCAGGACTGGTTGCACCGGTTGCCAAGGTTCACCTGCACGGTCTCGATCTGTCCTTTTGCAATTTTCCAATCGCTGAACACTGCCGATCCCATCAATGATCTCCTTACCCGCATAAAGCGAAATGAAAATTTGAAAAGTACAAATTTACAAAAAAACAGCGTAGGGGCGGGCATGCCCGCCCTCGGAAGAGCGACCATGGTCGCCCCTACGGCACGCCCAAATCCGGGTCAGCCGAAAAAGCAGAAAGAGAACAATATGCTCATTCCTTCGGGCTTTACAAATCCACTTCTATCCGCGCTCATCTGCGTCCAATTCGCCTCTGCTCTTCTTCCTCTCCGGCTCATTCCGATAGTACTTCTTCAGCCGTTCCGGCGGAACGCCGACGGCATACATCACCTGGAGCATCATGTTCCGCACTGTGCTGTACAGGACCCCTTCGCGCTCCCAGCGCCGCGCCGAGGTACTGACCTTCTCCGGTATGATGCGGACCCGGCCGTTGCTTTTTTTGACGCGGCCCATGAGGTCCACGTCTTCCATCAGCGGGATGTCACGATACCCATCGAGCCGCTCGAACAGGGAACGGGTCAAGAATATCCCCTGGTCCCCGAAGGGGATGCGTGTGATCCGCGTCCGGAGCGCTACATAGGCCTCGGTGATCTTGAAGATCCGGCGCTTTGTATCAATACCCAGGTCAAAGGCGCCGGCGTCCCATCGCCCCCCCTTCATTGTTTCACCAATGAGCCCAAAGGCCTGTTGCGGCAGCCAGGTATCAGCGTGCAGGAAGAGGAATACATCATGCGTTGCTTTCTTCGATCCCACATTCATCTGCCGTGCCCTGCCCGCTGATGATACTGACTTGACAACGTCCCGGTCGCGGATTGCTGAGATCGTATCCTGTTCCCCGGCGCCGTCGACGACAATGATCTCCACTGGCACGGGCGATGTAAGGCCCCGGAGGTATTCGATCAGTTCGTTGATCACGTTGGCCTCATGAAGCACGGGGATGATGACCGAGATCCCCTTGATCAAAAGAACTCCCTGATCGCGGGACCGATGTCCGGCGCCTTCGCCGGCAGCCGCACCAGCGGCGCCTTGGCAAGCACCGGCACCTGCTCTTCATAGATCGGCCGCTGCCGCCGGTAGATCACACCGAGCGGGATGCGTTCCCCCCATTCCAGCGCTTTCGTGAAGGCCGCACTGCGGTCCGCTGGATCATGCTCGGGACCCAGACGGTACACCCGCTTGCTGTACCACTCATAGGTGTTCACCTTGTTGAAGGTCACGCAGGGCTGCAGGATGTCGACAAGGGTGAACCCCTTGTGCTTGACGGCCTCCTTGATCAACCCCTTCAGATGCTCTCCGTCGCCGGCAAAGCCCCGCGCCGCAAAGCTGCAGTCCAGCGCAACAGCCAGCGCCATGGGGTTCAACTGCTCCGAGATGACGCCGGCGGGCATGTTCTTCGTCTTCGTACCCTCGCCCGTGGTGGGCGATGCCTGTCCCTTGGTGAGTCCGTAGATCTGGTTATCATGCACGAAGAGCTTGACGTTGACGTTCCGCCGCATGGTGTGCGCAAGATGGTTGCCGCCCTCGCCGTAGCAGTCGCCGTCGCCGGCAACGGCGATCACGAGCATCTCATGGTTCGCCAGCCGAAGGCCTGTTGCCACGGGCAGGGTCCTGCCGTGGAGACCGTTGAAGGTATTGCACCGGATATAGTGCGGGAATTTCGATGCCTGCCCGATGCCCGAGACCATGGTGAACTGGTGTGGCTCGATTTCGAGCTCTGCCATGGCCTCCCTGAAGGTCGTGAGTATGGAAAAATTTCCGCATCCCGGACACCATGTCGGGACCTGTCCTTCATAATCCTTTGCTGTCACCATGATGATCTCCTGACCCGTAATAAGCGGAATTGGAAAGTGCAAATTGCCTTCTACCTATGCGGCTTTTATGGGCATGCTCAATCTGCGCTACCTATCGACACTCTTTTGTCGATCTCTTACCGCCTCTTGATCTTTCCCTTCAGCTCCTTCACAAGCGAGTCCACCGTGAAGGGTCTTCCGTCATAGCGCCGCACATGCCCGCTGAACACAAATCCTGTTTCGGCCCGCAGGAGCCGCTCGAACTGGCCTGTGGCGTTATTCTCGATACAGATGGTCTGTCCGGCCTTTTTGAGTACCGACAGATATCCCGATGCTTCTGCCGCAGGCAGGGGAAATACCTCGCTGAAGTGCAGCATGGCTGCGGAATGCGTGGCCGACAGTTCGTCCACGGCCTCGCGCAGCACGCCGTAGGTCGAGCCCCAGCAGGTGATGACGACCTCGGGGTGCAGGTCGCCATAGAACAACGGCGGCGCGATCTCTTTCTGGATGCGCGGCAGCTTCTTCAACAACCGCTTCTCGACCATCCGGTTCCGCGTTTCCCCGTCCTCGACGATATGCCCTGCCTCGTCGTGCTCATCACTGTCCGTCACCACGAGATGCTTCGCGTCACCGGGTACGCCGAGGGGGGTGACGCCGTTCGCTGTATAGGCGTGGCGCTGGTATTCAGCGAGCCCGCTGAAAGCCTCTCCGCGCAGACGGTAGTCAGTATACTTCACCTTGGATAGATCGAAGTCCTCGTAGGTCCACTGCGAATCAGCCAGGTATTGGTCGAAGAGAATGAAAACCGGTATCTGGTATTTCTCGGCCAGGTCAAAAGCCCGCGCTGTCTGAAGCAGGGCCTGGACCGGCGTCCCTGGCGCGAAGATGATGCGCGGGAATTCGCCGTGGCCCGCTGAGACCAGGAACTGCAGTTCGCCCTGCTCCGTTCGCGTGGGCAGGCCCGTTGCAGGGCCGGGACGCTGACCCATGGCAATGACCACCGGCGTTTCAGTGATCCCGGCAAGCGAAAGCCCTTCGACCATCAGCGCGAAGCCGCCGCCTGACGTGCCCGTCATGGCGCGGACCCCGGCAAAAGAGGCGCCCAGGGCCATATTGATGGCCGCGATCTCGTCCTCTGCCTGTTCGACGACGATGCCGAACTGCTCCGCCTTTGACGCGATATAGTTCATGATGCCCGTCGACGGCGTCATGGGATAGGCTGCATAGAACCTGCATCCTCCTGCAATGGCGCCCAGCGCGATAGTTTCGATGCCTGCAATGAGCAGCCGTTTCTTTCGCGATGCCTTTGTGTCCTTCTTTTCCCCGGCAAAGGAACAGGTAACGCACTGCTCCACGGCGAGCTCGTGCCCTGCCTGGGCCGCCTTCCGGTTCGCGCTGACCACCGCTTCGCCTTTTTTCCCGAAGGTCTCGGCGATGATGGCGAGAAGCGCATCGAGCTCCATGCCCAGCATGCCGAGCACAGCGCCTGTTGCGACCGTGTTCGCCATGATCGGGCTGCCGCCGTGCTCTTTGGCCAGCTTGGCAAAGGGAATATCGATGAAGGCAGGACCTTCGTAGGTCTTCTTGAGGGCCGAGGAGTCGTACACTACCTGCGCCCGCCTTGTGCGCTCCTTCTCGTAGCGCGGGATGGTCTCGCTGTCCAGGGCAACAAGAATGTCGATGCCGTCCCGCGAGGCGTAGACCGGCTGCGTTGACACGCGGATCTGATAAAAATTATGGCCTCCGCGCACCCTCGACTCGTAGTCCTGGTGCGTGAACACAAAGTAACCTGTCCGCACGAAGACCCGCCCCAGGGTCTCGCCGATCGTCTGGATCCCCTGGCCTGCTGCGCCGCCTATCCGTATCGTGTAGTCCATGCTGTCGCTCCCTTGCCGGTTCTGCACTGTAGGGACAGTCCCCCCCCTGGGACAGTCTCCGTGAGACAGGGACAGTCCCCCTGGAATCAAAGGGGACTGTCCCTTTTCAGTTCGTCAACCAGATCTTCTATCTCGATGGTCCCTTTATCGAGCAGATGCGCCAGCAGAACAAATCCTCCGCAGGGAACCGCCTGCCCGCCGGTGAGGATGAAATCGCAATCCTCCGCAAAGAAATCACAGTCAGAGCACATACTGCTCTTGAGTTTTTCTACCACAATAGCGGACGGCCCGGTCATCTCTGCGGGGCGATCGAGCGGAACGCGCCTGCCATTCTGCATCAGACGCCGGACAATGACGGCTCCCCTGCACTCAAGCTCTTCGTTCTTTTCCGGTTTGTAGTATTTGCAGAAATTGAGGCACAGCTTCTTATCGCTCTTCATACTTTACCACGCTGCCAGCCAGGCACAGGAGCCTGTTGTTCGAGATTCCCTCTCATGCGCCGCCATCTGCAGCAACTCGGCGCCCGCATGCTTCAGCATGTTCTCTCTACCGACGGCCATTAATGCTGTGTGCGGCTTGATTGTGAAAACCGGATTAGTGTTCCGAAACTGCGAGGCCACAGGGCAGTGTGACCTCGTGAATGGCCAATAGTCTTTCGCTGCCGCTTCCTCTGTTTATTATACCAGCCTTTTCCGGTGAATTCCAGCTGACAGAACAATTCACTGTCCTCGGAAAGCATTCAACGTACTCTTGATGACTTTGCAGCAGGTGCATTATATCGCAATGGGCAGGCGGTCGGACCTTGATCGGCCTTGCAACGTGGTATAATAACCTTATGCGTTACTTTCTTGCACGGGATGCGGCGCTCAAATGGCTCGAGACGCCGGCGGTCTATCACATCCAGAACGATGAACTGTACGAACTCGACGAGGCCTCTTTTGCTTTTTTCGAGTCCTGCACTTCTGAGAAAGGGTGCGCCTCCCGGGACAGCGCCTTCCTTGACTACTCGCTTGAGGAAGGTCTGATCTCGACGGAACGGTCACCGGTTCCGCAACCGAAGCTCAAGAAAGCGCCTGCCCCCTCCCTTCGCTATCTAGAACTGCAGATCACCGACGCCTGCAACCTTCGGTGCAAACACTGCTACATCGAAGACAGCCACAATGCGGAACTGCCTCTGGACCGGATCCGCTTGGTCCTGAAAGAATTCGAGGACATGCAGGGACTGCGTCTGTTGATCACGGGGGGAGAACCGCTTCTGCACAGTGCCTTCAACGATGTGAATGCCATGCTTCCCGAATTCAGCTTTCGAAAGATCCTGTTCACGAACGGACTTGCGCTGCCTGCCCAGGACCTCGGCGGCCTGAACGTCCATGAAATCCAGCTCAGCATAGACGGGCTGGAAAAGGCCCATGATGCCCTGCGCGGACAGGGCACCTTCACGCGCACCATCGACGCGGCCACGCGGGCCCTCGATGCCGGTTTCGATGTCTCCATCTCAACGATGGTCCATCCCGAAAACTTCGAAGACTTCGACGGCATGGAACGCCTGTTCCGGAGCATGAAGATCAAGGACTGGACCGTAGACGTGCCCTGCCTAACCGGCAGGCTGAAGGATAACGCCGATTTCCAGGTGCTGCCTGAAGAAGGAGGGAAATATCTGGGCTACGGATTCGGCGGCGGCCTCCACAGCTCGGGCGCGGGGTTCGGATGCGGCCTCCATCTCATGTCCGTGCTGGCCGACGGCCGGGCGGCGAAGTGCACGTTCTACGCGGACCGGGCCGTCGGGTCCGTCGATGAAGGTCTTCGGACCTGCTGGCAGCGGGTACGGCCCGTCCCGCTCGCCTCGCTCACCTGTGACTGCTCCTATCTCGAAGCCTGCAGGGGGGGCTGCCGGTTCCGCGCGGAACTGCTCTCGGGTAAGAACGGAAAAGACCTTTACAGATGTGCCCTCTATGGTATAGAATAGATTCATTATAAGCGTCTGATCGCTTTCAACAACGACCTTATTCTCGGAAAAGGAGGATCGCGGTGAAGATCAAAAAAGTTTCGAAAAAGGCAGCCCTGACCTGCAAGTGCAAAAGCTCGTGCTAAGGGACAACTGGCCGCTCACGGCATTACATAAGCCGCCCCGTTCACGCTCCATCAACGGGGCGTTTATTTTGCCCTCATCATGCAGTACACGCGGAGCCGCATTCCAGCAGGAGATGATAACCAAATATGAAACTCGCCTTGAAGAACTTGATGACCTGCAGCGCCGTTATTCTTCTGCTGCTGACGGCCTGCGCTCCGAAACAGGCGCCCGTGGGCGGACATCCCGCAGAAACGATCTCCGATTCGGCCCTGCGACCCGACGCGCCGGAGCGCCCGGCTCAGGAAGGAACGCGGACGAGATCTCAGGGCGAGGAAAAGGCGCCCGGGAGCGAAGCTGTTGAATCGACAGCGCCCGATGTCCCTCCCGATGCCGGGAACGCCAGGTCCTTTTTTGAGCGCGGCATCACCTCGTCGAAAAAGGAGCGCTATGATGACGCGATTGCCGAGTATGCGCGCGCCATCGAGCTGAACCCGTCCTATGCTGCAGCGTATAACGAGCGGGGCTTCGCTTACGCGCAGAAGGCCCAGTACGACAGGGCCATCACGGACTATGCAAAAGCGATCAATCTGAATCCGCGGTATGACGCCGCCTACTACAATCTCGGCAATGCCTACTATCACAAGGGCCGCTATGAGCCGGCGATCGCCAATTACGACAAGGCGCTCGAATACAATCCCCGCCACTTCATGGCCTTCAACAACCGCGGCAACTCCTGGTACCAGAAGGCGGAGTTCGGCAGGGCCATTGCCGACTATGTCCGGGCGCTTGAGCACCGGCCGAAGTACGATGAGGCCTATTACAACATGGGCAACGCCTATTACCGGAAGGGTGAGTACGAACGGGCCGTGGACAACTACACAAAGGCGATCGAGCTGAACCCGGCGTCGAACCGGTCCTATACGAACCGGGGCGTCGCCTTCATCATGCGGGGAAAATACGACGACGCCGAGCAGGACATCAGGAAGGCCCTGTCCCTGGACCGTGAGGACAGCGAAGCCATGGTGCGCATGGCAGAGCTGCACGCGGCGAAAAAGGATGTGGCCGAGGCCTGCCGGTGGCTCCGGCGCGCCGTGGAAAAGGGATACCGCGACAGGAACTATCTTGCGGCGTCAAAGACCCTGGACCCCATACGCGCTTTTCCCTGCTTCGAGGAGGCCCTTGCGGGCAGATAGGAAGTACAGAACGGATAGAGCAATGATCCTGAAAAAAGCATGCGGAGGCGGATAGTATCAGGAACAACGGATAAGGGCAAAAAGTTCAGCAATCACATCAAAAAGAAGTCATTATTTCTGACCAGCCTTGATCAGAAGTTATCCCGTCCCAATAAGTTCTATTTTATATGACACCGTTCGCAGAAATTCGCCGGTGCCTGCTTCGCGGGAACAAGAATGTCCGCCCCATGGGGCGCGTGGCAGGTCGCGCAGGAAAGATCTTTTCCCTTCCGGAGAGGATCGGGTTTGCCGCTCACGGGATGATCGTCGGCGAAACCAAAACCCGCCATGAGGTGCCTGCCGTCGGCCCGATTCACATGGCAGGTCGCGCAGAGCTCGTTCAACGGCTTGTACAGGAGGTACGGATGGTCCGTGGTGTGCGGATTATGGCATGACGCGCACTCCACCTGGTCCTCCTGTGCGCCGAAGAGCCGAACTCCTTTTTTCCTCGCTGCAGTTATGCCGGCCAGGCCCGCCCCCGGAGGATCGTAGGTGATCCCTGACGGATGGTCGCCCGAGAGATAATCAGAGGGCTCATATCCTGCAAGCGGATCGTAGGCGCTGCCCGCCCGCCCTGTTCTCTTCCCTTCGTACTTCCCTTCGCTGCGATAGTCCATGTTCCGGGCAATGGCGCCGTCATGACAGGAAAGGCATACCAGAGAGTTCGCTCCGGGCCGCGGCAGTTTCTCAAACTGCTGCGTCGGCTCCCATGCGTACAGAGGATACTGCTCCACAGGCTTCACGTTCAGGTCCTTCATCCATACCGGCGTCCGCTGAGCGCCCCCGCCGCGCGGAATATGGCAGAAGGTGCAGGCTGCACCGCTGTCCTGCGCGAAGGACCGTTCGCTGTCCCGCGTCAGGTCGTGCTTGGAACCGGCGATCCCGGCAAGGGCGTTGCCGGCCGGCAGGAGAAGGGACGCTGCGAGAACTGCAAGCACCGGGATTCTCATCATATCACCTCGCACCCGTTCCCGACGGAGCGCTTCGCTTCCGCTGCTCCTCGAACTTCTTTCCTGCATACTGGAACATATGCACCGCTCCCGGCCACTGGTCCACGACATAGATCCGGTCCTGCTCGTCGATGCTGATGCCTGCGGGAAGCGTGAACCGGCCCGGTCCGAGGCCGCCTGTGCCGAAGTAATACAGGAGCGTGCCGTCGGTGTCGAAGATCTGGACGTTCTGGAAAGCTGCGTCAACAACATAGACATGGTCTTCCGAGTCAATGGCGATGCCCTTCGGCCTTGCAAAAGCGCCGGGCGCGTCGCCGATGCCGCCGATGCTTCTCAGGTACTTGCCGTCACGGTCAAAAGCCTGGACCCGGAAGTTGCCGGTGTCTACAACATAGAGAGTGCCCCTGGAGTCGACAGCAACGCTCGTGGGAAAATTGAACTTATCTTTCTCCTTGATTCCCCTCGAACCGATGGTTCGCTGCAGCCGGTAATCCTTCAACCCGTATACCGCCACGCGATGTTTCCTGCTGTCAACGACGTAGAGCTTTCCGTTCCGCTCATCAACTGCCACGCCGCAGGGCAATTCGAGCTCCTCTGCACCGCCGACGCTCGCAATCCGTTTTCCGTCGGCGGAATGAACGAAGACCTTGCGCGCCGCGCTGTCGGCCGTGAAGATCCTGCCGTCGCTGCTCACGGCGATGCCGAGCGGCTCGGACCGCGCTGCGTCAGTACCGCCACTGCCAAGGAAGCCGGACCGCTTTTTTCCCGGGTGAAAGAAGACAATGCGCCCGCGGTCCGTAACGTACATCCGTCCGCTCAGGTCAACAGCAACGCCGTAGGGCTTCCTAAGCGTGATCGTTCCCTCTTTACCGCCGCCCGCATCGCGGGAGCTTCTGATCGCCCCCAGGTGATGGATCTTCGCGGTCTCTGTCGCATCAGACCATGCGGGGCCAGCGCCGCCCCCTGACTGGGCGGCATGAACAACCGGCGCGAACAGCAGCAGCAACAGAAGCGCAACTCCTGCGATGGTACGCGACGACGACATGAGCCGATTCGGGAAAAGATATATGATGAGTCCGGAACAACAGTACATTTCCGCTTTCCTTTCTGCATCAGGCAAATACGCCGTCAGCCTCTCATCAAAACAACAACGGCAAACCGCGATGACTACGAAACGGACCCATTGTATCGAAGATGATGAATCAAATCAAACAAAAATCAGCGCAGGATTTAATATACGAAGTAAGTATTAAGATTGATTGTTGCGATCCCTCGCATCAACTTTCCGAAATTTTATTGACATTTCTGCAAGCCGCTATTATAGTCGACAACAAATTGCGAACTACACGCTACAAAATAATCATGTTAAAAAATCTTTCCGCCATACCGCTTTTGCTGACGATCGCACTGTGCCCGCCTGCAGTCCTGCATGCGGCTTCTGCAGCGCTGGACAGCGCACCTGTCACAACCGAGCTGCCCTTTTTTCGTTCAGCCGGCGGTGCGGCGATCGTCAAGGGATCCTTCGCCACCCAGTATGCCATCCGCGTGGCGGGCGTCTCCGGCAACCGCGATACGGACAATGACCTGCACGAACGGCTTCGCCTGGATGTGTACTCGCCGCAGCGCGATACAGGCTATGAGCTTCACTTTTTTGCCGCAGCATCGCAGGACCTTGACGGCGACCGGAATCGCACAGGCTTTTTCCCTCTCGAAGACATCAATGACGCTCGCGATTCCTGGTTCAGCGGATACGTATATGAAGCCCATTACGATCTGAACAGGCCGGCTCCCTATGTGACCCAACTTCGTATCGGCAGACAGGCAGGCACACGGGACGAGCCGGTGTTCTTTGACGGGATCGCCGCGGACCTTGCCCTCGGCTCCCTGATGAACATGACAGCATACGGCGGTGCGTCGGTCCATTTCTACGAGATCGACCAGGATTGGGGTTCGGACCTCCTCGGCGGAGCAGGGATCGATCTCCACCCCTTCCGGTCCACCATGCTGAGCCTGGATTATCTTCATGCAGAGGATGAGCGCAATCTCGTTGGCACCTCCGACCAGGCTGATGAGCTGCTGTCGCTCAGGCTGCGCCAGCGTCTCGGACTCTTCACCAGGACCATGGTCGCCTACCGTTCCCTGAACGGCGAACCCCGCGACGTCAAGGCAAGGCTCCTGCAGTCCTTTCCGTCAGCTGATCTCGAGCTGAGCTTCACCTGGTTCCGGCAGTTCCGGGAACAGAACGAACTTTCGAACGAACTTTCTCCCTATTTCGACATTCTCGGAAGCTCCTTTCCCTATCAGACCTATGACGCAAAGATCAGGAAGGCCTTCGGCTCCCACGTGGCCGTTGATCTTGGGTATTACAAACGGGAACTCCTGAAGGAACGTGTTGAGAATGCCTTTAACCGCGAATATGAACGGGCCTTTGCTGTTCTGCAATTCTCCGACATCGTGAAGAAGGGCCTGTCGTTCTCTCTCACCGGGGACTGGTGGGAGACCCTTGATCGGGAATTCACCTCTGCCGGATTTGACGCTGAGTACCGTTTCGGAAAGGACCGGAAAAAAACCCGCCTCAACGCCGGGACCTACTACAGCCTCTACAAGTTCGACTATTATATTCTTCTTGGCGAGCGGGAGAAGGTGCGGACCTATTACGTGAAAGGCGGGACGCCGCTGACCACGTCAATATCACTCGATATATCCTATGAGTATGAGGACAGCATCGAAAATTACTCGGTTGCACGCATGGGGATGCGCTATGACTTTTAAGGGAACTTCAAGATGCCAAACGCTCCTGCTGATGCTCGGCTTTGCATCGCTGTTCTGTTTCACGATGGCCGCATCGACCTGGGGCGAGGCGCCGGCAGGGTCCGGGGCAGATGCAAAGAAGATTCCCTTCCCCATGCCGAACTCTCACAAAGGCAACTGGCTCCAATACCATGGCGCCTCAGCGGACCTCACCATGAACGAGGCCGACAGCAAGGGTAAGGCCTGCTATGTCTGCCATGAGCGGAATGAGTGCATGGAGTGCCACAATACGACGATGCCGAAGGACCACACCAACACCTGGCGCACTCTGAGCCATGGTTTCCAGGCCGAGGGCAACCGCGACCGGTGCCAGAACTGCCACCGGCAGGACTACTGTGTCCGCTGCCATAACGAGACGGCCCCGCGTACGCACACAGCCAACTGGCGGTCACGCCACTGCACCTGGTGTCATTATGGGTCGAGCCTTGCACCTGACGACAACTGCGTGGTCTGCCATAAACAGGCGCTTCATACTTCGGCTCCTCTCGGTCACACAATAAGTCCTACTGTGACCTGCATTCAGGTTGGATGTCACCAGTGACAGGACTGCGGACTCATGTTACCTCAACCACAGACCGCTGGCTTGGTCATGAAAATCGCGCCGCATATCACGTTTCAGTTTCTTCGATGATGCCTGATAAGCCTTGTTCTGCTATTGCTTTAGTAGCCATAAGTTGCTGAAAAGTGATAAAATACGGATAAGCGGATAAGTAAATACTAAGTAAATACATAGAGGCCGAGACGTGACCATTATGTAGCAAAACATGTCACTCTGTAGTAAGGGGATTATCCAGATGAATGTACGCGCTTTCATGCCAGTACTGCTCGCGACGGCGGTATTCGGTTGCGGACCCGCGGAAGGTCCTGATGCGCTCACCAACAAGCAGGTAACGTCACCGCCTTCCAATTGCAATGCCGTATGCCATTCAGCCACAAGCATCATCTCGCCCGACCCGGTGATTACTAACGGATCAGGTTCCGCTGGAAAACATGTTGCTCATGTCTCAGACATTGGGTTCGATTGCGAAAAATGTCATCTGGGCTATGATTCACAAATAACGCATATGAACCAGCAGCCCGAGACCGGCCCGGCTGTCACGCTCGTATACTTCGATTCAACCAATCCCCCACCTGCGCTTTGGACGAAAATTCAAGGCCCTCCACGTACGGGAACTTGTTCGAACCTCGCATGTCATGGCACTGATACCCTCGACTGGTATGGGACCGACACTTCATCTTACCAGGACTGCGTTACCTGTCATGCCTATGCGATCAGTTCACGCCGCCAGGTCGTCGGCGCTCAGGGTGACTTTGGCGGGAATTCCAGTATTGCTTCGCATCATGTGAACGGCAGCGATCCTACCAATGCTCAGTGCCTGGTCTGCCATAACCAGTCAACGCATACTCAGGGTACGGTCAGGTTGCGTCATGCAGACACCGGTGCAAGCATCGTCTATGATCCCGCGGACCTCACATCCCTCGAACCCTTTTGCCTGAGTTGCCATGACTCCAATGGAGCTGCGCTGACGAGCATAGGTCCATCGGCGTTCAGACCTTTTGCTGGATCCACACTTGGCCAGATACCTTACCTCGGCGGGACGCGCGTTGCTAGTGACTGGGGAAAGTCATACGGTCACAACCAGAAAGGACTGACCTGCATGGGCAATGGAAGTCCCACTACAGGATGCCATGCAAACGGACACGGATCAAGCCATGTAGGAATTCTTGCAAGGAATATGACCCTTCCGGTACCAGCTGACAGGTACATCGAAAACGATTATGATCTGTGCCTCAACTGCCACAGTTCCTACACGGGCGTTCGCAAGGAGGATATTTTCGGCGTGCGGTTTGGTGGCGCATATTACCGAGGGTATGGACCGGGGTTCAATTTTCCGCCTTATGACATCCCTTCAATCCACACAAAGTTCAGGGACCAGAACAACCGGGGGACTGGCTATCCCTATGATAACAGCAGTATCTATATAGACTTTTGGCTATGGGGTGCCAATTCGGTGAATTTGCACTGGGTGCATATTGCCTTGGACGTCTGGAATTACCGCGGCGCAGTGCCTTCTGGCGTCAGCTGTACCGCCTGTCACAATGTGCATGGAACAAACAATCCTTACGGCATGACACACGATGAAATGGGATACCAGCATTATGTGGAAGTAAATGGTGACCAATATTCACAATTGAATTCTATAAGCCCGTACCTTCTTGACCTGCATCCCATGAACTGTACTTTTGGTTGCCACAAGCCAGTCGAGCCTGGATTTGGCCAAGCTTCAGCATGGTTCGAGTCGGCGAATGAATAAGGAATATTTGAAGATGCAAACTGTCTATGAATTCATGCTGCGCACTTTCATGCCAATACTGCTCGCGACGGCGATATTCGGTTGCGGACCCGCGGAAGGTCCTGACGCGCTGTCCAACCGACACGCCTCCGCACCACCTTCCGGTTGCACTACCGCATGCCATTCAGCAGCAGGCTCAATCTCACCCAACCCGCTGATTACCAACGGATCAGGCGCCGATGGCAAGCATATCATCCATGTCAGTGGCAGGGGAATATTTTGTGACAAGTGCCATTTGAACTACGAGAACGAAGCGAGCCATTTCGATTCCAGCCTGGACACAGGAAGCGCGACGATCCCCCTGGTGCGCTTCGATAATGTGAACCCATCAGGTTCTTGGACCGTTGCAGCGGGGACGTGCTCTGCCCTCGCCTGCCATGGACCGGACACTGTTGACTGGTACGGGACGACACCCTGGATCAGACCGGCATGCTCGGCCTGTCATTCAACAGCAACGGCAACAAGGCGTCAGATTCAGGGCCCCAATGGCGATTTTGGCGCCAATGCCGCCATCATATCCCGACATGTATCGAACGTAGGCGACCCCGCTTCTGCACAATGCGAGGTCTGTCATGAGTTGTCCATGCATACATCAGGCTCGATTCTCGTGAAAAATGCCGATGCTGGTGTCAGCATACCCTATGACCCTTCCAATCCGTCATCCCTCGAACCCTTCTGCCTGAGCTGCCATGATTCCGACGGCGCAACATCGACATTTCTGGCGAGCGGGAGCGGAGCACCGCTGAATCCCTTCGATGACGGAAGAACATTGGGCACTGCCCCGAATATTGCCGGCATATACATCAAGGACAGTTGGGAAAAACAGTACGGACACCGAAGAAAAGGGCTTACGTGCCTCGGCAACGGATTGCCGGGAACCGGATGCCACGGCAACTTCAATACGTTAACATCCACCGGCGCTGTCAACGGACATGGCTCCGGCAATGTGGGCCTCCTTTCGAATAAGTACGAATTGCCCATTCTATCTACAACCTGGAACGAGGCTCGTTACACGTTATGCGTAGATTGCCATTCAAGTTATCCCGCCTTCCCAACTATGACGGAATTATTTGGTGTTGCCGCGGGCGGAAACTACGCGCAACCTCAGGCGAATTATGGCCAGTGGCCCTATTCGATCAGTTTCATGCTCACCGGTTTTCACGACTATTATAGCTATTCCATGGATCGCCAGTTCAATCTTCATCTGTATCACCTGATCGAAGGCATGGGCGGCTGGTCATACCGCGGCGTTGATGAGTCTATTTCCAGCTGTGTAACGTGCCACAATGTCCACGGTGTTGACAACATGCATCATAACCTTTGGGATGAGTGGAATTTTTCCATTGAGAATATATCAGGGGTTGAATATGGCCGGGTGAACAAGACCGACATAGGTGGCGATTTTGGTTGCATCTGGGGCGTATTCTGCGGACCATCGATACCAACAAGTACCCCGATTTATCCTGAACTATGCGCTGTTAATTGCCATTGGGACGGAACATTCCGCTATCCGCGCTCACCCTTCAACGAAGCGCAAGCTGTAGCGTACAATACATCGGGAGGCGTTGGACTGGCAAATGGGGACAGCGTGGCCATCTATTTTTCCGATTCTACCAACGGCCCCGCCATCACCGAAGCGAACATCGACTCCGTACTGGCTCTGTCCGGCCCCCATAGCTGGATAGATAGCAACAAAGGCGGTTCTCCCGGCACCCTCACGGCAGCATGGTCGTCTGTGAACGGCAAGACTAACAACGTTCTTACGATAACGATATTTATTGCCAATAGCGGCGCGGGAGACCCGACGATAGCGGTCGGCGACACCATCACTTTTGATCTGACAACAATTATGGATGCAAACGGAACTGCCGTGAGAGGTAAGATGACATTGACAGGAAGTTTCTGATAGAACCGATGTTCATATACAGACATCAATTCAGCTTGGCAAGGTTGTACTCTCGAGGTATCTGAAGAACAGTTACGATAAAACTCCTACAAAAACTGCAGCCCTGCCCTGTACATATCCTTTTTCTCGTCCACCATGCTCCAGCGCACAAGGCCGTAAGTGGTCTCGATGTTCGCCACGGCGTTCTTGAAGATAAGCACCCGCCCCGGCTCAACAGCCGATTCGGTACGAATGCCGATGCCGGATTCGCTGAGATCAACGACCTGGGCCTTGATCTCTTGATGCGCGGGCCCCTCATTTCCGTGGTTCGTGAAAAACACCGCCGTCTTCGTGATAACCTCGCGCGAATGCTCCCGCTTGTCGCGCACGGCCCATCGGATCGGCGGGACCGCAGCTTCGGTGCTGATCGTTCCCTTCAACATCAGCTTTTTCACGACGGTCCGCACATAAAAAAGATCAAAGGGCTTGACAAGCAGAAGAAATGCCTTTTCACCAATGGTCTTTTTTACGGAATCGTCGATCTCGTTGCCTGTCATGATGATCACCGTGGTGGAAGGCGATACCTGTCTGAGATGGTCGAGGATTTCCAGTCCGTCACTGTCGGGCAGGTAGAGATCAAGCAGGCAGATATCGTACCTGTCCCTGGCAATCTCCCGGAGCGCTTCGGCCCCGGTCATGGCGGTCCTCACCTCGGTGCGCTCATCCCTCAGCACCTCAGAAAGCGTATACAGGATCAGCGACTCGTCGTCGACGATGAGGATCTTCTTCGACGCCCTGGGAACTAGTTGACTGTCAGCAGTTGAAGTCTCCATTATTATCATGATCCCTTGAGAAATCCAGATATACGGAAGCAATATTTATTCCCAGATAAGGCAACGGGGTGATATTGCAGTACTTTCCCCTACTTTTGTCCTCCCAGGTAATTACCAATGGGGTCAAATCACCCCACCTTAGGTGATATAACCTCCACCGGGGCTGGCTGCAAGCCTACGATGCCAGTGGAGCCCCTCCAGCATCCCGACAGGCGGGACTACAACAACGCGACATCCCGCCGCAACCCCGCTGGAGCGGGATTGCGGCCGCAGGGTCAGGTTCGCAGCACACAGGCCCTTTGCCAAGAGCGTTCGAATCGTATTATTATAGCATAAGATGGGACGATCCTGCCTGCTGAAGGCACGCAAAAAATAACCGCGCATGCTATACTGATCCTATGTGCCGGGGGTCATTCAAATACTTCCTTCCGCTCAGAATTTTTTTCTTCAACCTGAGCATGGTCATCCTTCTGATCATCGCTGCGATCTACCTCGGCATCTACTACCGCAGCAATAACCTGCTGCTTGAGACCGTGAAACAGCAGGCCGATTCCTACTTCGAACTGATCGTGATGACCCGGCTCTGGAATGCCCAGCATGCCGGTGTTTATGTGGAAAAAACAGGGGAGGTCAGATCGAATCCCTTTCTCCGGAAGCTCGGCATCGAACCCGATATCCGCTGCCAGGGCGGGAAGGTGCTGACCAGGCGAAATCCCACGGCAATGACAATGGAGTTAGCGCGCATCGCCGACCGAAAGCACGGGCTCCGGTTCAAGATCACGAGTCTCCACTTGCTGAATCCGGCGAATTCGCCCGACACTTTTGAACTGAAGGCCTTGCGGTCATTCCAGGCCGGGGAGACGGAGGCTTGGGAGATAGAACGCGAAAAGGGACAGGAGCCCCTGTTCAGATTCATGAAACCGTTGTATATCGAGGAACCCTGCCTCCTGTGCCACGGGGCCGCGGGATACCGGATCGGCGATATCCGCGGAGGGATCAGCGTCACGATCCCCTTCGCGAAGCACGACCAAGAGCTGCGGACGAACCAGTTGCTCATCTTCGCGCTCTCTGCGACGACGGTCGGGCTGCTGATCGGCGCTTTGTTTTTCATGACCCGCCATCTGGCCGTCAAGCTGGAGGGCGCCCAGGAGCGGCTGAAGCAGATATCGATCACCGACGATCTTACGGGGCTTCGGAACCGGCGCTATATCCTGGAGCGCCTGAACGAAGAATTCAAGCGCGCAAAGCGGTCCAGCCGGCCGCTCAGCCTGATCATGCTTGACCTCGACCACTTCAAGAGGATCAATGATGAATACGGCCATCCCTTCGGCGACCATGTGCTTGTCACTGTAGCTGAGCGCATCAAGGCCCATTTACGCGATTATGATCTGGTGGGAAGGTTCGGAGGGGAGGAATTCCTGGTGATTTCGCCGGAAGTCACCGTGCAGCAGTCCGTCGAGCTGGCGGAACGGATCCGGAATATGGTCAAGGGCAAGCCCATCGCCCTGAACGGCATTGAGGTGACCATGACGATCAGCGCCGGCCTGGCGTCACTTTCGTCGCAGGACGCTGATGCTGACGCGTTGATAGCCCGGTCCGACCAGGCGCTCTACCGGGCAAAGGAACAGGGTCGCGACCGTGTCGTGAGCCTCTGAACACAGCGACGCGCCGCAAATGGATCATCCCTTCAATTTTTTAGCTATCTCCGCAACATGCTTGCCCTGGAAGCGCGCGATGGCCAGTTCGTTCTCGCTGGGCATGCGCGACCCGTCTGGACCGGCTATGGTCGACGCGCCATAGGGCGTTCCACCCGATATCTCCTGCACGTTCATGAGGCGCTGTTCCGAATAGGGGACACCGACGATGATCATGCCCTGGTGAAGCAGGGTGGTGTGAAAGCTCGTGATCGTTGTCTCCTGACCGCCATGCTGCGTGGCCGTAGACGTGAACACGCTGCCGACCTTCCCGATAAGCCCACCATTCATCCAGAGCCCTCCGGTCTGATCGAGAAAGTTCCGCATCTGGGCGCACATATTCCCGAACCGCGTCGGCGTCCCGAAGATAACAGCATCCGCATCCGCCAGCCCGTCAACTGTCGCGGTCGGGACCTGGCTGAATGCTTTCCGCGCCGCTGCGGCGCCCGACTCCTCAAGGACATTCTTTGGGACAAGCTCCGGCACCTGGTACAGGGCCGCCTCGACGCCGGCAACGGACCTCGCTCCTTCCGCCACCGCCTCGGCCATCCGGTATACGTGGCCGTACATGCTGTAAAAAACGACCTGGAGCTTCACGTTCCCCTTCATGCGGCGCTCCTTCCGAAGGTCTCCTTCTCATCGAAATTCCTGATGAACTGCGCGACCTGCACGCCGAGATAGACGCACTTAATGCCGTTCATGCACTCATCAGCGTCCTTTTTCTCGAGATGGGTGGTGAGCTCAGCGTTCTTTCTCCGGAAGGTGACAAGGTATGCGTCCTTCTCGGCGCTGAATGAAATTTCGACACCCAGGTCGTGCTTACTGATTTCCGGGTGCATTTCAAGGATCTTCTCTTTTAGTGATTCCAGCGTGTATGCCATGACAACCTCCTTTCGAACTTATCGGCCGAAACGGGGCCGGCTCACGAGAGAGGCCGCGCTGCTGCGCTAGCCTTCAACGATGGTGTGCTCCTTCCACATGAACCAGCTGCCCGTGTCGGACAGAAAAGAATAGGTGTTCGCAAAGATCTTATAATGCTGCTTTTCTTCTTCAATCAGGCGGCGAAACAGCGCTTTTTCCTTCTCCGTCTTTGCCCCGGCGAGCGACTTCTCATAGAATGCCGCACCCTCTGATTCCATCTTCATGGCGATCTTGAAGGCCTCCAGTTCGTCCGTCGTCGCCTCGACCTTCTGCATCATTTCATCCTTCATCTCCTCGAAAACGGTCTTGATCTTCTTGAGGGGACTGACGTCCTGCGCCGACACATCCAGCCCCTTGATGATCTGCGAGATCATCTCGAGGTGACGCTTCTCGTCATCCACGATAGTGAGGAACATCTTCTTGCCTGCGGGATATTTCGTCTTCTGGGACGCTTCCGAGTAGAATTTTATCGCATCAGTTTCCATTTTCCTGGCGATCTCAAGTGCGTTCATGCTCATCTCCTTTGTCGGTCTTTAGTAGCACGAGTATGCCTTACCTTCCACTATTTAAAGTGTACCCTATTCTCCCCAAGAATGCAATTTCGCCCGACGAATACCGGACGCGCTTTATCCTTTTATTGATATATACCCTTAGTCAGGTACGATTCAAATTCTTCTCACCCTGGCAGGAAAAAACCTTTTTTGACTCTGATGTACGCTGATTGAGGTATGAAGAATCCTCATTTTTCATGGAGGTTAATCCGCCGTTATCCGCGTCAAAGGTTTTTACTTTTTTGATTCCCCGAACCTTATTTTTAAAATAGGGTGCGGGGCTTGTCCGGGTTAGGATGAGAATCGTTCTGAAACAGAGGCCCTTCCGGTGAAACTAATGCGCGCAGCCCCCACCCGCGTCATGGCCGCCGCAGCAGCCCTGGACCGAGAACTCAGACAGCTTCTTCGTTGAAAAGAGCAGCACGTTCTCGCCAATGTTCTCTGCCTGGGAACGATAGACCCGTATCCCTGACTGGTTCAGACGGGTAAGTGCGCCCGCACCGATGCCGCCCACCACAATAGCGTCCACGTTCTGGCCATCAAGGGCCTTGATCGGATTGCAGGCACCATGGGCATGATGCTCGTCCTTATTGTTGATGATCGAGACCGCATTCGTCTCCGTATCGACGACGACAAACATCGGCGCCGAACCAAAATGGTTGTATACCTTGCTTTCGATGCCTTCGTTTGTCTGGACCGGGAAGCATACCTTCATTGTAATTCCTCCTTTGATTGAATATCAGATCGTCGTGACAACGGTAGTTGGACGCTGATTTGCTTGGATAAACGCAGATAAAATCGCGACTCCTTATCGAAAGACAATTCACCGTTAGGATAAGGATTTTGCCGATGGAAACTTGAAATTACTTGCCAGCCTTTATCAGATGTTCCTGATTTTATCCGCATCCAAATGCTTTTTTCAGGATCAGTGTTTGTCTTCAAATATGAGAGCGCTGCCCTTCACAAGGGCCGCTGCCACTTTCCCGCGCGCCGCGGTCAGTATCCGCTGGACCGTCCCCCGGGACACGCCCATCCTGCCCCCGGCCTCTTCCTGGGTAAGGCCATCAAGATCGCACAGCTTCAGCGCTTCCAACTCATCGCGGGACAGGGAAACATGGCCGATCTCCGCCAGAGGGATTCCCGTTGGCTTGAAGGCTTTCCCCCGGAACGGGCATCCGCATTTTCTCGGCTTCTTAGTTCTCGGCACCGCAGCTCCCCCCGCTCATTCTGTGCATATGCACAAAATGATACCCGGGAACGGCGCCGGCGTCAAGCACTTTTACTTGTTTCTATGTGGAGGAAGGACCGGACGGCCTTACAACGCAAGGCCATCCAAACGCTGTTTGTGAGTCCCCTGCGGCAGTCACGCTCTGGCGTGATTGCCCCACTTAGCGGGACGGCCGCAGAGTGAAAGAAACCTACAGCTTCCGGTCAAGAAGCGACGCAAGCCTGGACAGATGCTGCTTCTCCTCGAGCATCAACATTGAGAAGACATCCCTGGCCTTTGCGTTCTCTCCCATGTTCCGGTCCATCTTGATGTACAGGTCGTAGGCATTCGCCTCGAGTGAAATGGCGAGCTCCAGCACGTCGCGGACGCCCTTGCCCTTTGCCCACGACAATCCTTCGGTCACGCTCATGCCGCCTTCCATGATATCCTCTGACGTCCCGTTCGGAATCAGAGCACGATGAAAATCCGCCTTTGCTTCCTTGCCGGACAGCTTTGTGTAAAGATTGGCAAGGGACTCCTCATGGTGCTTCTCGGCCGTTGCCAGATCTCCGAAGAGCTTCTGTGCTTCCTTATCATCAACCGATCCGGACAGTTCCGCGTAGAACCGGCGCGACCCTTCCTCCAGAAGCCACGCAAGAGCCAGCAGGACCTCCGGGCTCGCACCATCGGGGAAATGGGCCATGCCCGTCTCGGGCGGACCAGCAGCTCTCAACCCCTCCCAGGCATTGATCCCGCCCTCCATGCTGGAGACGTTCGTGAAACCCAGGGTCGCGAGCATTGACGCAGCAGCACGGCTGCGCATACCTGATGCTCAATAAGCGATGGTGGGCTTGTTCAGATCAAGCTCCTTGTGCCGGTCGGGAATGTCATTCACCGGAATGAGCCGGGCGCCGGGCAGATGGCCCCGCTCGTATTCCTTTGGCTGTCGGACATCAACGAGATTATATTCATCGGGCTTTTTCTTCCCGATGAAGGCCCGCACATCCTCGGCCGTCATGGTCTCGACTGGCTTGAAATAATCGGCAACTCCCATTGAACACCTCCTGATCCGGTCAAGCCTGCCTGTGCGTGCCCGCACGCGGACAGGCCGGAATTGGAAATTGTAAATTGCAAATGTATAAATGCGACACTACGAAGATCGCGATAGAGTATATATTGATGCAACGACGCCTCAGGCTCATAAAAGGGGAGTCCCCTTCAGTTCCAAAGGAACTGCCCCCGAGAAGGGCGACCATGGTCGCCCCTACGCCTTCACAAGCCTCCCTCAGGCTCGTCCAGTTCACCCGACACCTGGAAGGTGCGCATGAACCTTCTGTCTATGAAATCCTTCAGGCGGAAAGCCGGTTTCCCGTTCATCAGCAGGAAGCCTTTGCGCAGCATGCCGGTTCCATCTCCCATATTGAAGATGAGAAGATAGGTATAATGATACCGGCCGCGGACCCGAAAGGAACGCAAGACCCCGTCTTCCAGGGCTGCGAACAGATTGTGATGCAGGATAGGGTTCTGGCGCACGGCATAGACACCTACTTTTTCCAGATCATGCCCCACGAGGCTGATGCAGTCCCCTCCCCCGAATATCTCCGGATGCTTCGTACACTGGAGATGGGCGTTCACGAGCAGGCCACCGTCGTCACCCGTGGGAAGCCCCGATTCGCGGAACAACGGAGACGGCCGCGTGCCCATGGACGCGAACACGACATCAGCGTTAAGCTTCGTCCCATCGGTCAGGGTTACCGAGCCTTCTTCCACGGAACGGGCATAGGCGCCCTCCCGAACCTCCACGCCCGTCCGCGTCAGGCAGCACCGCACCCGCTCCCTGATCCTGCCGGCAAATCGGTGGAAGATCCGGCTGCCCACGACCAGCGTCACCCGCGCCTGCCCGTTGTTGTCGCGGACCAGCCGCATCACGTTCCCCGCGATCTCCACCCCTGCGGGTCCGCCACCGAGCACGACGATGTTCAGCGGTCTTCGCCGCATCTCTTGGATTATATAGGTGCGCGCATGCAGCAGGTTGATGATGGGCTTGACCGGGTAGATCCCGTTCTTTGCGGCTTCGAGGGACTCCAGCGGCACATCGCTCCCGGTGTTGAAGGAGACGACGTCGTAGGGCACCTCGCTGCCCGAGCGGAGGAACAGAACACGCTGGTTGGCATCGACCCGCACCACGGCGTCCTGGATGAACTTCGCCCCCCGGTCTTCCACCATCTTCTTTACATGGAAGCGTATCTCCTGGGGCCGGTATATTCCCGACAGCATTCCGGGCCCCATACCGGAATAATACTGATAGGACGAGGGGCTGATCAGCGTTACGCGATGCCCGCGATCGACATACTCGCGGAGGTTGAGCATCACGGTCAAGTGGGCGTGTCCGCCGCCAACAAGGACAAGATGTCTGGCCATGGTGATTCTCCTTTACCGGCTGGACGCTCTATTGATAAGCGCCTGCCGCGTCATGCGGATAACATAAGATGGAATTCGCTGCGAACGAACGTGCCGGTCCTGCGGTCAGCCGAGCAGGACGTCCACGAGAAGGAGTTCTGCATCATGCTGAGCTTTGACGGTGATGCCCGGCTCGTTGCTGATCTTCGCGGCGGCCAGCGCTGGAAGATCCCTGCTGTTCATTGCAACAAGGCCGCCTTCCAGCACGTACAGGTAAACGCCGCGTCCGGGCTTGATGTGGTACTCAACCGCGTTCCCCGCCCTGAGGAAGCATGCGTGGACCTGAGCATCCGATACGATCCTGAGGGCTCCGGCGTGCTCGTTCGACACGAGCGGCAGGAAGCGGTCGGTCCGTTCCTCCCGTTCAACGGCCTTCTGCTCGACCGACGGATCGAGACCGTGTTCCGCAGGCAGGAACCACATCTGGATGAACCGCATGGGTTCATCAGGCCGGTCATTGATCTCCGAGTGCCACATGCCGCGGCCCACAGTGGTATGCTGCACCCAGCCCTTCTTGAGGATGCCGCCCTTGCCGTGCTCATCAGCGTGCCGGAACTGTCCGGATACGCAGTACGTCACAACTTCATTATGCCGATGCGGATGGAGCGGCCAGACCGCACCCGGGGAGATCGTGTCGTCATTGAAAACTCGAAGCATACCGAAGTGCATATGCTCAGGGTCCTCATAGTCACCGAAGGAAAAATGCCACCGGCCGCGGAACGTCCCCTTCTCGATCCGCCCTTCGATCTGATAGATACTTTCGGGAGGTCGTATGGTGATCATGGCAACACCTCTGCCGGACATCAAGCCGATACGGTTGGCTGTCTGTGCCTGCTTGACACATCCGCCTTTAGCAACCTTTTGCACACGCAACGCAGCGGGTGCTTTCTCCTCCGCCCCCCGCTGCCTTCTTATACTATGCTTTACTGCTTCAGTGGGCAAGAATATTTTTTGCCGCTCCTGGAGGTGGTTGCCTGCGCCCGGTGGAGCCCCTCCCGCAGTCCCGCGAGGCGCGGGACGGGAGGCTCCCTTGAACAACGCGACATCCCGCAGCAACCCCGCTGGAGCGGGATTGCGGCCGCGGGGTATCGGTGCTATGCTTTCTCTATGAGGTATCAAAGGATACTGACGGCGATAAATGAGCATGTCCAATCCGAGATCGCGGCTCGCTATGCCCTCCAATTCGCAGCCGCTGCCGGGGCCTGTCTTGATATCTGCTTCGTCGAGGAGCCAGGCCATCAGACTGAGCACGGGCAGATCGCCAGGGCCGCGGCAGAGCGGATGCAGAATCGTGCAAAGGCAGCGGGCGTCCCGTGCCGGCTCCTGTATGAACGGGGTGATCCGCTCACTGAGATCCGGCGGATCGTGAAGACCGATGTCGTAGACCTGGTCTTTGTGGCCACGCGGGGAGAGGATGTGAAGAGGCGGTTCTATACCGGCACAATGGCCCGTCGCCTGTCCCGGGGCCTTCCCTGCTCAGTAGCGCTCGTGCGCGTCGTGCATCTCGGAAGGATCCACCCGAAAGAGATCCTCGTACCGCTCAAATCGAGACTGTCACATGCAGCAGAACGGGCCGCTTTCATTGCCGTGCTCTCCCGGGCCTTTGATTCCCGGGTCCATCTCTTCCACGTCACCAGGCCGCTCAGGACCTTCTTCCATGGTGAAATGCATCTGACACCCCTTGAGTGGGACCAGCGTCTACCAGCCGACATCAGCCGTTTCATCGAAGAACTGAACCGCCGCAGAACGGCGCATGAAAGACGACTCGCGCCGGGAGTCGCAGGGCGCGTGATCAGTGTGGAAGCTGCTGTTCGACGTCACGACCTTATTGTAATGGGGGCAAGCGAACGGGGCCGCGCCGGCTCTCTGCTTCGGGGAAATCCCGTGGAACAGGTGCTGCGCGAGACCCCCTGCGACCTCATTGTTCTGAAACCCGTCCATGAAAATCAGTAATCTAAAGCTTGACGAAATCTTCCACACGCTTGTCACTTCGGACCGGGGTCTGGATCGCGGAGAGGCTACGCGCCGCCTAGCCGAGTTCGGCCCGAACGGGATCGAGGAAACGAGAAGGAAACCGCTTCTTCTGAGGTTCGCCGGTCAGTTTACGCATTTCCTCGCCATTCTGCTCTGGATCGCCGCGGCACTCTCGCTCCTTTCGGAATACCTTCACCCCGGAGAAGGCATGGGGATGCTTGGAGCCGCCATCCTCACCGTGATCTTCCTGAATGCCGGCTTCACCTTTTTTCAGGAATATCGTGCGGAGCGAGCGCTCGACGCGATGAAAAAAATGCTTCCCTTCCGCGTCAAAACGCTCCGCGATGGATTGGTATCAGAGGTTCCTGCGGCCGACATCGTGCCCGGCGACATCCTCCTGCTCGAAGAAGGAGACCGGGTCCCCGCCGATACCCGGATCATCGAGTGCACATCGATGTCGGTCAGCAATGCACTTCTCACCGGTGAATCCGAGCCGGTCTCAAGAAGCTCCACCCCCTTCGACGGCGACATGCTCGCGAGCCCCAATATTGCCTTTGCCGGAACAACAGTGGTCGGCGGCTCAGGCCGCGGTGCGGTCTTTGCCACAGGCATGCGGACCGAGTTCGGACGGATCGCCCAGCTCACCGGCACCGTGACACCGGGCCTGAGCCCCCTCCAGAAAGAGATCGTCAAGATCACGCGCATCATCGGCGCTATTGCGACGATCATGGGCCTGTTGTTCTTCATCATCGGGCAGTTCATCGGCAGGACCTTCTGGGACAACTTCCTCTTTGCCGTGGGCATCATCGTAGCGAACGTTCCCGAGGGACTTCTGCCCACCGTCACACTGTCTCTCGCCATGGCCAGCCGGCGCATGGCCCGCCGGAATGTCATCATCAAGACCCTCATCTCCGTCGAAACCCTGGGTTCCGTCTCTGTGATCTGCACGGACAAGACGGGCACGCTCACAAAAAACATCATGATCGTGGCCGAAACGGCTTGCCTGGGAAACGACCCGCATGGCAACGACGAATGGCTGCACACGGTCGGCATGCTTTGCAACAATGCGCGGGAGCTGGACGGGGAGATTCGGGGCGATCCCACCGAGATCGCCCTCCTCCGCGAAGCCCGAAGCGCACGCGTCCGGCACGGGGGGCTAAGGATCCGGGAATTTCCCTTTGATGCTGAACGAAAGCGCATGAGCACGATCACCACGGTCGATGGTGCACCAATGATGCTCACCAAGGGCGCCCCCGAGTCGGTGCTTGCGATATGCCGCGAATGCCGCATCGGGGGCCGGAATGTGACGTTTGACAACGCGCTCCGCTCCGAAGCCGATCGCCTGTACGGTATGCTGATGGACCGCGGCCTGCGTGTGCTTGCATGCGCCATCCGGTCGATCGACAGTGCTGAGGCCGTTACAAACTCCGCAGCCGCGGAACGAGACCTCACTTTTCTTGGATTCATCGGGTTGGAGGACCCGCCGCGGCCCGAAGTCGCCGCGGCCATCCGGAAATGCCGGGCAGGAGGGATCCGCATCATCATGATCACCGGTGATGCCACGCGGACGGCGCTCGCCGTGGCGAAGCGGATAGGCCTGGTGCAGAAAGGCGCCGTCGCCATCGAAGGCGGAAACTTCGAGCGCATGTCGGACGGAGATCTCAGAACAGCGCTCTCGGAGGGGGAGGTGATCTTCAGCCGCATGACTCCCAAGCATAAACTGCGCGTCGTGAATATCTTGAAGGAGGAAGGTGAGCGGGTCGCCGTTACCGGCGATGGCGTAAACGATGCACCGGCCCTCAAGCGTGCAGATATTGGTATTGCCATGGGCCTCTCGGGGACGGATGTGGCCAGGGAGGCGGCGGATATGATCCTCCTCGACGACAACTTCGCCTCGATCGTGAACGCCATCGAGGAAGGCCGTGCGGTCTACGAGAACATCAGGAAGTTCATCAGTTACATCTTTTCATCGAACATCCCTGAGATAGTTCCTTACCTCGCCTTCGTGCTGTTCAGAATACCGCTTCCGCTCACGATCATGCAGATCCTTGCCGTGGATATCGGTACGGATATGCTGCCCGCCCTGGCCCTCGGCGCGGAGAAACCATCGCCCGACCTCATGCAGCGGCCGCCTCGCAGCCCCCGTGAGCGGCTTCTGAACCTGCCGCTCCTAGCGCGGGCCTACCTGTTCCTCGGCCCCATCGAAGCAATGGCGGGCATGTTCGGGTTCTTCTTTATTCTCTCCACCGGCGGTTGGCAATGGGGAGATGTGCTCCCGGCCCACTCGACCCTCTACCTGCAGGCGACCACCGCGTGCCTTGCCGCGATCATCATTACTCAGGTGGCGAACATCTTTGCATGCCGGTCATTCCGGGAATCGATCTTTACCCTTGGCTTTTTCTCGAACAAGATGATCTTCGCGGGAATACTGTCGGAGATCCTGATCCTGCTCTTCATTGTGTACACACCTGCCGGCAATGCGCTCTTCGGCACTGCCCCTATCTTCGGAAACGTGTGGTTCATCCTGGCCCTCTTCGCTCTGTCCCTCTTCGCTGCCGAAGAGATCAGAAAAGCCATCGCCCGCAGATACTGCTCCGGCGGAGCAGTCGAATAGCGGCCTGCGACAAGTCATTCTTCGATCATCGTGACAGGCGCCGCACCATAAGGGTCGCGATGATGCATAAGACATCAGAACGAGTGGAATGCTGGTAAAAATAGTGAGGGTAAAATTTGGAAGTTTGCATGTTATTGCTTCTGTGCTATACTGAAAATTAAGAGCCCCCGATTCACGATCATCATCATATTAACAAATAAAACGACCACATCTAAGGAGGACAGCCATGCTGATCATCGCGGACAACCTGAACGTACGGAACAAGGCGTATATGGACGCCATCAAAAAGAAGGATAAAAAAGCGCTCGAGGCGATGGCAAAAGAGCTTGAGCAAAAGGGCGCTGAAGTGATCAACATCCAATGCTCGACGGACGGTTCGGGCGATGAGGAGAGCCTGCCGATGGTCGTCGAGGCCCTCCAGAAAGGAGCGGCCATCCCTCTCTCCCTGGATTCCCGCAATATCAAGGCGCTCAGAAGGGCCGTGCCGCTCTGCAAGGAGCCCCCGATCATCAACTATGTTTCGGCAGACGAGCAGAATGCAGATGAGTTCTTTGTTCTTGCCAGGGAGTCGCGGTCGAACGTCGTCCTCCGGGCGCTCAAGGGAACAACGCCCTCGACCCTTGAGGCAAAGCTCATGGTACTTGAAGACCTCATCGAAAAGGCCAATGCAGCCGACGTGCCGAACGAGCGGCTGCTTGCGGACCCGTCGATCGTGCACATCGCCCGCGGCAGCGGGCAGGAGCACATCGTGAACGCCCATGAAAGCATTATTGTCCTGAACGAAATGGTTGACCCGCCGATCAATTCCGTGGTCTGGGTCGCCAACGCCACGTCGGGGCTGCCGAAAAAGATAAAATCACGCGTCGCCTCGTCGCTCCTGACCTATCTCGCCGGTGCAGGGCTGAATGCGGCGTTCGTTGATGTGATGGATGAGGAACTGATGAAAGGGGTCTACCTGATCAAGGCCTTCCGGGACGATGTTATCTTCTCTCCTGCCGATCTTGCCTGAAGAAGCCCAATCGGGGAGCAGCTTCGCTGCTCCCCGTGTATTCCCGAAATCCTAAGTCTTCTCCCGGCTCAGCACTCTGGCAACAGCTTCGCTCAGATTCTTTACGGTATACGGCTTCGCAACAACGGCGTCAAATCCATAGGCCCGGTATTCCGCCATGACCGGATCGTTGGAATATCCGCTCGATACGATGACCTTCGCAGCGGGGTCCCTGCTCTTGAGCCTTTCCACCGCCTCTTTCCCTCCCATGCCGCCCGGAATAGTCAGGTCCATGATGACCGCAGCAAACGGCATGCCCTCCGTCATGGCCGCTTCATAGACGGACAGCGCTTCCTCGCCATCCTTCGCGATTTCAACTTCATATCCAAGACCCGCGAGCATTTTCCCGGCTACGTCCCTGACCATCGCTTCGTCATCCATCACCAGGATCCTCCCCTGGCCGCGCACCAGCGCGTTCGGTTGTTGTGGCTTAGACGCTGTTGCTCGATCAGCTGCGGGCAGATAAAACGTGAATGCCGTTCCTTTGCCCACATCGGAAGTGACCGTAATATGCCCTCCGTGCCGGTGCAGGATTGAATAGCTCGTGGCGAGTCCGAGGCCGCTGCCTTTCTGCTTGGTGGTGAAATAGGGGTCAAAGATCTTTTTTAGATGCTGGTGTGGTATTCCGATGCCCCGGTCAGCAACGGTTATCCGCACGTAGTCTCCTGCAGAAAGGTTCGGGATCTCTGTATCTCCCACCGTTCTGTTGCTGCCGCTCACCGTGACCAGGCCGCCGCCTGGCATGGCCTGATCGGCATTGATCACCAGGTTGTTCATCACTTGACTGATCTGGCCTTCGTCGACCTCCGCTGTCCAGAGGTCCTCCGGCAAGTCGAACTCGCAGCGTGACCGGGACCCCCGCAGCGCAAAATCCGCTGCTTCTTTTATGAGCGGTCCCAGGACCACCGCCTTCTTCACCGGCTCGCCGCCGCGCGAGAAGGTCAGCAATTGATAGGTAAGGTCCCGCGCCCTTAACGAAGCACGTTCCGCTTCCTGAAGTCGCTCCGCGATCTGCGCATCCCCGTCTGAGTACATTTGTGCCAGAGAAATATTGCCAAGGATCGCCGTCAGCAGATTGTTGAAATCGTGGGCCAGCCCGCCTGCGAGTATGCAGAGCGATTCGAGCTTCTGGGCCTTCAGCAGCTCTTCTTCCATCCGGCGACGCTCTGTCACGTCATGCGCGAGAACAAGCTCCGCCCTTCGACCGTCGAATACGAGGACATGGGACGTGATCTCCACATCGATGATCCGCCCATCCTTTGTCCGATGCCGCCAAGTCCCCGCTTCGTCAATGCCTTCAGTGACCTGCGCGATATTCCCGAGCAGCGCAGGGACATCTTCAGGAGGACGGATATCCTTGATCGTCCTGGCCAGGAACTCCTCCCTCGAATACCCGTAGTGACGGATGGCAGCGGTGTTGACCGCCAGGAATGCCAGGGTCTCCAGATCATAGACCCACATGGGGTGGGGATTGTTCTCAAAGAGCATCCGGTACCGCTCCTCGCTCTGCCTCAGCGCCTCTTCGCCTTTTCGGCGATCAGTGATGTCACGCATGATGTCCCGAGAACCGACGACAGCGCCATCCTTGATGATCGCTGAAGAGTTCACTTCAACATCGATGCAGCGGCCGTCCCGTTTCCGGACCTTCCCGACAAATTGTTCGTATGCACCCGTCTTCCCGAGCTTCTGGAACTCCTCCTCGGATCTGGAAACCTGGTCCTGGGGGATGATGTCCAGGACACTCATCGTCAACAGCTCTTCTATCGAATAGCCCAGCACCTCGGCTGCCTTCCGGTTTACGGCCTTGTAGCGGAGGTCCGTATCGACGATGAAAATGGCGTCATTTGCATTCTCAAACAGGTCTCGATACCGTTCTGCACTCTCCCGGATCTCCGCCTCGGCCTGGCGACGGACCGTAACGTCCCGCACGACTTCAACGCCCCCAACTACCGCCCCCCGGCTGTCACGCAAGGGAGATGCGGTTATCTCCAGGTACAGCGTCTGTCCATCCTTCGAAACGACCTTTTCGACTGTATGGATTTTGCCATCCAGGTACGCCAGGGCAACAGGGCACTCTTCACAGGGCGCTTCTCGCTTCTGATACGCACGGTAGCAAAACTCACTGACATGATCGCCCATCATCATGCGGTGGACGTGATTCTCATACAAGACCCTGAGATCACGGTCAAGGATGGCGATCCCGTCTCCCACGGCAGAGATCATGGCCTCGAATTTTTCCTTTTCCTCCCAGGCCCGGGAGACCGCTTTACGCATCTCTTCCTCTGCCTGGCCGCGGATGTTCAGTTCCTGGCGGGCGCGGATCGAAAAAAGAAAGAATAGGAAGAGCGGCAGGAAAAGGATCTCGGCGTGGTCCTCGTATGCGTCGTATGAGGGCGTGATCCCGCTGTGCTCCAGGACCTTCGAGAGAGCCACGAGAACGTAGAGGCCCATAGAGAGAGTGAAAAAGAGCCTCGCAGGTCCTGCCCAGAGCGTGGTCCGGATTCCCAGGCCGTAGAAAAACGCCGCGCCGAAGGCGATCACGGACAGGATATCCAGAAGGACGATGATGCTCATGGTACACGCTCCTTCTGAATACGCTCCTGCATGCGCCTGACACTGCGCGCCCCGACTGCAAAACAGAGTCCGGAGAGCATATGGCCGAGATGCTCGAGAGTATTGAAGAGATCATGCCAGAGAATGTCTTCAACTATGGTCAAAACAGAGGACGATACTAGCATGAGGAACCCGGCAACAAACCAGGGCCGGCGGGGGATCCGGGTCGTCCTGAACAGGAAGAACAGTATGAGGGCGGCGGCAACACCGAAAACAAGTGCAACAACCTCGCTCTCCTGAATCATAGAAACCTCACCGGGGGAACCAAGTTCCTGTGATTACCTTCGACATGGTCGACTCGCTCCAAATAACCCTTCGCGTCCTGCTTCGTCCCGCCTCTACTGTTATCGGATGCCGTCCCGGATCAAATACCAATAGCATGCGGGCCGGGGTTGCGGGGCGTGCCCTGGCGAATGACAGGCACAGTCTACTGACACCAAAGGGGACTGTCCCTTTTCACTGGCTTGAGGCTAAGCCGTGCTAATAATGCGGGAAAACGTTGGCTCTAAGAAAAAGCGCTTACATGGTTACCATAGATCGATCAAGCTCCCCGTGAAATACAGCTCACCCTTCCGGTGAATCCTCGAAAGCTCACTGATGTACTTTTATTCTGCTCTCATCCGCCTTCATCCGATCTTTCTGCGTCCCATTTGCTTTTTTTGGATCATCAATGTCAATAAAACACTGCGGATCTTCCGCAAGCATGTCCGGTTTTCCCCATGCCTGCGATGCTGCATAAGCGATAGCCCGGCACCCGCGGCAATCGGACCAGCGCTCGCAGCGGCCGCATTTTCCTCCATATCGTGACCGGTCCCGCAGCGCTTCGAGCACCGGCGATGCGGACCAGACCTCGCGCAGCGAATCGGACCGTACATTGCCGAGGGGCAGCGGCATCCTGCGGCAGGGAACAAGGGTGCCGTCGGAGAGGATCGTGATGCCTGACACGCCTGCTGCGCATCCGCCGCAGGGTACTACTCGATCGAGCCGCACGGGTGCCGTGGCCCGCATCTGCGCTCCAACAGGATCACCGCTCACGAACTCAAGACCGTTGGAGGGAAATTCGTTCACCCGCTCATAGAGACGCTGAACCTCATCTGTTCCCAGCATCTGCCCCACCAGGCCGGCGCCGCGGCCCGACGGAACGAGCCGAGAATAGCCGAGGCGGGGCACACCCAGGGCTGACATCTGGCGGGCCAGCTCGAAAAAGACGTCGGCGTTCATTCGCGAGAGCGTCGTGTTGACCGTCACCGGCATCTTCGCGTCGAGCAGGGCGGCTATACCGTTGAGGGATGCATGGAAGCTGCGCGTGCCCCTGATGCGGTCATGGACCTCCTCGGGACCTTCCAGGCTCACCTGCACGCCTCGCACACCTGCGGCGACGAACTGCCTTGCCTTATCCTGATCGATGAGAATGCCGTTCGTAAGAAGATAGACCGCATGGCCCTTGCCTGCGATCTCTTCCAGAATGGTCATCAGGTCGCGCCGGAGAAGAGGCTCACCGCCGGTAATGTTGAACTCCGGCATTGCGGCGATGCCATAGGCGTCCTGCCAGGCCCGGCACATCGAGAAGATCTCGGACAGCGTATCCCGTATTTCCGGCAGCGTGAGTTCGCTTCCTGCGCTGCCGGACTGGTAGCAGTGCGAGCAGTGCAGGTTGCATTGCTCGGTAATGTGCCACTGCACAAGAAAATCGATATCACCGGCTATTGGCATCGGAAAGGACCTCCGCGAAGCGCTCGAGGGACAGTCCCCCTGGAACCTAAGGGGACTGTCCCTGTCTGAAGCAAAGGCGCCTCTCGCAAAGCCGCAAAGGACGCCAAGAAAAGATCCAAAATTCTTAAATCATGCATTACGGTTTTCTTCGCGCTCATTGCGCCTTGGCGGTAAATGGTGTTTACGTTCGATTGCAGAGAATACTTAACTCGACATACAGGACAGTGCTCAGCAAAAAACCGACAAACCTAATAAGATCTATTGGACGCGGATCAAATCTGATAACGCTAAAAGAAGATTGGCTGACGCAGCCGGGTCCTACCCGCAGGCTGCGCCAGCCGGACCTCATACTCGTTGCCGACCGGCAACTTCAGCTCTTTCAGCCCTTTCACTTGCGGCATGCCGTTCCGGGATGCTGCTGCATTGCCTGCTTCATCTTCTCCCAGAAGGCAGCCTCCTTCTTGAGTGTTCCTTCACTGAGAGGCTTCTTCATCCCTGGCTCACCTCCTTTCCCGCTGGACTCATTCTTCCATAGTATCAAAGAAACGGCCCTGTCGCTTGCCGCACACATACCTAAGTATTACGGGCTTTCGCATTGAATCATGAGCCGTGGCTTTTCGGGCTAAATGGTGCGAAGTTCATAACCTCTGCGATCTACAGTAATTTTTTTTGGTTCAATCTTGATTTTGACGCCCCATGATGCTATTCTAGTCATCATTTTTCCTGCGCAGGACCATTCCTCGACATACTAGAGAAGGAGATGCAAAACATGATAGCAAGGCGTGCCCTCTTCATCGCTGCGATCCTCATGATGCTGTTCGTCCGTCCGGCGTCTGCCCAGGTGGACTGTTCGCAGTGCCATCCCGACCTGGCCCAGGGCAAGTCTGTTCACGCAGCGGTCGCGATGGGCTGCGATTCCTGCCACTCGGCCATCGACGCCTCGAACATTCCCCATAAGAAGACGAACAAGATACCCCGCGGGCTTTCGTCGGCCCAGCCGGCACTGTGCTACGGCTGCCATGACAAGTCAAAATTTACCCAAAAGACGGTCCATGCCGCCCTCGGCATGGGGTGCACGAGCTGCCACAGTCCTCACTCATCTAAGAGCGATAAACTGCTTATCGCAGATCCGGGAGAACTGTGCTACAACTGCCACGACAAAGCGAAGTTCACGAAAAAGACCGTGCATGCCGCCCTCGGCATGGGATGCACCACCTGCCACAACCCGCACTCGACCAAGAGCGCCAAGCTGCTTGCCTCGGACCAGCCGGGCCTCTGCTATACCTGCCACGACAAGGCGAAGTTTACCCAGAAGGTCGTTCACGCGGCCCTGGGCATGGGATGCACGGGATGCCACAGCCCCCATTCCACCAGGAACGCGAAGCTGCTCGCAGCAGACCAGCCTGCTGTATGCTTGACCTGCCACGACAAAAAGAAGTTCAGCGACAAGGTCGTTCATGCGGCGGTGGGCATGGGATGCACAGGATGCCACGGCCCCCACTCGTCAAAGAACGCAAAGCTCCTTCTGTCGGACCAGCCTGACCTGTGCTACACCTGCCACGACAAGTCAATCTTTACGAAAAAGAACGTACACGCCGCTGTTGCCATGGGATGCACGAGCTGCCACAGCCCCCATGCGGCCAGGAACGCAAAGCTGCTCCAATCCGACCCTCCGGCGCTCTGCTTCAACTGCCACGACAAGACGGAGTTCTCGAAAAAGAACGTGCACGCCGCCGTAGGCATGGGGTGCGCGGTATGTCATACTCCCCACTCCTCAGATGAAATGGCGCTGCTTGCAAAGCCCCCCGTTGAGACCTGCCTTGAATGCCATCCCAACGTGGCGAATGCTCCCCACGTGGTCGCCGGCTTCTCTGCCAAACGGCATCCCGTCGGGGAACCGCAAAAGAGCGGCAGATACCGGAAGGACCCTGCGCGGCCCGACAAGCCCTTCTATTGCGGAAGCTGCCACAGCCCGCACAGTTCGGACAGCATGCGACTATTCCGTTATCCTGTAAAAACAGCGATGGAAATATGCTCGAAGTGCCACAAGATGTGAAGTGAGGGAAACTGAAACAGTATAGACCCCATCAGGTTCTTATTTCTTGGTGGCGCATGGTTACGTCTTATTCAGATGGATGTTTTCAAGAATGCATCAAATTCATGTACCGGACCTCCGCCATTGTTAACGTGCATATTTTGCGGTGGTTTCGGCATTGTCTTTGGTGCGGTAGCGGGTCTATTCAAGAGAAAACGTTGGAAATTCCCATGGTGACGGCGAAATAGCTGTTGCCATATATAACGGTATCCGTTATAATTTCACGTAGTGATAAATTGAACCGAATGAGGATGCCTGGTGATAAAATCGTTCCGCGACAAGGGCACCGAGGATCTTTTTGACAGGAAAAACACCCGAGAAGCCAGACAGGCTTGTCCGCAGCAAATCTGGCGAATAGCACAGCGAAAGCTCGATCAACTTAATGGGGTCGTTTCCTTGGAATCTTTGAAAATTCCACCGGGAAATTTACTGGAAGCCCTTAAACATGATCGGAAGGGTCAGCACAGCATACGGATTAACGATCAGTTCCGCGTTTGTTTTGTGTGGACGGATGATGGCGTGGAAAACGTCGAAATTACCGATTACCACTGAAGAGTGAAGGAGAAGAAGATGGTACGCATACCTAAATATGGTCCGCCGACGCATCCCGGTGAGATGCTGCTGGAGGAGTTTCTCAAACCTCTGAAAATAACGCAGAGTAGTTTGGCGGAAAAGCTGGGAGTTTCATATCCTCGCGTTAATGAACTGATTCATGGGAAGCGGGGGATAACCCCTGACACAGCACTTCGTCTGGAGAAACTGTTTGGCATGGAGGCGCAGTTTTGGCTTAATTTGCAGTTGGCGTGGGACTTATATCATGTAACCCATTCAGCAACTGCGAAGGAGATAAAGAAAATTAAAAGATTGCCTGCCTTAGCTCACGTCTAAGCCGTCTCTATTCATGTACATGTCCCAACCAGACGGCTCGACACCGACCGGGCCTCGCGCGGAAACAGTATAGACCCCTTAGGTTCTATGCTTCTTGAAATCCCATAGCCCTGTGGCGCGTAACGGCTTAGTCCAACCAGCAGTTAGAGCCTGTCAAGCGGCTCTACGTATTAAAAAGCGAAGGGAGATTCTTATGAAACTCTCATTTCATATTTCATCGGCATTCGTAATAGCGTTACTTGGTTCTGGCTGCGCCACCATGTTCATGGGTGCCCATCAAAGAATCCAAGTTTTATCTGACCCGCCTGGAGCAACGGTAAAGGTTGATAATTATATTTCCACTACGCCAACTATTCTTAAACTCAGGAGAAAGTACGATCATTTCATTACCATTGAAAAATCAGGCTACGATCCTATTTACGCCAAAATTGATAGTCATTTTAACTTTGGCCTATTTTTAAATGTATTGATACTATTCCCGCCAGGGATGATTGTTGACGCCGCCACTGGTGCATCATGGTCATTGACGCCCGATGATTTTAATGTAAAGCTGAAATTACTCGATCCTCAAAATTAACTTCGGAACTTCTATGGGTCTATACTGTCCGACAAGCCGTTCTACTGCGGAAGCTGCCACAGCCCGCACAGCTCGGACAGCATACGCCTGTTCCGGTATCCTGTAAAGACGACGATGGAAATATGCTCGAAGTGCCACAAGATGTGATGTGAGGGAAGGTCCTGCTCACGCGGGAAGACGGCTGCAACACCGACGCTCTGCGCACAGGCGTACGCACGGTCTACAGCCCCTCGCCGGGCCGCGCTGGACCGTGCCCATCCATAAAATAATGGGACGAGTATGACACCGTCGGAAAAGCGCGATTGATTGACGGGCGTATTCAGAAATCCAGCGGGCTCTTCGCTTCTTTGACCGTCCTGCCCGGCACGCAGTTATATTATAGTGAACGTTCGCTCACCTATCAAGTGCCGGCGTTACTTTCTGGCCTATCAAACTCAACCTGAAACAGCCTTCGAGTGCATTCAGTTACATTTCTCCCATACATCAGCAAAGTGATTGACCCCTTACGGCCATCTGTGCTACTGTAGTTTTAACGGATGATATGATGTTATTGTTCGTTTGAAATACTTCGATCTATTCTCGTATCGCTGAAGTCGAGCATTATTCTTGCAGGCTAGTAAAGAACGGATTTTCCTGTTTTACTAGCCGGACACGGCTAGACAATCACTGGTTGAATTCAAAATTAGAACGATGAAAGAACTTATAGATACGCAACGCAAATTTTTTGCAATTTTGAACGAGTTCTTCAAGAGAGCAACAGGTGAAGAAGCCGCTCAATTTGCTCCCTCGACAGACGATTTCGACAAGCGAATCCGCCGTGATGCTCATAGTCTAGCGGTAACTGTTGCTGATGCGTTTAATTGGTTTTACCCGGAAATAATCTCTTTTTACGAGCAGCAGAAAACAGCCACATTTCGACAAGCAAAGCATATTGGCGGGCTAAAGTTTGTCCTAGGCGGTGCATCGCGTTTTACTGAAACTCATTTTAACTCTGTAAGGAAAGTACTGCTATATGCGGATACGATCTTAATTCCGGACCCAATCTTGCCTTGGATTGAAAGTCCTCGTACTGAAGAGCGGTTTCGAGATGTCCTACTATTACGAGAAACATTCAGCCTTCTTCGCCTCAAACCTTTAATCGATGCTAATATCGTGTATCCGGCGGTCCATGTTTTCCAAAGTTGGGAGAAGTCGCTGCAGGACCAAGATCGACAGACCATTGAAGGCATTTTAGGCCTTACGGCAGGCGTCATTGGAAGTTACCTCGGCCATAATTTTGAGTCCTTTGATGATTTACGCGCTTTCATTAGGCGCAATCCCGCCGACTATTTGTCAGGAATCGAACAGCACAATCTCTTCGTCGCCCCTGGGCAAGAAGTGATTGGAAAACCACTAAAGACTCAGATATCAGAATATGTGGCTGATATCCGTGAATGGCGAACCAAAGATTTTATTCAAAAAATTGAAAAACTCTCTCCAGCGGAACTCGTTACAAACGGGATAACTGAACGTTTCACACATCAATACCACTTGATGGAAAATGCAGAAGAGCTCTCAGCGAATCCAATGGTTGCCATTTCTCAGCAATGGCATTATTTTGAATTGTGTGCGCGAGCAACTGAACGTCGTCTAATTGAGCGTGGTATTATGAGCGAAGAGGCTGTTCGCACAATTAGGGCGTTTGACGCCCCTGGTTTAAGTTGGCTTGGCAACATAAGTATCGCTGACTTAGTACAGTTACGCGAGGCTAATGAGAACGAGTATTTTCGAAAAGAGCTGGACAATCAACTTCACCAGTTACATGGAGCAACTGCCAGTGATCTTAATCGCATTGCAGCTGAAGTCTCACACGCAATTGCCTCTCTTATTGCAAAGCACAAAAATGAATTGGCTGATATCCAGAGGAAGTATAATGGTCTCCATACGAAAACTGCGGTTACAGCTTGGGTGACGGCAGCTGCTGCATTCTCTCCAATTTTGGGACCATTCGTAGGTACGGTGGCAGCCCCACTTGCGGTTTTTGGGAAATATGTTTGGGATAAATATAACGAACGCCAAGACCTAAATCATGCATCGAAATCACTTATGGGCATTTTTGCAAAGGCAGATGGGGATTAGAATCTTAACATTAATGCGCCAGTTCTATAGCGAAGTGCAACACTTGGGGTAGCCATGCTATCCTAAGTGTCTATGCCAAAACTCTATAAGCAGCTATCCCA
>Ga0154442_1062_pt1 | contig 53780 bp, 50 predicted proteins | sample RifGroC2_FD_115946 | JGI IMG/M metagenome (GOLD analysis project Ga0154442, IMG submission 115946) | Nitrospirae bacterium GWC2_57_13
CCTATCATGCAGGGGAGTATGGCGTGAAGGAGGAAGGTGAGAGGTTGAGAGGGTAAGAAGTTGAGAGCAGATCAGGGCGGAAAACAACAATCACGGCTCTTGCTGTTTTTCCCCGATTCCGCCCGCCTTCGTAATCAGCAAGCGATTCCACTAACCACAAGGAGGTCACTATGTCGTACACAGCTAAGGATTTCAATTCACTGATCGGCATGAAGGGTTTCAGTGAGACGCTTCTGAAGAACCATTTTACGCTCTATCAGGGCTACGTGACGAACACGAACAAGGTCGCCGACATCCTTGCCCAGATGCTGAAGGAAGGCAAGACCGGCGCGCCCGAGTATGCCGAGCTGAAGCGCCGCTTCGGCTGGGAGTTCAACGGCATGCGGCTTCATGAGCTCTATTTCGGCAACCTCGGCGGCAGCGGCATGGACAAGTCCGGGAAGCTGGCCAAGAAGCTCGAGAAGTCCTTCGGCGGTTACGATGCCTGGGAAAAGGACTTCCGGGCCACGGGCGCCATGCGCGGCATCGGCTGGGTTACCCTCTATCACGATGTCGAAGGCGACCACCTCTTTAACGTCTGGATCAACGAACACGATGTGGCGCACCTGGCAGGCTGCACGCCGCTTTTGATCATGGACGTCTTTGAACATGCCTTCATCACCGACTACCAGCTCAAGAAGGTCGACTACATAGAAACTTTCTTTACGAACATCAACGGCAAAGCTGTTGAGGCTCGGATAAAGTAGGCAGCGGATAGGGAGCAGGGAGATTCACGCACCATGCGCTTTGCCATCTGCGCATAGTTCACAGCCGTAACAGGCCTCGTCATCGTTGCTGTACTGTAAAGCACCCAATTGAATGAGTAAAGATAAAGGTCTGGTCATAGTCTTCACCGGCGACGGTAAAGGCAAAACGAGCGCTGCGCTGGGGATGGCACTGCGCGCTGCTGGCCACGGCATGCGCATCTCCATGGTCCAGTTCATCAAGAGCCGCTCCGATACGGGCGAGGCCATGGCAGCTGATCTTCTTAAACCGGCCTTCGAGCTCGTGACCGTGGGGAAAGGATTCGTCATGGGGAAGCAGGGGGCGCCTGCTTTTCCGGAACATGTTCAGGCGGCACAGCATGCTCTGGAACTGGCCCGGCTGCGGTCAACGTCGGGATACTGGGACCTTCTGGTCCTCGACGAGATCAATAATGCTGTCGCTCTCGGACTCGTGGCTATCAACGATGTGCTGGACCTCATCAAGAGCCGATCTCAGAAGCTCCATATCGTACTGACCGGACGCGATGCCCATCGGGACCTTGTTGCTCTTGCGGATATGGTGACTGAAATGCGGGCTGTCAAGCATCCCTATGAGCGGGGCATTCCGGCGGTCAAGGGAATCGATTTTTAGCTTTTGAGGCGCATTACTGATATGCCATGCGGCCGGCATCCCTCTCGCTTGGACGCGCATTCGCGCTAAACGAGTGTCGCCCATCAGTCTGCCGAAGGCAGCCAACAGAATCGTTTTCGTTATTCACGCATTGATCCGGCGCTCCCGGGCGCGACCTTCGCTCAAGGGACGCCGGCTCGGCCATTGCATATTATCTGTGAGGTCTTTAAGAACTCGGGAGATAGCGAATGTTCGCTCAGGGATCAAGTGAGCATGACGCGCTGCGTCACCATGTCATGTTCGGCAAGCTCGATGAGGCCGTGGGGTGGGCAAGGAAGCTGTCCATCTGGCCCTTCACCTTCGGCCTTGCCTGCTGTTCCATCGAGATGATGTCCATTGTTATGCCCCGCTACGATCTTGCGCGCTTCGGCGGCGAGGTGTTCCGCAGTTCACCCCGGCAGGCGGACCTGATGATCGTGGCCGGCCGTCTGTGCCAGAAGATGGTCCCCGTGATCAAACGTCTGCACGATCAGATGCCCGAACCCAAATGGGTCATCTCCATGGGCGCCTGCGCCAGCTCCGGAGGCGTGTTCAACAACTATGCCGTGGTCCAGGGCGTGGATCGGGTCATTCCCGTGGACGTTTATGTGCCAGGGTGTCCGCCAAGCCCTGATGCGCTCTTCCACGGGATATTAAAGCTCCAGGAAAAGATCGCCAAAAGCCCCATGAGGGGATGAGCCCCGGAGGATTGACCGCGTGTTGTTGTCACCCGTGATCTCGGAGATCGAGGAACGTTTTCCTGACGCCGTTCTTTCGGCGGAACTGCGCTTTGGTGATCCTTGGGTCTTCGTAAAAAAGCAGCATCTTCCGGGCCTGCTCTTTTTTCTCCGCTCCGCGCCCACACTGCGTTATGACCTGCTCTTTGACGTGACCTGCATCGATTACCTTCCCCAGTTGCCCCGGTTCGTCGTTCTCTATCATCTTGTTTCGACCAGCAATGGTTCAAAACTGATGCTCGCTGTTCCCGTGGCAGAAGAGGATCCGGTGCTTCCGACAGCAACGGAGGTCTTCCGGACCGCGGACTGGCTCGAACGGGAGATCTACGACCAGTTCGGGATCACCTTTACCGGCCATAAAGACCTGAGGCGCATCCTGAATCCCGACCACTGGACGGTCCATCCGCTCCGCCGTGACTTTCCGCTGGGCGGCGAGGACGTGGCATTCACGCACAACCAGGATACGCTCAGGCTTCAAGCCGACACCTGGACCGAGCCGCAGCGCGAGATGAACGTGCAGGATTACCTCGGACTGACAGGCGAGGCAAAAGAGGGGACCATGATCATCAACATCGGTCCCCAGCACCCAAGCACCCACGGTGTGCTGCGCGTCGCACTCCAGATAGAGGGCGAGACAGTGCTCAGGGCCGTGCCGCATATCGGCTATCTTCATACGGGCATCGAGAAGTCGGCAGAGCACCTGATCTACCAGCAGGCCGTGACCGTCACGGACCGGCTGGATTACCTTGCGCCGCTTTCGAACAATCTGGGCTACGCGCTGGCCGTGGAGCAGCTGCTGCAGTTGGACATCCCGCTCCGTGCCCAGTACGTCCGGGTGATCCTTGCCGAACTGACCAGGATAGCAAGCCATCTCGTCTGGCTCGGCACCCACGCCTTCGAACTCGGCGCCTTCAGCGTGATCCAGTACGCATTCCGCGAACGCGAGATCATCCTCGATATCTTCGAAGAGCTCTCGGGCGTGCGCATGATGACGAGTTTCATTAATATCGGCGGCATCCGCACAGACCTGACGCCAGAGTTCGGGACGCGAGTCCGCGGATTTTTGGCCCTGTTCCCGGAAAAGCTCGCCGAGTATGAAAATATGCTGACGGACAACAAGATATGGATCGAGCGAACCCGCGGCATCGGAAGGATATCGGCCGAAGAGGCGCTGAATCTCGGCGTGACCGGCCCGGTCCTCAGAAGCACGGGCGTAAAGTTCGATGTGCGCAGAACTTTCCCCTACAGCGGGTACGAGCGGTTCGAGTTCGACGTTCCCACGGGAACAAGCGGCGACGTTTATGACCGTTACCTGCTGCGCATAGAAGAGATGCGCCAGTCCCTCAGGATCATCGAGCAGGCACTGGAAGGGCTTCCGTCAGGTCCTTTTCGGACAGATAACCGGAAGGTGACGCTCCCTCCGCGGGAGGAGATGGAAGCCGTCATGGAGCAGCTGATCCATCATTTTCTGCTCGTGAGCAGGGGATTTCCCGTGCCCGAAGGCGAGGCCTGCTCCCTTGTTGAAAGCCCCCGGGGCGCCCTCGGCTTCCTGGTATCGAGCGACGGCTCTCCCCGTCCACGCCGGATGCGCGTGCGCGCGCCCTCCTTCGTGAACCTCCAGGCCCTGGAGACCATGTGCAAGGGCGGGCTCGTCGCCGACGTCATTTCGATCATTGCGGGACTGGATCCGCTCATGGGGGAGGTTGATCGATGAGCGGCAGCAGGGAGCAGAGGACGATAACGGCGGTCATCGACGGCAGGGAAGTGACGGTTCCCGAGGGAACCACCATCCTGAAGGCGGCTGAATCCGCGGGGATCACCATCCCCGTGTTCTGTTACCACAAGCATTTGTCCATCTCGGGTTCCTGCAGGATGTGCCTCGTTGAGGTAAAAGGCGGAAAGAAGCCTGTCACGGCCTGTTCCACGGAGCTGGCTCAGGACGTTGTGGTGCATACCACCAGCCCCGGAGCACTGCAGGCGCGCCGTGACATGATGATGCACCTCCTGATCAATCATCCTCTTGACTGCCCCGTCTGCGACAAGGGCGGAGAATGTCTGCTGCAGGATAATTCTTATGATTGGGGCGCCGGAACGTCACCGTTCCAAGAAGAGAAGCGCCGTTTCGAGAAGCCTGTTGCCCTTTCGGACCGCATACTGCTCGACCGGGAGCGCTGCATTCTCTGCACGCGCTGCGTCCGGTTCTGCGATGAGATATCGGACCACCGGCAGCTGGCGATCATCGGCAGGGGCGGGGCCTCCTTTATCGATACTGCTCCGGGTGCGACCTTCGAATCACAATTTTCCGGCAACACTACCGAGATCTGCCCTGTGGGAGCGCTCACTGCAAAATCCTTCCGCTTCAAAGCCCGGCCCTGGGAAATGGAGAGCACGCCGAGCATCTGCCCCTTCTGCAGCTGCGGTTGCAACATCTTCATCAATACCCGCTCCGGAAAGATCATGCGCTTCATGTCCCGTGAGAACCCCGACGTGGACGTGGGCTGGCTCTGCGACCGCGGCAGATACGGCTTTGAGCGCATAAACAGTGCTGAACGGCTTGTTGTTCCGCTGCTCCGGAAGAAGGGACAACTCACTGAAGTCTCGTGGGACGAGGCGATCTCTGCGGCAGTCTCGGGGCTGCAACAGGGAAAGAAGATCCATGGCCAGGGTGTTATCGCCGGGCTCGGCTCTGCCTGGGCACTGAACGAGGAGAATACCCTGCTCAACAGGCTTATCAGCGACTCACTGGGGTCCTCCCATATCGACCTTGCTCCTGGTGATGAAGGCGTTGCAGCGGGGCAGGCCCTTGCGGAAGGGGTAGGAGCATTTGCCCTGATGGACATCATCAAAGCCGATTCGCTCATCCTGCTCGGAGCGGATCCCAGTGAACGCCAGCCCATCGTGGACCTGTGGCTCAAAAAAGCCGTTCTGCAGCAGGGGGCGGAACTGCTTCTTCTGCACCCGCAGAGGACCGAGATGGCCCGGTACGCAGCGCAGACGCTGGCTTACACTGCCGGCTCGGAAGATCCGCTTCTGCGGCTGCTCACCTCCCTGCTGATGAAGGACCGACGGTATGACGGCCAGGAAGGTGACCTTGCGGCAGCGGGCCTGTTGAAAGCGGACCTGGAACGGGCCTGCGCCTGGGCAGCATCGGGACGCGCCAGGCTGGTGCTGGTAGATGCTTCTTTTTTTACGAGTGAAGTGAGGGTCTATCTGCTGAAAGAGTTTATGGCTGCTTTGGGGAACAATGCAACATCGGGAGTGCTTTTTGCCAGCCCCAACGGCTATGGAGCGGCCTTGTACTCAAGGGATGCTGCCAAAGGGAAGAAGGGGGCGGAGAGGGGGTTGTCCGGTGAGGAGATCCTTCTGGCGGCAGAAGAGGGCCGGATAAAGGATCTGTATATCCTGAACCTTGACCGGATGGCTGAAGAGACTGCAGAACGAGCGAAGAAGGGGGCGGACCTGATCCTGGGTCATGCACTTTTCCTGAAAGGCGCAGCCCGTCATGCTGACATCCTGTTCCCGTCTGCCGCATTCTCAGAAAAAACGGGGAGCATGACGAATACCTCAGGTCTGACCCAGGATCTGCACAAGGCCCTAGATCCGCCAGGAGCGGCCCGGCCTGAAGCCCAGGTGCTCCAGCGCATGCTCGATCTGCTGGGGATGTCAAAAGCGTAATGCATGTTTATGGGCTGCTCACAGGACACCATGCAGAGAGCGAGTCAGCTTATTCACCGGAATCATTAGTGCAAAGCAATTATGCAGAAACAACCACGCGTTTTATTGGTTATTGCGCTATGGTGTACAGCGCAGTGAAAAGGATATTGTTAGATTAACTAAAACATGAGATAATACTGTGAACTTATTGATTATCATTGAGCTTTTACGACATTAGATTTCCGGGAGGCGCAGGGCATGCTGAATACGCTGAAGGGCCTGCTTGTGACGTTCCGGCAGATGTTCCAGAAGCCCGTCACGATACCCTATCCCCAGGTGAAGCGCGAGACCTTTCCCACGGCCCGGTGGCGACATAAACTCATGCGCTATGACGACGGGCTGGAACGGTGCATCGGCTGCGCCCTCTGCGCCGCCAATTGCCCGGCCCGCTGCATTTATGTCGTTGCCGGAGAGAATACCGGTGAACTGCGCTTTTCGCCGGGAGAGCGCTATGCCGCGATCTATGAGATCAATATGAGCCGGTGCATCTTCTGCGGATATTGCGAGGACGCCTGTCCCACAAAGGCGATCGTGCTGGGTGAGGAGTTCGAACTTTCCGGTTATGACCGAAGGCGCCAGATTTATACCAAGGACATGCTGCTCGTCAGGAAATAGGGCGCTACGCGCAGGATATTCCCCGATTGACATCGTATTTTCAACGTGTTAGTATTACATCGTGTCTGGCAAGCTACACGTTCCGGGCACCGAGCATGAAAACCACGGCAGCACGCCTACTACTGAAAAACGAACGATCGCTCCCCAGCCTCTTCGGCGATCTGGACAAGAACCTCCGGCTGATCGAGAGCTCCTACGGGGTGATCGTGAGCGCCCGGGGCAACCGCATCCAGATCGAAGGCGAGGAAAAGGGTGTTGCCAGAGCGGAGCATCTGCTGACGCAGCTGGATGATATGCTGGCCGCAGGGATGATATCCGAAAAAGACGAGGTACACACCGCCATCCGCGCCTTCACCTCCAATCCAACCGCCTCGCTGAAAGAAGTCTTTCAGGAGGGTATCGCTGTTTCCAGCAGAAAGCGTCCTGTCTCACCGAAGAACGAGACCCAGCGAAAATACATCGAGGCCATAAAAAAGTACGACGTTGTCTTCGGGATCGGGCCTGCCGGCACAGGCAAGACCTATCTGGCCATGGCCACGGCAGTGTCGGCGCTGCTGCGGCGCGAGGTGAGCCGTATCATCCTGGTCCGGCCTGCTGTCGAGGCGGGAGAGCGCCTTGGATTCCTGCCCGGCGACCTCTACGAGAAGGTGCATCCTTATCTCCGGCCGCTCTACGACGCGCTCTACGACATGATCGAGACGGAAAAAGCGAACAAGCTCGTGGAGCGGGGCGACATCGAGATCGCGCCGCTCGCCTTCATGCGTGGCAGAACACTGAACGATTCCTTCATCATTCTGGACGAAGCCCAGAACACCACGCCGGAACAGATGAAGATGTTCCTGACGCGCCTGGGATTTAATTCCAAGACCGTCGTGACCGGCGACGTGACCCAGATCGACCTGCCCGGGGGACGGAATTCCGGACTGATCGAAGTGCAGACCATTTTGAAGGATATCGCGGACATCAAATTCGTCTATTTCACGAACAAGGACGTCGTACGCCACAAGCTGGTCCAGCAGATCGTCAAGGCGTACGAGGAACACGAGGCGCCAGATGGATAGTAAGACCGACACGCTTCTGAGGCTGCTGCCGAAAAAGAAGTTGAAGGAAGCGGACCGGGAAGATCAGCCTGCGGAATTCTCGGGACATCTCCGCCTCTTCACCATCGTGCTCGCCCTGGTCACGGCGCTGCTGCTGGCCTTCGTGCTGCTTCCGCGGGTCCCGGTCATGAACAAAGGCACCGTGGCAACGCGTGATGTCATCGCGGCCTACACATTCTATGTCGAGTACCCGGGCCCGGACCAGACCATCATCTCCTATCGCGTCAACAAGGATGAGTTGATCGTGTCGGCGGGGAAAAGGGTGTCCGAACGGGCGGCCCGGATCATGGAGGAAATGGTCCGTCGCGAAGGCATCGGCAACCGGCTTTACGCGTATTTCGGGCTCACTCTGCTGCTGCTGCTGTTGTTCTATGTGTTTTATCGTGATATCAAGCGCTATCAGCCCGCTTTTTTTCAGGAACCGAGAAAGCTTTTCCTGCTGGCCTTCCTGTTCCTCGGCACCATGGTCATCTCGCAGTCGTCGAAGTTTATCCTTACTCACGTGGCGGACACCTTCGGCATTGACCCGGCCACGATCGCCTTTGCGCTGCCCGTGGCGGCCGGCGCCATGCTCGTAAGCCTGCTTTTTGATTTCCATCTGGCCCTCGGTTTTTCCTTCCTCGTCAGCGTGACCATGGGGCTGCTGTTCCCCGGCGACCCCTTCATGCCGATCTATTTTTTTCTCGGCAGCCTTACGGCCGCCTTGTCGGTCATCCAGTGCAAAAAACGGACGGCCGTGCTTCGCGCCGGTTTCCTGACAGGACTGGTGAGCATGCTCGCGATCGCGGCGATCGATCTCTATCGGGGCGAGATCATGACGCGCGGGCTCTATGACGCCAGCGCAGGGTTCCTCGGCGCCTTTGCCGTGGCCATGCTCGTCTCGGTTTCGCTGCCCTTCTTCGAAAGCACCTTCGACATCGCCACGGACATCAAGCTGCTGGAGCTGCTCGACCCGAACCAGCCGCTTCTGAAAGAGCTCGTCTACAAGAGCCCAGGGACCTACCATCACAGCATCGTCATCGGCAATCTTGCCGAGGCGGCGGCCGAAGCGATCGGGGAGAATCCGCTCCTGGCCCGTGTCGGCGCCTACTACCACGACGTAGGCAAGGTTCGCAAGCCCGAGTACTTCATCGAGAACCAGCGGCCTTCGGAGAACAAACACGACCGCCTCATGCCCTCCATGAGCAGCCTGATCATCGCGTCCCATGTGAAGGACGGCGTGGAGCTCGCCCGGGAATATAGTCTGCCATCGGCGGTAATGGACATCATCCAGCAGCATCATGGCACGTCGCTCATCACGTATTTTTATCAGAAAGCGAAGGAGTTGCAGCCCTTTGCGAAGATCACCGAAGACGACTACCGGTACCAGGGCCCCCGTCCGCGAACGAAGGTCGCCGCCATCGTCATGCTCTCCGACGCCGTGGAAGCGGCATCGAGGACCCTCGATGAGCCGACGCCGCAGCGAATCCAGGCCCTCACCAACAGCGTGATAACCCGCATCTTTCTTGATGACCAGCTCAGCAAGTGCGAACTTACGCTGAAGGACCTGCGCGTGATCGCCAAATGCTTTAATCTCATTCTGAGCGGCATATTCCATCATCGGATAGACTATCCCGGCATGGGACTTCCCGGAGACAAGAAACGCAGTGATCATCAGGATAAAAAACAGCCAGAAGAAGGCAAAACTGAAGACGAATGGAATAAGGAAAAGGCTCAGAATATTGCTGGAAAGTCTGGGACTGCCTGACGCAGAACTGAGCGTGTCCTTCGTCGGCGACTCCTTCATGCGGACCCTCAACAGGACCTATCGCAGGATCGACCGCCCCACCGATGTGCTTTCCTTCTCGATGCAGGAAGGGGCCTTTCCCCGTATTCAGCCCGACGTTCTGGGCGATATCGTCATCGCTGTTTCCGTTGCCGCCCGGCAGGCGTCTGCCGCCGGCCATGACCTGCATTGCGAGATAGACCTGCTGCTCATCCACGGCCTGCTCCATCTCCTCGGCTACGATCATGAGCGCGGCAGGCGCGAGGACATCAGCATGAAACGGAAGGAGCGGGCGCTTCTCGCCCGGCTTTCTGCATGAAACCAAAGGGCTGGATCCAGAGCGCCAATCTCGCGATAGAGGGGATCATCTACTCCGTCAAGACCCAGCGTCACATGCGCTGGCATCTCTTTGCGGCGGTTGTTGCACTGGTGCTCAGCCTCGTTTTGAATGTTTCGCGGATAGAATTCATCCTGCTCTCCATTGCAATCGTGATCGTGCTCGTGGCGGAACTGGTGAACACGGCCATTGAGGTCACGGTGGACATGATCTCGGAAGAGTACCATCCGCTCGCCAAGATCGCGAAGGACGTGGGGGCGGGAGTCGTGCTCCTGGCCTCGGTTGGCGCGCTGACCCTGGCCTATCTCATCCTCTATCCGGCCCTCAGGACAGCATTAGCCCGGGGGCTCTGGACCGTTAAAAAAGCGCCGGGCGATGTGGTGGCCTTCGTTGCCCTTGCCGTTGTGGTCATCGCGGTCATCAGCATCAAGGCCGCCGTGGGCAGGGGGGAACCGCTTCGGGGAGGCATGCCAAGCGGTCATGCGGCCATTTCATTCTCCCTATGGGTCGCCGCGATCCATATGTCCGGTTCGCTGCCTGTCGCGGCATTGACCTTCGTGCTGGCCTTGGTGGTGAGCTGGAGCCGTTGGTCGTCAGGCATTCATCGTCCCCGTGAGGTCGCTGCCGGGGCCTTGCTGGGCGCGGGAGTGACGCTGCTGTTCTTCAGGATATTCAGTTGATATTGAAAAAAGCTTTTGGACATGGATCAAGTCGAATAACTGCGGATAAAGACTGAAGGAACTATGCTCAGTGGGTGAAGCAAAGACTCGCCCATTTGGCCAATCGGTTTTCCACTCAAGCTTCTAGTTTATCGGAGAACATCCGCGTTTATCTGCGTCTAAATGCCATTTTTGAAATGATCCCATCAGAATTATTTAGGGGGAATTCTTGATACAGAAGATCGTGGAAGACCTGGTTACTTCGGTGCGAGGTGGTCAGGCGGCGATATTTATTGACGGCGACGGCGAGTCAATCGCCCATACCGGTTCAACGATCGTCGACCTGAAATTGATCGGAGCATGGAAAGAGATCCATTTTGACCAGATCAAAGAGATCACCGAACGGCTCAGCCTGGGGAAGGTCCATGCGGTCCTGTTTTCGCAGGACGAAGGAAATGTCCTGGTCGCGCCCGTCGCGGAGGAGTATTGCCTGATGCTGTTTATTTCTTCCCTGGCCGATGTTCGAGAGGCCATGGTCAATATTGAGCGCGCGACAATGCAGTTGAAGCGCGATATCGACGAATAGCAAGTCCGCCGCTACAGTTCGTCGTACTGCCCCAGTTTACGGAACTTCTCATAGCGCAAACGCACCAGGTCGTCAAGAGGCATCTGCGTCAGTTCGCTCATATTCCTGATGACGGCATCCTTCAGCAATTCCGCCGCCCGCCGAGGGTCCCGGTGCGCCCCCCCCACGGGCTCTTCCACCACTTCATCGATCACGTTCATCTGGAACAGATCGTGTGCAGTGATCTTCAGCAGCTCCGCAGCCTCGTTCGCCTTGGCGCCGTTGTTCCACAAGATCGCGGCGCACCCTTCAGGCGAGATCACCGAATAGGTCGAATGCTCCAGCATCAGCACCCTGTCGGCCACTCCCAGTGCGAGCGCGCCGCCGCTGCCGCCTTCGCCGATGACTATGGATACAACAGGGGTCCTGAGAGCAGACATGACATAGAGGTTCCGGGCGATCGATTCGCCCTGGCCGCGCTCCTCGGCGCCGATGCCGGGATAGGCGCCTGGCGTGTCGATGAAGGCGACAATGGGCTTGCGGAACTTCTCGGCAAAGCGCATGGCGCGAAGGGCCTTTCGGTAACCCTCGGGGTTCGGCATGCCGAAGTTGCGTGTGATCTTGTCCTTTGTGGACCTTCCTTTTTGATGCCCGATGACCACGACGGAAGAGCCCTCCAGCCGCGCGATGCCGCATACGATGGCCGGATCGTCGGCGAAGGCGCGGTCGCCGTGCATCTCGATGAAGTCCGTTGTCATGGCCTCGATATAATCGAGCGTGTAGGGCCGGTTCGGATGGCGGGATATCTGGGCCTTCTGCCAGGGTGTGAGCTTGGAATAGATCTCAGCGCGCAGCTGATCGGCCTTTTTATGCAGCTTCAGGACCTCTTCCTCGAGGTCGACCTTGCCGTTGGACGTAAAGAGAGTGAGCTCCTCGATCTTTTTCTCCAGTTCGGCGATCGGTTTTTCAAATTCAAGATATTCCTGCGGCACTAGCGTAACTCCTTACCTGATCATGGGAACTGCGGGGGAAGGGCGGCCTGCTGTCAGCGCCGCGCATGAATCTGTGCGGCATATTATCGGACATTAGTCCTTTATTGTCAAGGATTTGTTCGTGCTGTGTCAAGCCGCAGAAAGAGGGAGAAGAGGGAGAGGAGACGGCTGCCTCCCGGTCAGGGGATGTGATGAGCAAGGACCACGTCGGTGCGATATCAGGAAGAGAAAAGACCTGTGAAGGCAGGAATGATCGTTGTGAACAATGATCTGGACGATGCGTACAGGACTTTCGTTATCATGACATCTTTTACTCGTTCATTTTGGGTTATGGTGCCGCTGCCCGGGAGATCTCACGCGCTTCGCTTCACGAAGGGGCCGGCCCCCTCGTGTGCTCCCCCGAGACTTGGGGGAACTCCTTCCCCCATACCCCCTTGTTCGCTCCCGGTCATCGAAATAACATGAATGAAAGAATTTGGTGCCGCTGCCCGGGATCGAACCGGGATGACGGTTGCCCGTCGAGGGATTTTAAGTCCCTTGCGTCTGCCAGTTCCGCCACAGCGGCAGCTAAATACTATTTGTGTATTAAAGTAAAAACTGACTTCAATGTCAAGAATTAATATAGTTGAGCGTTCAGGAGGGCCTATCGGAGACCTGAAAGGTAGTCTGCAAGATGCCCGATATCCTGTTCGGGTAGATGGGCAAAGGACGGCATGATCGAGTTTGGATTATGGGCCTTCGGGTTCCTGATCTGCTCAATCATGAAATCCCGTGATCGTTTCCTGCCCACAGCAGTGAGGTCAGGACCGACACCGCCGCCTTCACCCCTGATGGTGTGGCAGTCTATGCATCGTTCTCTCCGAAAGAGAGCTGCCCCTTCCGGATGGCTCTGACAAGCTGCATTGAGAGCAGCAATGCCGGCAACAATGATGATCAATATCCGAACGCTGATTTCTGCCATTACAGGAAATCCTGAACAGGCAAGGAATGCGACCCCGCATGACGGCGAGATCGCGGAAGCCCGCGGGAAAATCGGTGGTGGACTGTCAGTCCGTCGGCCAGGGAAGCGCTACTCCAAAATGATCGCCGTTACCGGGCAGCTGTCAGCAGCCTGTTGGCAGTCGCAGGTCCCGCAGCCTTTCGGATCCGTGACCCATGCCTTTTCATCCCGCAGCTCGAAAACCTTGGGGCACAGCTCGGAGCAGAGACCGCAGCCGATGCAAAGTTCCATGTCTACTGATGGGGTCGCCATGATGCTATATCCTTTCTCCTGTGCCTCTGTTCACGTCGGCGGTTCCAGCCGCAACGCAGGGACGTGCGGAATGCAGGCAATACTACACATTTCAGCGCTTTTTTGCAAGCGCATTTGTGCGCCGCCGCCGCATGGTGACGCTCGGAGCGCCAGGGCGAAAAATATCTTTACAAAAACAGGGCTTTTGCATATAATATGCCGAAAATGAACATACAGAAGATCCTATTTTTCAAGCCCGGGGCGATCGGAGATTTCCTCCATACGCTTCCCGCCCTCGCGCAGCTCAGGAAACAGTTTCCCGCCGCACTTGTCACAGTTGTCATATCATCGGGCCAGGAAGCGCTCATCGAGGGAACGGCGATCGCAGACGAGATCATCGTTTTCGATAAAAGTGCGCTCAAGAAGCAATTTAGAGCATTTTTTGATCTCGCTTTACGGCTGAGACAGGAACATTACGATCTGTTTGTTGACCTGCAGCCGTCTCTGCGATCGCGGTTCCTGCGCATGATGGCCGGCGCTCGACATTCCCTGGTATACCGGAAGCAGAAGTGGGTTCGGAAGGGCGGCCGGAGGCTCCATGCCGTCGAGAATTTTCTCGAGACCCTGGCTCCGCTGGGCGTGACGCCGGAGGATACGGAGATCCGGCTGCCGCTCAGGCCGGAAGCGCAGGATGTTGCCGAGGCTTTTTTGTCCCGCGTCGGGGCATCCGGGAGCCGTCCGATCATCGCTTTGAACTGCAGCGTCGGCGCCGCGCGTCCTGCGAGGAACTGGTCACCCGTGCGGTTCACGGAGCTCGCCAACCGTCTGATCAAAGAACTGGGAGCGACTGTCGTGTTCGTCGGGGGGAGAGAGGACCGATCCCTGGTGCAGAGCGTCATGGCGAAAATGAAGGAAACAGCACAGTCTGCCGCAGGCGAACTTTCACTTCCTGAGACTGCTGCGCTGCTGGCCCGCTGTAGGTGTCTCGTGAGTTCCGATACAGGTCCGCTCCATCTTTCAACAGCTGTCGGTACGCCTGTTGTTGGATTATTCGGCTCAACGGATCCCAGGCGCACAGGTCCGGTGGGAAGGGGACACAGCGTGCTTACCGCTTCCTTGTCCTGCATTCCCTGTGAAGAAAAGGCCTGTCCTGCCGGAACGCGAGCATGCATGGATGCCATTACCGTGGACAGCGTCGTTGCCACGGTCAGGGATATACTCCTATGCGAATGATCTTTCTGGTTGCCCTGTTCTGCTCGGCAGCCATCAATGCAGGGGCAGGCGAAGGGACGGCGCCGAATTCGGCCAATAATGTCCGAACCATTAACCGGGCCTTTGCGCCGGGCGAACGGCTGCAGTACGCCGTCAGCTGGTCACGGATCCTCGATGCCGGAGTTGCTTCCATGGAGGTACGACAGGAGCAGGCTCCTGACGGCAAGAAGGCCCTCCGGATAGTTTCCACGGCCAGGTCAACGGGCCTTGCCGGGAAGATCTATCCTGTCATGGACACTGTCGAGAGCTTGATGGATGCCGAGGAAATGTACAGTCTCTTCTACGACGTGGACCAGAAGCACGGCAGGCGCAGGAAAAAACGGACCGCCATATTCGACCAGACTGCCCATACAGCCCGGCTGACCACGGATGGTGTGGAGGAAACCTATGAGGTGCCGCCGCGCATTCAGGACCCGCTCTCGTCGCTCTACTATATCCGGACTCTGACAGACTTTACGCCGGGAACTCCGATCATCGTCGATATCCACGAAAAAGGGAAGAACTGGTCCGTTGAAGTACAGGTGCTGGGTAAGGAGAAGATCGAGACCCCCCTGGGTAACTTCGACACGGTGAAGATCAAGACCTTTCCCAAATTCGAAGGCGTGTTCATGCACAAGGGAGAAATATTCGTCTGGCTGACCGACGATGAACGCAGGATTCCCGTCATGATGAAAAGCACGATAACCATCGGTTCCATTGTGGCCGTTCTAACCAATATGAAGACTGGAGAACAAGTGAAGTGACCGTACAATCCGACCGTACACGACTGCTCAAGCTCATCGGTTCCTTTCCCAAATGCCGCGTCCTGGTCGTCGGCGACGTCATGCTGGACCATTACATCTGGGGTGCTGTGTCCCGCATATCTCCCGAAGCGCCTGTCCCCGTCGTGAACGTGACCCGCGAGAACCTGCTGTTGGGCGCCGCCACGAACGTAGTGCATAACATCGCCTCCCTGGGCGGAGACGTCCGTGTCTGCGGGGTGATCGGCCATGACGATGCCGGCCGCCAGCTCGGGAGTCTGCTGCGCGCAAAAGGCGTCAAAACCGACGGTCTAATCGTGGACGAAGGAAGGCCCACAACGATCAAGACCCGCATCATCGCCCACAGCCAGCAGGTGGTCCGGTTCGATCGGGAATCAAAGGACGGGCTCGCTCGGAGCACGCGGAAGAAGATCTTTGAACAGGTGCAGCGCCAGATCGACGAGGGCATCGAGGCAATCATCATTTCCGATTACAGCAAGGGCGTGGTGACGCGGGAGTTGGTGCGGGACACGGTGAAGCTGGCGAAAAAGAAAAGCATCATCGTCTCTGTGGATCCGAAGGTGAACCATTTCGGCATTTACCGCGGCGTGTCCATCCTGACACCGAACACGAAAGAGGCGTCCCTGGGCGCGAAGATCGATATCGAGGACGACAAGAGCCTGCTGAAGGCGGGCGCTGCGCTGCTCAGCCGCCTCAAATGCGACGCTGTCCTGATCACGCGCGGCGAACACGGCATGAGCCTCTTCGAGCGCAATCGAAAGGTGACCCATATCCCCACGGTGGCACAGGAGGTCTTTGACGTCACCGGAGCCGGCGATACGGTGATCAGCGTGCTCACCATGGCCATGGCTACGGGAGCGAAGCTCGTTGACGCCGCGAGCCTTTCAAACTATGCCGCAGGCATCGTGGTCGGCGTTGTGGGAACGGCAACAGTGACGCCGGAAGAGTTGAAGCAGAAGATCATGGCGGGGTGATTGAGCAGAGAGCAGAGGGCAAAAGCAACACCGCTTCGTGCATAGAGTAAAAGATGTAAACCCCATGCTCATGCGCAGACGTATGACAGGGACAGTCCCCCTGGAACCAAAGGGGACTGTCCCTCTTTATCGGTCGCTCGACGAAACGGGCATCCTAACCGTGGCCAGCTGTATTTGCGAGGTATATCCATGAAAGGCATCATCCTGGCAGGCGGCAGCGGCACAAGGCTCTACCCTGTAACGCGCGGGGTCTGCAAGCAGCTCCTGCCGATCTATGACAAGCCGATGATCTATTATCCTCTATCCGTGCTGATGCTAGCCGGCATCCGGGACATCCTGATCATCTCGACGCCTGTTGACCTGCCGCGCTTTCGTGACATATTCGGCGACGGCAGCGATCTCGGCCTGCGGTTCACTTACAAGGAACAGGCGCATCCCAACGGTCTTGCCGAGGCTTTCCGCATCGGCGAGGAATTCATCGGGATGGACACTGTCTGCCTCGTCCTGGGCGACAACATCTTCTACGGCCACGGACTGACGCAGATGTTGCACAAGGCAGTCGCTGACGTTGAAACCGCGGGCGGCGCAACGGTCTTCGGCTACTATGTGAACGACCCCGAGCGCTACGGGATCATCGAATTCGACGGTAACGGCAAGGTACTGTCCATAGAAGAGAAACCGAAGAAGCCCAGATCTCGGTATGCCGTGACAGGCCTCTATTTTTACGACAGCAGCGTCGTCTCTATCGCAAAGGCGATAAGTCCTTCGGCGCGCGGCGAACTGGAGATCACCGATGTCAACAATGAATATCTGAAGCGCAGTCAACTGCGCGTGGAGCTCATGGGACGGGGATATGCCTGGCTCGACACGGGCACCCATGAAAGCCTGCTGGACGCTGGCGAGTTCATCGCCACCATCGAGCGGCGCCAGGGGCTCAAGATGGCCTGCATCGAGGAGATCGCCTTTGCGCTGGGGTACATCGACAAGGCCGCACTGCTGAGGGCCGCCGACAGCCACAGCAAAAACAGCTACGGAGACTATCTCAGGCGGATAGCGGAATCCCGCCCGGAGGGACGGGATGCCTTTTGATTTCGAAGAATTCATGATTTCCGGCCTTGTCCTGGTCAGGCCGAAGCGCTTTCAGGACAGCCGCGGCTTCTTCGTCGAGACCTACAAACACAGTGAATTCGCGTCGCGTGGCATCAACGAGCAGTTCGTCCAGGACAATTATTCTTCATCCCAGCAGGGAACCCTGCGGGGACTCCATTACCAAAAGGCCCCGGCAGCCCAGGGCAAACTGGTCACGTGCCTGCGCGGCCGGATCTACGATGTTGCGGTGGACATCAGACGGGGATCACCATTCTTCGGGAAATGGGCCGGTGTCGAACTGACTGATGAGAACGGCCTGCTGCTCTATGTCCCGCCTGGTTTTGCCCATGGTTTTCTGGTGTTGAGCGACCGCGCCGAGGTTCTGTATAAATGCACGCAGGAATATTCTCCTGACCATGAGCGTGGCATCATCTGGAACGATCCCGAGATCGGGATCCAATGGCAGAATTCGGCCCCCATGCTTTCCCCGAAGGATAAAGAATTACCCTTTCTCCGGGAAGCAGATATGAACTTCAGCTATTCCGGGTAAGGTCTTGGTTCCCATGAAATTTCTGATCGCAGGAAAAAACGGCCAGTTGGCCCGGGCGTTCATTCAGCGCTTCGAGTCCGGGATCCGCGAATTTTACGCGCCTGACGAGGCGGGATTCAATATTACCGACGCCTCCGCAGTAGATGCCGTTGTCGGTTCCCTCAGACCTGACGTCATTATCAACTGCGCTGCATACAACCTTGTGGACCAGGCTGAACAGAACCGACAGAAAGCCAATGCGGTGAACGCCCTTGGCCCGAAGATCCTTGCGGAAGCGGCAGCGAAATACGGCGCTTATCTTGTGCACTTCAGTTCCGATTACGTTTTCGATGGATCGAAAGAGCATGCATTATATTCTGAAGACGATCCTGTGCATCCGCTGAATGAATACGGCCGGAGCAAACTGGCCGGGGAGCGGGCCGTACAGGAAACGTTTAGCCGCCATTTGATCTGCAGGCTGAGCTGGGTCTTTGGCGAAGGGAAGCAGAATTTCATCTTCAAACTTGGAGAATGGGCAAGGGGCAGCGAGTTCCTGAAGATCGCCTGTGATGAGTTCTCTGTTCCTACCTGGACCGAGACCATTGTCGACGCGGTCTTGCAGGCCGTTGACAATGAAATGACGGGACTTTATCACCTGACGAATTCGGGCTACTGCTCGCGCTACGAATGGGCGAAGTTCATTCTGCGGCAACAGGGGATCGCAAAATTCATCCGGCCCGTGCCCATGGACAGCTTCAACCTTTCGGCAAAGCGGCCGAAATTCTCGGCTATGAGCAACGCCCGGTTGTCAGAACGGCTCGGCAACACTATCCCGTCCTGGGAAGAGGCTGTTAGTGATTTTTTGAAGAAACAATCTTGAGATTTTCAGGTGAATCGTCCATGAGCCTCCGGCTCGCAAAGGAAGATGAAGATTTCCCGATGTGTAGGGGCGGGCATGCCCGCCCATTGGGCGACCATGGTCGCCCCTACGAGCTTTTTACAGGCTGCCCTTTTTGACAAAACAACCGGATGCAAGATCATTTTCAGGCGAAAGAACAATGAACGTGGAAATAGTAACTAACTAAGGAATCAAAAGTTTCTCAAAATGGGTTGAATATTTTCAATAAGATCATAAATGGCCTGTAAATAAAGGATGAAACGGCTATTTTTGAGCCGCCGTTTTCCGCAAATTTGCACTTTCCACTTTCCAATTTACAATTTTCAATTCCGCTTTTATGCGGGTTAGGGATTGGTAGTCTGAATGGAAAACAGCAAAGTGAAAAATATTCTGGTGACCGGCGGCGCGGGATTCATCGGGTCGAACTTTATCCGGTACGTGCTGGGCCGGAAGGAGTTCAAAGGCCGGATCATCAACTTCGACAAGCTTACCTACGCGAGCAATCTGCTGAACCTGGCCGATGTGGAAAAGAACTTCGGCGGCAAGCAGTACTTCTTTGAGCAGGGAGACATCTGCGACTATGGCCGGGTGGAGTCAGTGCTCACGCAATATGACGTATCGGTCATCGTCCATTTCGCCGCTGAGAGCCACGTGGACCGCTCCATTTTCGGACCAAAGCAGTTCGTCGAAACGAATGTGAACGGCACCTTCACTCTTCTGGAGGCGGCGCGTCACCACTGGCAGGGGCGCAATGACTTCAGGTTCCATCACATCAGCACAGACGAGGTCTACGGTTCACTTGGCGAATCGGGACAATTCTTCGAAACGACCCCCTATGACCCCAGGAGCCCCTATTCGGCGTCCAAGGCTTCATCGGACCATCTGGTACGAGCCTATCATCACACCTACGGCCTGCCAATGACCTTGTCTAACTGCTCGAACAATTACGGACCATACCATTTTCCCGAAAAGCTCATACCCCTGGCCATCCTGAACGCCCTGGAAGGAAAACCGCTGCCCGTGTACGGGGACGGACAGAATGTGCGCGACTGGCTGTATGTTGAAGACCACTGCGAAGCGATCTGGCTCATCCTCCAGGCGGGAAGAGCGGGAGAAACTTACAACATCGGCGGCGAATGCGAGAAAAAAAATATCGAGGTGGTAAACGCAATCTGTGATGTGCTGGAAATGCTTTCTTCTTCAAAGGACAATCCCGCACTCCGCACTCCCCCGGCCCGCGTCCTCTCTCTATCGGAACCGGGGCGGGCGCAGTCAACAGTCCGGACGTACAAGGACCTCATTACCTTTGTTGCCGACCGGCCCGGCCACGACCGCCGGTATGCCATCAATTGCGATAAGATCAAGCAGCAACTGGGATGGAGGCCACGCCATGATTTCCTGCAGGGATTGCACCAGACCGTTGCGTGGTACCTTTCCCATCCTGACTGGGTTGCGCAGGTGCGGAGTGGTGAGTACAGGGCATGGATGGAAAAGAATTACGGTGGTAGAGGGAAGAGCGCATAAAGCAGATGGCAGAGGGCAGAGGGGTTGAACCCTATGCGCCATGCGCTATGCTGTTGTCGTTATGCATTTTGAGGGAGGATCATGAAACTGTCAGTGATAGGCACCGGCTATGTAGGCCTGGTTACAGGGACTTGTTTCGCCGAAAGCGGCAACACAGTCATCTGCATGGACATCGACGAAGGGAAGATCTCACTGCTTCGGGCAGGCAGCGTTCCCATTTATGAGCCGGGGCTGGAGGAACTCATCAAAAAGAACACCGCCCACGGGCGCCTGTCCTTTACCACGGACATGAGCGATGCGGTCCGCAGCTCTGACGTGATTTTCATTGCCGTGGGAACACCGCCCGGCGAGGACGGCTCAGCGGACCTGAAGTATGTCATCGCGGCGGCAACGCAGATCGGGAAGTTCATGAATGGCCACAAGGTCATCGTGAACAAAAGCACTGTTCCTGTCGGCACCGGCGAGAGGGTGCGCGCTGCTGTTGCAAAGAAGACAAAGCATTCCTTCGACGTGGTCTCGAACCCCGAGTTCCTGAAGGAAGGGTCCGCCATCGATGATTTCATGAAGCCCGACCGCGTGGTTGTGGGCGCCGACAGCCAGAAGGCTGCTGCGGTCATGCAGGAACTCTACGCACCTTTCGTCCGGACCGGCAAACCCGTACTCGTCATGGACATCAGAAGCTCGGAAATGACGAAGTATGTTGCCAATGCAATGCTTGCCACGAAGATCTCGTTCATCAACGAGATGGCGAACATCTGCGCGTCCCTGGGAGCGGACATAGACAATGTCCGGAAAGGTATCGGCTATGACCGCCGGATCGGGTTCGAGTTCCTGTTCCCCGGCGTCGGATACGGAGGGTCCTGCTTCCCGAAGGATGTGCAGGCCCTGATGCGCACCGCCGCTGAAAAGGGCATAGACGCAAAGCTTCTGAAGGGCGTTGAGGCCGTAAACGAACGGCAGAAAGCCGTCATTCCCGCCATGGTGGTGAACCATTTCCTGAAAACGGGAACGGGAAAGGGCGGCAGTCCGAAAAAAGCGCTGCAAGGCAGGAAGATCGCCCTTTGGGGTCTTTCGTTCAAACCTAGAACCGATGACATGCGCGAGGCCCCGTCGATCGTCATCGTGAAAAAGTTACTGCAGCAAGGCGCGTCTGTCATGGCCCATGATCCTGTTGCCATGGAAGAGGCAAAAAAGATCTTCGGCCGCAGGATCTCTTATGCCGAAGACGCCTACGAGGCACTGCGCGGCGTTGATGCGCTTGCAATCGTGACGGAATGGAACGAGTTTCGTATGCCTGATTTCCAGAGAATGAAGAAGCTCATGAAGCATCCCGTCATCTTCGACGGCAGGAATATCCTGAACCTCGACGAGGTCAGAAAAGCGGGATTCACTTATTACGGGATAGGTAAAAAGTAGCGCAGAGAGCAGAGGGCAGAGGGCAGAGTGTTTGAACCCTATGCGCCATGCGCTATGCTCCATGCCCCAAACACCATGCCCCATGCGCTATGCACCATGCAAGACCATAAGGAGATCACATGCGAATACTCGTCACCGGCGGAGCAGGGTTCCTCGGCTCCCAGCTCTGCGAACGGCTGCTCACGGAAGGGCACGAAGTTCTCTGCCTCGACAATTTTTTCACGGGTAGAAAACAAAACATCCAGGACTTTTTCGGGAACCATCGTTTTGAGCTGGTCAGACACGATGTGATCGAGCCGATCATGCTCGAAGTGGACCAGATCTATCACCTTGCCTGCCCGGCATCTCCCATCCATTACCAGTACAACGCCATCAAGACCATCAAGACCAACGTGCTCGGCACACACAACATGCTTGGGCTCGCAAAGCGCGTGAAGGCCCGTTTCCTGCTCGCCTCCACCTCCGAGGTCTACGGAGACCCGGTTGAGCATCCTCAGACGGAGTCCTACTGGGGCAATGTGAATCCCATCGGCATCAGAAGCTGCTATGACGAGGGGAAGCGCGTTGCCGAGACCTTCACCATGGACTACCATCGCCAGAATGGCGTGGATGTCAGGATCGTGCGCATCTTTAACACCTACGGCCCCCGCATGCTGGCCGATGACGGCAGGGTCGTGAGCAACTTTATCGTCCAGTCCCTCCAGGGTAAGGACCTGACGGTCTACGGCGAGGGGCAGCAGACGCGCTCCTTCTGCTATGCCGACGATCTCATCGACGGCATGGTGCGCATGATGAACAATCCGGACTTCATCGGTCCTGTCAATATCGGCAATCCCTCGGAGTACACGATTCGCGATTTTGCCGAGAAGATCATCGCCATGACCGGAACGAGTTCGAAGATCGCTTACGAACCCCTTCCATCCGATGATCCGCGCCAGCGCTGCCCCGACATAACCCTGGCCGGTGAGAAGCTCGGTTGGAAACCTCTTGTTTCCGTGGACGATGGGTTGAAAAGGACGATCGAGTACTTTAAAAAAGAGCTAAGCGCATAGTGCAAAGAGCATGGGGTAAAGAACATAGGGTAGAGAGGATTAAACCCTCTGCGCCATGCACCATGCTCTATGCTCTACACCATGATCAGAATGCCCACGTACTTCGCGAATTTGACTGAGTAATTCTGAAAAGATCATTTTGCCGCGGATAAAATCTGATAAGAGCGGATAAAAAACAGACAAAAAACTCTTTTTTCTATTGAAAAAGAATCACCTTTTGGGTGAAGGCTTTTTCAGACTCCATGCCTGGTTTTTATCAACGAAAATTCGCATTTATCTGCGTCCAACTACCGTTTCCAGTGTAATAGGTTTGGCATATCATGAAAGATACTAAGTCAACAATCATCGCCGTCATTCCCGCCCGCTACGGGTCCACGCGTTTTCCCGGCAAGTCCCTGGCCATGATCAAGGGCAAAACAATGATCCAGCGGGTCTGTGAACGCGCCAAGCAGTCCCGGCTCGTTGACCGCGTGATCGTGGCCACAGACGATGAGCGCATCCTGCAGGCCGTCACAAACTTCGGCGGCGAGGCGATCATGACCTCAAAGGACCATGCCACGGGCACGGACCGGATCGCCGAGGTGGCCCGAGGCCTCGACTGCAGCCTCGTGGTGAACGTGCAGGGCGACGAACCATTGATCCACCCCGCGATGATCGACGCGGCAGTGGCCCCCCTTGCCCAGGATCCCTCCATCGTTATGGGCACGGTCTGCAGAAGGATCGAATACCGGGCCGAGGCCTTTGACCCCAATGTGGTGAAGGTTGTCGTGGACCAGCAGGGTTTCGCCCTCTATTTTTCCCGCGCGCCGATCCCCTGGGACCGCGACAACTGGGCAGGGAAGGACCGCTTGAGCGAGCTCAACCTCACCGTGCCGCTGTATAAGCACGTCGGTCTGTATGTGTATCGAAGGGATTTCCTGCTCTCCTATGCCAGGCTTCCGCAGACCCCGCTCGAGAACATCGAGAAGCTCGAACAGCTCCGCGTGCTGGAGCAGGGGCACCGGATACGGGTCGTCGAGACCGAGCACGAGTCCTTTGGTGTTGACATCCCGGGGGATTTGAGTAAAATACTTCAGCGACTTGACGAAAGTGGGGAATAGAGAGCTATGGCAGGGAAGAAAGGACCAGCGAAATATATTTTCGTCACCGGCGGCGTGGTGTCGTCGCTCGGCAAAGGCCTGGCAGCCGCTTCGACCGGCGCTCTGCTCGAAAGCAGGGGGCTGAAGGTCTCCTTCCTGAAGCTCGATCCCTACATCAACGTTGATCCCGGCACCATGAGTCCCTATCAGCACGGCGAGGTCTTTGTGACCGATGACGGCGCCGAAACGGACCTGGACCTGGGCCATTATGAACGCTATACCAGCGTCACCATGGGCCAGAAGAACAATTTCACCTCCGGCCGCATTTACAATAATGTGATCGGCAAGGAACGGCGGGGCGACTACCTCGGCGGAACCGTGCAGGTGGTCCCGCACATTACCGATGAGATCAAGAAGGCGATCACGGACCTGGCGAATGATGAGGACGTGATCATCGTCGAGATCGGCGGGACCGTCGGCGATATCGAAAGCCTTCCCTTTCTCGAAGCGATCCGGCAGCTCCGGTTCGACCTCGGTAGGGAGAACGTTCTCTACATGCACCTGACCCTTGTGCCCTACATCCAGGCGGCCGACGAGCTCAAGACAAAGCCGACGCAGCACAGCGTGAAGGAGCTCAGGGCCATCGGTATCCAGCCGAACGTCCTGCTCTGCAGGAGCGACCGGGCCATTCCCGAGGACATGAAGAAAAAGATCGCCCTCTTCTGCAACGTGGAGAAGAACAGCGTGATCACGGCCCAGGACGTGGGAACCATCTACGAGGTCCCCCTGCGGCTGCGCGAAGAAGGGCTTGATGACCGCATCGTCGAATTACTGGACCTCAAGGCGCCGAAAAGGGACCTGACCACCTGGGAAAACATCGTCCGCATGATCAAGGCGCCTTCCCGGGAGACGTCCATCGCCCTGGTGGGCAAGTACATCGAGTTGAAGGAGGCCTATAAGAGCCTCTGTGAGGCGCTGGGCCACGGCGGCATCGCCAATGATGCACGGGTAAAGATATTCTGGGTTGATTCCGAGGACATCGAGAACAAGGGCGCTGCAGAGATGCTGGCGAATATGGACGGCATCCTCGTGCCCGGCGGTTTCGGGATCCGGGGGATCGAAGGCAAGATCGCGGCGGTCACCCATGCGAGGGAGGGAAAGATCCCTTATTTCGGCATCTGCCTCGGCATGCAATGCGCCGTGATCGAATCGGCCCGGAACCTTGCTGGGCTCAAGGCCGCGAACAGCTCCGAATTCGACCAGCAGACGCCCTATCCCGTCATCTATCTTCTGGAACAGTGGTATGATTATCGGTCAAAGGCCGTGCAGAAACGCGACATGACCTGCGACAAGGGCGGCAGCATGCGCCTCGGCGCCTATCCCTGCAAGCTCGAGAAGGATACCCTTGCCAGCAGGGCCTACAATACCGCTGAGATATCGGAGCGACATCGACACCGGTACGAGTTCAACAACGCTTTTCGGAAGCAGCTTACCGCAGCCGGCCTGGTGATCAGCGGCCTGTCTCCTGACGGCGAGCTTGTTGAGATCATCGAGCGGAAGGACCATCCCTGGTTCCTGGGCTGCCAGTTCCATCCTGAATTCAAGTCCACGCCGCGCGAACCCCATCCGCTCTTCACGGCCTTCATCGGCGCGGCATTGGCGAATAAAAAGCGCGTCAGCGGGTAGGATCTAGCAGAGAGCAGAGGGCATGGCGCATGGTGTAGCGCATAGCTCGTAATTCAGAAAGCCGTCAGCTATTAACGGTCTCAAAATAGACTGAACATGCTTCGTTAAATCTCCCCTCGCCCCTCTTTTCCAAAGAGGGGTAAATTCCTCCCTTTGGCAAAGGGAGGTTAGGAGGGATTTTCGATATGATGTCGATATTATTATGAGACCGTTAATAATTGACGCCTGCGTGACCCGGTTGGAGTAAAAACGTGACAAAAGCGATCCAGATAGAAGACATTAAACTCGGAGGCGACGCGCCTCTGGTGCTGATTGCCGGGCCCTGCGTGATCGAATCCGAGCAGGCGGCAATGGATGCCGCAGAACGCCTCAAGCGGATCACTGCGGATCTCGGAATCCCCTTCATCTTTAAATCGTCCTATGACAAAGCGAACAGAAGTTCCGTAAAATCTTATCGTGGCCCCGGACTGAAGCAGGGACTGCGGATCCTTTCAAAGATCGCGCAGGACCTGGACCTGCCGATTCTGTCCGACATCCACCGTTTCGAGGAAATCGCTCCGGCAGCAGAGGTGCTTGATGTCATTCAGATCCCGGCGTTCCTTTCGCGCCAGACCGATCTACTGCTCGAGACAGCCAGGACCGGCAGGGTGGTTAACATCAAAAAAGGCCAGTTTCTGGCGCCCTGGGACATGAAGAACGCCGTGGAAAAAGCGGCATCTACGGGGAACGACCGCATCTGTGTGACCGAACGCGGTGTGTCCTTCGGCTACAATAATCTCGTCGTGGACATGCGAAGCCTGCCGGTGATGCGCGGATTCGGAGTACCCGTCATTTTTGACGCCACCCATTCGGTCCAGCTCCCTGGAGGGGCCGGACATGCATCGTCAGGCGACCGGAGGTTCGTGCCGCACCTGACGCGGGCCGCAGTCGCCGCGGGCATCGACGGATTGTTCATGGAGGTTCATCCCTGTCCTGACGAAGCACTGTGCGACGGCCCGAACATGATGAGCCTCGACGAGCTACCATCGCTTCTGAAGCAGGTGATGGAGATAGACGGGATCGTGAAGAGGTAAATATGGACCGAGCCGACCGTGTCGGCGTAAAGAACGGCCACACGCCCCGCCCCGTTTCCAAATGGTAGAGGACGCGGGACGGGGGTTGCCTTGGTCCAAAAAGTAATCATGGTAAAAGAACAGGCAAAACGAGTACTGCGCATCGAAGCCGACGCCATTGCCGCGCTGATCGAGAGGATAGACGAACGGTTCGAACAGGCCGTTGACCTTATCCTGAACTGCAGCGGCAGGGTTGTTGTCTCGGGCATGGGCAAATCGGGCCTTATCGGCAAGAAGATCGCCTCCACCTTCGCCTCCACAGGCACGCCGGCGCTCTTCCTGCATCCGGCCGAGGGCGTGCACGGCGACCTCGGCATGGTAACGCGGGGCGATCTGGTGATAGCGATCTCGAACAGCGGTGAGACCGAAGAGATCGCGCGTATGCTGCCGTCCTTTAAGCGTCTGGATATCAGGCTCATTGCGCTCACCGGAAATAGCAGATCCACCCTTGCCAAAAACAGCGACGTGGTGCTGGATGTAGGCGTTGCGGAAGAAGCCTGCCCCCTGGGGCTCGCGCCGACAGCCAGCACAACGGCCACACTGGCAATGGGTGATGCCCTGGCAGTTGCGCTGCTGGACAAACGCGGCTTCAAAAAAGAGGATTTTGCCTTTTTTCACCCGGGCGGAAGCTTGGGGAAACGCCTGCTTCTGCATGTCCGCGATTTGATGCACATCGACGCCGACGTACCGGCAGTGTCCGAGGACACGCTGATCAAGGACGCCATTTACGAGATCTCATCCAAAAAGATGGGTGTCACCGCCGTACTGAACGGGAAGGGCGCTCTCTCGGGCATCATCTCCGATGGAGACCTCCGGCGCTGGATGGAAAAGACCGAGAAAAGCGGCGAGAACCTGCTGAACAAGAAAGCGGGGGCTATCATGACGAAGAACCCCAAGACCATCTCACAGAACGCCCTGGCTGCCGAGGCTGTGGCAATCATGGAAAAATATTCTATCACGTCGCTCTTTGTCATGGAGCAGGGCGGAGCTCCCGACGGCATCATCCATCTCCATGACATGCTGAAGGCGGGGGTGGTTTAATTTGAAAAAAAGCAACCAGACCATCCAATCTCGTGCAAAAAAAATAAAACTCCTTCTGCTCGACGTTGACGGAGTGCTGACAGACGGACGGATCATTCTGGACAACCAGGGAAACGAGTTGAAGGCCTTCAACGTCCGCGATGGACACGGCATCAAGCTCGCCCAGCGAGCAGGCATCGTTATCGGCATCATCACCGGCCGGTCATCGGAGGTCGTGAACATCCGTGCCCGCGAACTGGGCATCCAGGAAGTGCACCAGGGCGCCCACGACAAGCTCCTGGTCTACGACACGATACTGGCAAAACACGGTATCACTGACGAAGAAACAGCCTTTATCGGCGATGATATCGTTGATGTGCCCATTTTTCATCGCGTGGGCCTTGCCGTGACCGTGGCAGACGCTGATCCTTCCGTAAAACCCTTCGTGCACATGACCACCATGGCCGCCGGCGGTCGCGGCGCAGTGCGTGAGTTCATCAATTTTACCCTGAAACAACAGGGCAAGCAGCCGTCACCATGAGCAGCCGGACAGTGCGAGCGCGCAAGACCTTCAACCGGCTGTCCCTCCAGGCGGTCATTCAGTCGATCCGGCTCATTTCCTGGGTTCTGCCCTATTGGCTGGCTGTCCGGTTAGGCGCTGCGCTCGGTTTGTGCGCATACTTCCTTCTGCCTCGGGACCGCAACCGAGCGATCAGTCATCTTGGCATGGTCTATCAGGACCAGGGCGCTGCATGGATCCGGCGGACAGCGAGAAGGAACTTCATACACCTGGGCAGATCCCTGCTCGAACTGATGGTCATGACGCCGCGCAGACTTGAGCGATCGGTCAGGTTCGAAGGCCTCGACAATCTCGAGCACGCCCTTCAGCAGGGCAAGGGCGCGTTGTTTTACACGGGCCACATCGGCAACTGGGAACTGCTGGGCGCTGCCGTGGGCAGGAGTTTCCCGCTCAGCGCCGTAGCCGTTCCCATTGTTCCGGAAAATGTGAACGATCTGCTCCTGGAGCTGCGTGCACGCTTTGGCATCAAGACCATTCTGCGCGGCAGGCCGGGGGCATCGCGCGAGCTGATCCGCATTTTTCGGGAAAACAGGATACTGGGAATGCTTATTGATCAGGACACGGATGTGGAGAGCGCCTTCGTGGACTTCATGGGCAGGCCTGCCTGGACGCCCACGGCCGCGGCGTCCATAGCGCTCAAGTTCGGCGCCGCAGTGCTCTTCGGATACATCCGCCGGGATCAGGACGGGCATCACGTCGTTACGATCGAGGGCCCCCTGGTGCTGACGCGCACCGGGAACGAGGAACAGGACATCGTGACAAACACAGCGCAGTTCACCAGAAAGATCGAAGAGGCCGTACGACGCTACCCGGAACAGTGGGTATGGATGCACCGCCGATGGAGACGACAACCGTGAACATTCCGAATCTGCTTTCGATCAGCAGGATCCTTGCCGTGCCTGTTTTCATCCTGCTGATGATCGACCCCACGCCCCTCAGGGCGCTGATGGCCGGCATGGTCTTCTCCGTGGCCTCGGCAACGGACTGGCTCGACGGATTCCTTGCCAGGCGCTGGGGCCAGATCACCAAGCTCGGCAAGCTGCTGGACCCCATTGCCGACAAAATCCTGATCACCTCGGCGCTGATCATGCTGATCGACATCGAGGGGATCAGAGTGCCTGCATGGATCGCCATCGTCATCATCAGCAGGGAATTCGCGGTCACGGGGCTTCGGGCCATCGCATCAAGCGATGGCATCGTCATCCCCGCCGAGACCATGGGCAAGTACAAGACTGGTGCCCAGATCACGGCGGTCATTGCCCTGCTGCTTGATTACCACCTCGGCACCGGATGGATCAACGCGCTGGGATGGGCCGCCCTCTGGGCTGCTATGGTCCTGGCGGTCTATTCCGGTGTGCAGTATTTTATGAGTTACTGGAAGCAGCTCAACAAAACCTAGGATCAAGGGTGTATCCTGTATACAGCATGCAGTATACTGAATGCTCGTAGACCAAAATCATGGACATTTATTTGATCATAGTAGTTATCGCAAGTGCCTATCTCATCGGCGCCATTCCTTTCGGGCTGCTCTTCTCGAAGATGTTCCTGGGCATCGACGTTCGGTCCGTGGGCAGCGGCAATATCGGGGCCACGAACGTGCTGCGCGCCGGCGGCAAGACTGCCGCGCTCCTGACGCTGCTGGCTGATGGGTTGAAGGGCGCGCTTCCCGTGCTCGCTGTACGGTACCTCTTCCCTGCGGAACACCTAATTGCCGTTGCGGGGGCCGCTGCTGTAATCGGCCACAACTTCCCGGTCTACCTCGGCTTCAAGGGAGGGAAGGGGGCTGCCACGGGCTTCGGCGTGATCCTTGCCGTCTCGCCCCTCATCGGCGTCATCTGCCTGCTCACCTGGCTCGGGGCTGCCCTGCTCTGGAAATACTCGTCACTGGCTGCCTTAACAGCCTTTGCCGCGTATCCGGCGCTGACCTTCTCCCTTGCTCCGGACAGCAACCCCCTCAGCTCGCTTTCCCTTTTTATTGCAGGGCTGATCTACATTCGCCACCGGGAGAACATAAAACGTCTGCTGGCCGGAAAAGAACCGAAGATAGGGGAGAAGTAGCGCAGAGAGCAGAGCGCAAAGAGTGGATACTAACCCCTATGCCCCATGCTCAATGCCCATACACTACGAACTCTTTTACTATGAACTACGAGCTGCGAACTATGAACTATAAAAAACTGCTCTGGTGGATTCCCACTATCGTCTGTATCGTTGCCATTATATTCATGGCAACGCAGCCTGTGCCGAGACTGCCGGCTAAACAGCTTGATAAGGTCGTCCACGTTGCGCTCTACGGCGTACTGGCGTTCCTGCTGTATCTTTCACTGCATTATACCGGAGTAAAAAGAACACTCCTCATCGCCATTCTTATTGCTGTTCTGGTCGGAGCAGTAGATGAATCACTGCAGGCTCTCACCAAAAGCCGACACTCCAGTATTGACGATTTTTTCGCAGATCTTGTCGGCGCAGCAGCAGGAGGAATGATCTGCCGGAAACTGATTTCTCCCCGGAACATATCCTTTTTTTTCGCTGTGCTCCTCATCACCGCTTTCTTCCGGCCTTATCCGGCACAAGCCGATGAACTCGATGTATTGAATCGTCCAGTGAATGTATCAGGGCTCACAGGCATGCTGGTCACAACGTCACCTTATACAACGCCTCAAGGCGTAGTTGAGCTGGGTATTTCCGGCCTGGACGAAAGCAGCATCAAACCTGTCTATTCTCAGAGCGAATTCCCCCTGACAATTACCGTCGGCCTTACCGAGAGATCGGAACTTGCGCTGCGGGGATCCTATTGGCATGTAGAGGACGAAGACAAGAAAAAAAGCCGAGGGGCTGGGGACGCTGAGCTGTCGTGGAAATGGAATTTTATTACTGCCGAAGAGTACTCGACCAAACCTGCCGTGGCGCTGATCATCGCAGGTATTTTCCCGACCGCTGAACAGGTGGGGGGATTCAGCAGTGTTGTGCACTGGGGCGCCCGGGCAGGTCTTTCAGGCGGAATAGAAATTACCTGGGAAGAACATGTTATGGCAATCTATGCCGATGTCCAACTCTCCGTCCAGGATCTTTCCGACGAAGCGCTGCGCGATCGGTATCACACAGCAAATGCCGGCCTGCTCTTTCCCGTGAGCAAACACCGGAACATCCAGCTCATACTTGAATACAACATTGTAAGTGGAAAGGATCAGGATTCCATCTACGGTCTCGATCATACCGCCGTAACTCCCGGGATACGGCTTGTTTCTGAAGGGTTCAACTTTTCCATGGGAATGCAGTTCCTTCGCAAAGAACGCTCCGACGAGGACAATTCGACCCGGGTGATCGGCACGACGAGCATAAAGTTCTGATGTGATTTGGGCAAGGAGCATGGCGCTAAGGGCAGAGAGTTTAGTTGAGAGTCCATCCTGAATAAAGCATTTGGAAGCGGATAAAAGCTGGAACAGAAGTTCATGGTGTAGGTATGGCAGCGCAGCGCGAAATTGCTGTGGTCCACAGAAAGCAGGCCTTAGTAGTTTGGGGCCTTTTATATCAGATCCTTGATTTGACATAATATACATTATCAGACAATATTCAAAGCAAGAAAATGGTTGATATGTTAGCGTTTAACCATTTGAATTTTAATTCATTTTTGCATAAACGGACGATACGCTGGCAGGTTAAACAACTACTTGAATTTTAGCATGAGCGGTCAGTGATCAGTCATCAGCAGTCAGTGATCAGCTATGGGCTGTGAGCTAAGAACTACGAGCCATCAGTATTCAGCTATCAGCTACGATCTATGAGCTATTTTACTCTATGCTCTCTGCGCTCTGCACTATGCGATACCGGCAATCAGCTATGAGCCTTCTGTTCCCAATTCCAGGCCGTTCTGATGATATATTCGAGGTCATCGTGACGGGGCTTCCAATTCAGTTGTTTTCGCATCTTTGCGCTGTCAGCGACGAGCAATGGCGGATCGCCTGTTCGGCGGCCGGAGACGTCCACCTTAAAATCGAACCCCGTGACCTTTTTAGCCATTTCCAGGACTTCCTTGACTGAATAGCCGTGTCCATACCCGCAATTGAAAATATCGCTTCCTGAGCCTTCTGCGAGGTATTCCAGAGCTAGGATATGGGCCGCTGCAAGGTCATCGACATGGATGTAGTCCCTGATGCAGGTGTTGTCAGGCGTGGGATAGTCCGTTCCGTATATAGAAATGCTTTCCCGTACCCCTTTTGCCGTCTTGAGGGTGAGGGGAATGAGGTGGCTCTCGGGCTCATGCCGCTCCCCTATCCTGCCCTGCTCATCAGCGCCTGCGGCATTGAAATACCGCAGTGAAATGTACTTCAGGCCCTGAGAGGCTGAAAGGTCCTGCAGGGCCTCTTCGACAAAGAATTTTGACCGACCGTAAGGATTGATCGGCTTGAGAGGGGCAGTTTCAGGTATGGGGACCGATCCAGGCGTTCCGTAAACTGCTGCAGTTGAGGAAAAAATAAAGGTCCTGACATCATGCCTGAGAATGGACTCCAAGAGCGCCAAGGTGTTGCCCGTGTTGTTCCGGTAATATTTTGCCGGCTCCCGGACCGATTCTGCTACCTCGATGAAGGCTGCAAAGTGCATGACCGCATCAGGCCGGAAATCAACAAATGTCTGATCAAGGGTCTGAGCGTCGGCCAGGTCTGCAATGACGAGCCGGCCGTGCAGGACCGCATTGCGATGGCCCTTTGAAAGGTTATCATAGACGAGGATGTCGTGGCCATACTCGCCGAGCTGCTTGACCACGTGGCTGCCTATGTACCCTGCCCCGCCGGTGACGAGGATCTTCACGCTTTCTTATCCTTATTTATCACAGGTATCGATATTGCTACACAAAATGGAAAACCAGGTGAACCGTGAACAGCTCTTATCCTCATATCAAGGCCGCCACGGCCTGTGAGAAGCGGCGGAGATCTTCAAGATCATTGTGAAGTATTTCGTATACGGCGCCATAATCGATCTTCCAGTACATATGAACGAGCAGATTTCTGAATCGTGCCGTCTTCTGCAGTTTTTCTGATAGTTCTCGATTTATGATACCAGCTTCGGAAAGGATGGTAAAGCATTCCGCATACTCTTCGGGAACCCGCTTGAGCTGCTTTGCCGCAATGTGATAGCAAAGACCGAGCGCCGCTTCGATGGCAACTAAGAGGCGATAGGAGGCAATATCCTGCAGGTCTCGGTCCGTGAGGAATTTTTCTTTTGCTGATGCCTTTATCCTTTCAAGTCGCTCAAGGGAATCCTCGATCTCCTGGCATCGGGTACGGACGAGTTCCTCATTGATCATCATGAAGCGAATGCCTCCTTGGTGCTTCGCCGAAGGATCGGGCGTATGTCGAGATATCGCCTGACAGTATCTTCAACGACCTGGGTATATACTTCCTCGTCCCGTATGAACAGCAGCCTTCCTTTGATCACATGATAAAGAAACGACGACGGAGCGCCGTTTAACACCGTCACCTCAACGGGGATGTGCACCTGCCTGCTCAGGTTATCCGATAAATCCAGAGCGTAGAGCAAAGCCGGGCTTTTCCTCGCATCGGACAGATAAACGCCCACGTCGACATCATGAATGGGAAGGTCATCAGTAAACGATCCGAACACATAGGCAAAGGCGATCTCTGGCCGAGCCTGCAGGACGAAGGAAATACTTTTCGTCACGTCGTCTTTGCGGTTATTCGAAAGGTGAAAGGTTTTCAGTTTCATGCGCGAACCTGTTTTTTTCTAGCGCCGGTCTCCGGAGAGTGCCTTTTCAATCTGGACGAGGAATTTTTCGACCTCATCAAGCTTCGTCAGAGTTTGTTCACAGATCGATCGAGCGTCGATTCGATCATAATCGTGAGCAAGAAAATTACGGAACCCGGCTATCTTGGCAAACTCAAAAGCAAACCGTGGCTCCAGTACCCCGCTTTCGCCAAGTATATCAAACGTTTCCTGATATGAATGGGGCATCCTGAGCCTTCTGAGTTTTATGGCCATCTCCGCAAGTACGATACATGCATCCGCCATGAGATACAGGTAGTGGAGCGGGCCGCCGCGGTAAAGAGGATCAACGGCAAATCGGTCAAGGCAGTCGCCCTTTATCGAATGGATGAATGCAACATGTTCCCGGATTTTTCCGATCTTATACGATCTTATAAAGGATTCGTTCCATCAGACACCCATCATCGCAAGACGCTGTGTCTTGAAATCAATTGTCTGGTGAAGAATTTTCAGCTCGTATTCCTCTCTTGCATCTGGATTGGCATCGTAGATGACCACGCCGTGGCGCACGATTTCATCCAGGAGCATGAGGTTTATTGTTGTGTTCAATACCAATGCATCCACGTCGTTTCGCTTCAATGCCCTGCACATGTCGGCGTGCAAGGAGAGCTTTATATCGAAAGCCGATCTGCACCCTTTTGGTGAAAGGAAAACGGCTATATCGATATCACCCGATGGATACGTCGTACTCCGCACCGTGGAGCCGAAGAGATACGCAAAGGTGACGACATCACCGTATTTCTCAAATACAGGGGGCAGAACGTTTTTAATTTTGTTGATGTCCTTAGCGGTCATATGCACTTACCGTGCGCTCATGAATAGATTCTTCGGAGCCTTTTTTGATTTTCATCGGTCGTTTTCCAGGTCTGTTCCGCGAGCGCGAACGCCGACCGGTTCGTTATGGAATCCTAGCGTACCAAGACTGTTACAATAGGTTGATAATACCCGATTTCATTCGGAATGTAAAGAATCGGGAGGTCGAAATTTGGAGGAAGCGAGGAACAGGGGATTGAGGACAGAGGGTTTGAACTGTGCACCATGCTCTCTGCACTATGCATTCATTACCTGTCCCCACATGCGCTCTGCGCCAGGCAGACTACAGCGTCCTGACCACATTGCTCCCGAGATATCCTGCCCCGCCGGTCGAGTACCGCCGGCAGCCTGCAGTGCAATCGACAGCGCGAGACCCGGCTGTCCGGTATAAGTAGGACGAAGACGGGGTGACGAGGATATTCAATGTCGTATCTCCCTGGGGTGGATAGACGCTGACAGCATTCCCTCCACTTCAGTGATGACCTCTTCCACGGTTACTTTAGAAAAACATTCAGGCTTTCCTCCGCTCCTGTCGTAGCAGTCTCCAACGTGGCAGGCGGGACAGGTGTCCCTGATGATCGTCCTGACCAACGGTGCAAGCGGGTACCATTCACGCGTAACGTGGTAGCCGATGATCAGCGTCCTGGCACCAACGGCTCCGGCAATATGGCCCAGGCCGCTGTCGTTCCCGAGGAACAGGGCGCTCTTTTGTATTGCTACGGCCGTTTCGAGGACGCGCAAGCTCCCCACAAGATCGATGATATTTGGATGGCCAGGAGGAGGCTCTTTTTGTAGAGCAGCCCAATCCTGACGTGAACCAAGCAGAATGACTTTTTTACCTTTTTGTGCGAAGTGATGGGCAACCTGCCAGAAGCGCCCGGGACCCCAGGTCCTTCGCATATCAGCGGCAAAGGGGGCGAGCGCTAGGATCTGGTCTCCCGGTCCTATCCCCTGATCGGCATACTGTTTTTCAACAGCGATCCTTTCAGCTTCAGAGACGTACATCTCGATCCAGGGATCATGGACCTGCATGCCGTCAAGGACCAGAAGGTCGAGAAAACGCTCAGCGATATTTTTCTGAACGGGTTCACTACCGGTCTTCGTAAGCAGGAAGCCGCGAAAATGATTTGCATATCCCACACGTTTCCGAGCACCGGTCAGAAAGGCAAACACGGCATGCCGGAACTTAGTTCCGAGAACATAAATGGTATCGTAATGCATGCTTCTGAAGCGACTGATGAATCTGGCCTTATCGAGGCAGCCATAAGCTCCGCCGATCTTCAGATAATCCATGTCCAGGAGATGGATGTCCCTGATATGCGGATCATGCTTGAATATTTCAGCACCGATGGGGCTGAAGGCCCCCACGTCGATGGCTGCATCGGGACGGTTCCGAGCAAGGTTTTTAATAAAGGAGGTGCAGGAAACGTGGTCCCCTATCCCCTTGGCCCCAAAGGTCATAACGAGAAAGGAATGCTTTGCAGTATGCGGGCTATTAGTCTTCATGTAAGCTGTCAGCAATCAGCGGTCAGTAATGAAAATGAGCTACGAACTATCAGCTGTAAGTATTCAGCTATCAGCTTATTCACACCATGCCCCATGCGCTATGCACTGTGCGATTTTGCTGCTACCCCATTGGCAGGAACTTGATCGCCAGCGGATACCACATCCCTATATATTGCTTCTTCCTGCTGTTAAAAGGCGTAGTCGCCCTTCCATAGGCGTTCTCGCACCGCAGAGGGCTTGATTCGATACGTTCGGGATAGAAGCGCGTGAAACCGGAAACCAACCGGTTCATGGTCCTCGTGGTGAGCTGATGCTCGAAATAATGGATCACGGGATGGAATTCGAAAGTAGTGACAAAGGTCTTCCCGCTGAAATGCCCGTTAACAGACCGTATGATCTCGTCTCGGACCTCTTCGGGCACATGTTCGAATACCGATATGCACGAAATATGCGTGATTTCTTTTGTAATAACCCTGGGGAGCGTGTCGGCGGTCGCGTGCTGCCGTATGCATTCGACATTGGGAATCCGGGCGGTATCCTCGGACTGGTCCTCGTCCAGGATGACCACCTTCTTCACAAAAGGGGCGATCAGCTTGGCGAAGAACCCCTTCCCTCCCCCGATATCCAGGACAACGGCATCAGGCGTCAGCTCCAGCATCTCCGCTGCCATGAGGTACTCCCAGAACCGCTGGCTGATCTTTCCTCCCCCGAACACGTTTCCATCCCATTCGGCCGGATGCTCTCGTGATCCGTACATGGTCCAGAGTCTCTTTTTTATAGCGGCCGTCTGCATTCTTCCTCCCACGTGCTACATTATCCTTTACCCTGGGCCGACAATTTTGCTACTGCCTCGTTTACGTGCTGTTCCATCAGCCTCCTGATAGCACCGAGTGATCCCTGGTCCTGTGCTTCGAACCTGAGGACCAGAACGGGCTGCGTGTTCGAAGCACGGACGAGCCCCCAGCCCTTCTCGAAGACAGCCCTTACACCGTCAACCGTTATGATATCCTTCGGCTTCAGCAGCAGACTATCACCTCTGAGAAAAACTTTCTTCACGGACTCAACAACGGAAAATTTCACGGCATCCGGACAGGCCACACGGATCTCAGGGGTGTTCAGCATCTGCGGAAGTTTCTCGCCCAGGGAGCTGAGCGTCACGGCAGGATCACGGACTTTTTCCTTTTTGAGCAATTCCACGAGGCGGCAAGCGGCATAAATGGCGTCGTCGAAGCCGAAGAAGCGGTCCGCGAAGAACAGATGGCCGCTCATCTCGCCTGCCAGAACTGCGCCCGTCTCCTTCATCTTTGCCTTGATCAGCGAGTGGCCCGTTTTCCACATGATGGCGTTTCCGCCGTGCGCGCGAATGTCGTCATACATGGCCTGCGAGCACTTGACCTCCGAGACGAAGGTCGCGCCGGGACGTTCCTTTAAGATGTCCCTGGCGAACAGGATCATCAGCTGGTCGCCCCACAGGATATTCCCGTTCCCGTCCACAACACCGATCCGGTCGGCATCCCCGTCAAAAGCCATTCCCACGTCGGCCTTGTGCTGCTGAACCGTCGCGATCAGCGTCTCAAGATTCTCCGGCTCCGTTGGATCAGGATGGTGGTTCGGAAACGTGCCGTCGGGCTCTGAGAAGAGTTCTATCACCTCACAGCCCATTGCACGAATGGCCTCAGGAGCTGCCAGTCCAGCGGTGGCGTTTCCTGCATCCAGGACGACCTTAAGCGGAACCTCATGATGCTGGGTGAAGGCCTTCTTCAAGCACGATATATATTCCGGCATGATGGGGCGCGATACAGCACGCAGCTCATCGTCTTTAGCTTCACTACCTGTACCCCACGAGCTACGATTTGTATTTGCTCTTTCTTCCGCTATCCTTTTAATATTCTGTATCTCTTCACCGTAGATTGTGCTGGTGCCTACGCAGAGCTTGAAGCCGTTGAATTCGGAGGGATTATGGCTTGCGGTAATCATCACACCCGCATCCGGCTTAAGGTGAAAGAGCGAAAAATAAAGCGCCGGAGTCGGGCAGAGCCCGATGTCGATGACCTCAATACCCGATTCCACGAGGCCTTTTGCGAACGCATCTCGGATGCGGGGAGAACTCAGCCGCATATCATACCCGACGGTAACGGTCCTGGCCTTGAACGGCTTGAGGTATTCACCAAATGCCCGGGCAATGGCCAGAACAGAGGGATCTGCCAGGTCTGTATCGGCAATGCCGCGGATGTCGTATTCGCGGAAGATGTCAGGATTGAAGATTCGGCTCATAGCTCGTAGCTCGTAGTACAGATCCGCTCATAGCTCATGGCGCATAGTGAAAACCAGCTATCAGCTACGGGCTGCATGCTATGAGATTCCCTTCTTTAATGGAATTTATTAAGCTGGAAATCATTTTTCCGATTACACCGCCGTCTATCTTAATCCTCTGAATATCTTCCATGGAGATCCATTCGTTTTTGTGAAAGATGATGAGCTGAGTGATAGACTCATACAAGGAGCCCCGGGCAATGTAAAGAAAATGGACGAACTCCTTCTTTGAATATCGTCCCTTGCCTTCTGCAATATTCGCAGCGATGGAACTGGCAGCAGATTCACAGTTTTCAATCAGTCTATAATGTTTACGGTCGGTTTCAATCTTTTCTGTTAAGCGAATGACGTTACTGGCAAATTCAACCGCTTTTTTCCAAACCTCCAGGTCCTCAAAGCTGAATTTTGCTTCCTGCATCTGTTCTCCTTTTTGCTTCGACCCACGAGCTATGAGCCATCAACTATGAGTTACGAGATGTCCCCCATGAGCTATCAGCTATGAACTATGAGCTTTTCTTGACCTCCGGCAACGGTCTCCGTTTGTTGTTCTCGTGCCGCTTATAATCATCATCAAAGCGCACGATGTCGTCCTCTCCAAGATACTCGCCATTCTGGACCTCGATGATCTGGAGTGGAACTTTACCCGGATTTTCGAGCCGATGCTTTGCTGATATGGGAATATAGGTGCTCTCGTTCGTATGGACGTTGTATATCTTATCTCCGCTCGTGACCCGCGCGGTACCTGCAACGACCACCCAGTGCTCGCTCCGATGATGGTGCATCTGATGTGACAGCTTGGCTCCGGGATGCACCACGATCCTCTTTATCTTGTAGCGGTCCCCTGTTTCCAGCACCGTATAAGAACCCCATTGCCGATGGACCGTACGGTGGGTCAGATGCTCTTCGGCATTCTTTTTTTTCAGCTCAGCAACGACGGCTTTGACTTCCTGCGCCTGTTCTTTCGGGCAGACAAGCGTTGCATCAGGCGTATCTACGACGACCATGTCCTTCAGGCCGATAGCTGCGACAAGTCTTTTTTCCGCATAAATAATGGAATCACTGCACCCCATGTCAATAACATTGCCCGTTTTAATGTTTCCGGAACGATCACGTACAACAACATCGTCCAGCGCCGTCCAACTTCCTACATCGGACCAGCCGATGTCCGCAGGGATCACGGCTGCCCGACCGGTCTTTTCCATCACCGCGTAATCAATGGAAAGAGGCTGTAGTTTCTTAAAAACCTCTCGAACAGTGTCTGATTCCCTGTCAGTGCCGATGTTGTTTCGTATTTCGACCAAGCCGTTATGAAGCGCTGGCGCGTGCTTTTCGATCTCCTGAAGAAGCGTCTTCGTTTTCCATACGAACATGCCGCTGTTCCAGAAATAACCGCCCTTTGCCAGATACGTCTCCGCTGTGGCCCGGTCCGGTTTTTCCACGAATGCGTCAACGCGGTATACCCCGCCATGTGCCGTCGGCTTTGAGCCATTAGTCGTCTGCGAAGAGCTACGAGCTATGAGCTCTTTTCCCGCCTTGATATATCCATACCCCGTTTCCGGCCTGGTCGGCACAATACCCAGGGTCACTAGGTAGTCGTTTTGAGCAGTTTCCCCGGCCATCCGCAGCAGATCAAGGAACGCCTCTCCTCGCTGTATGGCGTGGTCCGCGGAAAGTACCGCCATGGTGCTGTCCGGATCAATGCGCTCAAAATGAAGCGCGGCCAAGCCGATAGCCAGCGCTGTGTTCCTGGCTTCCGGCTCGATAATGAAGCTATTGTCCCAGGAACCGCCGAATTTTTCCTTAAGCTGGGAGTTGATATCATCAGCAAGTGCCTGATTGGTCACGATAAATACATTATCACGGTCGATCAGGGGCAGAATGCGGCCAACGGTCTGCTGGATAAGCGTATCATCTCCGCAGATGTTCAAGAGCTGTTTCGGCATTTTTTCCCGGGACAGGGGCCAGAACCGTGTGCCCGAGCCCCCTGCCATGATAATGGCAAACATATATGAATCCTCCGGAGTCAGCTTTTAAGGCGACTGGTAGCTGGTAGTTTAAATTGTAACTACGAGCTACGAGCAATGACCTATGAGCTACGAATTATCAACTATGCCCTTCTGCTCTTACCATGATATCTTGTCATTTTATGAAGCCTGTGCTATAGTCCTTGAATTCAACCTGCGAATCAAAGATTGCCGTAATTCATATAGGTAAGTGAGGTGTTGCCACACATGAACCATGGAAGACGCAGATTGGGCATGATTATACTGTTTTTGTCCGATATTGTCATTCTTTTTTTGGTCCTTCTCCTGGCTCTTCAGATCAGGTCGCTCCTTCCTCTCGTTACGCCGGCCTTTACAGAATTTTCCGGCAGTGTTCGCAGCTTTATATGGTTCCTTCCTATCTGGATATTCATCCTCGCCTACGAAGGGGCCTATACCCGCAAGTACACGTTATGGGATGAAGTCAAACTGCTTTGGAAAACGACGGTCTTTTCAACGATCACGCTTTTTTCCGTTCTTTTTCTCTCCTAGATGAGCGCGGGAGTTTCGAGAACAGTCGTCGTACTCATGGCTGTCCTATCGGCTGCGATCTTCCCGGTCCTTCGAATAACCGTTAAGCGCCTGCTTGTCTCATCGGGCCTGCTCAAGACGAGAGTGTTGATCGTAGGTGCAGGTTCCAAGGGCAGAAAGGTTCTCGATGCGCTCAGAAGAGAGCCCAATCTCGGCTATGAGGTCGCGGGATTCATTGCTGACACTGCAGAAAAGAAACGCTCTCTGCAGGGGATTAAAATATACAATCGCCTTGAACAGGTGGAGCGCTTTATCAAACCCGGCGATATTCAGGACGTCGTGATCGCGCTTTCCGGCACGGACAAAGAGCGGCTCTCCCGGTTTGTCAACAAACTTCAGCACAAAGTGAGGAACGTACTGTATATTCCCGACATATCCGGGCTGGCCGTCGTCGGCACCGAACTGCGCCATTTTTTCCAGGATCAGCTTTTTGCTATTGAGATAAAGAACAGCCTTGCACAGCCCGTCAACTATTTCGTCAAAAGGTTGTCAGATTATCTGATCGGAATCGCGCTTTTCTTTGTTCTGGCCATCCCTTTGCTTATCATAGCCATTGCCATACGCATGACATCGGCCGGTCCTGGCATTTTTAAACAGGAACGTATCGGCAGGCGCGGAAAGCCTTTCTTGTGTTATAAATTTCGGACAATGCATAAGGACGCAGAAGAGCGTTTGCAGACCATCCTTGAATCCAATCCCTCTGCGAAGACTGAATGGGATACTCACTGGAAGCTTCGTAATGATCCTCGAGTAACTTCGATCGGAAGTTTCTTGCGAAAAACATCACTCGATGAACTGCCTCAGATCTTTAACGTTCTGAAGGGTGACATGAGCCTTGTAGGGCCGAGGCCATATCTTCCGAGTGAGTGGGATGCGATCAAAGAGTACAGTGAACTTATTCACAGTGTGCCGCCTGGCATAACGGGACTATGGCAGGTGAGCGGACGAAGCAATTCTTCATACGAACAAAGGCTGAATTATGATTCCTGGTATGTCCGGAACTGGAACATGTGGCTGGATATGGTGATCATGATGAAGACAGTAAAGGTGGTCCTAAAAAAAGAAGGTGCTAGGTGAGTCAGCGCATAGATCATAGCCCGTAGCTGATAGTTTATTTGACATTCTTGAAAATAGAAGGCATGAACTATGAGCTGCCGATGATCTCGCGGAGTTGCCGCTCGAAATCTTGCAATATCACGTCTTTCGCAAGATGTTTCACGGCAAAGTTTCTGGCCTTTCGATTAAAGCGCTCAGTTAGATCAAGCATCCTTGCAATCGATTTTATGAATGCATCCTTATTTTCAGGCTCAACCAGTTCTGCGATGCCAGGGTTGTTCCAGACCAGCCTTCCCAGCTCCGTATCCGCATCTGCGGTGATAATAGAATAGCCTCCAGCCGCGAGAATACCCGTTAACTTTGACGGCATGACAGCATCTGCGGCCCCCCGCTTCTGAATTACCAGGTGAATGTCAGCCATTGCCAGCATTGCAGGAAGGTCAGCGAGAGGCTGCAGGGGTTTAAAGATGATATTGCTTAGAGCCCTTCTTTTCACAGCATAGATCAGCTCTTCCTTTACAGGTCCGTTCCCTGCCAGCAGAAAAATAGCATGAGGATGCGTCTTCGACAGTGCTTCAGCTGCATCCAGGATGAGCTCAAGACCTTGTTTCTTCCCTATATTGCCGGCATAGAGGATGATCTTATGGTGTGGCAAAAATTCCCATTCAGTGCGCATATCGCGCCCTTCGGGGTTCGGACGGATAAGGTTGATATCGACCCAGTTAGGATAGAGATATGCTTTTTTTGTAGGGATATGCAGGCTGACCAGCCTGTTAAGCATGGACTGAGAAATTGTAGAGACTCTATCAAATCGCCGCATAATACATGTTTCGAGATCCGTCAGGATTCTTTTAAGCGTTACCGAGGAACCAAAGCCCAGCCCGAAAAAAGCCTCTATTTCAAAATCCTGCACGTGCATCCAGCATTTTGCGCCTGAAAGACGGGCTGTAATCCATGCCGTCGGAGCGCACAACAATGGAGGTTCTATCGAAATAACGATATCTGGTCGCCAGACGACCTGCCGAAGCATCATTGGGAAACTGCTGAATGTGAAGCTCAGCAGGTGCATGAGGCGGGTGATAGCAGCAGGTTTCGCCGGCACCCAAAGCGGGCAGCGCCAGACATCCACACCAGAGATATGCTCTCTTTGATATTGCCAGGAAGAATGTCCTTTAGAAACCTTCCATGCAGGATAGTACGGAGGGGCAGTAACCATACGGACCTCGTGGCCACGCTGAGCGAGCCATTCGGCCATTTCCGCGGTATATTTCCCTATCCCTATTTGCTCAGGGGCATAGTTAATGCCATGGATAAGAACGCGCACAAATCACCTTTTCTTAGCGGTAACTACCAGGCAGTCTCCCCTGCCCAGTCTGTTGCCAAGCCAAAGAATAGGAAATAAGAATACCCTGATGAAAAGCATAAGCCCAGCTACTAAGAATGGATTGCGCAGCTGCGCTGTTGGCTTTCCACGACGAGCAAATAATCTGGCTATGATTGAGTGAGCAACCCAGAGCGCGGGAGTTTCATGACGCATTTCAACGATCACAAAGCCGGCTTCTTCGAGGAGTTGGCGAAGACCGTCTGGAGAAAAATGAACAATGTGAAAAGGTACATGCCAGTTGATCCAATATCGACCGAACAGCGACCGTAGCCAGCTCCTGTTATTGGGACAGCTTATCCAGAGCTGTCCGCCTGATTTCAATATAGTCTTTACATGCGATAGCATTATCTTCTGGTCAAGCGAATGCTCCAACACATTCGAGAGGAGAACGACATCATAAGGCCGGTCGGGATAAAACTTATGAATAGTATCTGTATATATCGTAAATCCTTCAGCTCGGGCTATTGAAGCAGCTGCTTGATTGATTTCAAGTCCTTCTGCGTCAAAACCGTTCTTACGATATATGCTCAGCCCTCTGCCTTCATTGCAACCGATATCGATAAGCCTGCCTTTTCCGCGAAGTCCATGAAATGAACAATCACCGTCAATTTTCATCCATAGTCTATATAATGCAGATAAAAGAAATTTGTGTCTCAGATGAACATAAATCGTTCCCTTTTCTCCGCTGTAGTTGTAATACGTTTTGTATAGATGGTCTAATTCTACCTCGGACGGCGCGGGATTCGTGAATTCCAAGGTACAATATGCACATGATATTATTCCGTATATCGAAGCTAGTCCAAACCTCGTATCGAAAACAATAAAATTCTGCTTTCTGATCAACGATTCTCCACAAGCAATACAAGACTGGTCACCCATTATCGCCTCAACTCCTCGGATTGTTGAAACGTTGATAAAACATGCTGTCCGCCTGATATATTGCGCGACAATTGAACAAGTACCAGCGAGAGTATAAAGCTAAAGCTCAGCATTTTATATGTGGGCTGAAATAAGAGAGCAATCACAATAGTAGCAGCACCAGGAAGAGCAACAAGAAGACCGTCGGCGGAAAAAAGAAGTTTTTTGTTAATTCCGATAAATTTCATGAATAGCGTATAGTACAACGTAAATATGGAGAGCCCTATAACGCCTGATTTCAATAAAAGAAATGACAGCAGTGAATGGGTAAATCTGGTGTTGTCTGCTACTACCGGATTCAAAAAAACGCCACCCCATCCAATGCCTCCGAATAACGCGCCTTTTGTAATAGAAATTTCCTTTACTACCGCAACCCACTCGTTCAATTTGCCGTTGGTTCCTGTCGCAACTTGTTTGGCAATCATCATCAACAACTCATCGTGCGTGAAAAATGCCATGATTGCAAAAGCACCAAGTCCCATGGAAATTATCTTTGTTTTTTTGATTCCGCGTTTTATAGAGATATAGACCGCATAAGTCACTACTGAAACAATTATACTTGCAACATGCGCTCGCAACCCCATAATAAAATAACAATATGCGCAGATCGAACCAGCAGAAAGCGCAACGATGTTCCGAAACACTTTCCCATTACGCATAATAGTATCTCGCAGGCCTCTGTTGAGACAGTAAACCGCCGAGAATAAGATGGCTGGGTCATAGACCTTCAAAAATAAAACAATTTGGTCCTCTCGCGAAACTGATACTCCTTGCGACGAACTACTAATGTCGTGTCCGTGAATTTGAATAAAATAACTTGACCATGCAGATACGAATCGACCCGGAGACCCATATAAGTACATAACGCGATAAAGAAACTCAACAGCGCTGATGACGCCCACCGACAGGACAGCTGCTAAAATTGCTTTCGATACGGGTTCCTTCATACTTGTTTTTGTCGAGAGTGCGAATTCTAGCGGGATTACGATTAAGAACATTATCGGCAATAAATCTCTCGCAATATTGTTCACACCATGCTGAATGATTATGCCATTTAAAAAGGGCACAATGATGATAAATAATGCAAGCGCGGTGATTATGCTTGCATCAAGTGGATTTTTTTTTGCGGATGAGTATAGTGCGGGAATCAGGAACAATGAGCCGACTATCAAACCAAACCCCATCAGAAGCTCCACTGCTCCTATGCGCATAGGCATCGGCTGACTGGCGACAATGAACGAGTATGCAACAAGCAATATAATATGCCCTTTTAATAATCCAATAAAGGGGCGAAGGCGAATATGTATGTTATTGAAAAATTTTTCCATTATCTGTGGTCCTGTAGCCTATATGGTTTCCTAACACTACCTGACTGCTTTCTGCAAAATAATAATAAAGGCATCATAGTGATTCTCGGGTATGATCAAATTCACTACTTTTAAAAAAATTTTGACCAGTCCTTTAATGGAAAATGATGCTTCCAGATCGAGACTGTACATGTTTACCGATACAATAGAGGCCTGCTGATTCACATGACAGTATTTTTCAAAAACCCGAGGTGTAAAGTGATAATGATGTTGCACTACTTGCCATCCGTACCACAGCATTGGCAGGTACCGGGGAATGAATCCGGCATGATTGGTCTGGAACAAAATGAGATAACCGCCCGGTGCAAGTTTTGATGAAATTAAGTTATCCAGCAGGGCCTTCGCATCGCCGATATGCTCCAGGACATGGCCCAGGATAACCATGTCGACCCGATCGATTGCATCCAAAGATCTGATGACGGTTTTCCCCTGTCTCTCAAGCCGCTTCGCAAGCATTTGGTTCAATTCCAAATGATAGTAATTTTTGACCTCGATCTTCTTGGTAAGCAATTCCGACATAAAACCATACCCAGGCCCGATTTCAAGGATGTTGAACGGCATCTGCTGGTCCCTGGCAGTGGACTCCAGAGCCGCATTTAACATGCCCGTTGACCGTTGGGCAAAGCGATAATACTTTGCGAGCGTTTTCTCATCGAGCGGCAACGTAAGTTCGTTTTCATAGTCAACTTCCCTGTGGCGTTCATCAAAGCCCAACTCGCAATTACAGCAAATAAGGATGGAGTTCAAGCGCCAGTCAATCGTTTTTGACCTATAGTGAGAGCTGCCGCAGAAAGGACAAGTTATCTGCATAATTTAAAATTTACACTCCTGCTCAGCAATGTAAGACTTTGTGCTATAAATTAAATCGCAACTCAATAGTAATGGTGCTCAAGTTGAAACAATTACTGCTGATGGGAAAAGCGCATCTTTTGTATCAAATTGAAAATCCGCCTGAAATCGATAGCAAGCAGAACAACAACGTATGCCACATAGCTGGCGAGTGTCAAGAAAGCCAATCTGCCAATTGAGTACGTTTCACCCGTCGTATACAGGGAAAGTACTTTAACCATGGCAAAACTGACCAGAAATGCAAGAACAGGCTTTATGATCTTGACATAGTATGGAAACATGCCGATCTCAGCTTTAATTCGTGTCCGAAGCCAATGAATGCCGCCCCACATCACAAGCGCCGCTATTCCAACGCCCTGTATTCCCCAGAAAAGAGTAAAAGGGACCATAAGCAACCATGATATGATGAATGCGATCAGATTGAACTTTGATATCAAATCGGATCTTCCAATGCCATTTGCCGCCGGATAGAGCGTTCCCGCCAGCGCGCCAAAAATAACGTTTCCCGCTATAAGCCAGTACAGTAACGGCAACATGGGCAGCCATTGCTCCCCAAACACAAGCATGACAATTTCACGAGCAAACAGCGCCAAGGGCAGAAACATGAATTTATCCAGAATTGAGCTTGCATAAATGGAATTGCCGAGAAAGACCCTCAAATTCTCCCTTGACTGCTGTATCCTCGCGATAAAGGGAAACATCGTCTTCTTTTGAACCGCGAGTATTATGGATAAAGGTGCGCTTGCGAAATACAGTGATCGCTCTACCAGGCCACCGGCATGAAATCCAAAGACCGGAATGATAAAAAGAGGAATTATTGATACGCGCGCCATATTGATTAGTTGCGCCGCCTGATAGTGCATGCCGAATCGAAAACCATCACGCAGTTCCTGATCCCACAGGACGGGTACTATTCTTAAACGGAATCGGCCGAGAAGACTTGCAGCAGCGCTTCCCACCAGTGCCTTGAAAATCATGGCAATGACGACACTCCAGGCGCCGGCCCCGTAATTGGCAAAAAAAATCGCGGCAACGGCGAATGTCCCCTCTTCGAGGAGTTCAACTCGGACAGTCTTGTTGATTTGAACCGAACGTTCCAGCAGCAAAAGCGACATGCCCCGGATGACCAGAAAAGGCAGAGAAACGGACGCGACAGCGACCATCCATGCAAGCTGTACGCTCCCATACAGGGCTGATACCGTTACGGCGATCATGAAGCAGAACGACGTGAGTAAACACGAAAAATAAAGTTGAACGGTTGCAACCCGCGCAAGGTCATTGTCATTCACTTCAGCGCGCCGCTGGATTAAATACACGCCGAAACCGCCGTCAGCCAGCAACACAGCAACATTGACCACGATCATTATGACGGCCACTTTTCCGAATTCTGCCGGCAGCAGAAAGCGGGTCAGAATAATATTATAACCGAACGTCAGGAGTATGACGAAGATCTGCCGGACGCCGTAGCTGATCACAGAAGCCTTGAATCGCTCTGTTAGAGATGGGAGATGTAAACGAGTTGCGTCGTCAGGTTCCGGAGGCATACTATGATCAACAACCTTTATCTTTCTGAGAAAGCGCCAACGTGTGCCAGAGTTGCCGACTTTTTTCTCTCGAATGCTCTATCGTCATGCCCGAGCGATCTTCCCATCCTAACCAATAAATCAGGGTATGCATTACCATCCTCGCCCATACTTCTCGCAGCGAGATCATATTCCAATGTGTCGGTCCGATATGCAGAAAACGGAGAACCTCTCGTAAGAAAAGCTCTGCCAATTTCGGACAGGTCAATGTCCGTTCCCTGCTTTTCCGATGTTGCGCCTCAACACGAGCATATTCCGTCATCTTTTTGATATGAGACTCAGCATCAAAATCGCGGAGATGTGCAATAACGTACTGACGGTCTCGCGGCAATTTTAAGAGGCGATTTTCCTGCAACGGTGTGAAGTGTCCATGAATAACTATCTTGTCGAAATCCAGACCTTTTCGGTTAAAAAATCGTTCGATTCGCGCCTCTATCGCGGCAAATTTACCTCCCCAGAGAGGTATCAGCTCGCCGCAGGTGTAGCTGTCCCTAACGCAAGACACCACATCCGCTGATCGTTTCGTTGCGATTTCATTGAACTTCTGCAAAAGCGCTGCCGGAATAAACTCAGAACAGGAGAGCATCAGGAAATAGTCAGTAATGACCAGTGACGCTATGTGTCGCATCCACTCAGGGGTCTGGATGGTCCCCGGATTTTTGTACTGGATAACCTTTACGCCGAGCTCCCGCGCGATCTCTGCCGTGCTGTCCGAGCTAAAGTTATCGATGACGATTATCGGGGCAAAGGCCTGATAATACTCAATGACCCTTCTCACGCGCGCTTGTTCATTATAGGTGGGAAGGACCATCGTATAGCTGTCATAAAGATATGTTCGCATGGCTACCGGGAGTCCGTTCTGGTTCATGGGATGGCAGTCTCAGTTCGCGACTTCATGGTACTGTATATCGTCAAGTTTGAACTTCTTGCGCAGGAAAGACTGGCTTCCCACGACGTGGCAGAATTCATCCGGTATCGCGACGCGTGTGAATCTAATGCCCTTGCCGCTTTCCGCAATCACCTCCGCCACCGCGGAGCCCAGACCGCCGATTATGTTATGTTCTTCCAACGTAACGATCGGGGTTCCGTTCTGGATGAGGATGTCGATGGCTCCGTGGTCCAGCGGCTTGATCGTCGGCATGCTCACGAATGATACGCTTTTCCGCTGCCCCACCCATTTGTCGGTGAGGACTTTTCCTGATTCCAGCATGTTGCTTGTCGCCACAACGGCAACATCCGTGCCTTCTCGAAGCCAGACTGCTTGGCCGATTTCTATCCGAGTCTCCTCGCCATGGATCCGGGGTTCGCCGTTCTTGGCCAGACGGAAGTACATGGGTCCCTCATGGTAAAAGCTCCGCCGTACTAGTTCCCGCGTCTCGACCGGATCTCCGGGGCAGCAGACGGTCATATTGGGCAATGCCCGCATGATAGCGATATCTTCGATGGCGTGGTGCGACGCGCCTGCCGGGCCGTAGGAGAATCCCGCACCGACTCCAACCAAACGGACATTCGTTCTCATGTATGCTACGTCCATTCTTACTTGTTCGAAGCATCTCATGGTGATAAAGGGTATAATACTGTATACGTACACAACTTTGCCGGATAAGGCCAATCCGGCAGCAACCCCGACGGCATTCTGCTCTGCGATCCCCACGTTCAGAAAACGGTCCGGAAATTCATCCCGGAATTTTTCTAAGACCGAAAAACCCATATCGGGGGTTATCAGGAACACGCGATCATCCTTGCGTGCTTGCTCGATCAGGCAGTTCACAAACATCGTTCTCAATGTTTTCTCTCCAGCTCGTCAAGCGCCTGACGGCACTGTTCATCATCGGGCGACTTGTAGTGCCATTCGAGCCTGTCTTCCATGAAGCATACGCCCTTCCCCTTGATCGTATCGGCGATGATAACCCGGGGCCGCTTAGGAGAGCCGCGCAGGGCGCGGTCAAGATCGTCGATATTATGGCCGTCCACCGCCTGGACCTCCCACCCAAAGGAGCGCCAGCGGTCAGCCATGTTCGACTGGTCTATGACGGCATTCGTTCGGCCGAATCCCTGCAGCTTATTCATGTCTACAATGGCCGTGAGATTGCGTAATCGCAGCGTCGACGCGAGCATGATGGCCTCCCACACCGAGCCCTCGTTGCACTCGCCGTCCCCGAGCAGTACGAATATTCTTCCCGTATTCCCCGTTTGGCGGTTCGCAAGCGCCATGCCGACGCCGAGAGAAAGTCCATGTCCAAGAGAGCCGGCCGACACCTCGACGCCGGGAACCGCGTCCATATCCAGATGTCCGGGAAGAAGCCCGTCGTCGACGTAAAACCGATCAAGGTACTCCCCTGGGAAAAACCCCCGTTCCGCGAGCGTCGCGTACAGAGCGGCGCTTGCATGCGCCTTGCTCAGGATAAACTTGTCACGGTCCGGCTTCTTGTGGTCTTGCGGGTCAATATTCAGAATCTTGAAATACAGAACGTACAGGATATCACAGGCCGAGAGACAACTCCCGACATGAGATGATCTTGATCGGTGGGTCATCCGGATAATCGATTGCCTGATATTCGCGACGTGATCCCGTGCCATGTCAGTTCCCTACCGCGTCCTGTCCAGCTTCATGGTGATGAAATACCGCTCTACGTTCTGGTACGGCTGGCCGATCACCTCGATCCAGCGCGTGACGGGTCCCTCTTCCACCTTCATGAGCGGAACCCTCTGGACTTCATGAAATCCGAGTCCTTGATACAGATGCAAGGCCCGCTGATTGTTTGAAACGACACGAAGGTATACCCGTTCAAGGTCAAGCGAGGTAAAGGCCCAGTCCAGCAACGTTGAGCACGCCAACGACATGCCGCCGGGCAGCGTTGCGCCGACTCCTCGTACAATGTTGTCGAGTTCGCATGATCTGTTCTGATAATCAAATCGGAAGAGCCCCACATGGCCGAAGGAGGCGCCATTCTTGTCTTCTGCCATGAACAGGATTCGGTCGTCTTTTCCCAAAACCTGTTTTTCCAGCCATGACCGGGTGCCGGGCAGTGTTACGGGGAATTGAGCGGGGAACCATTGCTGGGAGGCCTCGCGCCAGTCAGCCAGGAACCGGATCTCCTGCTGGTCGTCGAGCGAGGCGGCGGTGAGCGGGCGCAATCTACCCACACGAAGACCGTTCCGGTTCAAGGGCAGGGAACTCGCGCTCAGGCTCTCGCGAGAGGCGGATTTCAGGTCACGCAGAGCTTTGTTGACTGCGTCACGGTACGCCAGCCATCCGGTGGGTTGTGATGTGCTGGAGGTCCCGGGACGAACGCCGAGAATATCCCTGATGTGCGCGCAAATATAATCAATCTCTTCCTCAGTCCGTTCATGGCCGCTCGGAAGGTTAACGGCGCGAAACGGAAGATCATACGACACCGGGTTGTCGACGGTTACGCCCTTGAACATGGGAAACGAACTGATGGGATAGAAAAAAGGCCTCGTGTCGATATTCCGTTCCCGGAGTTTCCGCATGAACGTATCGCGGTCGAACCCCAGGGTCTTGTCGAGGACCAGCGAACTCATCCAGTAGATGCTGCGAGCCCACGGACGCTCCGCATTCAGCCCGATCCCGTTCACGTCTCCAAGCCGCTGCCGGTACCATGAGAATATCTCGCGTTTCTTTGCAACGATCTCCTCGGCTCGCTGAACCTGGGCCAGACCGAGCGCCGCCTGGAGATTGGACATCTTGTATTTATAGCCAATCTCGATATTGTACAGAGCGCGGCTCGGATCACGGCCGTGGTCGCCCAGGAACCGGGCACGTTCCATGAGTGCCTTGTCGCTGGAAACCAGCATGCCGCCCTCACCGGTCACGAGCGCCTTGGCGCCCTGAAAACTGAATGCGGCGCAATGGCCGAGACTTCCGGTTTTTCTGCCTTTGTATTCGGCGCCGATCGACGGTGCGGCGTCTTCCAGAACGCGAATACCGTGCGTTTCGGCCGTACGCATAATGGCCTCCATGTCAACAGGATGGCCGTAGAGATGCACCGGGATAATCACTTTGGTCTTCGGGGTGATTCGCCGCGCCACGCTTACCGGATCCATGACCCAACTATCCCGTTCTATATCGACGAACACCGGTGTGGCACCGACATAGGTGACGGCGCTTACCGTGGCGATCCAGGTGATCTCGGGAACGATGACCTCATCGCCAGGCCCTACTCCCATGGCAAGCAGGGCCAAGTGCAGAGCGCCGGTGCAACTGGATGTCGCCATCGCATAGGTTGCGCCCACATACTCGGCAAACGTATCCTCGAATTTTTTGATATAGTCGCTATGATGAAAATTCCACCCATTGACGACCGCATCGGTAACATACTCGATCTCTTTGTGGGAGATCGTAGGGCCTGCAGTCAGGATAACGTGGTCGGTCACATTCAGCATTGTTTGCTCTTTCTCGCTTTCACTGTCCAGGGTGTGCTTAGTGCATGCGCAAGTTTTCATCTTATCCCGGCGTTTTGGATCAGGATGTAACAACAAAGGAAGATTACTTTACACGCGGTTTTTGCACGAAGTCCCTGATCGAATGGATGATAAACCCGATCATCTCCGCGGTCATCCCTGGATACACCCCTACCCAAAACGTCTGATTCATGATCAGGTCGGTATTCCGAAGATCGCCAACCACCCTGAAGCCATCACCTTTCATCCTCATTTCGTCAAAACAGGGATGTTTCATCAGGTTTCCGGCAAAGAGCATCCGTGTCTGGGTGCCGTTCTTTTCGAGATGGCCAACGATATCGTCTCGCGAAAAAGTAGCATCGCCGTTCACGGTCATCAAGAATCCGAACCAGCTTGGGTCAGAATTTTTCGTCGGCTCTGGTAGTATAAATATATCCGAGAGATCGCTCAAGCCGTCCCGCAGCTGGACCCAATTTTTTTTTCTAGCTTCGACAAAACCAGGCAGTTTCTCCAACTGGGCGCAGCCGATAGCCGCCTGCATGTCGGTTACCTTGAGATTATAACCAAAATGAGAATATACATATTTGTGGTCATAACCTTTGAGAAGCTCTCCAAACTGCTGGTTGAACCGCTGACTGCAAGTATTGTCTTTTCCCGAAGGGCACCAGCAATCCCTGCCCCAGTCACGAAATGACTCTACAATGCGCCTCAATTGAGTGTCATTGGTATATACTGCGCCGCCCTCACCCATGGTCATGTGATGGGGCGGATAAAAGCTGGATGTACCAATGTGTCCGATGGTTCCCGTATATTTCCATTGCCCATTATACATATATTTAGAGCCCAGGGCATCACAATTATCCTCAATGAGCCACAGGTCATGTTTGTCGCAGAACGCCTTCACTGCCTGCAGATCAAAAGGATTCCCGAGAGTGTGGGCGAGCATGATAGCTTTTGTTTTATCCGATAAGGCCATCTCCAGTTGTGCAGTATCGACGTTATATGTCGGCAGCGTCACGTCGACGAACACCGGCACTGCGCCGTACTGGATTATCGGTGCGACAGTCGTAGGAAAAGCTGCCGCGACGGTAATGA